>Ga0265303_10001093_pt1 | contig 16267 bp, 13 predicted proteins | sample Helome_2_FD_192494 | JGI IMG/M metagenome (GOLD analysis project Ga0265303, IMG submission 192494) | Marine sediment microbial communities from subtidal zone of North Sea - Hel_20160317 (Illumina Assembly) | ecosystem: Environmental > Aquatic > Marine > Subtidal zone > Sediment ... | reverse complement strand
CTCAAGACGAGAGAGTAAGGAGAGATGGCGCATGGACAAGGCGTCCGGTTTGAGGAAATGGATTCGACGGGTTCTCATCGCATTGGCGGTGCTTGCCGTTGTTGGCTTGATCGTGGTCGCTTGGATTCCGAATCCAGTCGAAGTCGAGGTCGCAGAAGTCAGTCGAGGGGCGCTCGTCGTCACCGTCAACGAGGACGGACGGACACGGGTCAAGGATCGGTACACGGTGTCCGCTCCGGTCACGGGTAACCTGGCTCGGCCCGACCTCGAGGCAGGCGATTCGATCGAGCAGGAACAGGTGCTCGCTCGGCTGGTGCCGCTTCCTCCGCCACTTCTCGATTCACGGACGAGGGCCGAGGCCAAAGCGCGGGTCGATGCTGCGATGGCTGCACGGCGCCAGGCCCAAGCTGCGGTCAACCGCGCGAGATTCCAGCGCGACTTCGCCAAGCAGGAATCTAAGCGGGCGCAGGCGGTCGTGCAGCAAGGAGGCTTGGCGCGGAGCGATGCGGATCGCGCGGTGTCGACGTACCGTAGCAGCGAGGAAGAGCTCCGATCTGCGGAGTTTGGCGGGCGTGTTGCAGAGCACCAGCTCAAGCTCGCGCAGACGACGCTGATGCAGCTGAGCGGGCAGGGCGAAGAAGGAGAGCAGTTGGAGATCATCTCGCCCGTCGCCGGCCAAGTCCTCAAACTGTTCCACGAAAGCGAAGGCGTGGTTCAGAGTGGTACGCCCATCTTGGAGCTGGGTGATCCTGCCGCTCTCGAAGTCGTCGTCGATGTCCTGAGCCAGGATGCCACCCGGATTCCACGAGGGGCCCCGACCTTGATCGAGCGATGGGGAGGAAAGAATCCCTTGCGCGGCCACGTGCGAATCGTCGAACCCTCTGCGTTCACCAAGCTCTCGGCGCTCGGCGTCGAAGAGCAGCGGGTGAACGTGATCATCAACATGGACGACGATCGCGAGCTTTGGGAGAGCTTGGGTGATGGCTACAGAGTCGAAGCGCGGATTTCGGTTTGGGAAGGCAAGGATGTTCTTCGGGTTCCCGCCAGCGCTGTCTTCCGTTCGGAGGATTCCTGGGCAACATTCGTCGTCGAAGATGACGCCGCGGTCATTCGAACGGTGGAGCTTGGAGAGACCAATGGGCTCGAAACCGAGGTGCTATCCGGGCTCGAGGAGGGCGAGATGGTGATCGCCTATCCGAGCGATAGCGTTCGGGACGGAGTATCCGTGGAGGCGAGGTAGGCCCAAGATGAACCCGATCATCGAATCGATGACCGACCCGACGGCACAGTCGCGGGTCGCCAATTTTTTTCAGAATCCGCAGCTTCTAAGTCACCTGATCGCGACGCTGGTCTTGCTCGTGTCGGTGCTGGTGGTTCGCTATGTCGCGCTTCGATTCGTTCGTCGGGCGCTGCCGAGCAGAGACAAGCTCCGCCTTCGCTGGGCGTCGCAGATTCGGGGGCTCTCCTATGCGATCTTGGCGTTTGGTCTCCTCACGATCTGGGCAGCGGAGCTTCAGACGCTTGCCGTTTCCTTCGTCGTTCTCGCGATGGCGATCGTATGGGCCACCAAGGAAACGATTGCCTGCATTCAAGGCGCCATCTATCGTGTGAGCGCCAATGCATTCGAGGTCGGCGATCGGATCGCCATCGCATCGATTCGCGGAGATGTGATCGATACCGGCCTCTTGAGCACCTTGGTGCTCGAAGTGGGGCAGGGGCACCAGCGCACGGGGCGCACGATCAGCATCCCCAACAGCTTGCTCATGACGGAGGCCGTGCTCAACGAGAGCCTCGCCGGCGAGTACATGTTGCACTTGATGAGCATTCCCGTCGACCGAAACGAGGACCTCGCCGCGATAGAGCAAAAGGCGCTTTCAGCGGCGCGCGAAGCTTGTGCAGGGTTCATCGACGACGTTCGCCGGCCGATGGCTGCACGCTATCGCCGCCACGGCCTGGTCCCTCCGATTGTCGACCCCCGCATTACCTACCAGCTCGTCGACAAGAACACCGTGAATATTCTTCTGAGAATTCCCACTCCCAGCCGTCTCGAGCGGCAGGTGGAACAGCGCGTGCTCAGGGCGGTGCTCGGCGTCCCGAAAGGTCGCGACACCTTGCCTCCGCCCGGCTGATTTGCCACGGTGCCGGCGCCTTTCGAGGATCCGAATCTCGTTTGGTTCCGTGGCGGATTCGCGAGCGTGCGAGTGATTCGCAGCATCTGGAAACGAGGCGGCGAGGGAACTCAGCGAGTGGAGCCTGTGTTTCGGGCATAACCGACGCTGACAAGAGCGAAGATTCCTGGTAACACCTGCGCTCTTGACCCGTTCGGGGTGGTACCTATGAATGGCCAGATGTTGCGCGAGGGGCTTGCAAACGATTTTGAAAGGGTGCGCGCGCAAACCGAAGCGCTCGTCGCGCCGCTATCCGCAGAGGATCAGTGCGTTCAGAGCATGCCCGATGCAAGCCCGAGCAAATGGCACCGCGCGCACACGACTTGGTTCTTCGAGACCTTCGTGCTGGGCCCGGCGGGTGTGGAAGGCCTCTCGCCCGAGCCGTATGCGATCTTGTTCAACAGCTACTACAACGCCGTTGGCGAGCAGTATGACCGCCCTTCGCGCGGGCTCCTCACCAGGCCAAGCCACGACGAGGTGAAGGCCTACCGCGAACGAGTAAACGCTTCCGTCCTCGATCTTCTCCGGACCGGGATCGACGACGAGCTCGCCAGACGCGTCGAGGTCGGTTTGCATCACGAGCAACAACACCAAGAGCTGCTGCTCACCGACATCAAGCATCTGCTCTCGTGCAATCCACTCGACCCGGTTTACGCCGCGGACGCATCGCCGACGGAGGACGCCGCTTCGGCCCCTGCGATGCGTTGGTCGGCGCACGCAGGGGGCATCGCGCGCATCGGCTGTGAGCCGACGCACTACCACTTCGACAACGAGGGTCCGGTCCACGACGCCTTGCTGCACCCGTTCGAGATTGGCCAGCGCCTCGTGACCAACGGGGAATATCTGGCCTTCATCGAAGACGGGGGCTACGAGCGGCCCGAGCTTTGGCTGAGCGCGGGTTGGGACACGGCGCAAGACCGAGGCTGGGGCGCCCCGCAATACTGGCGCAATGAGACCGATGCCTGGAGCCAGTTCACGCTCCATGGGCGTCGGTCCATTCGCGGTGCCGAACCGGTCGTCCACGTCAGCTTCTATGAAGCGGACGCGTACGCGCGGTGGTTCGGCGTTCGCCTGCCGACCGAGCAGGAGTGGGAGGTCGCGACCAGCGAGCCCGAGCCCGCGCCGCCAGGCGGTCGCGCAAGCAAGCTTCATCCAACCAGTCCGAGCCCATATGGAGCCGCGTGGCAGTGGACGAGCTCAAGCTATGCCGCCTATCCGGGCTATCGACCTGCCGAGGGGGCGCTCGGGGAGTACAACGGCAAGTTCATGTGCAACCAACAGGTGTTGCGAGGTAGCAGCTGCGCAACGCCCGCGGGCCATGCACGCCGAAGCTACCGAAATTTCTTCCCAGCCGATGCCCGCTGGCAGTTCAGCGGCATTCGGTTGGCCCGGGATGGTGGTTGAATCGATGATTGCTTTTGATCCGTTGAGCACTGATGAGCGCGTTCGCGTAGTCGATCTTCATCCGAAGCTCGGTGACTTGCGGCAAGAATCGATTGCCGGATTGCGGCGTTCGCAAAAGGCACTCCCATGCAAGTATTTCTACGACGCATTGGGCGCGCGGCTGTTCGAAGCGATCACCGAGCTGCCCGAGTACTATCCAACCCGTACCGAGCTCGGGATCATGAGCCAGGCCGTTCATGAGATGGCTGATTCGATCGGCGCGCATGCCACCCTGGTCGAATTCGGCTCCGGCGTCGGAATCAAGACTCAAAAGCTCCTCGACGCCTTGATCGACCCGAGCGGTTGCGTTCTGATCGACATCAGCAGAGCCGCGCTCGAGGCATCGGCTCATCAGCTCGCGGGCCGCTACGAGGACATGGAGGTCATCGGGGTCTGCGCCGACTACACCCAGGCCTTACGTCTGCCTCGGCCCCACCGTCCGAGCGCTCGAACGGTTGCGTACTTTCCCGGAAGTACGATCGGCAATTTCACTCACGACGAGGCCGTGAGCTTCCTCGGGCGCGTTGCTGAGCTCGTCGGCCGGGGCGGAGGCCTGCTGGTCGGGATCGACCGAAAAAAGGATCGCAAGGTCATCGAGGACGCCTACAACGACTCGCTGGGAGTCACCGCGGCATTCAATCTGAACATCCTGCGTCGGCTCAACCAAATCGGCGCCAACTTCGACCTGACCCAGTTCCGTCACCACGCTCCGTACGTCGAGCGCGAAGGTAGAATCGAAATGCGGCTGGTAAGCGAGCGCGATCAGAAAGCTCGTATCGGCGATGCCCAGATTGCTTTATCGGCGGGCGAGCACATCGTCACCGAGCACTCGCACAAGTATGACCTCGACCAATTCGAGGACATGGGACAGGCTGCGGGCTTCCGGCTGACGAAGCAATGGAGCGATGAACACGACTGGTTCAGCGTCTGTCTGCTCGAAGTCGACTAGGCTCAGCGGCTGGACAGCTTCTCGGCTAGGTCGAATTGCGTGGAGTAGACAATCGCGCTGTGGCGGAAGCTGTCGTTCCCGTCCGTGTAGGTCAGCTCGAAACGGAAGGTTCCGGGTGTCGTGGCTTCGCTCGAGGGCGCTCTGAACTTGGCAAGGTTGTCGATGACGAAGGGTCGATTCTTGCCGGGCGCGATTTCCACCGAGCCCAAGCGGCATTTGACCTCGTGGAACGGCTCGTAGCCCTTCTCCCAAGCGTCTTCCTTTTTGCGCAGTCGATAGAACGGGGTTCCGCAAACGGTTTTGATCCACACGGTGCGCTTCGAGTTGTTGTGGACTCGAGCCTTCACGTCGTCGGAGTGATTGACCACCGAAGGCCGCGTCTCGACCAGGATGTCGCGCGCCTCGGTTTGCACGACAGCCCGACAGCCCTTCTTCGTCCAGCGATGGCTCGACGGACATTCGCAAGGCATACAGGATTTGCACCGCTCGTTTGGCGGGCACTGCGGGCAGCCGACGTAGGTCCCGCGCGTGCCTTCACAAAGCACTTGAACGCTACGGCCGCTGCGGAACAGCTCTGGTGGCTCGCTCGTCAGGACGCAGGCGCCTTTGAAGCATTTGCCAAATGGCGTCTCGCATTCGAAGTCGCAGGTCGCGAGCTCACCTTGGCCACGGCACTCGGCGAGCTGCTTCTGGTAGTCGAGCAGGTGTTTTTCGTTGACCGCGACGCCGCATCGGCAGCCCTGTGACGTACAGCTGGTTTCGACCACCCCGCACGCATCGCCCTCTTCGCACGCCCGATGGGCAGCTGCGACATCGATCCGTTCGACGCGTGGCTTCGTTTCCTCACAGCCTGCGACCAAGACGCAGACCATCGCGCCCCAACATAGCGAACCCCGCTTCCCCATTAGATGGGTCCTACCCAAGGTCGCGCCTCCTGGCAAGAACGGTGCCTGTGGCCTCGCCGATTAGCGAGCCTGGAGCCGGGCGATTCGCTCGTCCAGGGGAGGATGGGTCGCCATGAGCTTGAGCATCCCTTCACCACGGATGCCAAACGCGGTCATGTTGTCCGGAAGCTGCGACGGCGCATCCCGCATGGCCTTGAGCCGATTGAGCGCGGAAGCCATTGCGGCGGAGCTCTCGAGGTCGGCCCCTCCGGCATCGGCCCGGAACTCACGACGACGCGAAAACCAGGCGACGATGATGCTAGCCAGGACGCCGAACGCCATTTGAAGCCCAATGTAGATGAAGAACCGACCGCGCTCGAACTGGCTGGCGATGATTCGCGCAATGAAGAGGACGAAGGTGTTGAGCACACCTTGAATCAGCGTCAGCGTCACCATGTCACCGTTCGCTACGTGTGAAATCTCGTGGCCGAGCACCGCTTCGACCTCCTGCTTGTTCATCAGGCGCAAGAGGCCAGTGCTGACCGCCACTAAGGCCTTATTGCGAAACATGCCCGTTGCAAAGGCGTTTGGATCGGCCGAATCGAAGATCGCGACCTCGGGCATGCCAATTCCCGCCTGCGCCGCCTGGCGCTGAACCGTGCTGTAGAGCCACTGCTCGATGTCGTTCGAGGGCTTCTCGATGACATGGGCGCCAGTGGACTTCTTCGCGACCCACTTGGAGATCGCCAGGGAGAAAATCGAGCCGCCAAAACCAAAGAGCGCGCACCAAATCAGCATGGCGACGTAGGGCGCGTCCGGTGGGATAACCCCAAGGGCGGTGAGCACCGACATCGCGATAGCCGCCATGAACAGGACGGCAAGGTTTGTACCCAGAAACAGCAAGATTCTCAGCATGCACGTACTCCTAAGGACGGAACTTAAGACCCCTCCGCCCGCGCCACAACCACCGGTCGGAGAGTTTTCTCATTCCACCCGATTGGCTAATCGGCGTTGAGGTCTTCGCGAAGAGCCTCCCGTTGGGGTCCGGAGAGCTCGGTTTCCGCCTCAATTCCGCGCATTCCGATGCCGATGGCCTTGGGCGCTTCCCCGCCGATGCCAAACGAGAGGTATTGGACCGAAGAGAGGCGATCGTCGCCGACCTGGCGCGCGTCCCAAGTTGGCCTCCGCAGCTCCCCGTCGGGGGTCTTGGCGTAGATGTGTTCGTTGAGGCCCAGCCAGGCCCGGAGCTTTTCGGCCCGATCCGCCTCGTCGTCGATGCCGACCATGAGAGTACAGCCAACCGTCCCACTTGGATGAATCAGCTCGTTGTACGTGTCGAGCTCGTGCTGGATGTCGTCTTCTTTGACGATATGCTCGATGCGCATCATTTCTTGAATTTGATAACGCACCGTTTCGTGGTTTTCGAAGAGGAACGTGAAATACTCGCCGACGAGGATTCGACGTACCGATTTGGCGCGCAGTGCCGAAGCGCGAATCTCATCGCGGTGTTCGCCATAAGTCACGTAGTCGAGTAGCTCTGATCGCTCGATCGGCTTCACTCCGAGCCTCCTTCGGGATGGTCCCCGGAGGGTAACGCCTTGAGGGCATCGAAGCCATCGTCGCGATAGGCGCGTGCCAAAATCGACATGGGATGCATGGGTTTCACCCCTGCGTGCTGTTGAAACTGAATCGCCGCAAGAGGACAATCGGTTGACCAGACCTCCGAATCGGCCGCCTTCATTTCGTTGAAAGCCTTTTGCCCGACACGAATCGAGTATTCGAAGCCTTCGACGGTCATCGCATGGGTGCCGTCGTGCCCGCAGCACTCCATCACGGTCGACGGAGTGACCCCTGGAATCTTGCGAAGCAGATCGCGCCCCTTGAAGCCGACCCCCTGTGTCCGCAAATGGCAGGGAGCGTGATACGCGACTTTGTGGCCCGGTGAGCTCTTGAAATCCGTGTTGAACCGTTCTTCTTTGCGCAACGACCAAAGGTATTCGCTCGGGTCCGCTACGGCCTCGGCCAGCTTCCTAGCGCGCTCGCGGTCTTCTCCCTCGAGCAGCTCCGGATATTCGCGCCGAAGCATCATTGAGCAGGTCGGGTTTAGCGCGATCACTTTTGCGCCGGCTTCCACGTAGGGCATCAGCACGTCCAGATTGCGGTGGGCCTTCTTTCGCAGAAGCTCGAGGTTGCCGCCTTCCCAGGCAGGCATTCCGCAGCATTCGAGGCCCTTCTCACAGCGAACGTCGACGCTGTTCTTTTCGAGCACCTCGACGGTGTCCATTCCGATTTGCGGCTCGTTGCCTTGGACATAACAGGTCTGAAAAAGCACGGCTTCGCCCCCGACGCCCTTGTCCATCAGGCCTGCGCCCTTCGCCCACGAATCGAACGTCGTCTGTGCGAAGTCGGGGAGGAGCTTGCGTCGATCGATGCCGACGAGCTTTTCCATGAACCAGCGATGGATACCGACCCGGTTCATGACATTGGCCGCGCCGAAGCTCGCGCGCGCCATGGCACCTGCGCGATCCGGGTCTTCCAGCAGCTTGAGCCGCAGCTTGTGGGGTTGCTCGTGTTTGCGATGCCGGATGGCGTCGTAGCGATGCACCAGCTTTGGAAAGTCTACTTGGAACTCGTGCCTGTCGCGGGGCGTGTACGGGCACTGCACCTCACAAAGCTTGCATTGAAAGCACGCGTCCATGACGCGCTTCGTATCGAGTGGCGTGACCTTTCGGACATCACCGTCGTGCTCGTCGACGGCCGAGAACAAAGTCGGAAACGAGTCGCAGTACTTGAAGCACATGCGGCAGCCGTGGCAGACCTCGAAAACGCGCTCGATTTCCTTGTCGAGCGCGTCTTCGTCCCAGTATTTCGCTTCGCTGGGGTCGTAGCTCAGCCCATCGGTGGGCTGGTACGAGATCTGCCTCTTGGCTTCGTCGCTCACTCGCGCTTGCAGCCCCGACTAAGAGATGTCGTTGAGAAGCGACTGGAACCGCCCCGCGTGGGACTTCTCGGCCTTGGCCAAGGTTTCGAACCAGTCTGCGATTTCGCCGAAGCCCTCTTCACGTGCCGTCTTTGCGAAGCCCGGGTACATGTCGGTGTACTCGTGTGTCTCGCCAGCGACAGCGGCTGCGAGGTTGAGTGCGGTGTCGCCGATCGGCAGACCGGTCGCCGGATCGCCGACCTTCTTGAGATAGTCGAGATGACCGTGTGCGTGGCCGGTCTCGCCCTCGGCGGTCTCGCGGAAGTTGCCCGCGACTTCGGGGTAACCCTCGACGTCAGCGACCTTCGCAAAATAGAGGTAGCGACGGTTGGCCTGGGACTCACCCGCAAATGCGGCTGCGAGGTTTTCGTGGGTCTTGCTGTCCTTGAGCTCTGACATGGCTTGTTTTTCCTCCGATGTGATGCTTGCTTCCGACTACATAGGGCGCGCTCGGCGCCAGTCGAGATGAGAAGTTATCCCGGGATTTGTCACCCCCGTCAACGAGACAGTGCTGTCTTCGACCCATGGCCGGCCAGCGCTCTTGCGCCGCTTGAATTAGATGAGAACTACGCTATTCCCGCGTCCATGCAGGGGACGCAGCCTTGAGCCTGACCGCGCGGGCCATCGCCTTCTATCTTCCGCAGTTCCACGCGATACCGGAGAACAACGATTGGTGGGGCGAGGGCTTTACCGAGTGGACGAACGTCCGCCAGGCTCGACCGCTTTTCGCGGAGCACTACCAGCCGCGCATTCCGTCCGAGCTCGGCTACTACGACCTTCGCTCTGCTGAGACGCGCGAAGCGCAGGCTGAGCTGGCTCACTCCCACGGCATCGAAGGGTTTTGCTACTGGCACTACTGGTTTGCGGGTCGCCGGCTGCTCGAGCGTCCGTTCAACGCCGTCTTGGAAAGCGGCGAGCCCGATTTTCCGTTTTGTCTCGCTTGGGCCAACCACAGCTGGACCGCGGCATGGGTTGGCCGGCCATGGGAGCTCCTCGTCGACCAAACATATCCGGGGCGAGCCGACTATGAGGCCCACTTCCGCGCCGTGCGGGACGCGTTCGCCGACGATCGTTACATCACGGTCGACGGCAAGCCGCTCTTCCTGGTGTTTCGCCCGGACAAGCTCGCCGACCCGCTAGAGTTTACCGATTGCTGGCGGGAGCTTGCGCTCGAAGCCGGCTTCAAGGGTCTGTATCTCTTGGGCATCTTGAACGCCGGCGCCGACGCACGAGCACTTGGGCTCGATGGAGGAGTCCACAAGGGTCTCGGAAACCTGCTGACGTTCTTGCCGTCGCGTTTCCAGCAAAAGGCCGAGTTGCGTCGGCGCTCTCAGATCTTGCTGGAGCGCCCAAGCCTCGAGTACGTGCATCAAGCCATCGCGCGATCGCGGCGGCCCTCCTGGCTGGGGCCGTTCGATGATTTGCATGACGGGATCAGCGAAGGACTCTTGCTGCCCTCAGTCTGCTCGTATCGAGAGCTAGTCGAGGCGCAGTCTCGCGGGCTGCAGGTCGGCCTCGACGAGTTCCCCTGCGTGACTCCGAACTGGGACAACACGCCCAGGGTGGGTCGCTGGGGCTGGGTTTTGCACGAGTCTTCGCCGGAGCTTTTCGCCACGCATTTGCGTCGCACCCTGAGTTCCATTGCCGATCGGCCCTTCGATAGGAGGCTCGTGTTCGTCAAGTCCTGGAACGAATGGGCCGAAGGGAATTACCTGGAGCCCGACGAGCGGTACGGGCGCGGCTATCTCGAAGCCGCGCGGCGCGAGCTTTCGTCGACCGGCACGATTCCGATGCGAGAGATGGGCAGCTAATCACAGGATCGCCTCAGGCGGCGGACTGATTGTGTGCGGGCGGTTCGCTTTCGCTGCGGTATTCCTCGCCGCGGTAGTAGTGGTAGTAGCCGCCGCCGTGGCCTTTTCCTCCGCGGCTCGGCTCCACATCGTTGAGGACGCCGCCCAGCAGGTTTGCGTGAACGTCGCGAAGGCTTCGGATTGCCGAGGTCACCGAGTCGCGGGTTGTCGCCTGCGTCCGAACGACCAGCAGCGCGCCGCCGCACTGGGACGCAAGGATCGCCGCATCGGTGACGGCCTGGAGAGGCGGGCTGTCGAAAATCACTCGGTCGTATTGCATCGCTGCTTCCTCTAGAAAGCGCGCAAATTGCTTGGTGTGGAGGAGCTCGGCGGGATTTGGAGGCAGAGGCCCGCAGGTCACTACGGAAAACTTGTCGACGCCAACGTCGCGAGTCACTTGAGCAAGCGTGCATTGGCCGAGGAGCACGCTCGTCACGCCGATCCGATTGTCGAGGTCGAATGCCTTGTGGATGCGTGGGCGGCGTAGATCCGTGTCGACCAGCAGGACGCGCTGGCCGCTCTGCGCCATCGCGATCGCGATGTTGGTGGCGACAGTCGTCTTTCCGTCTTTCGGGTTTGCACTCGTCACGACCATCGTCTTGTTGGGTGATTCCGCGGCCATGAACATTAGGTTCGTGCGGACAGTGCGGCAACATTCGGCGGCCATCGACATCGGATGCGTGTGAACGATTTGATCGAGGTTTTCGACTTCGACGACCCGTTCCCGCTTGCGGCGCGCAGAGTAACCACTCGATGAGGTGGCATTCGACCCGGCGACCCGCGGAAACACGCCGAGGATCGTCAGGCCGAGCCTCTCCACGTCTGGGACGTCTTGTATTCGCCTGTCCATTTGATGCAGGACGAATGCAAGCAGGAACCCGAGGAGAAGGCCGCCAATCGCGCCACCGATTACGTTCAGGCTCACCATCGGCGAGATCGCTGCCTTGGGAACCAGTGCCCGATCGACCACGCGGACGTGGGTCGTGCGAAGCAAGCGCGTGAGGTCGGTTTCGGCCGTGCGCTGCAGGAGCAGGTCGTAGAGCTTCGCGTTGCTCTCCCGCTGACGACTCAGGCGCGAGTACTCGATTTCGCGCAGATTGAGGTCCATGCCGGCCTTCTGAGCAGTGTTCTGAACCTTGCTGAGCCCCGCCTCGACTGCTTTGGCTTCTTTGAGGTCGTCCGCGGCGACCGCGATCAGCGTCTTGACCTCCTCGTCTATCGAAGCTCGAACGGCGGCGATCTCACCCTCGATCTCGAGAATCGTCGGATGCGAATCGCCGTATCGAACTCCGAGTGACGCGCGCTCCGTCACCTTCGTTGCGAGCGTGGCTCGTAAGGATTCGAGCTCGGTGTCTTCGCCCTGAACGGCGTCCGGATGAGCTCGCGCTGCTTTCAAACGCTCGAGCCTCGCCTGAAGCTCGATGCGCCGCGCTCTCGTGGCGGTGAGCCGCTCGTTGTATTCGCGAATCTCTTCGGCGAGCAGATTCTGGCGATTTTCCACCGAAACCGAAAGTACGTTGTGCTGCTTCTTGAACTCGTGAAGAGCGTGCTCGGATTCGTTGAGGTGTGTCCGGGTGGAGTCGAGTTGCTGCGCGAGCCACTCGGCAGCCGCCGCCGTGGATCCCAGCCGATCCTCCATCGTCTTTTCAGTGTAGGCACGGGCGACCATGTTTGCGAGCGTTGCGGCACGTTCAGGGTCGCCGTCACGAACCTTGAGCAACACCAGCCGCGTGTCTTTGACAGGGTCGAGCGAGAGCTTGCTCTGCAGGTGCTGCGCGGCGACCTCTTTGTCCACCGGCGTCCAGCCCGCGCCCGGCTCTTGGCCGAAAAACGTCGGGTCGTCGGCCAGTCCCAGATGCTCGACCACTCGCTCTGCGACTGCACGACTCTGAATGATCAGATTCTGCGTCTCGAAGAACTCACGCGACATCAGGAAGTGCGAAACCTGCCCGCCCACGTCCTCGACTGAGCTGCCGAGCGGTGAGGTCGGATTGGGGTCGTATTCCAGCGTGACCGTCGCCTGATAAACCTTGGGAAGCCGTAAGGTCCACAAGGTCACCAGCGCCGTCACGGCGAGCGCGGTGCAGATGATCCACCAACGATATCGGACCAGTGCGTCCGGCAGCCCCTTCGGAAGAAGCGACCCGTCGAAGGCTGGAGCGCCCCCTGGCTCAGTCTCGTTTGTTAGATGTCTCACGGCCCCGCCTCATCAGCGTTTCCCATCGTCTAGCCTGCGTCAAGCGCGCCGGGGCTAGGGCCATGAATTTCGGGGCTTTCCGAGCTGCTCGGCAGAGGCGCAGGCCGCTCCTTTTCCCCCGTCTAAGCGACACAAGCGCCTGTAGGTGAGGAGCGCACGTTCTCGGTTCCCCATTGCGTCCGCCACCCTTGCAATCGCAAGAAGGGCCTGCCGGGATTCATGGGCCTGATGCGAGTCCTCGTAGGCCCTCAGCGCAGATGCGTACTTCTGCTGTGACTCATAGAGCTTGCCCACGAACATCTCCACGTCCGCCAGGGGTTTCGCTTTTCCTGCGGTTTGCCCACGCAGGCGAGCGACGACGCGTTGAAGATCGTCTTCGTTACCGGTCTTCATGTAGATTGACGCGGCGGTGCGCAGCACGCTCGACGGCACGTTCCCCGCGCTGAGCAGCGGGGCGATCGTCTCGGCGGCTGCGCGCAAGTCGCTCCCCCGCATATACGCTTCGGCCAGGATCCGCTGCCCGTCCGGATCTAGGTCTGGGGCGCGGAGAAGGAGATCGATCGCTTCGAGCGGCCGCCGCTCTGCCAGCAAGCGCCGTGCTTGTCGACTTCTCGGGCCTGGCAGATTCGGGTCCCGCGCCCGGGCTGCCTCGTCGATCTGCGCCGCCGCGTGGGATCGAAGCGCAAGACAGAGTGCCGCGCGGTCGAGGAACTTCGCTCCATCGGGACCTTCGGGCGCCGCGCGCAATGCGATCGCCGGATCTTCACTGGCGCGGAGCAGTGAGCAGACGGTCGTTCGTGCGCTCCCGGGGCGAAGGGCCTCTGCCTCTCGAACCTCGATCAGCGCTTGATCCAGCTCGCCCAAGGAGAACAGCCATCGCGCTGCCAACAAGTGCGGTGCGCTCCAGAGCGGCGCCAAGCCTTGGGCGCGGTTGACCCAGCGACCCGCCGAAGGGTTGCGTTCGCGCACCGCGACCTCGGCGCCGGTGAGTGCGAAGATTGGCTCGGACGGGTGCAGGGAAAGTCCTTTTGTCGCGAGCTCGCGGGCCTTCACGTTGTCTCCCTGTTCGAGCGCAGCGCGACTCTGCATCTCGAGCGTGAATACGTCGCCGCCTACGAGCGAGAGCGCGATGGCGGCGGCTCCAAGGCTGATGATCGAAGTGACCGTGCACAGCTGGCGAAGCGGCTGCTTGCGTCGAACGGAAACCGAATCCGCAACAGAGCCTAGTGTTGCGGCGGCGACCACGGCCAGCCCGACGAGCTCCAAGAGAAATCCGCGAGCTGATGGACGCCTATCGCGACCAGCCCAGCAAGGCCCCCGAGGTGCGCGTGGCTTCGTCTCAATCGAAAGCCACGGCCGATCGACCAGATGACGATGACGAGGAGAGTCAGCGCGATCGGAAGACCCCACTCCGAAGCCCATTGTATCGGTAGGTTTTCAGGATAGAAGAATCGCTTGTCGGTGCCCTGTTCATCGACGAACGCGGCCGAGAACGCACCGCGGCCGACGCCTGCGATCGGATGGCTTGCGATGACGGGCAAAGCCGCCACGGCTCCGGCGAACTTTCGAGCGATGTTGTGGCGATGGCCGAGCTCGCGTGCGAGGTTGCTTCCTTGGAGGGCGCTGGCAATCAGCAAGACCGCAAGCATTCCCGCGGCGAGGATCGGCACCGCTCGGCCTCGCAACATTGAGCCGTTGTCCCGCCTCAGGCGCATCGCGTAGACCGTGATGAACACCGTCATGCCGATCGCAAGGGCGAGCATACCGCCGCGCGAGAAGGATAAGATGCCAGCAAGGGCGCACAGGGCTGCTCCGACCGCCCAGGCAATGCGTCGCTCGGCCGCGTCTGCATCCATCGCGAGCCCGATGGCGATTGGGGAGGCCATCGCCATCATGCCGCCCAGGTGGTTCTCGTTCATCAGCGGGGCGAGCAGGCGGCTGCTTGCATAGACGGGTTCGTAGATGCCGAACACCTCTGTAGCGCCCGCGAGCTTGTGCGCGAACGCCACCATGGCCATTGCAATCCCGCTCGCGGCAACGCCCTTGAGGACGCGCCGACGCTGGTGGGACGTAGCGAACACGCGCGCCGCGAGAAAGACGGCGACGATCGCCGACCCTTTCGCGACTTCGAGTCTTGTCGCGCCCGGGTCGAGCGACATCGGGATAAAAGAGCGGGGGGACTCGCCAAAGAGCGGCGCGTTGGATCGCCAGGCGTCTAACGATTCCGGTACCAAAAGACTGACCAAGGTCGAGGGGACGGGGATGAGTTGAAGGCCCGTCCAAGCTAGTGCGATGACCATCATCCAGTCGAGCAAGGTCGCGTGGCCGCGGCGAACGCCCGCAATCTCGATGTGACGGCTCGCGAGGATTCCGGCGACGCCCGCGAGGATGCAGATAATTGCCACCGCCCAGGGAAACACCCCTCCGAGGAGCTGCGGCGCCACGATGAGAGTCACGATCATTGCAATGAGCGCGGGCTGGACGACCGGCCCCGGGATGCTCGGCCCCGCCGGCCCCGTGCTCGGATTACTGCTGCTTCGCCGCTCGCCTTTCATCACATTGCCGCACGCAGAATACTCTCATAGAGCGGGAGTTGGGCCTCCATGGTGTGATGACGCTCGTAGACATGACGGGAGCCCTCGGCGAGACGGCGCCGCAGCTTCGAATCCCCGCAGAACTGCCTAAGCAGCTCGACGAAGTGCTCGGGTGAGTTGGCAGCGAGGCAGCTCTCCCCGTGGGTGAACTCGCTGGCGCATCGAAACGTCTCTTCGTACGCGATGTTCACGACGCCATAACCTGCGCTGACGGCGAACTTCGCGCGTCCGCCCGTATCGAAGGGGTAGGGCATGATCGATGCATCTCCAGGACGAAGCAGCCCGTCGAGATCAGGGACATATCCGTGTACGATGAAGTGGTCCTCGACCCAAGGCCAGGAGGGATCGGCGCCCGGCCGCGGCTTCTTCCCGAGCTGATGCCAATCCAAGTCGAGCCCGTTTTGTTCGATGATGGGCCAAATCTCGGTTCTGAGGTTGTGGCGCGCGGCCCGCATTGCAGTATTCGGATTGCCGAACAGAAAGAGACGCCCCGCAGACAGGTCGTCGAAGTCGGGCTTCGGGGTGGTTTCTCCCACCACGGGCAGATAGCGGGCCTGGATCCCGCGTTCGAGCAGGTAGTCTGCCTCCGACTGGGATGCGCACATGTTGAACGCGACGCGGCGACACAGATCGACCTCCAACTTGCGAAGCGCGCGTGGCGTCAGTGCGTCCGAACGCCGCAGCCATTTCCCGTAGCTGAGACGGCGAACCGGGCGTAGCTTGAACATGAAGTCGAGGTGGCTGTGTACGATGGGCCCTCGGTCCAGGCACAGAAGCGCGGTGGAGGCCTCTTCGGCCCAGATCAAGTCCGGCTGAAGCTCATCCAGCACAGCGCGCGCCTGGGTCCGGAGCCGCAGGATATCCGGGAGAGCCAGCGCCAAGGTCTCAGGATTGAACCCCCGGGCGATCCACGATCGCGGGTTCCACTTCGGGAGGCGCTGTGAGCGCAGGGTATGGATGCCCGCCGCGACCTGCTGCGCCCTGTCGGTGAGCTCGTTGGCCGGATCGCACGCGAGAACGTGAACGTCGTGGCCGAGCGCGCTCAGCGAACGCAGGTCCTGCCAGTGCCGGACGTCGCCGCCTCCTACGTGGACAGGCGACGGATAGCGCTGAAAGCAAAGTTGCGCGATCCTCATCCCCGTGGCGTATAGCACCGCCGAAAACGGCGGCTAGCTCGTACGGAGCGAGGTGAACGAACGAAT
>Ga0265303_10001092_pt1 | contig 16276 bp, 14 predicted proteins | sample Helome_2_FD_192494 | JGI IMG/M metagenome (GOLD analysis project Ga0265303, IMG submission 192494) | Marine sediment microbial communities from subtidal zone of North Sea - Hel_20160317 (Illumina Assembly) | ecosystem: Environmental > Aquatic > Marine > Subtidal zone > Sediment ... | reverse complement strand
TTACTTCGGTGGCCAACAGACAGTGATTTACGACTACCTTGACTTCACCGATGACTTTCAGCTCCGTGGTCGTAAGAAGGTCATTAACCTGGGTGACGGCTCCCTCCAGGGAATTTTCCACTGGCACCACCCCAAGGTCGAAATTGCCATTCTCAACCCCGCTGAATACATCAATGAATTCAAGACAGGGTATATATGCACCGGCGGGCACCAGTTTTCGAGATGCAACTTCACCATACGCCCCGTGCTCGCCCTGGAAAGCGACCAGAGGACGGTCTTCATCCTGAAGGCGCTTACTCTCATCGATGATCGTTTTCAGCAACTGTCGGGAAAAGGAACTTTTAATCAGGTCCAGATTCATTCGGTCTACCCGCTCCAGGACATTTTCTTCGCTCTGGGTGTCATCGACGGTTCCCTGAAATTTTTTTAATCGCAACGCCAGCCCCATGCGCTCCTGAAGAAGGACCAATAATTCGCGGTCAATTTTGTTAATTTTACTGCTGATTTCGTTAAGCTTCATTTTTTTTCCTCTCACCAGGCAGTTTATCCATAAAAGTTCTAAGCGGTCTTAGTCGACCCATGATATCCGCAAAGATTTCCGGCGTAAGGGCCTGATCCGCATCGCACAGAGCTTCTTCAGGTTTGTGGTGAACCTCTACTATAATACCGTCAGCACCGGCTGCCACCGCTGCCAGGCTCATGGGTCCAATCAAACTGACGCGCCCTGTGCTGTGAGTTGGATCAATAATGATCGGCAGATGGGTCAATTCCTTGATCGCAGGCACCGCACTTAAATCCAGCGTATTGCGGGTATATTTTTCAAAGGTTCTGATTCCGCGTTCACACAAAATGACGTTGGGATTGCCTTCACTAAGGATGTACTCGGCGCAATTCAACCATTCTTCGAGAGTCGAGTGCATCCCCCGTTTGAGTAGCACCGGTCGAGACGATTGTCCCACCTCCTTGAGTAAAGAGAAGTTTTGCATGTTCCGGGTTCCTATCTGAAGAATATCTGCAAATTCAGCTACCCAGGATACATCCCGGGGATCAATTACTTCGGTGACAATCGGGAGGCCGGTATCCCTGCCTGCCCGGGCCAATAATTTCAATCCGCGGAGACCCAGACCCTGAAATGCGTAGGGCGATGTCCGGGGTTTAAAGGCCCCACCGCGGAGCATATCCGCCCCGGATGATTTAACGGCATGTGCAGTTTCCATAATCTGCGGCTCACTTTCAATGCTGCAGGGCCCGGCAATCACAACGAAATCACGCCCGAAAGCGACATCAGACACATTAACAATTGTGCGCTGTTTGGTTTCGCGCACGGCAAGTTTAAGATTTTTCATGGCTACCAACTTTTGGGTTTGTGATGATTTGCTCACGCTACGCTATTAAACAGATCGACGCATCAGCTTGCGGCTGCCAGTTTATTGAAACTGTCGCGATCCACAAGCTGAACATCTTTTTGGGTAAGCACTTCAATTGCTTGATCATTATCGTCGAAACGAAAAATCATTATGGCTTTTCCCGAATCCATCCCCGCCAGGGCGTAACCGTATTTAATTTTAATGCCGGCTGCCATCAATCTTTCCAGCAGATCGGCCAGCTGTCCCGGCTTGTCCTCCATTTGGACAGCCACGACATCATCAACGCGAGCAGGTATGTCTTTTTTCATTAAAATCTGACGGGCCGTGGACGTATCGGATACCAGAACCCGCAATTCACCGAAATTTCCGGTGTCCACCAGGGTAAGCGCTCTAAGGTTGATACCCTCATCACCTAATGCCCGGGTAAATTCATACAGCCGGTCATGGGAATTTTCAATTTGTACTGAAATCTGTTTTAATTTCATAGTGCCTCCTGGGGTTAATAAATTGATTCCAAATTAAATTATGTTCGAATAATTTTAGCCTTGTTCTTGATTCAATTTTTTGGTGTCAGGTGTCAGGTGTCAGTTCTAAAACCACAAGTTTTTGCACTTGATGGTAATTTGTCATCTCGGAAAATATTTCTGTGACTGTTTTTCTGCTATTATCTCCGTTTACACTGCCTCAATCCTGACACCTGAAACCTGACACCCAATTATAGGTTGCCTGAAATTGTCAAACGAAAAGGATAACCTTCCCGGCCCCGTTAATTCTATCAACTGAAAAAATGAAAAAACCCCGGGAGCATTCCCAGGGCTTTTCAAAAATAAAAAACCCCGGGTGGCGACCAAGTCCACCCGGGGTGTTAACGATCAAATTTTGGCGTTAACCTGCCGGATGGACGCTTCTAAAGCTGAAAAAGAAGCGTCCGAAATTGAAATATCCTTTTGTGGTAATAATCGTGTTCATCTCTGTTTCTCCATTGACAACTGCAAATAAATATATAGATTCAAAACTAATTGTCAATACTTTTTTATTGACACCCCCCCGGCATTCATATAAACGATGCCCTGAAGCAAAATTGAAGGGATCAACAATTGAAGAACTTATTTTCAGGCAGCTTTTATTATTATTACTTCCGGTATTATTTTTATCGGACCGGTCTGCCTGAAGTGCGCTGAAAAGCAAAATTTATTTCAAAGCGTTCTAAACCGTGGGCAAACCTTCACCCCACGGTTTTTTTTATTTTTTAAGTCGAAAAGGTGAAAAATAATGAAACCAACTGACGATCTGCGCGTAAAAGGCTATCAACAACTCATGGAACCGAGCATGTTGAAGAAGGAACTTGCCATAAGCCAGGCAGGGCACACAACGGTCCTTTCCGGAAGAGACGCCATCGAAAAAATTCTGCTGAAAGAAGATAACCGACTCATGGTGATTGTTGGACCGTGTTCAATTCATGATGAGAAGGCCGCCTATGAGTATGCCGGAAAACTTAAAAAACTCAGAGATGAGGTAAGCGAAGCGCTTTTAGTTGTGATGCGGGTATATTTCGAAAAGCCGCGAACAAGTGTGGGGTGGAAGGGACTGATTAACGATCCGCGCATGGACGGAACCTGTGATATTCCCGATGGTCTGCGAAAAGCACGTGAAATTTTGCTCCAGATAAATGAAATAGGAGTTCCCGCTGCCACCGAATTCCTTGAAACCATCACCCCGCAATACGTGGCGGATCTTGTAAGCTGGGCGTGCATCGGTGCACGGACTGCCGAATCACAGACCCACCGTGAAATGGCAAGCGGGCTTTCCATGCCGGTCGGATTCAAGAACGGAACAGACGGCAAACTTTCAGCGGCCATAAATGCCATTGTAGCTGCCAAAACACCCCAAAGTTTCCTGGGCATAGATCAAAACGGGCATACCTGCGTGGTGAAAACCGGGGGTAATCCGTGGGCCCACATTGTTTTGCGTGGCGGTCAGCAGCCGAATTACGACCCGATCAGTATTGAGCAGGCACGCCTGAAACTGATCGAGAAAAGCCTGCTTGAGAACATCATGGTGGATTGCTCACACGGCAATTCTATGAAAAAGCATCAGGGGCAGGCAATTGTCTGGAGAAACGTAATTGATCAGTATATTGCGGGCAACGATTCACTGATTGGTCTTATGGTCGAAAGCAATCTGTTTGAAGGCAACCAGAAATTCAGCGGTGACCTGTCATCTCTTAAATACGGTGTGTCTATCACGGATGAATGCATTTCCTGGGAAACTACCGAACACCTGCTGTTGTCGGCTGCTGAAAAACTGGTAAACTCATCTAAATTAAGCAGCAGTGATAGATGGGTACAGTCACTATGAAATCGGTCAAACTTGACACCCAAACTGGCAAATCCGTCATTTTGATTGGCGAGCGGTTGGAAAATCTCAAAAGCTACCTGCCGGTAAAAATGCCGATCATTATTACAGATGTTAATGTTCAAAAACACTGGGGGCACCATTTCCCGCCAGGTGCTGTTATAACCATTGGAACCGGCGAAGAGATAAAAACTCTTGATACCCTTGGCGGTATATATGAACAACTGTTGGACCTGGGTGCGGATCGAGGATCGTTTATCGTCGGTATCGGCGGTGGCGTCGTTTGCGACGTCGCCGGATTTGTTGCCTCAACCTATTTGCGCGGGGTCAGATTCGGGTTTGTATCAACCACTCTACTTTCACAGGTTGATGCCAGTGTTGGCGGCAAAACTGGTGTCAATTTCGGCGGCTACAAGAATATCGTGGGGGTTTTCAGCCAGCCCGAATTCGTCATCTGCGACCAGAATTTATTGCAGACCCTTCCCCCAAGAGAATTTCAAGGCGGTTTTGCGGAGATCGTTAAACATGGCGCCATTGCCGATGAACATCTTTTTGAATATCTTGAACTGAACTGGCAACGGGCCCTGGAGCATGATCCCGAAGTTATCGAAAAAATAGTGCACGATTCGGTGATTATCAAATCCACTATTGTCAACCGAGATGCAACGGAACAAGGGGAACGGCGAAAGCTCAACTTCGGACATACCCTCGGTCATGCGATTGAAAAAGTGCTGCAGATACCCCATGGTGAAGCTGTAAGTGCCGGCATGGTTCTGGCGTCAAAGCTATCCGAAAAAAAAGGATATTTGCAAAAAGATGATACGGCCAGGCTTTCCAATTTGCTCGAAAAATTCAGACTCCCTGTCCGACTTGAATTCAACCGGCAACAGGTATTCGAAGCAATCGGTAAAGATAAAAAAAGGGAAGGGCAGAATCTAAAATTTGTACTTCTCAAGAAAATAGGAGAGGCGCTTATGTATGAAATTTTCATTCAAGATTTAGTCGAATTGTTGAATGATCAATTCATTTCACATAAGTGCTCCAAATGAGTCCGACATGAAAAAAATCCGAGATATACGCCAGCGCATCGATGAGATCGATGATCAGATTCTTGAATTGATCAACCAACGGCTCCTGGCCGCCAGGAAAATCGGGGAAATCAAAAATCGTTCGGGAACGGCCGTTGTAGATTCAAAGCGAGAAAGTCAGGTATACCAACGGCTTTCATCATTGAATGAAGGGCCCTTAAAAGAAAATGCTCTTCATCGTATATTCAGAGCGGTCATTGCTGCAGGCCGGGGTATCCAGAGCCCTGGAGATAAAGCAGACGTTCTGCCGCTCTATATTGTTGTTGGAAACCCGATAGGTCACAGCCTGAGTCCTGTGATGCACACCAGCGCTCTGGCCCATTCAGGACTGGACGGATGCTATCATGCTTTCCGGGTCGAAAATATTGCTACGGCTGTTGACGGAATCCGAGGCCTGGGTATCCGTGGCGCCAGTATTACCATTCCCCACAAAATTGCGGTGCTGCCATATCTGGATGAAGTGGATTCGATGGCTGCAGATATCGGTGCCGTCAATACGGTTTTCAACAAAGACGGGGTCCTTTATGGTTATAATTCGGATTGGGCGGGCGCCGTTAAGGCGTTATCCGAAAAGACAGTGATCAAGGGTAAAAAGGTGGCTGTTATCGGAGCCGGGGGCGGGGCCCGAGCCATCGGGTTCGGTCTCAAACAAGAAGGGGGCATCGTCACCATTATTAACCGCACAAAGTCCAGGGGAGAAAAGCTGGCGAGTGATCTGGGGTGCCTGTTTATGCCGCTTGCGGAACTAAAAAAGCTGCCCTATCATATCGTTGTCAACGCGACACCGGTCGGGATGACGCCGGATGTCAACAGCATGCCGTTGAGCCCAAATCTTATGGAACCTGAAATGGTCGTTATGGATGTGGTTTACAATCCTTTGAAGACGCGTTTTCTGCAAGAGGCGGAGAATATCGGGTGTACCACTGTTGACGGTGTTTCAATGTTTGTCCATCAGGGAGCCGTTCAGTTCGAGATGTGGACTAACAATAAAGCACCTGTAGACGTTATGCGCAAGGTTGTACTGGAAGAACTAACAGGCCATCACTAACCGTTCATAGGTTCCGGGTTCAGCGTTCAGGGTTATCAGTATTCGTTGATCCTGCTCTCAGACGGGCTCATACTTATGGCTCCCGCCATTACAATGCGCCGGCGTGATAATTTAGAGTCCAAGAATCAACTACCATTTTGTGTACTGCACACGATGGATCGAATTTACCCGCCTATGGCGTGATTTCATCGCCAAAAGGGAGCAAAGCAAAAGCACACCAGTACTTTAAGCGTTGACCTCGCAACCGATTGCAAAGAAACGGATTATTATGGTAAGAATTAATGTTTTGGATTCTGTGTGAACCCTGAACCACTGAACCTTGAACCCTGAACGGTTACTATTATATGATCGAGATAATACCCCATAAAATGAAACTTCGCTGTGAGGTTACGGTGCCGGGCTCGAAAAGCTTGACCCACCGAATCCTGATTGCCTCCGCCCTTTCGAATGGCATGTGCAGCATTGAGAATGCGTTGGTCAGTGAAGATACGGTTCTGACGATGAAGGCCTTGAGACAGATGGGCATTCGAATTGAGGAAAAACCCGGTGATCGCCTGATCGTTTATGGTGGTAGCGGAGATTTGCGGCCGAGCATGGAACCTATCTATCTCGGTAATTCCGGCACTTCCATCCGTCTTTTAACAGCCGTTGCTGCTCTGGGAAAAGATACCTATACGTTCCTGGGAAATGATCGTATGGCCCAACGGCCGATTCAGGCGCTAATCGATGCCTTGGGGCAGATCGGAGTGCAAGTCCGTTCAATCAATAGCAATGGTTGTCCGCCGGTTGAAGTCAACGGGAAGAATTTTTCGGGAACGACTGTCGCAATAAATTGTCGGACCAGCAGCCAATATCTTACCGGGCTATTAATGATAGCCCCCTGCACCGCAAGGGGGCTGGATATAAAAGTAACACAAGGCCCGGTTTCACGGCCCTACGTAGACATGACGATTGATGTTATGTCCAAATTTGGTATAGGAATTGATCGCCAGGGTTACGATCGTTTTCAGGTTATCGGAGAGCAGACATACCGGTCAGGGGCCTATGAGGTGGAAGCGGATGGTTCCCAGGCCGGCTATTTCTGGGCAGCGGCAGCTATCTGCAGAAATACTGTAAAGGTGAAAGGCGTTATCAAAGATTCCAGCCAGGGAGACGTAAACTTTTCAAAAATTCTGGGGTCAATGGATTGCGCCATCAAAAACGAGCCCGATGGGATTACTGTTTCCGGCGGTGCCCGGCTGCGGGCAGTGGAAATCGATATGGGTGATATGCCGGACATGGTCCCCACGCTGGCTGTGGTTGCCGCCTTTGCGGAAGGGACTACCGTCATTAAAAATGTTTCCCATTTAAAAACTAAAGAGAGTAATCGATTAACTTCGGTCGTTAATGAACTGATAAAAATGGGTATCAATGCCCGCTGCAGCAATGACGAGCTGATGGTTACCGGAGGCCATCCTCAGGGGACTGAAATTGAAACTTATGGTGACCACCGGATCGCCATGAGCTTTGCGGTGGCAGGGCTGGCGGCCCCGGGAACGATTATCCGGGACGAACACTGTGTTGAAAAATCCTTTCCGAATTTCTGGGAAGTGTTTGAAGGAATGTATGCCTAGCCGTTCTGGGTTCAGAGTTCAAAGGTTCAAGGTTTGTGTCAAATCGAAGTGATGATTGATATACAAATTTGGTGCTATTCACCTGGTTCCAAGTCTGAGGTGAATTGCGTACCTATCAGCCCCTGAACCTTGAACCCAAAACGTTGAACCTTCAGATGAAAGGTAACCCTGAACGTTGAACATTGAACCTACTAACCTTTTTATAATCGGATACCGCTGTACCGGGAAAACTACCGTGGCAAGATCTTTTGCCGAAGAACTCAACCGGTCATTTGTTGATACGGATTCTTTGCTGGTAACCCAACAGCGAATGAGTATTAAAGAAATCGTGGGCGCCCACGGCTGGGAAGGTTTCCGACAAATGGAGCGCGGAGTTTTAAAAAACATCTGTACCTCAGACAGCCAGGTTGTGGCCACAGGTGGCGGAATTGTTCTCAATAACGAGAATGTGATGCTCATGAAGAAAAACGGCAGAATCATCTGGTTGAGGGCCAATGTTGAAACCATCAAAGCCAGGATGCTTAAGGACAAGGATGCCCGGGATTTTAGGCCGGCCCTGACCTTCGATGATAGTATTTCAGAAATTGAAGAAACCCTTCTTTCAAGGGAACCTCTCTACAAAAACGCCATGGATTTTTTTGTAGATACCGATGATCATGATATTCGTGCAATCACGAATATCATCGCTGAGAAGCTAAAGACGATGCATCCGGAGCTATTTGAAGCTCAAAGATAGTCGCTTGGGACACATAGTAAATAGGATGCAAATTATGATCCTGTCCTTCTGGCTATGAGCTATCAGCCATGAGCTATCAGCTATTTTATCTTTTAGTTTCTTAAAGTGAATTGTAAAGAATAAAATTTTGTTGGTAATTAGTTGAACCATCTCGAAATGATTGGGAGACAAAATTCATGTCCAGTACTTTTGGAATCCTATTCAGGGTCACAACGTTTGGTGAGTCTCACGGGAAAGGGGTCGGTGCCATCGTGGATGGCTGTCCTCCCGGATTAACCCTCAGCGAAAAGGACATCCAGCCCCAGCTGGATCGCCGACGACCCGGTCAGACCCGGTTGACTACTGACAGGGAAGAAGCGGACCGGGTTACCATTTTATCCGGCGTTGAAAACGGCCGGGTTCTAGGGTCACCCATCGGCATGAGTGTGGCCAACAAAGATCAGCGGCCCGGCGATTATGCCCAAATGCACTCAGTTCCGCGTCCGTCCCATGCAGACTATACCTACCAGATGAAATACGGCATCCGAACATCCAGCGGGGGAGGCCGATCGAGCGCCAGGGAAACCATCGGCCGGGTGGCCGCGGGGGCGATTGCTGAAAAATTCCTGCACGAAGATTATGGGATAGAAATAGTCGCCTGGGTGAGCTCGGTGTGTTCTATCACGGCCGACAAAATAGATGAAAATCTCATCACCCGTGAGGAAGTTGATAAAACTCCGGTGCGTTGTCCATCTCCCCAAAAAGCCCAGCAGATGATGCAGGCCATCATGGCGGCCAAAGAAGATAATGATTCTCTGGGTGGGATTATTTCGTGTGTTTGTCGCCATGTTCCCGTTGGGCTGGGGGAACCGGTGTTTGACAAAATGGAAGCGCGTCTGGCCCAGGCCATGATGTCGATCCCGGCTACCAAAGGTTTCGAAATTGGCTCAGGTTTTGGGGGCACCCGCATGACCGGTTCGCAACACAACGATCCCTTTGTAAAAAAAGAGGGGCGCCTGGGCACTATTACCAATTACAGTGGCGGCATTCAAGGCGGTATTTCCAATGGCGAACCCATCATTTTCAGGGTGGCCTTTAAACCACCGGCGACCATTGGCAAAGCGCAAAATACAGCCGATTTCGAAGGCAACAACAAAACCCTGGAGGCCAAAGGTCGCCATGACCCCTGTGTCGTTCCCAGGGCCGTACCGATTGTTGAAAGCATGGCCGCCCTGGTTATCGGGGATTTGGCGCTTCAGCAGCGTTCACGATAAACCGGTTTCAGGTGTCAGGGTAAAGTAGGGTCGGCCTCCGTGCCGACCATAGTATAAATGGCGCGACGAACTGAGTTTGGCGGGCACAAAGGCCCGCCCTGAGGATTCATGCTTTTAAAATCTTACGAGCACAGTATCAATGAAATTATCCGATCGCATAAACAGCGTTGAAGAATCACAAACGGTGCGGTTTACTCTATTGCTGCAGCAGCATGGCAAACAGGGTAGGCAGGTTATCAACCTGGCGGTGGGAGAACCGCACTTAAACACCCCGAGCGGGGTGATTGAATCCACCAAGCAGGCCCTGGATGACGGTATGACCCGATACGGCACGGTATCCGGTCTGCATGAGCTAAAATCCGGCCTGGCACGGCAGTTTGACGGATACGAAGACAATAACATCATCATCTCGAACGGTTCAAAACAGTGTTTGTTCTCGATATTTCAGGTCATCTGCAACCCTTCCGACGAAGTTATTATCCCCAGGCCCTACTGGGTCAGTTTCCCGCAGCAGGTCCTAATAGCCGGCGGCAAACCGGTATTTGTGGATACCTGCGATCACCAGCTGGACTGCGAAGCCATCAAGCGGGCTATATCTCCAAAAACACGTGCCATTCTTATCAATTCGCCCAATAATCCCACCGGAGCGGTGTATCCCGGCAAGGAGATTGAAAAAATTGCTCGAATGGCCCTTGACCATAATTTGTATATTATTTCGGATGAGGCATATGGCCTATTTGTTTATGACGAAATAAAAGCACAGAGCCTTTTTGATTTAAAAAAGATCCGCGACCGGCTGGTCGTCATCCGGAGCTTTTCAAAAGCCTATAACATGACCGGATTTAGAATAGGATACATGGCCGCTTCGCCTGAAATCATTGCAGCCGTTGGCAGATTACAAAGTCATTTGACCGGCAACGTCTGTACCTTCGCCCAATACGGTGCTCTTGCGGCCCTTGAAATGGATGAAAGCATATTCGAAGGATGGCGCAATGACCTGGAAAAAAAACGGGACTATGCTTACATGCGTGCGAACAGGTTATTTGTCTGTATAAAGCCCCACGGTGCGTTTTATATCTTTCCGGATGTTTCACAGCATCTTAAGGATGGTATGACGGCGGTAGATCTTGCCGCCCAGCTTCTTGAAAATTACGGTGTCGCCGTTGTCCCGGGCGAGGCCTTCGGTATGCCGGGCCACGTCAGAATTTCCTATGCCGTTTCTGAGGAAAACCTTGTAAGCGGTTTTGATAAAATTGCTGAGGCATTATGATTGGAATTATTGGATTTGGTCGTTTCGGAAAACTGGTGTCGCATTATCTTGCCCGGGATCTTGATGTGTTTGTCTACAACAGATCCGATAAATCATCGGAGATTGTCCGGACAGGCGCTAATCCGGCATCCCTGGAGACGGTTTGCCGGCAGGATATTGTCATACCCTGTGTCCCTATTTCAAGATTTAGAGATAGCTTGAAATCCATTGCACCATTGCTTAAATCAGACACCCTGGTTATCGATGTTTGCTCGGTGAAAGAATATCCCGTTGAGTGGATGACCAAAGAATTGCCGGACTCAGTTTCCATTCTGGCAACCCATCCCATGTTCGGTCCCGACAGTGCCGCCGATTCGTTGCAGGACAGAAAAATTTGTTTGTGCAGGGTGAGGGTGCCGGAAAAACAGTACCATAAAATTAAAAACTATCTTGCTTCAAAAGGATTGATTGTCATCGAAGCAAGCGCCAGGGAGCATGACGAGCAAATCGCTACCAGTCTTTCCCTGACCCATTTGATCGGAAGGACATTATCGGAATGCGGGGCTGTTCCACTGGATATTGATACGGAAGGTTACAAAAGATTGCTGCACATATTAGAAGTCGTTGAACGTGATACCTGGCAGCTGTTCCTGGATATGCATCGTTATAATCCTTATGCCAGAAAGAAACGCACGGAATTTATGGATGTAATGAAAGAAATTCATTTCAAACTGGAAGATAAGCTTGTCTAAAATGATATAAATTGGCTAATCCGCCACAAAGCGAGGCGAACGAGAATTAAGGTTTGTGACCATCAATAAAGAATATTCAACTTATCAAGCCTTAACAACCATTGGAGCAAAGGAAAAATGTCGGATAATTCATCGCGCAAAAAAGTCATGGTGATTCATGGACCCAATTTGAACATGCTCGGCCAGAGGGAGCCTGACATTTACGGACATCAAAGTTTGGACGAGATCAATGACCAACTGCATTCATTGGGTAAAAAATTGGGCATTGACCTAGAAACTTTTCAATCCAATCATGAAGGGGAAATCGTCGACAAAATTCAACAGACTGTCGGTAGCTGCGACGGGATACTGATTAATCCGGCAGCATTTACCCATACCAGCATTGCCATCAGGGATGCCCTGTCCCTGATGGATATCCCCGTAATCGAAATCCACCTTTCTAACATTTACCAACGAGAAAACTTTCGGCACAAATCACTGATAGCGGATATTGCCGCGGCCCGGATTGCAGGTTTTGGTTCCCGGGGTTATTTGTTCGCTTTAGAGGGCTTGGCAACCTTACTTAATTAGGGGCTATATTTAATTCGTATTGATTAATCGGTTGGCTATATCGATTGATGAAATCACTTCTAAATTCAACTACGAAAAAGCCCAGTTTCTACATTAAGAAACCGGGCCAACTGCTTGTTATTATTTGGTCGGGACGAGAGGATTTGAACCTCCGACCCCAGCGTCCCGAACGCTGTGCTCTACCAGACTGAGCCACGTCCCGACAACCTCGCTTTGTAAGGTAAAGTCACTTAATTGTCAACCGGTAAAATGAGTTTATTGGGTTGTATAAGTTGATTGAGGTTACTGCGTCAACCGCCAGGTATATGCGAAGCGCCTACCGGTAGGGATGTTTCAAGACGATCGTCTGATCTCGGTCCGGTCCCACAGAAACAATATGTATATCAGTTTCGGTAAGTTCTGCGATACGATCGAGATAGCTTCTGGCGTTGGGGGGAAAATCCTCGAGTTTCTTTAAGCCTGATATATCTTCAGTCCAGCCACGCAAAGTTTCATATACCGGTTTGGAGTCAGCCAAAACATCCAGGCTTGCCGGAAAATCTTTAATTATTTCATCTTTGTACTCATATCCCGTACAGATTTTTAGGGATTCCAGACCGTCGAGCACGTCCAATTTCGTGATGGCCAATCCGGTAAGGCCATTTAAACGGACCGAATTTCTCAAAATGACAGTATCGAGCCATCCACAGCGTCGCCTTCTACCGGTAGTCGCGCCGAATTCGGCACCTTTTTCCTGGATCTGATCACCGATATCGTCAAATAATTCAGATGGGAAGGGCCCCTGACCCACTCGCGTCGTATAGGCCTTTACGATCCCGATGACCTCGTCGATCTGCTTGGGGCCGACACCGGAGCCGCAACAGGCGTTTCCGGCCAGGGTGTTGGAAGACGTCACGAAGGGATAGGTGCCATGATCGATGTCTAAATGGGTTCCCTGGGCCCCTTCAAACATTACGTTCTGCCCACTTTTAATGGCTTCGTTTATGGTTACTGAAACGTTGGCCACATGGGGAGCCAGTCGCTGCGCATATATCTGGTACTGATCGATGATCTCCCGGGCGTCAAGCGTTTCCGCGGAAAGGTAATTTTTTAAATAAAAATTTTTCTCATCCAGGATGGTATTAACTTTTTCAGCAAAAACTTTGGGATCCAGCAGATCGACAAACCGAATACCCCGGCGGGTGGCTTTGTCCTCGTAAGCCGGACCGATTCCGCGTCCGGTGGTCCCAATTTTTTTATCGCCTTTAAACTGTTCCCGGGCCTGATCGACACTTCGGTGGTACGGCATGATCAAATGGGCTCTTTCGGAAATCAGCAACCGGTGTTCACCAATATTGATTCCTCGACTGCTTAAATTGTCGATTTCTTCCAGTAAAACGGCGGGATCTACGACAACACCGTTGCCGATGACACAGGTTTTGTCCTGCAATATCCCGGATGGAATCAGATGACAGATAAATTGCTCACCGCCGACCACCATGGTATGACCGGCGTTGTTGCCCCCCTGGAACCGAACCACCATATGGGCAAGTTTGGCCAATAGATCGACAATTTTGCCCTTGCCTTCATCCCCCCATTGGGTTCCGACAATTACGACATTTGCCACAATAATGTCTCCTTAATTAACGGTGTTGTTATAGTATCTCTGTTAATAGCATGACCTCAGAAAGTAAATCATCACGGAATGATGGAATACTGGAATGATGGAAAAATGGGTTCTGGAAATAAATGATTTTTAGATGCGTTTGGTATGGAAAAATCCCTGCATCAAACTCCGGCATTCTTGCTCGCAAATACCTCTTGTGATTGCCACCCGGTGGTTTAAGCGGTCATCCTCAGCAAAATTATATAAAGAACCGGCAGCCCCCCATTTGGGGTCTGCGGCGCCGAAAACAATTTTTGAAATCCTGGCGTGTACGATGGCCCCCATGCACATGATGCAAGGTTCAACGGTAACATACAGGGTGGTATTTAACAATCTGTAATTGTTAATTTTTAATCCTGCTTCCCGCAGTGCTAAAATTTCCGCATGGGCGGTAGGATCCGCCAGACCGATCGTCCGGTTGTGAGTGGCGGATAATATTGTCCCGTTTTCAGAGACGAGTATTGCACCTATCGGAACTTCCCCCATTTGTCCAGCTTTTTTCGCCTCAAACAATGCAAGCACCATGAATTTTTCATGTGATCGGTTCATTATATCTGAAGTTTCTTTCAAATTTTTTGTCCAGGGACCAGCAACCAGGGGCTAATTTCGATCATCGAGCATATATTATCAACAAACAAAGGCATTGACAACAATAGCACTTTAGCTTATGTACCACCTAAATTTCAAATGTTTTTGCAAGCGCCAGTAGCTCAGCCCGGATAGAGCGCCGGACTACGAATCCGTAGGCCGCAGGTTCAAATCCTGCCTGGCGCACCAGGTAAATCAAGGGGTTAGCTCACTTTGGGCTGCCCCTTTTCTGTGTCAAAATCGGCAACTGTGCCCGAAATTGTGCCCGCGGCGGATTTTAAGTATGCTTCCTGGAGCTCAGTGGCGAGCTTTAAATCCTTATCGCTGACGATATCATAGCGGTCAAATACGGATCTTGTTTTATGACCAGAAATCATCATAGCTACTCGCTCTGAAATGCCGGATCTGATCATGTTCCTTACTGCAGTGCGCCGAAAATCATGCAGGCTTGGTCCAGACGCCAGTTTGCCTTGCCATTTCTCGACATACTTTTTTCCTATTTTATAGCCATATCCCAGTCCTGCCTTCCTGCAGGCCGAATTCCAGGATTTTCTGAAGTTGACAATTGGCCCGTTTCCTTTTTCGTTAGGGAAAACTATAGGAACCAGTATGCCGTTTCTCTTTCGGTTTTCCCACAGCTGGTTGAAGGTCTCTTGCAGCTCATCATCAAGATACACCGTTCTATCATCATCGTTTTTTGTTTCGCCAACTTCCAGAGTGACGATGCCCTTTACACGAATGAATACCTCATGACACTGAATGTTAAAATGAGCGTCTCCTTCAAGCTGGATCAGAGTATCCTGTAGAGCCTGATTGTAAGGCATTTTTCGGATATCTTTATATAAAAGGCCGCATAGTAAAAATTTAAACTGTCTACTCTTTAGTGACCAAATTTCCTGATGATTACCGATTTGCATGCAGCCAAACGCTTCTCCGCTTGGTGTGTAAAAGAAGGTAGCGTTTTCATGAGCTAATCGAATTAAACGTTCTGCTTGCGTACTTTTTTTCGTAGAAGTTTTTAACGCAGACTCACCAGCTAATTCTAGATCGATGTTTTCCTGTGAATCCTTGATCTAATCGAAAATGGCAAAAAATCGGGTTGTCTCTGCTTTTAAGGTGAAAAGCGGCAAGATGGGACAGTTGAATGGGTGTCTTTATGGGAAGAATTTAAGGTTTCCAAAACACATATGCATTTTGGTGGGTTGTGGATTGCAAATGGAATGGTAACAAAAAAATCCGGTTCTCAGATTGTGTAAGCATAGCCGAAATCCACAATTCAGCTAATGTGTGGGTTTCGTATACCGAATATACAATATTGGAAAGTAACGTCTATGGCATGATTTTACAACTGAGATATAAAAACGATATCCTAATGATTAATTAACAAAGTGGGATACCGATTTGTAGGAGAAATCCAAAATTTCGTGACAATCAATTCTTTTATGAATAATCAGGTAATATCGTCACATTTCATTTTTCCTCTGGATATATAGTATTTTGATGTTGATATATGATGGAGCAAGAAATAGGCATCAATTCAACAAAGGGTGCTCCTTTATAAAAAGAACCGCGGTTTCATTTATCTTGGAATCCTTTTCCCGTGCCGGTCTTGTTTTGGACTTCCAAGCTTTTTATCAAGATATTCGATTGTATCCTTTCCATGGAGATGTTCAAGGTGGTGGGCTGTTGAATGGACCTCCTTATCAGGAGTGCCGATTTTCTCAAGATATGATTCCCAAAGCCTGTGAGCACGCAGCACTTTGTTCGCTTCAGTCAAACCTTTTTCGGTAAGCGTAAAATCAGAATTGCCTTCTGACAATAAGCTGTCTTGTATCATTTGTTTTAAAGCTTTATCCAGCCCTTTGCCGGTTTCGACGTATTTTACGATGATGCTTTTTGGAGTAGGCCTGTCATACCGAAGTATTGTTGTAAGTATATCTTCAATAATCTGCTGGGGGATGAGGTTGCGCATGCGAAGCCACCGCGATAACAGACCATATTTGGGAGCCACC
>Ga0265303_10001091_pt1 | contig 16280 bp, 13 predicted proteins | sample Helome_2_FD_192494 | JGI IMG/M metagenome (GOLD analysis project Ga0265303, IMG submission 192494) | Marine sediment microbial communities from subtidal zone of North Sea - Hel_20160317 (Illumina Assembly) | ecosystem: Environmental > Aquatic > Marine > Subtidal zone > Sediment ... | reverse complement strand
CCGTAACTCGGGCGGAACGTCGGGATGTAGTGCGGATATCCCCTTGATGTGTGTCTCGTAGATGATCGACTCGAACAGGGAAAGCCGTGGGGAGCTGCTGTCACCCCAATCGAACTGGCTGTCGACCACGATCGAACGGGGCATCGATCGTGCACTGTCCCGCTCATCGATTCGGTCTGGATGTTCGACTTGGTATGGGAAGACAGAGTCATCCCAGGTGATGGACCCCTCGATGGCCTTCGCATAAGGATCGAGGAGGAGCTTGGCCGGGTTGTAGAAGAGCCCGTCCCCAGGAGACCACACACCATGGACCCTGAATCCGTAGCGCTGGCCAGGGCCGACGTTCGGAACGTATCCGTGGTGGACGAAGGTTGTCACCTCTGGGAGCCTCAACCTCGTCTCGAAACCGGCATCGTCGAACAGGCACACCTCAACGCGATCGGCGTTCTCCGCAAAGAGCGCGAAGTTGGTTCCGCCCCCATCGAACGTCGCACCCTGCCGATACGCGCTCCCTGGCCAGATCGGTGAGGTCAAGGGGTCCTGTCCGGTCGATACAGCTGCTCGTCATACTGCCTCACCATCCGGCGAGCAGTAACAAATGGTCCGAGGGTCTTCCAATTGTGGCGAACCTTGGCAATCCAGGCCTCGCTCATCGGGGTGCCCTCGCGATAGAACAGTGGCACGATGCCAGAGGACAGCACGCTATGAAGTGCTCTGGCTTCTTCGTCGTCTCTGGTTGAGGGATCCTCCGAGTCCGAGGTCTCGATGCTCCAACCGTTCTCGCCATCGAAGCACTCATCCCACCAGCCATCCATGACCGAGAAGTTGAGTCCACCATTGAGTGCCGACTTCTCGCCGCTTGTGCCGCTCGCCTCATTCGGGCGGATCGGGTTGTTGAGCCACACATCGCAGCCTCCGTACATGGCTCTGGCAACGGCCATCTGGTAGTCGGGGATGAACACGAACCGACCTCTGGAAGCATCAGACTCGGCGAACGTCACCACGCGATTGAGCACAGCCTTGCCCTGCTCGTCCGCAGGGTGCGCTTTTCCTGCAAACACGAACTGCACGGGTCGCTCGAGATCGGCCAGGATCGCTTGGAGACCATCGAGGTCCCGAAGCAAGAGGTCTGCCCGCTTGTAGGTGGCAAACCGCCGCGCAAACCCGACGGTGAGCGCGTTGGGATCAAGGGAGTGCCTGGTGCCAAGCCGATCGGACACGAACGAGATCAGCTCGTGACGGCCACGATGACGCACATTGCGGATGATGGAGTCGTCGATGTGATCCACGCCATCCCACGAGCCTGCTCCGTTTGTGTCCCAGCCCGAGCCCATGCAATCGTCGAGGACCTCCTGGAGGTCGTTCGAGATCCACGTGCGTGCGTGCACACCGTTTGTGATGGCCGTGATCTCGGAACCGCCTGGGACTTCCCTGAACATTTCCCTGGAAACGGCTCCGTGCAGTTGCGAGACACCGTTGGCGCGACTGGCAACCCGCAGGCAGAACGCAGCCATGTTGAAATCCTCCTCGCCAGGCATATGGGCGAGGTCGAGTAGCTGATCGATCGACACGCCATACCTGTCTGACCACACGCCGAGGTAACGCTCCATGAGTTCGTGGGCGAAGCGATCGATTCCTGCGGAAACGGGCGTGTGGGTGGTGAACACGATTTGTGGCTTGACACGCTCGATTGCCTCATCGAGCGATGCTCCCCTGTCCACCTCCTCGCCGATGAGCTCGAGGGCGAGGAAGCCTGCGTGGCCCTCGTTGAGGTGATAGACATCCGGTGCATAGCCGAGCTGCCGAAGGGCTCGAACGCCTCCGACTCCCATGAGGAGTTCCTGACGGATTCGATGCTCCCTGTCACCGCTGTAGAGCCGGTCCGAGACGCGCCGTCCCTGCTCATCATTGAGTTCCACATCGGTGTCGAGGAGGTACAGCTTCGTCATTCCGACGTCGGCTCGCCAGACCCGTGCCTTGACGATGCGGTCATCCATGGTGATGTCGACCATCACGGGCATTTGCTCGAGGCCGAGCGACCGCGGATCGACTCGCTCGTAGTGCTCACGCTGCTGGGACGCGGATATCGATTGGTGGAAGAACCCGTCGCGATAGAAGAGGCCCACCGCCACAAGGGGGAGATCGAGGTCACTCGCAGCCTTCAGGTGGTCACCGGCGAGGATGCCGAGGCCTCCTGAATACTGCGGGAGGGTCTCAGAGACGCCGAACTCCGGAGAGAAATAGGCGATCTGTGCGTTCGGGAGAGGTTCTGGGGATGGCACTCGCTCGGCCGCTTCCTGCGCCTGTTTGATGAACTCCGCATCGGTGAGGTAGCGATCGAAGTCCGCATCCGTCAACGCACGGACCCGCTGCTTGGGATGGAGATGCTCGTGGAGGGAGGGCAGACGCCCAAAGAGCGCTTGGGTCCGTCGGTCCCAGGTCCACGAGTAGTTGTTCGCCGCATGCAGCAGGCAGGCTTCGAGCTTTGAACGCGTGATCAGATCGGTCACGTTGACTTCCTTGGAGGGTGCGCCCTGGAGTGTATCGGTGCCCGGATCGATCGCCGAACCTCAGGGCACATCCTGGCGGGCGCCGTCAGCACGCTTGGCTGCGATTCGACGCATCCGGTCTCCAAACCTCACGTCGGCTCCCAACTCCTCGAGCGATGTCGCGTGGCGCAACCGCCAGTTTGGGCGCTCCCAATCAGTACCAGGGATGTTCTGACGTCGCTCCTCCATCAGGAGGTCGTCGAGGTTCACGAGGGCAACCGCCGCAGGGGTGCCTGCCATCCACTCGATAAGTGCATCGCGGGTTTCCTCCGACCCGTCCGTTCCGAACCGCTCCCGAAGGCGATCGATGACCTCCGACCGCTCCTTGCGCTCCCTGACCGCACGCTCCTCATCAAAGACACCGAGGTCGAGGAGGTCTTCGACATCGTTTGCGTTCCACCAGGCAGCAAACGCCGGCGTGTCATGGCTCGAAAGGGCGACAAGGTCGGTCGGCTTGGGCTCCGATACGCCATCCTGGGCAACGGCCATGCCAAGGAGCTCATGCCTGGCGAGACCTTCATGGACTTCTGGCGGGACCGTGCCGAGGTTTTCTCCGACCACCCCTGCCCGTGCGCGGTGCGACTCGAGGGCAATGATCGCAAACATCTCCTCGGTCGGTTGAGCGACATAGGCACCCTGGGTTGCCGTCGCGCCGTGGGGAACCCACCATGTTCGGTGGATTCCCATGACATGATCGATGCGCAGAAGCCCAGCAACCGACAGCTGACGCCTGATTGCCTTGCGGAAGTTCAGGTGGCCATCTTTGCGAGCGAGGCTCGGAATGGAGGCTGGGAGTCCCCAATCCTGACCGCCGACAAACAGCGGATCAGGTGGTGCACCGAGGGAGGCAGGGGCGAAGAGTCCGGGACTCTCCCAGATGTCATAGCCATCGGGATGACAACCGATGGGGAGATCGAGGTACAGGAACTGGCCTCGTGCCTCCAGATCAGACGAGAGTTCTGCCAGCTGGGTCTGCATGAGCCATTGGACGGTCTCGTGGTAGGCGATGCGATCAGGGTCTGGGGTTATGCCCTCCGGCCATGCCCTCCAATTGCGGCCGTTGTCGTCGGTCAGGGCCCTGAATCGCGCATAACGTTTCATCTCTGGTTCGTGCGTGAGGAACTCATCGACGAAGCCCCGGAGCCTGGGAGATCGCGACACGAACGCGCTGTAAGCAGCCAGCCTGGATCGAATGTCATGTCCGGCGACGTCGTAGTCGACCCACAGCGGATCGCCCACGGGGCTGGCGAGTGCTCCATGCCAGCCAGGGATACGGGAGAAGTCGACGAAGATCTCGTTCCACGCCCTGCGCGATGCCGGAGCGTATGGCGACGGTTGGTCCGGGAAGGCAGCCAGCAACGGGAGCGTCCCGACAACCGCTGTGTCCCATGATGCACACAGGTCGCCAAGCACTCGCAGATCGGAAACGGTTCCGATGCCTGTGTCGGCAGCCTCCTGCCTCAACGAATATGTGGGACTGATCAAGCCGAGCGCACCGACAGGAGTTGGATGTGCCTTCACTGGCGCGGAGATGATGTGTGCAACCTCGGTATCCCCGTTGACAACCAGGGAGTGATATCCCAGGGGCAGTGCCTGGTGGACGTGGATGAGACCAGCAGCGACGTCTGCGCGCACATCGCCGTCAGTTTCCATGTCCACAAACGCCGACCCAACGGATACTGGGACGCTGATCGGTGGAACGACCCCGTCCCACGCAACCACAACGGGGTCGATCGAGGGTGCGGAGGCGATGAGCTCGACAGTCGCCGTGTCGATCTGCTCCTCCGTCGCCAGCTCGGCTCCCGTGAGCGCTGCGAGCACCGCCAGGAGGTCGTCCTGGGTCACCTTCTGGTACTCACCCCAGGCATCCACCCAATCCGTCGTGACACCGGCCTCATGGGCAAGCCGGACAATGAACGGCTCATACGGTTGCTCAGTCATGCGCCCATTATCGCGAACACTCACCCTTGTGGAGCCACCACGACTCCATCGGTCTACTGGAAGTCGCCTGAAGCATCGCCAGGTGTCGCCTCGATCAGTGCGGTTCTGGGGTCCGAAGGAGTGCGATCCCGTAGGTACTTCGGCCCTCTGGTGCGGCTCGGGGTGTCATCGTCCATGTCCTGGGCAAGTTCCTTGGCAGCCTTGATGCGCTCGCCACGCTCCAGCTCGAGCTGAGTCAAGGTCTCCTCGACCTTTTCCATCTGTTCATCGGTCACGGGGTCAAACCGATAGGCCGTGTGCACGAACCGCGCCGTATCGCCTCGATAGTCGTGGCCGAAAGACTTGAACTCGCCGGGAATCACTTTCATGGCGTTCATTGCATCGACCGCCACCTGGATGAACGTCAGCATCGGTGACCACGCCATACCCTCAGGCACGTTGCGACCCTTGGGCTCCGCAGGATCGAGCCACTGGGGCTGCTTGACGGCGAGCCGGAGGGAAACCTGTGCGATCGGGTCGTTGTCGTGATCGAGCACCACAGCGCGCATTGCATCGAGGTCATCATCGGAGAGCTCCGCCAGCTGCTCGTACCGATCAAATGTGCCAACCGTTCCTGGAGGCACGAGTTCCGAGGATCCGTCCCTCAAACCGGTCTTCGACCACTTCGCAAGCCCTGGCAGACCGAACCACAACGCCTTGTCGATCCCGTAGTGGTCAAACCCTCCAATTCCCTGATGCATCACGACGTCTGAAGACGACCATGCCCCAAGGCTTTCACCGAATACGAGGATTTTGGGACGATCATCGGGAGTTCTATCCGCAAGTCGCTGCTTGATACCCCACAAGAGTTGTCGGAACTGCTGCCTACCGAGCGCGACCTTCTGAAGGGCGAGGAAGCTGGGCGATCGACCGTACTGGATACACACCGTGGCAATGTCGCCCCGAGCGAATATCTCTGCCGACTCGATCATCGTCTGGTCGACCCAACCCGTTCCGGTGGGAGAGAACAGCAAGAGGTACCTGCGATCGAACGCACCAAGCCGCCCAAGCTCCTCGAGTGCAAGCTCTGACCGACCGGTCGAATACAACGGCTCGCTGTTGTAGCCGACGTACGCACGGATCGGATGTCCAACCGCCTCATCCCCGAGTGTGTCGGCAATGAGCTCAGGCGTGACGACATCGGTCACGAAGCGGCGGCCCTGAAGACCGAGTTCGTGGAACGGAGACACGCTCCTTGGACCGCCAGAGACGTAGTCGTTCGTCGGAGTCTGGCTGTAGGCAGGCTCGATCTTCTCGTTCGAACGCGCGATGACTCCGACACCCGCCGAATAGGCGGCAGCCAGTCCGGCACCCCACAGGGCGATGTTGGTCGCCCGACCGATCTGGCGACGAAGGGTGTCATCGCCATAGAAATCCATCCAGCGTGACCGCGACGCCATGAAGCCCTTCCCTGCCAAGCGGCCTGCAGCCGCGACCCCCATGCCGATGCCGAGGGATGCGGCCATCGAGGCTGGCTTGTCCGCTGCCGACCATCGCTTGATGACATCCTGCCGATTCTTCAGCAGGGTGTCCGAGTACATGATGGCGCCAGCGAACGCACCAACGCCCAGGAGTACCGGACGCACGGGACCCGATGCTGGGAAGCGCTCGCGCAGCTCGGTTGTCGCTTCGTAGGCCATTCCACCGACACCACCCGCCATTGCCAGCCGGCCAATCGTGCGAATCGATGCCACGGGAGTTGGCTCGTCCTGGCGCTGAGGAATCTTGCTGAGGCCGAACCCCGCTGCGGTGACCAGGACCCTGGCGCCAAAACGCTGCGCAAATGGTGAAGAATCGGGCACAGCCTTGCGAATGGCTGCATCGGTGCCCCGTCCGACAAGCTCGGCAACCAACACGGACGCACCGGCGGCGACGCCCTGATGCATGGAGGACCGCGGCATCAGCGACGGCGAGAACGAGTCGAGGAACGACGCCGACTTGAGGGGACCGGCAGGATCGCTGGTGATCGGGTTGAGCCAGTTCGCAACCGCGACGCTTGTGCCTGCGATCGCCTTCTTCGATATCCGAACAGTGCGGATGCTGCGTTCCGGCAAGGTGTCTCCCTGGTGGGGTCGCCGTGAAGTCTTACGGCGCAATGGTAGGCAAGGAAGCCGCCGTGGCTTCAGACCCGATTCACGCGATCTCGAGAAGGCAAGGGCCTACACGTGGCTGCACGGCAGGTGGGTCGCCGGTACGATTGCCCACACACGCTCGTTGTACCGAATCAGGAGACTGACTGTGGCTCTCGACCCAACGCCTCGCAGGCAAACATCAGGTGAGATCCCTACGAGGCCACAGGTTCTCGCTCACCTGATCGACCTCGACCAGCGAGCGTTCGAACGATTCTCCACGTCGAGGTCGCCTGGCCTCGACGCTGCGATGACCATCATCACGGACGCCTCTCGGCACTCGCGCCTCCCCGTGCTGTTCGCCGGAGCCCTCAGCGTCCTCGGAGGCGCTACGGGACGCCGTTGCGCAGGCGAGGCATTGGTTGCAATCGGAGTCACCACGACGGCGGCCAATGCGATCGTGGAGAGCGCAGGGCAGCGACGTCCTCCTGGCTCGGCACCGGGACCGGTGCTCCCGTCCGGGCGTACAGCGTCGGCAACGGCGTTCGCCACCGTCGTGGGACATCATGTTCCCTTCCTTGCGCTGCCGCTCAACGCGTTTGCAGCCGCCGTTGGTGCCTCTCGCGTGTACAACGGCATCCATCACCCACGCAATGTGGTTCTCGGCTGGCTATTCGGGAAGGGCGTCGGGATCGCCGTACTACGCATCGGGGGAGCCGTGGAGGCCAGACGGACCCGCAGCAACCACCCCTGAGGCAGATGTGGTTGCCGATCGAGCCGGCTGGAGCTGTACCTTCGCCTGCACACCCTGCGACAATCGCCAGGGAGAAGAGCACGGAGGACATCGTGAATCTCGCAGGCAGAAGCTTCCTGAAGGTCGTCGACTACACGCGAGCGGAACTCGAGTACCTCCTCGACCTTTCCGCCGCCCTCAAGGTTGCAAAGGCCACAGGAGCCGAGGAGCCGCTACTCAGCGGCAAGAACATCGCTCTGTTGTTCGAGAAGACCTCGACGCGCACGCGCGCAGCGTTCGAGGTGGCGGCGTTCGATCAGGGTGCGCATGTGTCCTTCTTTGATCCATCCAGCTCGCAGATGGGTCACAAGGAGTCGATCGCAGACACCGCACGGGTGCTGGGCCGCATGTATGACGCCATCGAGTTCCGCGGGAAGCATCAGGCAGACATCGAGATCCTGTCTGCCAGCGCCGGGGTCCCCGTCTACAACGGACTGACCGACGAATGGCACCCCACACAGATGCTCGCTGACTTCCTCACCATGTGGGAAGTCAGCGGCAAGCCGTATCCAGACATCAGCTATGCGTTCGTCGGCGATCTGCGCTTCAACATGGCCAGGTCGCACGCCATCATGGCGGCCAAGATGGGGTCCGACCTCAGACTGGTTGGACCTGCCGAACTCCATCCACCCGTTGAGGTGATTGCCACTGCGCACGAGATCGCCGCAGGGACAGGGGCCAGAATCACGGTGACCGATGACTGGAGGGCCGGTGTTGAAGGAGTGGACTTCGTCCACACCGACGTGTGGGTCTCGATGGGTGAACCGAAGGACGTCTGGCAGCGCCGCGTCGACCTGGTCAAGGAATACCAGGTGAACGCAGCAATGATGCAGGCAACCGGAAATCCGGATGTTGCCTTCCTCCACTGCCTCCCAGCTTTCCATGACTCGAACACCGCCGTTGGCGCCGAGATCATTCAGCACACCGACATGCATGGTGGTCTCGAGGTAACAAACGACATCTTCGAGTCTGACGCAACGGTCGCCTTCCAGCAGGCAGAGAACCGGCTGCACACGATCAAGGCAGTCCTCGTAGCGACGCTGACATGACGCCGATCAGCGAATCCACGCAGCACAACCTTGGCGTGCATTCCGAGGTCGGGAAGCTGCGCACCGTGATCGTGCATCGGCCAGGGCTCGAGATGCGCAGGTTGACACCGTCGAATGCGCATGAGCTGCTCTTTGATGACGTCCCGTGGACGACGAGGGCCGCGGAGGAACATGACGCGTTCGTCGACCTGATGAGGAACGACTACGACATCAACGTGCTGCTTGTCCATGAATTGCTCGAGGACGTCCTGAACGACCCTGTCGGACGGGAGTACGTCCTCGACCGCAAGCTCATAGCCAACGAGGTCGGCGTCAACGGTGTTCCCGAGATGAGGGCGTGGATGGACTCCCTCGACTCGGCCTCCCTCGTCACACATCTCATCGGTGGGGTGACCGTTGGTGAACTCCCGTCCGACTTCCGGAGTTGGGCGAGCCGCGCATACGGCGACCACGAGTTTGTGTTGCCGCCCCTCCCCAACCAGCTGTTCACCAGGGATTCGAGCAGCTGGATCTACGACGGAGTGACGATCAACCCGAAATACTCCCCGGCACGCCGGAAGGAAACGCTCCACCTTGCTGCGATCTACAAGCACCATCCGATGTTCAAGGACGCGAACTTCACCATCTGGTGGGGTGATCCTCCGGAGGTGGATCGGGGCAGCGCGACGATCGAGGGAGGCGACGTCATGCCTGTCGGCAATGGCGTGGTGCTCGTGGGAATGGGCGAGCGGACGACCTATCAGGCAGTGAGCCAGGTCGCCAAGGCCCTCTTCGATCATGGAGCGGCCTCGCGAGTGATTGCAGCCAAAATGCCCAAGGATCGGGCGAGCATGCATCTCGACACGGTCTTCACCTTCTGTGACCGCGACCTCGTGACCATCTACAAGCCGGTGGTCGACACGATCCAACCGATCAGCTACTACCCGTCCGACACCGGTGTCGACGTAGTTATCGAAAAGAGGGGCTGGATCGACGTCGTGAGCGATGCCCTCGGCGTTGGCAAGCTCCGCGTCATCCCGACCGGAGGGGACAGCTTCGAGCAGGCTCGCGAACAGTGGGACGATGGCAACAACGTCGTGGCGCTCGAGCCCGGAGTCGTTGTTGCCTACAACCGCAACGAGTTCACAAATGAGAAGCTTCGACAGGCAGGCGTCACCGTGCTCGACATCGAGGGCTCCGAACTTGGGCGAGGTCGCGGGGGAGGACACTGCATGACCTGCCCTGTCTCGAGGGATCCCGCCTAGCTGCCACGAATCTGTTGGATCGGTGTCGTTGGGCGGGCTCGTACCCAACCACGCTGTGGTCCGTGAGAAGGAACTCGTCCTCCACCGGCGGCAGTTCCTGTGGCACCCAATCTCCTTGTCCAGAGGAGTGGAGTATCCCGCACCGGACATCGGCGCCAAACTCGCCCTGGACAGGCATCCTCGGGCAAGGCGCTGCGGTCGCGGCTACGCTTGTCTATACAACCTTGCATGGATCATCGAAGAATTGGGAGGCCCCATGCAGTCACGATCGATCACGATGCTCGGCACTGGCCTGATCGCCGACTTCTACACGATGACCTTGCACGGCCAGCGAAGCAGGGACCACGTCCAGGTCGTGTACTCGCGCTCAGAGGAACGAGGATCTGCATTTGCCGATCGCTGGGACATCCCTGTGCACACCGCCTCCATCGAGGATGCGATCAACCATCCAGATACCGATGTCGTCGTCGTCGCTCTTCCGAACTTCCTCCACGAGGAATCGATCGCGCTGATTGCCAAGGCCGGCAAGGCCGTTCTGTGCACCAAGCCGCTCGCCCGCGATGCACAAGAAGCCAAACGAATCCTCGACACCGTCGAGGAGGCAGGGATATTCGCCGGGTACCTCGAGGATCTCTGCTACACGCCAAAGACCCTCAAGGCAATAGCTGCAGTTGAATCCGGAGCAATCGGAGACGTGACCTGGGTCCGTTCGCGTGAGACCCATCCCGGGCCGCACAGTGCGTGGTTCTGGGACAAGGACAAGGCCGGTGGCGGTGCCATTGTGGACCTGGGCTGCCACTGCATCGAGATCATTCGAAACTTCGTGGGCAAGGGCAACCGCCCCGTCGAGGTCATGGCCTGGGCTGATACGCTCGTTCATCCGATCAAAGCTGAGGACAACGCCGTCGCGATGATCCGCTTCGAGTCCGGCGCCCTCGGACAGTTCGAGGTGAGCTGGTCGTTCAGGGGCGGAATGGACCTGCGCGATGAGGTCGCTGGCACCGAGGGCACAATCTGGTTGAACCACTTCCTTCGCACAGGTTTCGACATGTACAGCTCCGGCGGAGGTGACGGCTACATCGCAGAGAAGATCGAATCGACAGAGGGTTGGTTGTTCCCTGTGGGCGATGAAGTGGCTGAACTCGGCTACGTCGACATGTTCACGGACATGTTCGAGTCGATGGAATCCGGGTCGCAACCCCAGGAGTCGTTCTACGACGGCTACGTCGTCAACGCGATCATGGACGCAGCGTATCGATCGGCTGAGAGCCGCCAATGGGAACCAGTCGACGTCGAGTGGCGTGGGGAGACGACGCCGCGAATCAAGAAGAACACCTCACACCACGATGGCCACCCGATAGTGAAGGCCGAGATCCTGCCTGACGGCAGGTCGAAGCTGATCCTTGCGGACAAGGAGACCGGTTCGATCTTCGATATCGTCACGGAGGCGTGACCTGAAGGTTCACATCATCAAGCCGGATCGGTGGGCAGGCGTCGTCGCCGATCGGCTCAACAATGTCGGCAAGCGAGGATCAAAGCTGTGTCTGCCGACAGGCTCGACTCCAAAGCCAGCGTACCGACAGCTGGCCGCCGCGGGAGACCTGTCGCGTTCGACGGTCTTCCTGCTCGACGAGTTCGTTCTCCCCGATGGCTCTGAAGCCCGATGCGACAGCATGCTCAGCCGGGATTTGCTCGATCACATGGCTCATCCGCCGCTCCGCGTTCAGACGTGGGACACCAACTCCGCGGACCTGCCAGCCGAGTGCGAGCGCATGCATGAAGCAATCGGCGGACGGTTCGATGTTGCGGTGCTCGGGATCGGCATGAATGGACATCTTGGACTCAACGAGCCTGGATCCCCCGTCACGTCCCAGGCACGGATGGTCGAACTCCATACCACGACGCAGGACGCGAGCGTGGGGTACGGCGTGGGGCCACGCCCAGACCAGGGGGTCACCTTCGGTCTCGCTGAGCTCATGGACTCTGCCGCTGTTTGGTTGTTGGCGACGGGCGCACACAAAGCCTCGATCGTCGGTGCCGCCCTGGCGGGGCCCATCACCACCTCGGTTCCCGCATCGGTACTCCAGCAGCATCCCAATCTGGAGGTGTTCCTCGATCCCGACGCCGCGACCGCGCTGTAGTCAGCGGGGCAACGCGAATGTATCGGCAACCCATTGGGCAAGTTCAGATTCAGACCTGAGCATGACGTCTGGTCCGAGGCTGCTGAGACGTTCAGCGTCCGCGCCGGACTTCCATGCTGCGGTCACGGCAACCACCCCGGCTTCGCGGGATGATCGAACATCCGAGGGAGCATCGCCGATGTACGCAACCTCAGATGGGTCAAAGCCCCATTGCTCAACGATTCGCGCAATCTCGACCGCCTTGACGGGACCCTCCATCGAGCCCGCAGCGACTTCCTCGAAGACACCCCAGAGTTCGATGGCCTCAAGCGTGATCTGTGCACTGCGAAATCCCTTCCCCGTGACGACGGATTGGGGAATCCCCGCATCGAAGAGCGTGCGGACCACGCCGTTCACGATTGGGAACTGCACGCCATCGTGCCCCGACCGGTACTCATCGAGGAAGACCTCCATCGCTTCTGGCCACGCATCGCCGAGCTCGCTTCTCAGAATGCCTCCCTCCGTGGGTCCGAACCGTCCGTAGATCTCCTCGCGTGTGAGTGTCGGGCCACCGAAAGACGTGATCGCCACCCCCAGGGCACTGGCACAGAGGTCCAACGTGTCGGCGAGGGTGCCGTCGACATCCCAGATGATCCCTCGGATGAATCCGATCACAATGAACGCGCCTCAACGGTTACCGCCGTGGTCCGCTGCTGGCCAGGCTCGATCGTCGGCATGGTTCCGTTGGCTCGTTCATACGCCCTGCCGCGTGTCGTGCAGTTCGCAGGCTCGATGCCGAGTACTCCCATCCCTGGACTGGCATCAAGCCATTGGTTGACCATGGGGAGCTCATCGACTGGCCACGACACCGCCATCTCCATGGCGAGCTGTGGATTCACGATCCGAGCGCGACCCTGGCCGTCGGTTGGGCGGGGTCGATGTTCAAGGACCCACTCCGGGGTGTCGTGTATCGGCGGTGGGCGGTCCCACCGGTCGAGCGCGCGTCCGGACTCCTCATCACGCGTCAGGGTTTCGATCACATCGATCTCGAGTGACGCCGAACCGAACCACAACGGGAAGCCGAAGTTCAGGTGATACAGGAGCGGTGCGTCGGCCACCGTTGTGCCGAGATTCCTCGTCACGTCCACCACCTCCACACGACCCGTTCCCGCCCACGAGGTGATGCTTCTGTCAACCGTGAGCTTCGGCTCCTCCCCGCCATCGACCATCCGGCCCGTGACCCGGACGGCGCCGGGCCCTTCGAGGAGCTTGACAACCTCCACCCCTCTCGCACGAAGATGCGAGAACGTGCCGTGAAGTCCGTGGCCCTCGGAGGGCATCCCAACATTGCGAAGGCCACACGTCGTCATGAGTCCGCCTCCGAACGCTTCGCTCCACGCCATGCCCTCGAGCGTGTCCAACGGTGGCCGTTCTCCGTTGCTCGAGAGCCACGCCAAAGGTGTTCCCAAGAACCATGCCTGTCCGATGTCAAGTCCCCGATCCGGTAGTACCCGGAGCGCGATGCCTCCAGCTGGCGTGACGTCGACGGTCCGCATGCCCGAAGGCTCGGTGATGCCTTCCTTCGCCCACAACATGGTGTCGAGGTTGGGCATCCTGCCCGATGCAAAGGCCTCGGATGGCGGTTCAGTCATCATCGAGCGCATGGCCGACGGTTCCATTGATGACGAGGCCCCCATCAACAACGATCTCCTGTCCGGTGATGTAACGCGAGGCTGTTGAGGCAAGGAAGACAAGGGCATCCGCGACCTCTTCCTCGGTCCCGATCCGGCCGAGCGGGATCCGATCCTCGTATGTTGCCCGGACAGCAGGGGTGTATGCCTTCCGATTGAGAGGCGTGTCGGTTGCCCCAGGCGATAGGGCATTCACGGTCACATTGTGCTCTGCAGCTTCGATGGCAAGGGTCCTCGTCAGGCCAAGGATGCCGCCCTTCGCTGCGATGTAGGCACCGAGGTTGGCAACGACCAGGATGTCGGCTGCTGAGGTGACGTTGATGATGCTTCCGCGCCCTTGGGCGTACATGACGCGTGCCGCCTCCCTACTCCCGTAGAAGAAACCATGCAGGTTTGCGGCAAGGAGTCCGTGCCAGTCCTCGTTTGTCGTTTCAATCAGTGGTTTGACCATCAGTTGGGCAGCGTTGTTGACCCAGATGTCGACGCTTCCCCACCGCTCGAGTGCCTCGGCTGCGAGCGTTGGAGCCAACTGCGGATCCCCGGTGTCGCCCTGGATGATGACCGCTTCCCTGCCCTCGGCCTCGATCTGGCTACGTGCCATCTCGGCACCATCGTGATCGCTGCGATACACGCCGATCACGTTCGCTCCTGCCCGTGCGAGGGCAACAGCCGCCGCCCTTCCGATTCCCTTGGAGACTCCTGTCACAACAGCATTGGGGCCAACGAGTTCAACGGTGGTGGTCATCTCTTCACTTCCCTTCCGACCTGGGGTCGATGACGAACTTCATCCCAGAGCCAGCGCGCGTCGCGTCAAACGCCCTACGCCACTGCGAAATGGGGACAACCTCGGAGATGAGCTGATCGAGTTCTACGGCACCAGAGTCGAGGAGCGATATTGCCCTGGTCCACGATTGGGGCGTACTCGCAAAGCCGGACGTGTAGGTGATCTCCTTGTACAGGATGCTGTCGAGATCGAGCGTCACTGCACGGCCGAAAATGCCGACCTGCACAGATCGCCCGCCCTTGCGAACCGCAGACAGGGCGGTTGCCGCTGCGGGCTCTGAGCCTGAGCACTCGCACACGACATCGAAGGACTCCTCACCAATGGCATCGTCGCCGACGTTGAGCGTGTCAAGACCGAGGCCCCTTCCGACGTCGAGCCGCAACGCGTCGGTTGCCAGCCCGACAAGGGTGACCACACCCCCGGCAGCACGCGCCGCCTGGGCAGTGAGGACACCCATGGTTCCCGGTCCCAGGACCAACACCCGATCGCCGGCGTTGACGACAGGGGGATCGAAGAGGCAGTTCGCAACGCAAGCAAGCGGCTCGGCAAGGGAACCGGCGTGCCTGGGTACATGGTCCGCGAGCCGATGCAGGTTCCTCGCAGGCAGGGTCAGCCATCGAGCGAAACCTCCGTCGACATGGGAGCCGAACGACCGACGCTGTGCGCACAGGTTTGGGCTTCCGTCTCGGCAGAACGAGCACACCTCGCAGTAATCGAAATACGTCTCGGCAGCAAAGCGTCCACCGATGAGCCCCGGATCCACACCGTCTCCCACCGAACGAACCTCGCCTGTGACTTCGTGGCCCATGGTGACAGGCGGGTTCGAAGGAAACTCATCGTCGGCAATGTGAAGATCGGTTCCGCAGATGCCCGCTGAGATCACCTCGAGCAGGACCTGGCCCGCTTCTGGATCGCCAACCGTGAACTCGCGCAATCCAACGCTGTCGGGACCTGTTCCGAGCTTGCTCACACCCGTAGTCGTGATCGTCATCCCCTCGAGTCCTCCATGGACAGGAATCGCTGCGGATTCGTTTCGAACATCGTCGCGATCTGGTCGGATGACACACCTCGATCATGCAGCGCGGCCACGAACCCTGTCCGCATCCACGCAAGGCCAGGGCCCCCTCCCAGCGTCGACCACAGCGTTCTACGCGCCCCGTCGGTGCCGAACATCACCTGCCCGACGAAACCGGCCTCCACGACCGCTGCGGTGAGCGCTGCCGTCCAGTTCTCTGATCCAGGAAGTTGTCGGAGGGCCTGATCGAACTCGAGCATCACACCCGATTCGAGAAGATCGAGGTGGTATCGCACATCCTTGATCTTGTCCGTATGGGACACAACCACACGCGAGAGCGTGAATCCCAGGTCTCGGAATTCCTCCACCTGCTCGAAGGCCCCGACGCCTGCTTCCGTGTGGGTGAGGATGGGCGTCCCCGTCCGGCGAGCAGCCTCCGTCGCTGCGCAGAACACGCGGCGAGCCCTCTCGGTCAGCTCAGCATGCTCGGTCGCGACCTTGATGATGCCAGCCCTGAACGCCGTTCTCTCGACAACTGGGCCGGTGTAGTCGAGCCGATCGATCCCGACCTCGACGTCCGCGATGAACAGGGACGCAAGGACATCCGGATCGGCCTCGATCGCCCAGGGATGGTGGATGTAGTACTTCGGGGTGTGAAGGCCAGTCATGGCAACGACGGCGATGCCGGTTCGTTGCGAGATCTCAGCAAGGCGGTCGGGATGTCTCCCCCCTGCGGCTGGCATCGCGTCGACCATGCACCCGGCCCCGGCAGCGGCACAGGGTTCGAGCTCTGCGACAGCCTCGTCCACCGATGGGAGATGGATGTGCGGGTAGTCCGTTGCGATGAGTGGATTGTCGAGAATCAGATGTTCGTGCACATAGGTCGGGCCAAGCGACGATGCCTCGACATCGCCAAGGACGGTGCGGACCGTCATGACACGCTCCCGAGCGAGAGGATCGCCCCGGTGGCTGCGAGCGAGCCAGCA
>Ga0265303_10001090_pt1 | contig 16295 bp, 20 predicted proteins | sample Helome_2_FD_192494 | JGI IMG/M metagenome (GOLD analysis project Ga0265303, IMG submission 192494) | Marine sediment microbial communities from subtidal zone of North Sea - Hel_20160317 (Illumina Assembly) | ecosystem: Environmental > Aquatic > Marine > Subtidal zone > Sediment ... | reverse complement strand
GACCGCCACAGCTTCGGCCATCAAACGGAAGCAAGGACTTTCACGCGACGAAATAACCGACTGGATCTCCAGAATTGGTACCATTGATATGCGGGTGGACTACCTGAGACCCGGCCGTGGCAACCGGTTCCATTCCACCGGGACCGTCATGCGCACGGGCAATAAAGTCGCGGTAACGCGGATGGAACTCTGGAACGAAGAAAAGGTGTTGATTGCCGTCGGGACCGGTGGGTATATCGTCGGGTAAGTATAACCCATAAAGCAGCAATATATGATCCTGTGAAAGCCGTCAATTTTGTTAATTTTTCTATAATTATCAAAATTTGGAGTGCGGGAGTCATTCGATTTCGGATTTGGCCCGCCCGCCTCGCCTGAGCGGCTCGCGATGGCGGGCAGGGATCGTTGATTTCGGATTTTTTAAATGAATTAGATCTGAATAACACTTTCTATATCAACGATCTGCAATCCGATATTCGAAATCTTCTGACTCCATGGTCGAAGAACTTAAGAAATAGCACAAATTTAAATTAACTCTATTTTTGAAACACGATAACATCACATTTCGAACACATGCTTACACTCGAGTCATCCCAACTAATCGGCAGAGGCTTACGTCGCGAATGCTATTTTCATCCCGAAGATGAATTCAAATGCATCAAGATCGTTGTGGCCGGAGATCATAAAGAGACGGCGCGGGAGCAGTCTTATTACCGCTTGCTTGAAAAACGCAAAATCTCCTGGAATTTGCTGGCCAGGTTTTATGGAAACATTGAGACCAATCGGGGAGAGGGGGCTGTGTTTGAGCTTATTCGAGATTACACCGGTAAGGTTTCTAAAACGCTGGAGCATTATTTTTCAGTAAATAGTGGAGCGGGTCTCAACTATCAAACGCTGACGCGGTCATTGCCATTATTAAAGGAATATCTACTGCAATGGAAAATCATGACCATGTCCCTCAAGCCGCAAAATATTGTTTATCAAAAGACCAATTTCAATACGGCGCAACTGGTGGTCATTGACAATATCGGCAATTCCGATTTTATCCCCATCTGCAACTATGTCCATCGAATGGCCATACGAAAAATAAAACGAAAATGGCAACGTTTTGAGGTTTCATTGGCCAAGGAGTACGCGGGTCATAAAGCCCTGCAGCATGTACTCGAAAAATTGAATTCCTGATGATCGAATAGCGTACTATAAAAGGAAGGGAAGGATTCTTGGATTCAGAATATCGCCGAGTGGCTGAGCGCAAGCTATTGTGATCGCAAAGAAACTGAGATACTTATGTAAAGGAGATGCGCATGATGAAAAAAAAGGAAAATCATTGTTCACGCCGGGATTTTTTTAAAATTACCGGGACTGCTGGAATCGGATCCATATTGGGTTCGGTGAATAACATAGCCAATGCCTCAAGTACACCTGAATCAGATGCCGCAGGGTCGCCAACCATACCCACCCGTCCCTTCGGAAAAACCGGTGTGAATGTCTCAACCCTCGCTCTGGGAGGGACCTACAACCTGAATTCCAGGCAACTTCTGCTAAGACAGGCCCTGAAAATGGGCGTTACTTACTGGGATACTGCCAATAGCTATTCGGGTGGCAACAGTGAAAAGGGCATCGGTAAATATTTTGCCCGCTATCCGGAGGATCGCGAGAAGGTCTTTCTGGTAACTAAATCCGGTTCTTCGGCTCCTGACGATTTGACCGCAGACCTCCACGCCTCACTGGAACGGATGAAGACCGCCTATGTGGATCTATTCTTCATTCATGCGGTTTCCGATGTAGAAGATGACGTCAATCACCCAAAGATCAAAGAATGGGCCGAAAATGCGAAATCCGAAGGCAAAATACGCTTTTTTGGATTCAGCACCCATAAAAATATGGCGCAATGCCTGATGGATGGGGCCCGGTTGGGTTGGATCGACGGCATCATGGCCAGTTACAACTACCGCTTGATGAATACGACGGCAATGAAAAAGGCGGCAGACGCATGCACAAAGGCCGGTATCGGTCTCACCGCCATGAAAACCCAGGCCACTTTTCTCTCGAATTTCTACTCCGATGTCGGCAAGGACAATGAAACCGCCTCCCAGCTCACGGAACAATTTATGGCTAAAGGCTACACGCCGGAGCAGGCCAAACTAAAGGCTGTCTGGGACAACCCCCATATTGCCAGTATTTGCTCGGCCATGCCGAACCTGACCTATTTGCAGGCCAATGTTGCCGCAGCCCTGGATAAAACCATATTGTCCTCGGCGGACCATCGCATCCTGGAACAATACGCCAGTGAAACTGCTTGCGGACATTGCACCGGTTGTGCCCGATTGTGTGAATCGGCGATTGAAGGAAATATTCCTATCAGCGATGTGATGCGCTACCTCATGTATTACCATACCTACGGCAATCAGCGGCAGGCCATCCAAAAATTCAATAAATTACCGGTAGTCAGCCGCCGGGGTCTGGCAGACATTGACTACTCAAAGGCAGAAAGTATGTGCCCTCAGAAAATCCCGATTGCCAGCTTCATGCAACATGCTGTTAAAACCTTTTCCGACAAACGTCAGGGATAAACTTTGTATGCGTAAAATGGTTGTTCGGATAACTGCGAATCTTGCAATTTTAATCGGCTTTTTTCTACTTGGCCGGGTTCTATGTCACAGCCAAAGCGGTGCTTTGGCTCAGCAGTATTTTAGGACATCACCGGAGTCGTGGATCCAAAATGTTTACGCCCTGGGCCTGGGTCTGCCGCTTCCGCTGCACGTAATCTCTGTCGCTTTGGTTTTGCAGCTGCGATGGCTTTCACCAATCTGGGCCAAAAGGGCCAGGGGGGCGGTGGTCGTGTCCGGATGCTGGCTGGGCCTGGCGCTTGGGGTCCGGTGGCTGGCTTTATAAATATCCGCTTTTAGCAGAAAGGAATTTGGTAAAATGAAATACCGCTATCTTGGCTCATCAGGCTTGCTCGTTTCCCGGATCACCCTGGGCACCATGACCTTCGGCGTTGCTGATTGGGGATGTGACCAGCAGGAATCACATGCTGTTATCAAAAAATATATCGATGCAGGGGGCAACTTCCTGGACTGCGCCGATGTCTATGCCGGCGGCAAAGCCGAAGAGATTGTCGGCACCTATCTGTCCCGGCTGAACCGTGATGAGGTGATCATTGCCTCCAAATGCTATTTTCCCATGGGCCAAACGCCAAACAGTTTTGGGGGTTCCCGAAAACATGTCATTGCCTCCTGCGAGGCCAGCCTCAAACGCTTGCAAACAGATTATATTGACCTATACTATATTCATGGCCCCGATCCGGTCTCGCCGCTGGAAGAAACCATGCGGGCCCTGGATGACCTGGTCCGGCAGGGCAAAGTACGCTATCTGGCATGCAGCAACATGTTTGGCTGGCAAATCGCCAAAGCCGCCGGAATCTCGAACCGGATGAACCTCGAACATCTCATCGCCGGACAGTATCTATACAATTTGATCCACCGCGAGCCGGAACGCGAAATTATTCCCGCCGCCCGGGATCATGGACTGGGCTTATGCTGCTACAGCCCCCTGGGCGGCGGGCTGCTAACAGGCAAGTACAAAAACATGACCGACCCGGCCGAAGGAACCCGCCTGTCTTTTCGGACCCAGGTGGATGGCCCGCGGTTCTGGCATCCGAAAGGGTTTAAAACCGCTGAAATTCTGGAGCAGGTTTCTTTGGACAGTGACATCCCCATGCCGAAGCTGGCCATTGCCTGGCCGTTGAAACATCGATTCGTGTCCTCGGTTATCATCGGTGCCAGAAATCAGAAACAGCTGACGGATAATATGGAAATGGGTGATTGGGATATGCCCGATGATGTCTGGCATACCCTGGAAGAAAGAACCAGGCCGGAAGAAGAATATCTTACCTGGTTTAATCGCCAGAATTACAAAAGACTATTTGCCGCTGCCGAATTCCATGATGAAAGGCTTGAACTTCCATAGGAATATTTAGGAGATCGATCCCGAGGCGTTTGAGTCGAATCGACGGGCAATTGAAGTGAATCAGATGAATATTAAATCCCGAACAATTTTTTATGTTATCCTGGCGGCATGTTTTCACCTGGCTGTATGCATTGCCGACAGTTCGGAAGCAGACCCTTTTCCCAGGATTGTCCTTCCGGTTTATCAAGGAGCCTATGACATAGAAAATAGCTTTAGCCGTTTGAAGGGAACCAAATCGCTTGTTTATATGGTTCAAACCAATTATCCGGCGGCAGAGGTGGTCCAATTTTATGATGCCGCCCTCAATGGAAGCGGCTGGAAGCCGTCCTTTGAAATATGCCAACGACACTGGGCGAGTCTGGATGACGGCAGCATAAAAAGAAAATTCCAGGCAAAGCAACTATTTACTTCCTGGGAGCATCCGCCACTCAGATTGCAGATATCGCTCTTACTGGAATACAAACCGAGCAGCACAAATGGTCGGGATGAAATTATTGTCCAATGCCGCCTGCAACCGCAACTTGACAATTCCAGGCATGATAAATTTATCGGGCGTCTAAAGGCATCCGGTCAATATCGTGCGTTTACTCAAAAACTGAACGACTATCGTAAACCGGATGGTGAAGTGGATCCGGCTTTGATCGGCCGGGACATCCGAGATAACAAGGCTGACGAAAACCTGATCGAGTACAAGCAAATCCTGGATGAGGAGAAACAGGCAATTGATGACATCATACATCGGGCAAATATATGAATCAAATCGATAGAACCCTGGAAACGCCGTACTATGCGGTTATTTTCACTTCAGTTCGCACAGCAATCGATGAGGGCTACGTTGAAACAGCCGAAAAAATGGTGGCTCTGGCATCCGAACAGCCCGGTTTTCTGGGTGTCGAGTCGGTCAGGGAAAAGGGCGGCCTGGGAATTACCGTATCGTACTGGAAAGATAAAGAATCAATTCGTAATTGGAAAAACCACGCCGTACATCAGCAGGCCCAGCAATTCGGCCGAGATAAATGGTACCGCAGTTATAAAATTAGAGTGGCGAAGGTCGAGAGGGAATATGGACATGACATCTAAAAAACCGCCTTCAGAAATAGATGGACAGAACAAAATTGTTGCTGAGGCCCGGCAAAGCCGCAGCCAGCGCGAAAAAACCTACCGGGAAAAGGCGCTTAAAATGTATCCCTGGGTCTGCGGCCGCTGTGGTAGAGAATTCAGCGGGAAAAAGCTGCGCGAACTCACCGTTCATCACAGGGATCACAACCACGACTACAATCCACCCGACGGCAGCAACTGGGAGCTTCTGTGTCTCTATTGTCACGACAACGAACACTCCCGGCATGAGGATTCGGCCCAGTATAGTGAAGTGACGCCGGGTGGTGAGCAAGCGTCATCCGGTTCCTTTAAGCCCTTTGCAGATCTCGAGGCGCTGTTGAAAAACAAAAAGTAGATACCTATTACATGGCCAGCGACAGATACAGCAGCTTTAAAGAATTACAGCGTCATGAAACCCTGGATAAAGATTACACGCTGGCCCTGTGCGATGCCGGCTCCCGGGTAACGATTATTGCGCCCCACGGCGGTAAAATTGAAACCCGCACATCTGATCTGGCCAGGCGTATTGCCGGTGACAATTATAACTTTTACTGTTTCGAAGGAATCAAAGATGAAGACAATGCCTGCCTGCACATAACCAGCCATCGGTTTGACGAACCCGGTGCCGTTGACCTGGTATCAAGATCCCGGGTAGTTGTTGCCGTTCATGCCTGTACCGGCACGGCCGGCCTGGTTCACATCGGTGGATTAAACAAATCGCTAGGGCGCATGATTGCAAATGAACTGCAGAACCGCGCTATCAATGTCTCATTTGATCATCCAAGATTCCAAGGCACAAACCCCGACAATATCTGCAATCGCGGTGCAACCGGCATCGGCGTTCAGCTTGAGGTCACCCGGGATTTGAGGGATGATCTGCAGAAAATAAATTCGATTGCCCTGGCCGTGAGGTCCGCCCTGATGAACAACCCCGCCGCAAGGGGTGGGGAATTAAACCCTCGTCCGCCGTAGGTGGACAAAATTTTCGGGTATCGAACTGATACGCATTCAGAGAACCTACTTTATAAACAAAATGAATTCCAACTATGCCAGAAAATGAAATCTTAAAGGACCTGTTTTTTATCGAACGGGGTTTTCTCAACGGCAATCACTTTGTGTATCGATCCGACGCCCCGATCCTCATCGATACAGCGTATATTTCTGATTTTAATGAAACGGAAAAATCAATCACCCGGCTGGGTGCCAACCTGGCGGATGTCTCATTAATTATCAGCACTCACACCCACTGTGATCATATCGGCGGCAATCACCCGATCCAGCAAAAATCCCGATGCGACATTGCCTTGCACAAGGTTGGAAAATATTTTATTGATTCCCGGGATGACTGGTCCACCTGGTGGCGATACTATAACCAGGAGGCCGAATTTTTTGAATGCACCCGCTCCCTGCAGGATAGTGAAATGATCACCTTGGGCCCGCATGAGTTTGAGGTGATCTACACCCCCGGGCATGCCGCCGACGGCATCGTTTTGTACAACCGCCGGGACAAAATCCTCATTTCTTCTGACACCCTCTGGCAAACGGATATGGCGGTAATGACCCTGAGAGTTGAGGGCAGCCGTGCCTTATTTCATATGCAGGCGTCATTGCAAAAAATCGAAAAACTTGAGGTCCAAATGGTTTATCCGGGCCACGGCCCTCCATTTCGAGACATGCAGAAAGCCATCACCAGATGCAAAAAGCGCATCGAAAATTTTTTACGGCACCCGGCGGCAGTCGGTGAAGACTTGTTAAAAAAAATCATAGTGTATACATTGATGATGAAAAAAGTCGTACCGGCCGATGCCCTGTTCAGCTACCTGATGCAAACTTACTGGTTTAAGGAGACGGTCGACCTTTATTTTAAAAGCCGGTACGAAGCTAAATATGAGGAGGTCATGAATTCATTCCTGCGAAGGGGCATCATCAAAGCAGAAAATGGTGACCTGTATACAACAGTTAAACCCTGACATGCATAGCGTATCCTTGCAATAAGCGGTTTCATGTTTGACGAAGGTAAAAAGAAAGGACCATTATATGAAAATTTCAAAGGGCAAAGTGGTTAGCATCCAATATGCGTTAAAAGATACAACCGGGGAAGTACTGGAGAGTTCCGAGGGGCAGGCTCCTATGAAATATCTGCAAGGGTTCGGCAATATCATTGCCGGCCTTGAGAAGGCTCTGGAGGGCAAAGAGGCCGGTGAAAAAATAAAAGCGGTCATAGCGCCCGAAGATGGTTATGGCATAAGAGAGGAAACTCTGGTTAAGAATTTGCCGCTGTCCAGTTTTCAGAATCACAATGAGGTTGAGGTGGGGACCCAATTTCAGGCTGAAACGAGCCAGGGTCCGCGTTTGGCTACCGTAACCAAAATAGATGATAAGAACGTGACCGTTGACCTGAATCACCCCCTGGCTGATCAGACGCTCAGTTTTGATATTGATGTCGTGGAAGTCAGAGAAGCGACCGAAGAAGAACTTTCCCACGGGCATGTTCATGGACCCGAAGGTCATGGCCATTAACTGTGAAAGGACTACAACTGATGCGACGCAACCACTCTGAAGTGACAGATCCAAAAGAAATTGAGCGAATTCTCTCCTTGACCAACATCGGTCGCCTGGCCACGGTCGGCCAGGATGGTTATCCCTATATAACCCCGGTAAACTACGTCAGTCTGGAAGGCAAGATCTATTTTCATTGCGCACCCAAAGGCGAAAAGCTTGATAACCTGATGCGAGAACCGCGGGTATGTTTTGAGGTCGACGTGCCTCTTGCCTACCTCGATATCGGTTTAGATCCCGCGCGTCCCGTCTGTCACCTGCACCAATACTACCATTGCGTTATTATCCGAGGCACCGCCACCGAGATTAAAGACCAGGCCCTCAAATTAGCCGCCCTCAATGCCCTGATTGCCAGGCATGAAAAGACTGACGATTTTATGCCGGTCACAGAAGTCATGCCCGGTTATAAAGCCTGTAAAGTATTCGAAATCAGGCCGGATTCACTCACCGCCAAAAGCGATCTTGGTCAAAACCTACCGGATGAAAACAGACGAACCATTGCCGAATACTTATTTAAACGCAATCAGCCCGGTGATCGCGAAGCGGTTGCGTCCATGGGTTTTACCTTCAAATAGAAGAGGAGACGCCTTAACATGAATAAAAAAGAACTGATTAAGCGGGTGGCTGAGAAGCTGGATGGGGTACCACAGAAAACGGCCGCTCAAGCTGTTGAGGCTGTTTTTGAATCAATTGCCGAAGGACTCCAGGAAGACGGTGTTGTAACCATTGGGAAATGGGGCACCTACTCTGCCGACGAACTTTGATGGTGGGTTGAGCCAGTTGGCCCCCGCCATGTTGGGGTTCTCCCGTTGCCGGTTTATAATGAATCCCCACAGGATTTCTTTGACAATCCGGTTTCTTTTCTCTATGATACGCGCTCCAAAACTAATTTTGTGGAGGTGTATCATGGCAGAATGTCCTGTATGTGGAGCTGAAGTTTCCCTGGCTTCCGATGTTGAAAAAGGGGAAATTATAGCCTGTGACGACTGCGGATCAGAACTCGAAGTAACCGATAAAAATAGTGTCCAGGAAGCCCCTCAGGAGGAGGAAGACTGGGGCGAGTAGAAATTAGCTTGAAAATGATGATCAATTAACCGATAAGCACAGATTCAAGTATCTTTATTTAAACAGATTAAAATTATCCATCCGGCCTAACGCAAAAGGCGGGATGGATTTTTTTGCTTGAGAAAAGGGTATACTTCCGGTAAGGAATAAAATTTTGGTTCACATTTGTAGTCGTTTGGGAGTTCAAGGTTCAGAGGTTCAGGGTTTCCGTCAAATTACGAGCAGGGTCAAGGAAAAACAATAACCCTGAACCTGTGAACGGTTGCATACATTTATTTACTGGAGATACAAATGAAAGTAGGCTTTTTACATTCCATTATTCGAAAAGAGGAAAAACTGCTGCTGGACGAGTTCAGAAAACGCCCGGATGTCGAGTTGATAAAAATTGACGATCGGCAGCATTTTTTTGACCTTCACCAAAACTCATTTGACCTCGATGTGGTTGCTGAACGTTCCGTCAACCACTCACGCGCGATGCATGCCCTCAAGATTTTCAGTGACCACGGTATTCCCACCGTCAACACCCCCGAGGTGGCGGAGGTGTGCGGAAGCAAATTTCTCACCACCCAGGCGCTGATAAAGGCAGACATCCGGACGCCGCGATGCTTTTTGGCGTTTACGCCGGAGTCGGCCCTGGAAGCCATGGATCAGCTCGGATATCCCTGTGTCATCAAGCCTACCACGGGCTCCTGGGGACGCCTGATTTCAAAAATAAATGACCGGGATGCCGCCGAAGCCGTCCTGGAACACAAACAGATACTGGGAAGCTACCATCATTCCATTTTTTATATTCAGGAATACGTGGAAAAAAAGGGCAAAGACATCCGCAGCTTTGTGGTTGGGAGTGAATGCATAGCAGCCATCTATCGTCACGCCGAGCACTGGATTACCAATACAGCCCGGGGCGGTAAAACCACAAATTGTCCCATTACGCCCGAGCTGCGCGACATTTCGGTTAGGTCTGCTGAGGCCTGCGGGGGAGGGGTGGTCGCCATCGACGTCTTTGAAAACGACGATGGCTATTCGGTAAATGAGGTCAACTATACCATGGAATTTCGAAACAGCATCGATGTGACCGGTGTCAACATTCCGGCCAGGATCGTAGATTATATTCTGGAGGTTGGACGAAAATGAAGGTTAGTATTGTCGGCGCATCAGGATATGGTGGAGGAGAATTGTTGCGGCTGCTTTTACAGCACCCACAGGTGGAAGTCCGGCAGTGTACTTCGGAACGATTTGTGGGCAAACCCGTCACCCGTTTGCATCCCAATTTGCGCAAGCGAACCAGGCTTAAGTTTTGCAGCATTCAGGATCTGGAACCGGTTGATCTTATTTTCACGGCCCTGCCCCATACCCGGTGTATGCAAAAATTTACGGAATTCAGTTCCCTGGCCGCCCGGATTGTCGATCTTTCGGCTGATTTCAGACTCAAAGATACCGATACCTATCGCAAATGGTATGGTGTCGATCATACCCAGCCGGACAAACTCGGCGATTTTGTCTACGGCAATGTTGAACTGCACCGCGAGGAGATGAAACAAGCCAAATATATCAGCGGAGCCGGATGCAATGCGACCGCCACCATATTGCCCCTGTGGCCCCTTTTCAGGGAAGGTGTCGTGGATACCACCCGGCCTGTAATCGCTGAGGCTAAATGCGGGTCATCGGAAGGCGGCAACAGCGCCAGCGAGGCCTCCCACCATCCGGAAAGAAGCGGTTGTGTTCGCTCCTATCGACCCACCGGGCACCGGCATATCGCCGAGATGGAGCAGGAATTGGGCAATCCGATTTACTTTTCGGCCACCTCCATCGAGATGGTCCGGGGTATTCTGGTGACGGCCCATCTGTTTGTTAAGGACGGCCTCTCCGAGAAAGATATCTGGAAGACCTACCGCCAGGTGTACGGGCAGGAACCGTTTATCCGCATTGTTAAGGAAAGGCAGGGAATTTATCGCTATCCGGAGCCCAAGATTCTGGTGGGATCGAATTTTTGTGACATCGGATTCGAACTGGATGGAACGCGTCTGGTGGTGATTTCAGCCATCGACAACCTCATGAAGGGCGCTGCCGGCCAGGCCGTACATGCCATGAACGTGATGTGCGGTTTCGAAGAAACACAGGGGCTGGAGTTTAGCGGATTACACCCGATATAGGGAATGACAATTGCCGAATGACGAATGTCTAAGGAAGGATGCCGCTTCGCTCCGTCCAATTTTTTTTTAATAGAATGATTCCTTAATTATTCATTCGTCAATCGACATTCGTCATTTATAAACCATGTGCCGATTACTGACCGTAAAATCCAGGACATTATTTGCCATCAGACCTCATCTGGAGGCATTCGCCCAGATTGCCAAAAACAGCAAGGAATATCAGGGGCACGGGTGGGGGTGCGCCTGTTTGGAGCCTGCCGGAAGCTGGCAATTTTACCGCAATATTAAGCCGATCTGGGAAGACGACCTGAGCCGGTTCGACGAGACCCGCCTGCTGGTGGCCCATGCACGCAGTGCCTTCGAAGATAAAGACATTGTCGTTGAAAACAACATGCCTTTTTTCGACGGCCGCTCCGTTTATATTTTCAACGGCGAACTGCGGGGTGTTAAAATTCGTGAAGACGGCCGGATCGGTGCCGAAAAAATTTTCAACTACATCCGCCGCTTTGACAAAGGCGATACAGAGCAAGCCCTGACAAAAGCGGTCGGCATCATCAAAAAAAGAACACGCCACATCAGGGGTATGAACATCATCATGGTCAATGAAACGGGAGTTTCTGTATCCAGCTATTTCACCGAGGACGAATCCTATTTCACCATGAGCTACCGGGAAGGAGATGATTTGATTATCTGTTCGGATCCCTATCCTTCCGAAGATAACTGGCAGAACATTGCCAATGATTCAGTGAGGAAATGGTAAATGATCATCGTTAAAATCGGTGGAGGGGACGGCATTAACATCAGAGGTATCATCGAAGACCTGTCGGGTCTGGATGATCAATATATCATCGTGCATGGCGCCAATGCCCTGCGCGACAAACTGGCCAAAGACCTCGGACAACCCAAGCAGGTGCTGACTTCGGTCAAGGGCTACACCAGCGTTTATTCCGATGCAAAGCTGCTGGACGTCATGATGATGGCATATGCCGGCCTGCGCAATAAGCGAATTGTTGAGTTGTGTCACCAGCATGGCATCAATGCGGTGGGACTCAGTGGGCTGGATGGCAAGCTTGTGCAGGGCCGACGCAACAAAGGCATCCGGGTTTATCAGGGTAAAAAGCTAAAAATCGTGCGGGATTTTTCCGGCAAACCCCAATCAGTCAACGCCCCCCTTCTGCAGCTGTTTCTGAGCAACGGTTATGTTCCCGTGCTCACCGTTCCCATCATTGACGAACAAAACGCTGCCATCAATACTGAAAACGATGATGTCGTCCGGGTGTTGCAGAAAGCACTGCATGCGGATATGGTTATCAACCTGATCGAGGCGCCCGGGTTCCTGGCAGACAAGGATGATGAGTCTTCGCTCATCAAAGATATTGCCGCCGCCGAACTGGAAGCCCGGGAACAGCAGGTTGAGGGTAGAATGAAGCGCAAAATGCTGGCCGTCAGAAAGCTATTTGAGCACGGTGCTTCAAAGGTAATCATCAGCGACGGACGCGCCGCACACCCGGTGACGGATGCCATGGCAGGGAAAGGAACAGTGATCGCATGAACACTCAGGAATTGGAACAGACATACGAGCTGCCGGTTTATCCTCGCCGGGACATCGTTCTGGTCCGTGGCCGGGGGGCCAGACTGCTTGACGAAGATGGCAAAGAATACATTGATTGTGCGGCCAATGTCGGTGTATCCAATATCGGACACGGCAATGAAGCCGTGGCCAGGGCCGTGCATGAACAATACCTCATCCTGGGTAATTGCTACAGCATGTTTTACAACCCTGTGCGGGCACGCCTGGCGGAAAAACTGGCGTCTCTTGCTCCCAAAAATCTGAACCGGGTTTTTTTCTGCAACTCCGGAGCCGAGGCAAATGAAGCGGCCATTAAGTTTGCCCGCACAAGCACCGGTCGGCAGGAAATCATTGCGGCGATGCGCGGCTTTCACGGCAAGACCATGGGCGCCCTGGCCGCCACCTGGGGGCCGGAATACCAGAAGCCATTTGCGCCTCTGATGCCAGGCTTAAAGCATGTCCCCTACAATAATCTGGCCAAGATGGAAGCCGCTGTTGGCGATAATACTGCAGCGGTTTTGCTGGAACTTGTTCAAGGCGAAGGTGGTGTCAGAATCGGTGACAAGGCCTATTTCCAAAAAATTCGTCAAATCTGCGATGCCAGCGGTATTTTGCTCATTATCGACGAGGTCCAAACCGGTTTCGGCCGGACCGGCACTATGTTTGCCTGCGAACAATTTGTGGTTCCCGACATGCTCTGCCTGGCCAAATCCTTGGCCGGCGGCATTCCCATGGGGGCTGTGCTTTGTAACGATCGGATCAAGGTCCCCATCAAAAGCCACACATCCACATTCGGCGGCAACCCCACAGCCTGCGCGGCGGCATTGGCCACGTTGCAGGTCATTGAAACAGAGGGGCTGGTGGAAAAATCCAAAACCCTCGGTGCGTATCTTCTCCAGGAACTTCATAAGATCGAGAGCAATAAAATCCGTGAAATCAGAGGTCGCGGTCTCATGCTCGGCATCGAGCTTAAAGAAAAGGCCGGACCCTATGTGCAAAAACTGATGGAAAAAGGGATTATCGTCCTGCTGGCCGGCGCTACGGTCATCCGCCTGCTGCCGCCATTGGTGATTACTAAAGAAGAAATTGATGCGGTTGTGCAAGCCCTGAAAGATACATTGAGTGCCTAACCCGTTTTTGCTATCAAGATTTAGTAAGGAACTAAAGGTGTTCCGCCGTAGGTGGATCAGGAAGAGCCGGTGCTCAACCATGAAACCTATAATATAAAATTATGCCTGAAATACAGACATGACGATATCATCCAACTTTATCATTCGAGCAGCCACTATAAATGATGCGACGGTTATCCTGGCGCTGATCAAAGAACTGGCTGAATACGAGAAGCTGTCCCACGAGGTGGAAGCAACCGCAGCGGACATCCGCCAATCATTATTCGGTGATCGTCCGGTGGCCGAAGCCCTGATCGGAGAACTGGATGGCATTCCCATCAGCTTTGCGCTGTTTTTCTATAATTTTTCGACTTTCCTGGGCAAACCGGGAATCTATCTTGAAGATTTATATGTTAAACCGGAATACCGCAGCAATGGTTTCGGCCGCAAAATGCTCGCTCACCTCGCCCGACTGGCGCAAAAACGCGGCTGCGGCCGCTTCGAATGGTCGGTTCTGGATTGGAACGCGCCGGCTATAAACACCTATGACAGGTTAAATGCCAGGCCCATGAAAGAATGGATCCTATACCGCCTGACCGGCGAGGCGTTGGACCGGCTGGCAGGAGAGAGCTGAGAACCGAGCCTGAAATCCTGCCTACAACAGACATCATCAGCAGTTCGCCATGTTTCTCATCAGTAATATTGAGGATAGCGACCCCGCACTAAATCTGGCTCTGGAAGAGTACTGTCTGCGCAACCTGAACCCCGGATTCGAGTATCTCCTGTTCTATATCAACCGGCCGTCTGTTATCATCGGAAGGCATCAGAACCCTTTTCAGGAATTCAACCAAAAACTGGCTCACCAGAAAGGAATTTGCCTGGTACGGCGGATTTCAGGGGGCGGTGCCGTCTACCATGACCCTGGCAACCTCAATTTCAGTTTCATTACCGATTTCACAGAAGAAAGGCTGGATTATTTTAAAACTCTGATAAAGCCCATCTTGAACACCCTACAGCGCCTGGGGGTACCGGCACGGCTGACAGAAAAAAATAATATCCTGGTGAACGGTAAAAAAGTATCCGGCAATTCCCAGCACACAAATATGCGCCGGATGCTCAGCCACGGGACCCTGCTCTTTGATTCAAAACTGGAATTTCTTCAGCGCGTGCTGGATTCTAGTTTGGTAATTACCCAATCACGGGCAGTTTCATCCATCAAAGCCGGGGTCACCAATATTTGTGAACATTTGAGGTATCCCATGGATATGGATGCTTTCCGGTCTGAAATGATGGATGGTATATCGGGTGCTTTTGGAAGATTAAGGAAGTTCCGGTTGACTGATAGAGATTGGGAGGCTGTACAGCACCTGGTAAAAAACAAATATCAATCATGGGACTGGAACTTCGGGCGGTCACCGGAATTTACCGTCCACCACAAAATCAGGCTTGATTCCGGCCATGTTGATGCCAATTTTGTAGTCAAAAATGGCATCATCAAGACCATCGAGTTGGCAAATCAACCCGTAAAATTATCTTCGGCACGTAAACTTATCAACGATTTCATTGGTGAGCGTTATGATTTAATGTGTACCGGAGATATAACCGTCAAAGAATTACACGGTTGGCAATGCATTTCAAAAAGGACCTACTTTGCTTCATCTTGATTCTGAGTATAAATAGCAAAATCTTTACAAAGATTACTGCTTATGCCATATAATTTGGCATATCTTCAGAAAAATTCTAAAATGCTAAAAGAACTGTCCATTCGAAATTTTGCCATTATCGATGATCTGCATATCGATTTTTCAGGCGACCTCACTATCTTGAGCGGTGAAACCGGGGCCGGCAAATCGATTATTCTCAATGCCGTTAATTTACTGCTGGGAAGCCGTGCATCGGCCGAACTGGTGCGTACCGGGGCCGAAAGTGCCGAACTCGAAGCCCTGTTCCGGATTTCAGCGACCAGCAGCGTGGCGCAGATCATGGCAACCAACGGTTACGATCCCGCCGACGGTTTGCTGATCCGGAGACTTATCTCACGCTCGGACAACAACAGGGTATATCTAAACGGTCGCCTGGCGACCATCGGCCTTTTGACGACCATTACCGAAAACCTGGCCAGCATTTCCGGGCAACACGCCCATCAGGGTCTTTTGAAAGAGGATCAGCACCTTCTGATACTTGACCAGTTCGGAGGCCTGATGACCCAACGGCGGCAGGTTCATGACAACTATCATCAAATCCTGCCGTTAGTTGATAAGCTCAACCAGCTTGAATCAATTCGGCAGCGGCAGGACGATCAGCGGGAGCTGCTTGAATTTCAGAGCAAAGAAATCACCGCGGCTTCACTGACACCCGGAGAAGATGAGGCGTTAGAACAGGAACGGCTGCGCCTCAAAAACGCCGAGTCGCTTTTCCAGACCGTACACAGCAGCATTGAAGCACTATACGGGTCATCCGGATCCGTCATCGAAAGACTTCTGGAAGTAAAGAAAAATTTGGCAGCTGCCGGACGAATTGATTCGCAGTTGAAGACAACTGCTGAATCCCTGGCTTCAGCCTCCTATCAAATCGAGGACCTGACCGCCGAGCTTCGCTCACACCTGAATTTGATACAGATGGATGATCAACGGCTGGAAGCTGTCGAAGAGCGGCTGGATACGCTCAATAGACTCAAGCGTAAATACGGCGGTTCACTGGAAGCTGTTTTCTCTCGGTTGGAAATCATCGAGAAAGAACTATTAAAGGTTGAAAATATCGGCCATCAAATCC
>Ga0265303_10001089_pt1 | contig 16306 bp, 16 predicted proteins | sample Helome_2_FD_192494 | JGI IMG/M metagenome (GOLD analysis project Ga0265303, IMG submission 192494) | Marine sediment microbial communities from subtidal zone of North Sea - Hel_20160317 (Illumina Assembly) | ecosystem: Environmental > Aquatic > Marine > Subtidal zone > Sediment ... | reverse complement strand
AACTGCAACGACCTGACCTCAACAGCATCATTCTGGTGGATGCCACGGATAGAACTGTAGATTTCCAACCGCTTCTCAGGATATCCAATCATTTCAACTGTTTTAGAGAATTCGAGGTGATCGATCATTACCGATTCACACCCCTGTTCCGGACAGTTCAGATATTGTTCGATACAGGTGGGCAAAAACGAATTCAGCTTGCCAAGCAGCTCGTACTTTTCAATCATCTCAAAAAAACTTCTCAACGTGTAGGTTTCGTCAAGCTTGATTTGATAGCTGAGGTATCTCAGGACATCCGAATCCACCGCGCTCTGTTTGTAGTGAATCGTTCCGTCTCTTTTTAATGATACTGCATACATTAAAGCTTCTCTCTGATGCGGTAATTTAATCCACCGGGTTGATAAATGAGATGTTGCATCCGAATGTTTTACCTTCTGATTGAGCATTTATCATGCCAACTATCGGTAAAAAACTGACTACATAATATATATAACTATTTTAATATGTTATATTGTTTTTAAATTATGTACTAGGATTAGAAGCAAAATAAGAAATGTTGCATAAATGCAACACTCACCTATATGATATCGTGTGAATAAAACAATTCTTATAATTCAATAATATTAATTTTCAAATAGTTATGAAAAATAATCAGGATTGTGGAGATAGCTGAATAGAATGCTGCAGCAATTGCATCATAGCGCAACATATGTTGCATCATTCATATTTGCAGCTGAACGGGCGTTGCATTACTCGACTTTTAAGGTAGCAATGTGATTGGGTGGGATAAGAGATGATTAGAGATAAATATTGTATTTTTTAATTTTCCGCCACAATGTCGTGCGGTTGATGTTAAGGGCGGCTGCAGTTTTTCCTTTATTCCAGCTGTATCTTTGCAGCATATCCAAAATCATGTTTTTTTCGCTGATTCCAACGGCATCACCTGGCAACGATGTTTCATCAACTGGTAACGAGGGCGAAATTCCCTGTTGCAGCGCCAGGGGCAGGTGGTGGCGCTCGATGATTTCTCCCTGGCAAACGATCAAAGCGTGCTCAATAATGTTTTCCAGTTCCCTGACGCTGCCGGGGAAATCATAATTTAAAAGAACGTCCATGGCATCGTTGGAAAACTTTTCCACCCGGGTGTCCCGGGTAACCCGCAAGCGCTTTAGAATATGGGAGATCAAAAGCGGAATATCGCCTCGACGCTCTCTCAGCGGCGGCAGCTCCAGGCGCATCACATTCAGCCGGTAGAAAAGATCTTCTCGAAAACGCCTCTCCTGTACCAGCTGGCCCAGATTTTGGTTGGTCGCTGAAATAATGCGGACGTCCACTTTGGTTGTTTTTCGGCTGCCCAGGGGATAAAATTCCCTGTCCTCCAGCACCCGCAGCAGCTTGGCCTGCAAGGTTAACGGCAGGTCTCCAATTTCATCCAGGAAAATGGTTCCCCGGTCTGCATCCTGAAACCGTCCCGGCTTGTCATTGTCCGCCCCCGTAAAGGCGCCTTTAACATAACCGAACATTTCGGATTCAAGCAGGTTATCAGGCAGGGCCGCGCAGTTGACTTTGACCAGAGGCTTTTTTGAACGAGAGCTGGCATTATGGATGACTTTGGCGAGAACATCCTTGCCGGTGCCGGTGGGACCTTCAATTAGAATGGTTGCATCACTGGCCGCCACCACAGGAATGATTTCAAAAATTTTCTGAATGGCCGGGTCCTTACCGACCATGTCATAAAAGGTATAACGCCCCTTTATTTCACTGTTAAATTGATACTTTAACGACAAATCGGTAATGGTCGCCAGACCACCGACGATGCGCCCGTCTTCATTTTTGAGGGCCATGAAATTGGCCCGCACCGGTATGATCTGTCCATCCCTGGTTCTGAGCTCTCCTTCAGAGTTCGAGCGGGCCTGACCATCGGCAATCGTCTCGATGAAAAGCAACATCCCCGGACTGGTCGTCTTGCCGAATACCGTGCTGCAGGATTTTCCCAGGACGTCTCCCCGGCTGAATCCTGTGATAGTCTCGGCCGTGTTGTTGAAAAAGGCTATATGCCCGCCGCGATCCACGGTCAAAACACCGATATCAAGATTGTCCAGGATGAGTTTTATACGGCGGTCATCATGCCGGACGCGTTCAAGAAGATCCTTTAAAGCGGAATGGTCCTGGAAAATTTCGATACAACCTGCCGGCAAATTGTCCAGTCCGTAGATGGGAGAAACAATCCTGGTGATATTGCGAGTTTCATTATCTTCACCGGTTACTTTGACATCCATGCTGCCGGATTTGCGGCCATTTTGCATGGCTTCCAGATAGGAACATCTCCCGCCGCATAGCGAATCCATCAGCCGGTCGTTACAGTTTTTACCTACAAGATCGGATGCCTTGCATCCCGTAATTACTTCCGCTGATAGATTCAAGGAAATAATTTTACGCTCCGGCGACAGCACCATAATCCCCATGGAGAAAAAATCGAAAATATCACCAAGCTGACTGTATTTGATGAGGATATCATCCATAGGTTATAGCCACCAATGTAATAATCCAAAGAGGAATAAAAAAGTCTCTGACATTTGTGTGTGATTCATAAAACTGTTGAAATCTCAAGCACCAAATAACAAAATACAAACAATATGCAAATTCCAATCACCAATGATCCAAACCTGTATTGACTCGTGACAAATTTGTCGGTTGGGGACTCAAGGTCGTACCGCTTAGGCCGTATCAAGACTGTCTAAAGCAGCAAAGTCGAATTTCGAACATTGGTTATTGGGATTTATTTGGAATTTGAGATTTGTCATTTGGGATTTAAACAAATACCTTGTGGACTAATGAATATATTCAAATATCTTCCTTTTTGGGTATCCTGATTACAAAGGTAGACCCCTCGCCGACTTTCGATTCTGCTATAATTTCACCCTTGTGTTCGTCGACGATTTTCTTGGTGATCATCAAACCAATGCCGGTACCGTCGGTCCCCTTGGTGCTGAAAAAACTCTGGAAAATTTTCTTTTTGACCTCCGCGTTCATCCCGCAACCGGTATCCTCGACCTGGTATTCCACGCCCCATCCGCGCTTTTTTATTGCACGAACCATCACGCTTTTTTCTTTTTTACCGGAATCATCGATGCAGGCATCAAGCGCGTTGGTCACCAGATTGAGCAAACTGTGGTGGATGAGGTCGGGATCAAAATAACAGGAACCAATATCCTTATCGAATTGGGTGCTCAAATCAATTCCATGCTCTTTGGCACGCGGTCGCATAAGGTCGACAACTTCCCGCAGCGGTTGATTGGGATCACAGACCTGATAATCCGGCTGGATGTCTTTGGCATAATTAAGAAGATCCATAGATAAGTTGGTTATCTTGTCTACATTTCCCTTGATCATTTCCCAGCCTTGCATGAGATACTTTTGCTCACCCAGCTCAATACCTTTTTCCAGAACAAAGGCCCCTCCTTTAAGTCCCCCGGTAATATTCTTAATGGCGTGAGACAGACCGGCAACTGTTTGGCCAACCGCCGCCATCCGTTCGGCCTCGATCAGCTTGCGAGTCTTATCGCGGACAAGTTGCTCCAGATTGTGGGTATAATCATTAAGCTTTTGGCGCATGGTTATTCGCTCATGAGCCCTTTTTAAGGCAATTTCCAGAACCTCATCGTTGATGGGTTTGGTCACAAAATCCGTGGCTTCATATTTGACGCTTTTTATGGCCAGATCCATATCGCCGTGCCCCGTAATCATGATGACTTCGGTATCAGGGCTGATCTGCTTTAGCTTGCGCAAAAGCTCAATACCGTCCATTTCGGGCATTTTTATATCAGTCAGCACAATGGGTGGGCGCAACTTTTCAAAAGCACGCAGGGCTTCCGCGCCGGTGGCGGCCGTATGCACTTGATACCCCATATCCGCCAGTAAAATGCTCAATACCTTTCGAATACCCTCTTCGTCATCGACTAACAGAATTGATTTATCCATCAGCCCTCTCTGGCGATTGGAAATTTGATAATAAAGCCGGTACCTTCGTTTTTTTCGGAAACGGCCCGGATGCTGCCCTTGCAATCCTTGATAATGCCGTAACTAATGGAAAGCCCCAGGCCGGTGCCCTGACCGACCTTTTTGGTGGTAAAAAAGGGCTCGAATATTCTCTCCAGCATCGACTCCGGAATCCCGGGTCCTGTATCACTTACCTCAACGGTAATGACTTTATCATCGGCGCTTGTTTTCAAGGTAATTTTCTTTTCCCCGGTTTGATTCGTCTGAGATTGCCATTTTTCGTCGATGGCATCCCGGGCATTGATCAAAAGATTGATAAAGACCTGTTCCAAGCGATCGGGATCGGCCAGGACCAGAGGTAGATCGGGCGCCAGATCCCAGACGATCTCGATGCCTCTGACTTTTAACTGTTGGCCTAAAATTTCCAGCGCCCTTTCGAGGACCTTGTTTATCTGGACTTTTTCAAGAGCGACATCCGATTGGCGGCCAAATTGCCGCATATGGTTAATTATCTTGGTTGCACGATCGACATAAGTATCAACCTCAGTGGCCATGGTGAACAGAATTTCATCTTCGATCTTTTCCTTTTTGGCGATCTTGCGCATGAAAAAGCGACTGGCCGTTTTGATCACCGCAAGAGGCTGGTTGAGTTCATGGGCCACCCCGGTAGCCATCTCGCCCAGTGTGGCCATTTTGCTGGCCTGGATTAATTGCTGCTCTGCTTCAAGGCGTTTGGTAATGTCGCTGGTGGTGACCAGCAGAGCTTTTCCACCGAGATAATCGGAGGGCGAGATCCGAATATTTACATAGAGGGGCTCACCGTTGGCGCTATATTGCCGGGCCTGGTTGATAACGGTCGATGTTTTGATTAAATTTTCGTAGTGATTTCGTTCTTCTTTTCGAAAGAGCTCCAGAAAAGAAGTTTGGATGATTGCTTCCTTTTTATGCCCATAAACACTTTTAACACTGCCGTTGCAATCGAGAATCTCAAGGGTGACCATGTCGAGAACAAACACCGGGTTGGGGATGTTGTCGAAAATGGCAGAATATTTTTTTTCGGATTTTTTTAATTCTTCTTCCAGCAATTTGGTGTGGGTCACATCAAGGCTCATCTCCATGGCGGCAACGACTTCACCGTTCTCGTTTTTGATAGGAGCGGTATTGACAATCCAGTGGGTCGGCTTGCCATCCTTGCCGAATCCCCGTTCTTCACTAAAATGCGGTCGGCCGTCTTCAAAGGTTTGTTCAACCGGACAAATTTCACATTTTTGTTTGCGCCCCTTGTAGGCGTCGTAACAGTAATCACCGGGTTGAGGATTGAATTTATCACTGAACTCACGATTGTACCGAATCAGCCGGTAGTCGCGATCCTGGACGGTGATTATGCAGGGAACCCGCTCAAACAGGGTCTGATATTCGTTTCTTTGGTTGTTGAGCTCCTGTTGCTTTTCGCCGATCTTGCTGCTCATCTTGTTTATGGCCCTGGATAACACGCCCATTTCATCTTCCTGGTCGACTTCGATGCGCGAGTAGTACTCTCCATTGGCTATCAGCCGGGTCTCATTCAGTATGTTGTTGATGGGTCGTTTAACGAATCGCAGAATAAAAAATAAAACAGCCGTGGCTGTTAGGACAAAGATTAAGACCGCAAATCCCAGCAACCATTTTTGAAAAAGTAATATCTCCTGATCGGTTTCCTCAAGTGCAACAACGACATCCAAAGCCCCCAGAACCGACTTGCCCTCGGGGTGAACATGGCAAGAATTGGATGAACACCCGGGCTCACTGTAAATTGGGCTCAGAATACCCAGTAGCCGATAACCCTGGGGAGAGGGAAAGATGCGGGTCCTTTCAGCCAAACTCAGCTGCGCCAGGGGTGGTTCCGAGCGATGACATACATAGCAGGCCTCGTCTTTAATATTGGTAACCTGATCGACTTCCCCATTGAGGTTGGAAAATTTTATCTGGCCCCCTTTATTATAAATCCGGATGTTTTCGATGTTTTTCTCAGAGGCAACCTTGGTAATAATCCGGTTGATATCATCTCTCAAATTGTTCATCATGGAATAGTGGGTACCGAGCTTAATCGTGCTGGTCAGCGTATCGGCACTATAAACAATTCCATCCATCAACTTTTTCTTCTGATATTTGATATTAAAGTAGGCCCAAACGGAAACACACAGAAACAGGCTCAGGAAAACCAGAATGAGCAGCTTGGAAACCAGGCTGCGGCGAATTTTTTGAAAAAATTTCACCATGGCAATAGGACAGGGACGTATAGTAGAAGAAGATTGGTTCGCAGTACCTCTCCTAATCTCCCTGTAAAAGCATTGTTATTAAACGGTTGAGCTCAGCGGCATCGGGAGGCTTTTCCATGTAGGCATCAGGATCGGGCAACTGCTTGCCGCTCAGAGGTCTCAACAATTTGATAGAATGGAAAAAGGTTTTCCTGGCAATGGCCGACACCATGATGATGGGCATGCGTCCAAGCCCTTCATCCTCTCTGAAATGCTGATAGGTTCCCAGGCCGTCTTCGATTTTAGGCATCATGACGTCCAGGATCACCAGCGCCGGCCGGAGCGCCCTGGCCTTATCCAGAGCCTCTGAGCCGTCTCCAGCTACGATCGGCTCAAATCCCATGGTTTCCACGACGGTCGACAGATAAATCCGCATGTCCGATTCGTCGTCCACCACCAGAATTTTGCGGTTTTCCATCTTCAATACCCATTCCCCGACAAGTTGCCGACAGAATTCAATGGCGCACTAAATCTTGAAATAATTTAAGTTTTTTTCGATTGCGTATGTAATATTGTACTAATTTCATGAAATCTGCAAGGGGAAATCAGCAGTTGAACAGGAGGCTTCTTTAACGTGCTATACCGGATAGACTAATGACCGCTTTCTTTTTTCAAATATTCGAAAAACAGCATCCCCACCATGGCCAGGCATTCCATGTCGATGAATTTCTCGGTCCGTTTTTCAAACAGCACGCCGCATTGGGCGGGAAACTCGTCATCCTGATCGTTAAACAGCAGCAACAGCGGTACCTTCGGCAGGGTGTCAAATTGCATGCAGATATCATAGGGAAATTCTGTATCGGGCCTGTATCCACCCATCTTTTTTCCGGACGCTTCCAGTTCTGCCACACGACCGGAATATGTTTCTGCAATCGGTTTTGTCACCGTATTGGAAAAGGCGTGGACCAGAGGGGCGGCATCTTTAAAATCCTTAAAGGCCATCCAGTTGCCGCCCAGGGGCTCAATCAAGGGGCACATCAGCAAGTATTTGCACAGAATGACACAGATGGACAGGTGGGGTTTTTTACCGGATGAATCGGTAATGCCTTTTGCTGACACCTGATACGGGGTGCCAAAAAACGGAATGGTGACAACTTCACCGACTACTTCAATGCCGAGGGTATCGACAATGAAATTGAAATCAATCCCGGCAATCCGGTTCAGGTAATCATTGTAGGTTTGTTCGTATACGTGTTCTTTTTTTGAAATCTCATTTTCTCGCATAATAAACCCAATCTTTTCCCGCATATTTCGAAAATAAGGGTACAACCACTGATGATGCCGTCATCGTCCTCGTTCTCGTTCTCGTCCTCGATTCGATTCTCTTTGTTCTTCACAACCTTGTTTTTCGATTCCGACAACGAGAGCGAGGACGAAAAACAATCTTCAATTGTCCGCATTTATCGGTGAGCAATTACTGCCGTGCGAAAACGAATTTATGCAACGTTAAGGTCTTCTTGGCGCCTTTGCGTGAGACAAAATTATTCAAACATTGCAAATGCCCGCACCGGAAAGGATCCCATCCCTTTCACAGGCGCCGGCACCGCAAAAAACCTAAATCCCGTCTCCGGCAAACTGCCAAGGTTGCACATATGCTCGACAATGGGAATTTCGGCCCCCAGCAATATCGTATGCACCGGTCTCCTACCGTCGGTGTTGTCGTCGATATTCAGGGAGTCGATGCCGACGAGCGCTGCGTCGGCTGATTTGAGATACTCGGCCGACTCCCGGGTTAGAAACGGGTGATCTTCGAAATATTGTGTGGTCGACCAGTGCCGGTCCCAGCCGGTATGGATCAGGACGGCTTTGCCACTCACATCCCGGTCCTGAAAAAAATCCGGCGAGATGGCCCTGGAACCGGGATCCGCCTGAAATACCAGGCCATCAAGGTTGGCTATCGATTCCAGGTCAAACTGTGACAGGTCCTTGCCGTCGGCATAGCGATGGAACGGTGCGTCAATATAGGTACCGGTGTTGGCCACCATTTCGATTTTGCCAATTTGAAAGGATGTCCCCTGGGCATAGTGCGCTCGTGACGCTTCCCTGGTCAAATGATCGGTTATCTTCGGTCCTGGCAGCCCGGTATAAGTAATCATACCATCTTCAATGGGATGACTGAGATCAACTATTGTAACCATATTGCATCCTTTGTTCTATCAATTCAAAGAGAATGTCTGTTGTCCATAACACTGTTTTGAGGAAAAATTCAATGTTCTAATGTTTGAATCTCCGTAGAAATTTTATTGACTTCCAATATAGAAGAATATATTGTATACCAAGAATACTTAGTATATCGCAATTTAGATTCCACAAAGAGGTGCTGATGAAATCTGCAACAGTATCAACAAAATTAGAGCCTTCCGTAGCAGAAAAACTCGACTTGTTGGCGAAGGCGACAGACAGATCACGATCCTTTCTGGTCGCGGAAGCAATTGAAACATATGTAAAGGATCAGGCTTGGCAAATTCAAGCCATCCAGGAAGGCATCAAAGAAGCAGATAAAGGTAATATTGCCACAGACAAAGAGGTAAAAAAAGCCTTCAAGAAATGGGGCGTGAATGAAGATTAAATGGGTTCTACTTGCCCTGACCGATCTGGATGAAGCAGCAGCATTTATCTCTCAGGACAATCCCCAGGCGGCCAAAAGAATAGTAAGACGGATACGGTATGCCACCCGGCTATTGTCAGATCAACCTGATGCGGGTCGACCCGGCCGTGTTCATGGCACCCGCGAGTTGGTCATTGCCGACACACCATTTATTTTACCATACCGCGTAGTCAAAAATACCGTTCAGATCCTGCGGCTTTTGCATGGTGCCAGAAAGTGGCCCGAACAATTTTAGAAGCTATCTCAAAAATGCCTTTTGAAATAGCTTCTATTCCTTATAGACCGGAAATTGTCGACACAACCCGGCTACCCCTTCGGCAACATTTTCTAATTCATGGGGTTTGTCACCATTGACTATGGCGGTATCCATCAACTCCACTATTTGAGCAACTTCGACCTCCCCCATGCCCCGGGTAGTAACGCCCGGACTGCCGATTCGAATTCCGCTGGTAACATCAGGCTTCTCGGGATCGCCCGGAATGACATTGCGATTAACGACGACTCCCACCGATTCCAGTGTTTTTTCAGCGACGTCACCGGTTAAACCCTTTGATCTCAAATCAACCAGAACCAGGTGATTGTCGGTCCCGCCGGAAACAATGCGATAGCCTTTCTTTTCAAACCCGGCAGCAAAGGCAACGGCATTTTCTATCGTCTGTATTTGCTCTTCTTTGAAACTTTCTTCCATGGCCAGCTTGAAGCACACGGCTTTGGCCGCCAGCAGATTAAGGGAGGGCGTTCCTTGGGCTCCTGGGAAAATGGTTTTGCTGATTTTTCCGGCATGCTCTTTTTGGCACAGAATTACACCGCCCCGACCTCCTTTAAGGGTCTTGTAGGTGGTAAAAGTTACAAAATCCGCATGGGGAACCGGGCTGGGGATGACCCCGGCTGCCACCAGTCCGGCAATGTGGGCCATGTCCACCAGTAGATAAGCTCCGACACTTTTGGCAATATCCGACATTATTTTGTAATCAATCAGCCGGGGGTATGAGCTGGCCCCCGCAATAATCATGTGAGGTTTAAAAACTTCCGCAACCTCACGCACCTCATCAAAATCGATCCGCTCCGTCTGAGCGTCTAAGCCGTAGTGCCGAAAATTAAAACATTGGCTCGTGACTGATGAGGGATCGCCGTGGGAGAGATGCCCGCCATGGGACAGTTTCATCGAAAGGATTCGGTCCCCGACATCGAGGACCGAGAAGTAAACAGCCAGGTTGGCCGAAACCCCGCTGTGGGGCTGAAGGTTGGCGTGATCGGCACCGAATAATCGTTGGGCGCGATTAATTGCCAGGCTTTCCAGTTCATCCGCAAAAATACAACCGGCATGAAACCTGCGGCCCGGATAACCCTCCGCGGCCTTGGTGCTGAAAATGGATCCCTGGGCTTCGAGAATGGATCGGGGAGCATGATTCTCTGCTGCAATCAAATCCAGGGTATTTTCAATTCTCGCTTCTTCCTGCTGAATAATCATAGCAACATCAGGATCATCCTTCGGCAAATAGTTCATTAATCGGATCTCCTATACAAAAGGTAATTGAAATATTACAGCCAAACTGTATTGTCGTGGGAGCATCAATTTAACAAGATCGCGTAACTATCAATGGATGATTCATATAATGGAGACAGGAATTTGTAAATAAAAATGGACGCAGCCTTGCCCGGTCCTGGCATCGTGATTAGGGTATTGGCAAGTAGTTTGAAGGAGGCAATTGACATGCAAAAGAAGCTGATAGCATACGGAGCAGTTTTAGTAGTAGCATTTGTGGGCTTTATTTTATGGTCCCCCGGTGCGCAATCAGACCAACAATTCGCAGCGGTTTCTGCAAGTGAAGCTTCTGCTTTGATTGAAAAACATAAAGGAAACTCCGATTTCGTCATTCTCGATATCAGGACACCGGGAGAGTACCAAAGCGGACATATCGAAAATTCGATCATGATCGATTACTATTCAAAAACATTTGGGGAAGAAATAAACCATCTGGATAAAGAAAAAGTATATTTAGTCCATTGCCGCAGCGGTAACCGGTCCACACGCTCGATGGCGCTTTTTAAAAAACTTAAATTTCAAAATATATACCACCTGTCATCGGGCATCAACGGCTGGAAATCAGAAGGACTGCCGCAGGTAAAGTAGGGTTCCAATTGATTTAGCAATCAATTGGATGTTAATTGTTATTAGTTATTGGTAAATAGTTTGAACGGGGAGATAATATTTAAAATGGGTCCCTTAAGCAAAATGATAAAAGCCATCATCGCCGGAATCGGCTTACTCGGAGCAGGTTTTCTTTTGATGTCAGGGGGGGCTGGCGTTTTGAATTTTCAGGCACCGCTCGGATTACAACCGGCAATAGCCAGCACCCAGTACGGCATTCTTGGCCGGCAGGCTCCCGAGATAGAGCTGAATACCTGGATTGATGGAAATGGAAAGCCGATGGATCCGGTCCGATTAAAGGATTACCGGGGCAAGGTGATATTTCTGTATTTTTTTCAGGACTGGTGACCCGGATGCCGCCGGGTGGGGTTCCCAACCCTTCAAAAATTAACACAGGCCTTCAAAAACGAAAGCCAGGTTCTATTTCTGGCGGTGCAAACGGTGTTTGAAGGCTATGAATTTAATTCCCGGGACAAACTGCGAAAAAACCAGCTGGAGTGGGGCTTGAAAATCCCCATGGCGCACGCCGCCGGAAATCCGCAGACCCATGAAATTCCAGCGATCATGAGCAAATACCGCTCCGGCGGTACACCTTGGGCCGTTTTAATCGACCAAAACGGAAGCGTCGTTTACAACCATTTCCACATACAACCAGTGCAAGCTACTGCGCTGATAGAGCAACTGCTGTCAGATGCAAAAGATAATTAGTTTTCAAATTTGAAACTAATTCGTGCCCATTTTAAATTTTATAGGCCCAAATTAACCACGAATAGACCTCAAATTTCGCCGGTACCTATCTAAAAAGATGGTTGAACAAGCTGGTATGTTTATGATAAATTCAAGTCATCTGTTTCGCGATAATCCATAATAGACATCAGCTGAAACCGGTTAGTTGCCCGGGAGGCTTTATGCCTGAAAAACGATTAGGGCCCATATACATTCGAAAATAAGGCATATGGGCCCTTATTGTGTTGATGGTTGCTGTACTTCGATGGGCGACCTTTCCTGAAAAAAGAATTCCATGAAAAAAGAAAGCACCGAAAAAACCGATTTTAGCGAATTGCGGAAACGCGCAGAAAAATTGCAGGATAAAAGCCCTGCAATTAACCAACCTGCCACAAAAAGCGATATGCAGGAGATCATTGAGGAGCTGCATACCCACCAGATTGAATTGGAGCTTCAAAACGAGGAACTTCGCAAAACTCAAACAAAACTGGAAGACTCCAGCCAAAAATATTATGAACTATTTGACTTTGCACCTGTTGGCTACTTCTTGATTGGCAGACAGAGTATAATCGTTGAGGTTAATCTTACCGGCGCCCGGCTTCTGAATCTTGAGCGGCGCTATCTCATCGGCGGGAAATTTACACGTTTTATTGATCCGGCCTTTCAGGATAAGTTTTATTTTCATCGCCAGGCTGTTTTGGAAACCGAATCAAATCAAACCTGTGATCTGAAACTGGTGAAACCGGACGACACCCAAATTTTTGCCCGGCTGGAAAGCGTGGCTGTTGAACAGACGGAGGGAAGCCAAAGGCAAATTCGGACCACGGTCATTGATATCACCGACCGAGTACAGGCAAGGGAGGCCTTGCGTAAAAGCGAAGAAAAATACAAGCTGCTTTTCAATGAAATGATCAGCGGGTTTGCGCTGCAAGAAATTATATTTGACCGCAAAGGTAAACCGATTGATTCCCGTATCCTGGGGATCAATAAAACCATGGAGCGTTACACCGGCTTCAAGAGCGATCAGGTGGTCGGAAAAACAGCAAAAGCGCTTTGGCCCGATACGGAATCGTCCTGGTTTGAAAAATTTGGTGAAGTCGTGTTAACCGGCACTCCCATGCAGTTCGAAAACTACCACCGGGAGCTTGACAAACACTTTATGGTATCCGCTTTCCGATCTCAAAAGGACCAGATCGCTGCCACATTCACAGATATTACAGAGCGCAAACGCTTCGAGAAGGCATTGCAGGGGGCCCATCACGAACTTGAGAAACGTGTTTTGGAACGAACGGCCGAGCTCGCCGATGCCAACGAGTCGCTGAAGCAGGAAATCGTCGAACGACAAATGGCTGAAGAGGCATTGGAAATCGAGCGCCGAAGGCTTTTTTCAGTTCTCGATGAAATCCCGGCCTTTGTATATCTTGAAGCACCAGACCATTCGGTTCGTTTTGCCAACCGGTATTTCAGGGAACATTTCGGTCAGTATGAGGGCAAAAAATGCTACGAGCTATTGAAAAGGCAAAAGCAGCCCTGCAAAATCTGCCCCACTGCGCGAGTTTTCGAAACCGGTAAGCCTCAAGATTGGGAGAGCTCCGAGATGGGCGACGGCCGGACATACCAAATATACGACTACCCGTTTTCCGATATCGACGGCACGCAGCTGATTCTTGAGCTGGGCATCGACATTACCAAACGTAAACAGGCAGAGTCGGAAATGCGACGGCTTTCCTCCCAGATCCTCAATGCCCAGGAAGATGAGCGCCGGCGAATCGCCTTTGAACTCCACGACCAACTCGGGCAGGATCTCTCGGTTTTGAAACTCCAGATAGGATCCATCAAAAGAAACCTGCAAAAGGATCCAAAGGAGCTGGCCGAGATGTGCCGCAATACTTTGCGGGAATTAGACAAAACCATTGAAATGGTTCGGAGGATCTCGCGCGACTTAAGTCCATCGATCCTGGCGGACCTGGGATTAACTTCTGCATTGCGGTGGTTGATTAGAAATTTTTTAAAACATTCCGACATCGAAATATCAACTGCTATGGAGGACATTAAAGATTTGTTTTCCAGCGACCAGCAAATCGTAATTTATCGAATTATTCAAGAAGTTTTGACAAATATTAGAAAACATGCCGCGGCTACCCAGGTATATGTCAATATAAAAAAGAATGAAAAGCGCGTCCGGTTTAGCATCGAAGATAACGGAATCGGTTTTGATATCCAACAGTCTGCGGCTCAATATGCTCCTGAAAAGGGACTGGGTCTGGCTGCCATGAATGAGCGTTCAAAGATGATCGGCGGACATTTTGAAATATCAAGTCAGCAAGGCAAAGGAACCCATATAAGCTTTGAGATTCCTATTGACGATGCCCCCTGACCGGAAAAAGGCAAGAAAGAGGTAAAAGGAATGGGTACTTACCGTTTAGTGTTGGCCGATGATCATCTCATGTTTCGCCAGGGGTTGAAGAAAATCATCGAAGAATCAGAAGATCTGACGGTAATTGGTGAGGCTGCTGACGGACTTGAGCTTCTTAATTTGCTCAAGAAAACGACGCCGGATATGATTATTCTCGATCTATCCATGCCAAAGCTCAGGGGCATGGAAGCAACCCTCGAAATAAAGACGATCTATCCTGAAGTCAAAATATTAATTCTGACCATGCATAAAAATAAAGAATATCTTATTCAGGCGCTGTCTGCCAGAGCAGACGGATACCTGCTTAAAGAAGATGCGGACACACAGCTGATGGCAGCCATTGAAAGCATCCGGCAGGAAAAAATTTTCCTGTCACCCCTTTTGTCTGAGGATTTAACACACAATCTCGCTGAGTTTGTCCAAAGAGCGGGAAAGCCCCTTGATGAGACCTTGAGCACCAGAGAAAAAGAAGTCCTGACCCTGCTGGCCGAAGGTAAATCCAGCAAGGAGATCGCCGCTCTTTTGTACATCAGCCCGCGCACGGTTGAGCATCACAGGGCCAGCCTTAATAAAAAATTGAAAATTAGGAGTGTTGCTGATCTCGTAAAATATGCCATCCGTGAAGGCTACACTTCCTGAATTGCACCATCTCGACGGCTCTCAGAGCTATAATTTGCCCGCTTATAATCCCTGCCAACAAACCCGAAACCTCTCACCGCAATTCATGTCTGTCGGTTAATTGTTGAATCTCAGAAATTTAAAGATAAATTCAAATTTCTAAATGTGAATGCTCATAGGTACTATTACCTACAAACGATTCAGTAATTTCCACAATTGTCATGACCTGTTATTTTTATTATTAGATATTCTATATTCGCCCCCATTCCTGTCGATTAGACATCAACTATAGCTAGAAGCCGAAAGCTTGCCTTCCCAGTTTAACGCCCGACCGAGTTTTTTGATAGAAAACGTAATGCCACCACCTATGCTCATTGATTGGATGTACTAAGATCAAGATATGCTTTGCTGATTACTGCCAGACCCATATAAAAATCGGAGGAAAATATGGAACAAGTATTTAATATTATAGTTGGGCGGTTAAACGAGGACGGATTGGAAGTTTCCAAAATACCTTCCTGTATCGAAACCCTTTGGAATATTTTCGCGATTTACCATATAGAGGACTGCCGGGAGCTGAACAGCCAGATGCAATCGCTTGGCTGGGCCGGGTTTGAATTGGACGAACATACCTTCAAGCTGGCAAAGATGGTCTTTGAGACGGGCTAAAGGAAAGACCCGCATTCCCTGGCATACTAAATTGAAACCCCCAACTTTGGCACTGAGGAGAGCTAAATAGGCTTTCTAATTAAAGCCGCAATAGATTAAACGAATTCAGGGGAACTTTTCTTATGAGCAGAGCAAACCAACAACTTGAAATAATACATTATAGTAACCCATTCTCAGATACTGATGGGCAGGATAATTTAAATCCAGATCATCGCGTTGACAGGCGTTCCATCAAGTACCGAAGCAAGGATTTCATCCGCCGAAATGGTTTAGGTCGAGGAATCAGAAAAAAAAATCGTTTCAGCCATACATCCATTGTCAGGATTGAGGATGGAAGCAGCCACTATCCTTTTTTCGCTTTGATGTATAACACCAGCAAAACCGGAATTTATTTTGAGTCGCTGTATGGCCTTGCGTGTGGGATACGGATTAATGTCACAATTGAAAATCCCCCTTTTAATTCTGCTCCCAAAAGCTGCATGGCTCGAGTCGTATGGTGTCGAGCACTGGTCGAGAAATCTGATTTTCTTTACGGGGTTGGGTTAGAATATTGCTAACTGCTCATATATTCCGGTCCATACGGTTTAAAAACTATCAGTAGGCGAGGCAACAGGGTCAGGGCGGCCAACAAGGCAATCAGCATGGCCAATCCTGTCAGCAGTCCAAAGTATATAGTGGGAAGGAAATTGGAAAAAGCCAGAATAGAAAAACCGATAATGATCGTCACCGATGTGTAGTACATGGCGTAGCCGATGCTGCCATGACAGTAATGCATTGTCTTTATGTAATTCTGGCTGATCTTGAACTCATTTCTGAATCTG
>Ga0265303_10001088_pt1 | contig 16307 bp, 14 predicted proteins | sample Helome_2_FD_192494 | JGI IMG/M metagenome (GOLD analysis project Ga0265303, IMG submission 192494) | Marine sediment microbial communities from subtidal zone of North Sea - Hel_20160317 (Illumina Assembly) | ecosystem: Environmental > Aquatic > Marine > Subtidal zone > Sediment ... | reverse complement strand
CGCCACAACCTTTTTGTCACGTTCGACAAACGCGGCATGGGGCTGTCCGAACGCGTGAGCTACCCGCCCACCATGGAAAACACCGTCGCCGACATGGTCGCCGTGCTGGATGCCGCCGGGATCGACCAGGCCGTGCTCTTCGGCGTGTCCGAGGGCGGCCCCGCCACGGCCTTGTTTGCTGCCACCCAGCCCGCCCGCACCCGCGCCGTCATCATGTACGGCGCGTTCGCGAAGGGCTCGCGCAGTCGCGACTACCCGTGGGCGCGACCGCGCAAGGTGTTCGACGCGTGGCTGGAAGAGTTGATCGGCGCGTGGGGATCGCCCGCGTCGCTGGAGTATTTCGCCCCGAACCTGGCCCAGGATCCCATGGCGCGGGCCGAATGGGCCCACTACCTGCGCAATGCCGCGACGCCGGCCAGCGTGCGCGGCATCCTGGAAGGCCTGCGCGATATCGACGTGCGCGACATCCTGCCCCAGATCAAAGCCCCTACCCTGGTACTGCACCGGCGCGGCGACCGCATCGCGCGCTGGGAAGCCGGCGAGGACATCGCCGGGCGGATACCCGGCGCGAGCTTCCGGCTGCTGGAGGGCAATGACCACTGGTGGTTCATCGGCGACAGCGAATCTATCCTCGACGAGATCAATGCCTTTCTGGCTGCGCTGCCGCGCGATTGACAACGCGTGGGACGGGACGCTTCACTTCTTGCCCGAACAAAAAGTAAACAGTCCCAGCCATGCTTTTTTGCCTGGGCAAAAAAGTAAACTGTCCCCGCAATGGACTTCACACCGATCTGGCTAACGCTGCGCCTGGCAGGCGCCACCACCGCGATCCTGCTGGTGATTGGCACGCCGCTGGCATGGTGGCTCGCGCACAGCCGCTCGCGTGCCGCGCCGGCGATTGAAGCCCTGACCGCCCTGCCGCTGGTGCTGCCACCCACGGTACTCGGCTTTTACCTGCTGCTGCTGTTCAATCCGCAGGCCGGCCTGGGCGCCTTCTGGCTGGAGCTGACGGGTAGCACCTTGAGTTTTTCCTTCAGCGGCCTGGTCATCGCGTCGGTATTGTATTCCCTGCCCTTCGTCGTGCAGCCCTTGCAGACCGCATTCCAGATGCAAGGCAGGGGGCCGCTGGAAACGGCAGCAACGCTGGGTGCCACACCCCTGGACGCGTTCTTCACGGTGGCATCGCCGCTGGCATTTCGCGGCTACCTGAGTGCGGCGGTGCTGGGCTTCGCGCACACGGTGGGCGAGTTCGGCGTGGTGCTGATGGTAGGCGGCAACATCCCCGGTCGCACCCAGGTAATTTCCATCGCCATTTACGAAGAGGTGGAAACGCTGAACTACGCGCAGGCACACCAGTGGTCGGCGATCCTGCTGGTGTTTTCCTTCCTGACGCTGCTCGTCGTCTACGGGCTGAACCGCCGCAGTGCGCCGCGGATAGGCTGATGGCGCGCCTCGCTGTGAACCTGCGAGCGACCCTCGGCGCCTTTACGCTCGAGGTCGACGACGCGGTAGAGATGAACGGCATCACCGCGCTGTTCGGCCCCAGCGGGAGCGGCAAGAGCACGCTACTGCGAATCATTGCGGGCCTGGAAACACGCGCCACCGGCACGGTGGCCTTCAACGGTGAATCCTGGCAGCAGGGGCGCACGCGGGTGCCGGCACACCAGCGTGGGGCAACGCTGCTGTTCCAGGACGTGCGCTTGTTTTCGCACCTGGATGTTGGCCAGAATCTCGATTACGCCGCGCGGCGCGCACCCGCATCGCGCCGGGGCGCCAGCCGCGACGAAATCGTCCGCTCGCTGGAACTCGAGGACCTCCTCGACCAACACACGCAGACTTTATCCGGCGGTGAAGCCCAGCGAGTCGCCATCGCCCGCGCGCTGCTCGCCCGCCCGCGCCTGCTGCTGATGGACGAACCCGTCGCGGCCCTGGACCTCGGCCGACGGGCACGCCTGCTCGACCGAATCGAGGAATTGCCCCGCCGCTTCGGCATCCCGGTGCTCTATGTCACCCACGCGATCGACGAAGTCGCGAGGCTGGCCGACCAAACGATCCTGATGCAGTCCGGCCGCTGGATTGCACGCGGTGATACCGCGGAAATTATCGAACGGCTGGATTTACCCGACCTCGCGGCCGGCTCCGGCACCGGCGTGTTGCTGAACGCCACGGTGGCCGGTCACGACGACGCGCTCGCCCTGACCCGCCTCACGGTGGGCAGCTGGACCCTGAGCGTGCCGGCACTGGACCGGCCGGCCGGGTCGCCCGTGCGCCTGCGCGTGCGAGCCCGGGACGTCGCGCTGGCCACCGAACGACCGTCAGCCATCAGCATCCGCAACGTACTGGAGGGCCGGGTGCTGGAGATCACCACCGACAGTGAGTCTCCCTACGCAGAAGTGCTGGTCGATGTCGCCGGCAGCCACCTGCGGGCAAGAATCACCCGCGCGTCCGTCGCGGAACTGGGCCTGGCAGAGCACAGCCGCGTCTACGCCCTGATCAAGAGCATCGCGCTCGACAGCTGATAAGAGCCGAGCCTAAGCCAGCCTTTGTGGGGTGGGAGCGGCTTGCTTGGTCAGGACGACCTGATGTCGTGGAGCACACGGATGTGCGAGAGCGACCAGCCGCGATTCTGATGGCCGCAGGAGTCGCGGCTAAAGCCGCTCCCACCAAGAATTCCAAGGGCTCCCACCAGGAATTCCAAGGTCTCACACCGAGAATTTCAGGGCTTCCCTGTGAGCGCAACCAGTAGACGACATCCGAGTCCCGCCGATTTTCCTCGCGGTGCAACACACCGCCTGTACCCAAAGTTTTACCCAATGTTCACGCCATCGTCACACACACAAGGTGAAATCCTGCCCAGTCAAACCTGAGCCCCAGAAGCATTACAATGCAGCCATGCCGCCAAACCGCCGAATCGCCGCCGCCCTCACCGCGCTCATGGCCGCCGCCTGCGCCAGCGAGCCCCCGGCTCAGCCTGCCCCTGATCTGGCAGACACGCAGTGGGTCGCGGAAGACATCAGCGGCCAGGGCATTGCGGATGGCGTCGAGTCGACCCTGAGTATTGACGCCAACGGCCGCGCGTCCGGGCTCGGCGGCTGCAACCGCTATTTCGGTGACGTGACCTTCGCCGACGGCACCATCGAATTCGGTCCACTGGGCAGCACCAGGATGGCCTGCCCGGAAGCCGCGATGGACCAGGAACAACGTTTCTTCGCGGCGCTGGCCGCCAGCCGCAGCTACCGCCAGGATGACTTGACGGGCCTGCTGTATTTCCAGGACGAAGCGGGTGATGATGTCCTCAGATTCCGCCGGATGCGGAAAATCGAGGCGGCAGAATAGGAATCGCGGCTGGTCGCTCTCGCACATCCGTGTGCTCCACGACATCAGGTCGTCCTGACCAAGCAAGCCGCGATTTCTCCGCAGGAAAAAGCATCACCAGAAAAGCGGGTCCGGCCACCATCGCTACCTCAGGTAAATCAAGTACCTCGCCACACGGGCCGCGCCGGGGTTGTTTTTTCCTGAGCGACTTTTTCGGAGCGAAGAAAAAAAGCATCGCCGGGAAAGCGGCCCGGCCACCATCACTACCTTCTGGAGACCAAGCGCTACATCACACGGGCCGCGCCGGGGATGTTTTTTCCTGAGCGACTTTTTTGGAGCGAAGGAAAAAAGCATCGCCGGGAAAGCGGCCCGACCACCAAGGCCGGGGCAGGACACGCAGCAGTTTCCGCTACAGGGCAGCGGTTTCCGAACCCTCAGCGGCACCTAGTCCACGAATGAGCCGGTTGGGTATCCACGACTGATCCCAGGGTTCCTGCGGCCACACGCGATTCGCCCGCACCACCACCAGGTCCAGCTGCGGAATCACCCACACGTGTTGATAGCCGTGGCCGAGGAATTGCACCACGTCGTCCGTGGCAAAGCCTTCCGACGCCCACCAGGTCTGCGGCGTTGGCTTGCCGCCGCTCTGGTCCAGCACGTCACGCCAGACCTGGTAGCCGTAGCCGGCCCAGGTCGCAGCCGGCTGCACCATCTCCCGCGCCCAGCCGGGCGGCAGGATCTGCCGGTCGCCCAGGCGGCCGTCGTTCAGGATCAGCAAGCCAAGTTTGGTCCAGTCCACGGGCCGGGACATAATGCAACAGGACTTCATCACGCTGCCGCCGGGTTCCTCCAGGTACATGAAGGCGGGCCCAAGATCTGCCGGCCGCCAGATGCGTTCACCGACGAAATCCTGGTAGTTCTGCCCGGTGGCACGCTCGAGCACCAGCCCAAGCAGGTTATTCTCGTTGTTGTTGTAGTCGAACTTCGTGCCCGGCGGGTCTACCAGCGGCAGCTCCAGAATAGGCCCGTCGAAGTCGGTGCCGAAGTGCTGGCGCACGCCGCCGGACCACGGCACCGGCGAGTAGTCGGGCGCAATCTGGGCGAGGCCGCCCGACATGTTCAGCAGGTTGCGCACCGTGATCGCGCCGCGCGCATCGTCGCGCCACTCGTCCAGGTAATCGCCGATGGGATCGTCGACAGATTCGATGGCGCCGTCGGCAATGGCGATGCCAACAGCCATGCCGAGCACCGTCTTCGACATGGACTGCGGGTTGAACAGCGTGTCGCGGTCGTAGCCCGGCCAGTAGCGCTCCAGCTCGATCTTGCCGTGGCGGACCACGATCAGCGCCATGGAGTCCTGCGCATCGGCGTATTGTTCGATCTCCGCCAGCAGCATTGGCGGGATGGTCGGTTCGGGGGTCGCGGGCAGCACTGGACCGGCGCCGTGCTTCAGCGGATAGCGCGGTTCGAACCACTCCACCGGTGCGGTATGCGCGTCGTAACCGTTGACGACGAAGCTGGTGTAGCGTTTCACGAACCACCACTCGCTGGCCGTCCACCCGCCCAGCGCGATCACCAGCAGCAACAATATCCAGCGCTTTGTCACGGGGACAGTGTACTTTTTCCGGCGCCGGCCTGCGGCGCGCACTATGCCATTGCTGGAAAAAGTTCACCGTCCCTCGGACGGCACCGCAATTTCCACCCAGACCTGCTTGGGACATTCTGAAGACAGGATGTCCCCAAAAAAACCAAGAAAAAGGGCGCGACTGCCAACGGCAGTCGCGCCCTAGATTCTCTCAGCTCCGGGCTAGTTGCCGCCGAAGCCCTTCTTGAAGCGGACCAACCAGGTGCGCGGTGCCTGCAGGTACTGGAAGTTCGCTAGCGTGGAAACCACCATCTTGCGATCCGTGCAGTTGCGGCACTCTGCGACCAGCTGCCAGTCGCTGTCCGTATTGTTGAGAGCCACCGAAGCGTTGATGTTGGTATAACCGCTGACAAGGGAGGGATCCGTGCCGCTGGTGCCCACACTGTGCTCGTCCACCGTGTAGGTATAAGCGGACGGGATCAACTCGTAGCCGCCACCCAGGTCCCAGAGGTAGTTGAAGCCCACATTGAGGGTCCAGTCCGGCGAGCGCACCGGGTCGGCGATATTACAGCTGGGATCGACGATACCCTGGCCCCCGCCGCCCAGGCCGGCGCGGCAGTCCACCTGCTGCTGCTTGATGGACGAATCTATATTCTTGTACTCGTTGTCCTGGATTCCCACATTCATGAACAAGGTTAGCGCGTCCACCGGTACGAGAATGAACTCCAGCTCGATACCCTTGTTCTCCAGGTCCGAGAAGTTCTGGGTAATGAACTCAATCGATCCTGATGGCGTCGTGAAAGCTGACGGCAACTGGAAATCCTCGATGTCCGCATAGAATGCGGTCACATTGGCACGCAGACGATTGTCCAGCCAGTCAGACTTCATGCCAATTTCGTAGGACCAGACGGTCTCCTTGCTGAAGTCGAGCAATGTTTCGGCCGAGGTGCCACGTGCGTTCCAGCCACCGGACTTGAAGCCGCGCGTCGCGGACGCATAGAAGGACAACTCGTCGCGGGGCCGAAACTCTGCGGCAAAACGCGGCGTCCACACGTCCTCGTCCTGTGACGTCGGAATTCCGTTCAGCGGCAAGTTGTAAGTGAAAAGGTCCTGATCATCCCCGGTTGCATTAAAGTCACGGAATTTGATTTGTTTCTCTTCGTCCGTGTATCGCACACCAGCCGTGATAGTCCACTGATCCGTGACGGCATAGTCAGCCTGCAGGTAAGCGGCCGTGGTTTCCGTGGTGTTCTGCAGCACGCGATCAGCCAGAACCAGGGGGAAACCGATGTCAAAGATATCGCCGAAGTCGGTGTTGTTGTCTTCGTCCAGGTAGAAAAGCCCGGCAACGTAATTGATGCTGTCACCCAGAGACGATACCCACTTGATCTCCTGGCTCAACTGCTTGTGCTTGCCGTCATTGGTAATCGTGAATGAGCCCCATGGAGCAGCGCTACCGGGTGTACGCGGCGGGTCGTCCTTGGTCGGTGCACCACCACTGACACTACCCGCGCAACCCGGACTGTTGTCGCAGAAATCCAGATTGAAGTTTTGGTTCAGGTCGCGCCAGCCGGTGATAAACGACAAAGTACCAGCGTCGTTTATCTGCCAGTCAAAAACTGAAGTGACGTTGATCGAATCCGTGAAGTTACCGAGCTTCGTACCTGACTTCTTCCCGGTGACGATACCAATCAGGTTACTTTCGGTCGGGCTCAGACCGGTGTTGGAGTAACGGTTGCCATCCTGCTTCCAGTTCAGCAGGTTCGCGCGATCGTCGTCGATGTAGTCGACAGCGATATGCCACTGCAGGTTGTCGAGGACGTCGACGAGCGCCGCAGCCCGCAAACCGAAACTTTTCTGCTGGTTGATATCCTTGTTGTCTTTGATGAACCCGGGGCGGGTGATGCTGCCCACGTTCCGGTTCTTGACGTAGCCGTCGTCCTGCTTGTAGTAAGCGGAAAACTTGGTCTTGATCCGGTCGCTTATTGGTATGTCGACGCTGCCTCGACCCTGGTAACGGCTGAATTCGCCGGCACCCGCTTCCACATAGCCACCGAACTCTTCGGCCGGCTTCTTGAGAATCAGGCGCACCGCGCCGCCGGTCGTATTGCGGCCGAACAGCGTGCCTTGCGGCCCACGCAGTACCTCGATGCGATCCACGTCGAACAGCGCCAGGTTGTTCTGGTTCTGTCGCGTGATGTAAATGTCGTCAACGTATGCGCCAACCGGCGGATCAAAGGTGGCAATGGACTCGGTGTTGTTCAAACCACGCAGGGCGTAGTTATTCGACGTGCCTGGCCCCGTATTGTTGTGAGAGATCATGTTCGGCACCAGTCTGCCGATATCCAGGGTCTCTACCACCTGCAGCCGTTCCAGCTGTTCCGCGTTATAGGCCGTGACCGCCAGCGGAATCTCCTGCAAGTTCTCTTCGCGACGCTGAGCGGTGACCACGATGTCGTCCATCAGCACGTTCTGGGCAAGCACCGCGGTGGAATACGCGCCCGAACCAGACGCAATGACCAGTGCAACCAAGCCGTGCAATACACGTTGGCTTGAAATCGACATATCGACAGACCCCCTCAATTCAATTGTTGTCGGCGCGCCCGGCGGCTTCCCCGAAATGGACGCGCAGCGCGAAAGATACGTCGGTTTGTTTCGGAAATCCAACGCTTGTGGGTTAGCCCCTTGCCAGGCATTCAGGCCCAAAGCCCAATCTGTCGCCTTGGCGCGACAGATTGAGTCAGGCTGCCGGCACGCAGCGCCCGTCGGCCCAGCTACGCAACGCAGCAACCCGCTCAGCCATCACCACGGACAGCGGCCGGGTACGCAGGAACTCGGCCTGCAGGTGCCCACTGCCGAGCACCGTGCCGCCGGCGTGGGCCGTATACCAGGCGGCCACGACCCCCTGCTCCAGCTCGGCGCCGGAAAAGCCCTCTGTAGTCTGGGCCAATCTTGGCAGATCGAAGCTTTTCGGCTCCAGTTCCCGCTTTTTCAGGTGTATTTCCAGGATTTCCCGCCTGGTATCGGCATCCGGGAGGTCGATGAAGAACAGTTCGTCGAAGCGCCCCTTGCGAACCAGCTCCGGCGGCAGCCGCTGCACCTCGTTGGCAGTGGCCACCACAAACACGCCGCCGCGCTGCTCTGCAAGCCAGGTCAGGAAGGTGCCCAGCACCCGGCGGGAGGTGCCGCTGTCGCCGTCGCCGGTGGCAAGCCCCTTCTCGATCTCATCGATCCACAGCACGCACGGTTCCATCAGCTCCGCCTGTCGCAGGCATTCCCGCAGCCGCCGTTCCGTCTCGCCATGGTACTTGTCGTAGAGGGCCGCGAAGTCGAGCCGCAGCAGCGGCCGCCCGAGGACACCCGCCGTGGCGCGGGCCGCGAGGCTCTTGCCGCAACCCTGCACGCCGGCCAGCAACAGGCCCCGCGGCGGGTCGAGGCCGGGTGGCGGATTGCTCAGCACGCGCCGGCGGTCGGCAAGCCATTGTTTCAGCTGGCCCAGCCCGCCCACGTCGGCAAAGCGTGCCAGGTCATATTCGAAACTCAGCAAGCCGCGCTGGTTCAGTAATTCGTATTTGGCCTTGGCCACCTCGGGCAGATCGCTGACGGTAATCGCCCCGTCATCGTGAATGGCCGCGCGGGCCAGCCGCTCGACGCCGTCGTGATCCACGCCGGACAGGTTTTGCACGAGCAGCCTCATGGCTTCGGCATCAGCCTTCACGCGGCCCGGATTCTGCGCCGCCCAGTCGCGCGCGACCTGCCGGATAATTTCTTCGCGCTCCGTCTCGTCCGGCAGGGACAGCTCGAAGCGCGCCGCCAGCGGCTGCAGTTCCGGCGGCAATTCCATGCCGTGGCTCACGAACACCAGCGTGCGCCGACGCTCGCGCGGCGCCACCGCAATGTCTTTCACCAGTCGCACGTTCACCGGGTCACCGAGGTACGGGTGGAAGTCCAGCAGCACGTAGATGCCCGGATCTTGCACACTGCGCACGTGCCGCAGCACCTGGTCGGGCGGGGCATTGTGGAGCTGGGGCGCTAGGTCGATGTCCAGGCGCTGCAAACCGTTAGTCACGGTCCAGCGGAACAGCGGGCGATAGTCGGTAGGCCGGCCGCGGACCACCAGCCCGGTAATCAGGTCCAGGAATCGCGTTTCGTCGTGGGTTTCGACGACCACGATCGGCACGCGGGAAGCAAGTATGACGGCGAGGTCCTGGCGACTTTCCACCACGATTCCGGCTCGGCTGTTCCGCCGCGGACGCTATCACAGGTCCGGCGAAATGGGTGTCAGACATCCAATATGCCGCCGAGGCCCTCGCCCAAAGCGCGGTCCTCGACGCCTGGCCGAAGTGCTGCCGACCGATATTCAACCCATCGGTTGACTGTCCATCAATCAATCGATAATTTCCTCCAGAATCAGTTCGATACGCTCGCGACCCGGCTCGATGGCCTGCACCACGACCAACAAGAACCCTCGCAAGGAGAATGACCGTGACTTACGCCGAGCAACGACAACAAGCCAACCAATTGCGGCAACACATCAGCGAGGTGCGCGCACAGCTGCGAGAACTGCAAGCGGGGGTCGAACCCGAGCGCAGCGCCGACTATGAATTCACCGACAGCGACGGCCCTGTGCATCTCAGCCAGCTGTTCGGCGATCACGACACGCTGTTCGTCGTGCACAACATGGGCAAGGGCTGCGTGTACTGCACCTTGTGGGCCGACGGCCTGAATGGCGTAATCGACCACCTGCAGAACCGCGCGGCGTTCGCCCTGTCGTCCCCGGACTCGCCTGAGACACAGGCCACCTTTGCAAAGGAGCGCGGCTGGCGTTTCCACATGGTCAGCCACGCCGACTCCAGCTTTGCGGAGGACATGGGTTACACCAGCGAACATGGCTTCGAGCCCGGTGTGTCCGTCTTCCGTCGCACTGACGACGGCATTGTGCGCGTGGCCGACACCCGCTTCGGCCCGGGTGATGACTTCTGCGTCGTCTGGCCCCTGTTCGACCTGATCCCTGACGGCCCGGCCGGCTGGCAACCGCGCTACCGGTATTCCTAGCCACCAAGCCGAGGATCTATGGAAGCCGTTTACTTCACCCTGGTCGCGATCCTGCTGTACTTCGTCGCGGACTTCATTCTCGACCGCGCGGAGCGGATGGCGGGGCGGCGCTTCGACAATCGCAGCCTGATCTTCTTCGGGATCCTGCTGGTTTTGGCGCTGGGCAGTTTCTCGGCCATCCGCATCTATACGGGTTAATGCTGATGGACATGCGGTTGCTTGGATCGCTTAATCGAATTGGGGTATCGTGGCACTAAGAAACAACAAAGTGACACGAGACAAAAGGAGCGGCACAGGCGTCTGGGGAGGTGCGTGATGACCGAAGCCGAACAACCTCGTTCCGGGCAATCCGGCGACGAGGAACCGATTCCGCTGATGCAGCGGGTTCTCGATAACCCATTTCTGCTGCTGTTCCTGGGCGTTGCAATGCCCGCTGTTCTCTATTTGATCTGGGGGATCATTGAGATCGTTCAGATTCCCGTCGCTCCATAGGAGGCAGCGCCATGGCTCTCACCCCTCCGAGTGAACGTATTTGGTGGAACGAGCCGATCGCGAAGATCGAGCTGACCTGGATCGCGATCGCGTTCTGCTGGGGACTCATCATGTTCTTCATGATGATCTACTGGCACGGTGCCGGCGAACAGAACCTGTCCAACGAAGCCTACCGGATCAAACCCGAAGTATTCGCCGAGAAGGCACAAGCCATGATCGATGAGTACACGGTCCGGGAAGAGGAAGGCTTTCCGGTCGTCCATCCGCCGCCCGGCAGCGATGTCTACCTGATCGCCCGCTTGTGGATGTGGTGGCCAATACTGGAACTGGAAAAAGACCAGAGCTATCGGCTACACCTGTCGTCAATGGACTGGCAGCACGGCTTCTCGCTGCAACCGGTGAACATCAACATCCAGGTCCACCCGGGCTACGACCTGGTCATGACGATAAAGCCTGATGTGGCGGGCGAATACGGCGTCGTCTGTAACGAATTTTGTGGCATTGGCCACCATCAGATGGTGAGCAAGCTGTACGTCGTCGAATAGGGGGGATGGGTAGCATGGCATCGGCAACAGAGTTTCGAACCTGCCCTAACACCGGCCTGCGGGTCGACCTGTCGGCGGAACGCCTGATCAAGGCCAACGCCGTCGCGGCCATCGTGTTCCTGGCGATCGGCGGACTATTCGGCGTCCTGGTGGCCTTCACGCGCTGGCCGGCAGTCCACCTGCTGCCGGCTGACTGGTTTTACCTTGCGCTGACGGGGCACGGCCTGGACGTGCTGCTGGTATGGATCATCTTCTTTGAAATTGCGCTGATGTATTTTGCGTCGGCAATCCTGCTGAGCTCCCGGCTGGCTGCACCCAGGTTCGCTTGGGCCGGGTTTGGCCTGATGCTGGTCGGGGCGCTGATCACGAACGTGGCAGTATTGCAGGGCGATTCCAGCGTGATGTTCACGTCTTACGTCCCCATGCGCGCGTCGCCTAATTTCTACCTGGGACTGATCCTCTTTGCCGTGGGAGCGCTGATTGGCTGCTTCGTGTTTTTCGGCACGCTGGTGGTGGCCAAGTCCGAGAAGACCTATCAAGGTTCCATACCGCTGGTCACCTTTGGCGCGATGACGGCGGCCATCATCGCGGTATTTACTATCGTCTCCGGCGCGATCATCCTGATTCCCACCTGGCTCTGGTCCTACGGTCTGATCGCCAACATCGACCCGATTGTCTACAAGCTAGTCTGGTGGGGCATGGGGCATTCGTCGCAGCAGATTAACGTGTCGGCGCACGTGGCGGTCTGGTATGCCATTGCAGCCCTGGTGTTCGGCGCCAAACCGCTGTCGGAGAAGGTCAGCCGCATGGCCTTTCTCATGTACATCCTGTTCCTGCAACTGGCCTCCGCGCACCACATGCTGGTGGAGCCCGGGCTGAGTTCGGAGTGGAAGATCTTCAACACCAGCTACGCGATGTACCTGGCCGTGCTCGGCAGCATGGTGCACGGCATGACCGTGCCGGGGTCCATTGAGGCAGCCCAGCGCAAGCATGGTTTCGACAAGGGTCTGTTTGAGTGGCTGCGCAAGGCACCCTGGGGGAATCCGGCGTTTTCCGGCATGTTCCTGTCGCTGGTCATGTTCGGATTCATCGGTGGCATCTCCGGCGTGGTGATGGGCGTCGAACAGATCAACCTGATCATGCACAACACGATATACGTGCCCGGCCATTTCCACGGCACAGTAGTCGCCGGCACCACCCTGGCCTTCATGGCGATGACCTATGTGCTCGTGCCGCTGATTTTCCGGCGCGAGCTCATATTGAAGTCGTGGGCCCGGGCGCAGCCCTACGTGTTCGGCATCGGGGTGGCTGGCAATTCGCTGTTCATGATGGGCGCCGGCACCCTGGGCGTAGCGCGACGGCACTGGGACATCACCTTCGCCGACGCGCCACTGCCCTTTGACTATCCCGGGGCGGCCTTCCTGATGATGGGGCTCAATGGTATGAGCGCAATTCTGGCCATGCTTGGCGGCCTGATTTTCGTCGTCGTGATCGTCGGCTCGGTCCTGTTCGGCCGTAAGCTGGGCCAGGATGAAAAGGTATCCCTCGGCGAGGTCGCCGGCACCGGTCGGGCGGTGGCGGACTATGGCAGTTCGGAGAGCATCAAAATCCCCGGCACGGCGGTGCTGGTGGCAATCTTTTTCATTGCTTTCGTCCTGTACTACTTCGTCAACTGGAAATATCTCTCCGAAGTCTGGCCAATGAGTTAGACCAGCCCGCCTGGACCAGCGTCACGCCGGTCCAGGCGCCTGTCCCCTGACGGCAAAAACCCATGGGCGCAACGCTACGACTCATCTATCAGACGGCCAAGGTAAGGCTCGGCTTTCTGATCATGGCCTGTGCCCTGGCGGGCATCGCGGTGAGTCCGGGGGATGGCCTGAGCCCCTGGCAGGTCCTGGTGCTGGGGCTGGCGGTTCTCGTGGCCTCGTCCGCGGCCGGCGCGTTCAACCAGCTCTACGAACGCGATCTCGACGCCCGGATGAAACGCACTCGCAATCGCGCCTTCGTGACCGGCAAGCTCCACGCACACTGGTACTGGTCGGGCGCGCTGGTGCTGATCACCCTGCTCGCCCTGGCCGCGGCGGCGGTGGCAACGAATGTCGCAGCGGCCTTCTATATCTTCCTCGGGGCATTTACCTACGGCGTGGTCTACACCGTCTGGTTGAAGCGGCGCACCTGGCTGAACATCGTGATCGGCGGTTTGTCCGGTAGTTTCGCCGTGATGGCCGGCGCGGCCGCCGTCGGCGAAACCTTTGCGCCGGCGCCGGCGATCCTGGCGCTGGTGCTGTTCCTGTGGACCCCGCCGCATTTCTGGGCGCTGGCCTTTGCCTGCAAGGAAGACTACGCGCGTGCCGGCGTGCCGATGCTGCCGGTGGTGGTCGCCGAACCCGTGGCGACCTGGAGCATCTTCGGCCACGCGCTGGTCCTGGTGCTGCTGTCGTTGCTGCCGGGTTTTTACGGCATGGGCTGGCTCTACATGCTCGCCGCGGCGGCCGGCGGGCTGTATTTCCTGTGGGCAAGCCTCGGCCTCGTCTTGCAGCCCAGCGTCGGGCAGGCGTGGCGGACCTTCGCGGCGTCTATCGTGCAGCTGGGCCTGCTGCTGACCGGCGCGATCCTCGACAATTTGCTTGTTGGTTGACGGATCCAGCGGATGCGGTTGCGATGGAGATGGTTGCCGATGGGCCTGAGCCTTGCATTTGCCGCCACCGCCGGCACCGGTGAAGACCGCCACGACCCTGACGACACCCTGGCCTTCAGCCAGGCCGCCGTGGGCCGCCAGATTGGCACTTACGAATTTCTCGACCGCGAGGGCCGCACATTCAGCCTGGACAGCCTCCGCGGCCAACCCGTCGTCGTCAGCATGATCTACACCAGTTGCTATCACATCTGCCCGATGCTGACCCAGCACGTGGACCGGGTGACGGACATCGCGCGGGATGCGCTGGGTAACGACAGCTTCGCGGTGGTCACGATCGGGTTTGACACGGTTGTGGACCGCCCCGACCGCATGCGCCAGTATGCGGCCACGCGCAATATCGACGCGGCGAACTGGTATTTTCTCAGCGGCGAGGAACGCACCGTGGCGGCGCTCGCCGCGGACATCGGCTTCATCTACTTTGCATCGCCCAAGGGTTTTGATCACAGCGCGCAGACGACGGTCCTCGACGCCGACGGGCGGGTGTACCGGCAGGTCTACGGGCAGAGCTTCAAAACCCAGGCGCTGGTGGAACCGCTGAAAGAACTCGTCTTCAACACGCCGGTCGAGGCAGGTTTTGTCGCCAGCTGGCTCGACAACGTGCGGCTGTTCTGTACGGTCTATGATCCCTCCAGTGGACGCTACAAGTTTGACTATTCGATTTTCGTCGCCGCCTTCGTCGGCATCCTGTGCCTGGGTGCGGTGGGCACGTTCATCGTGCGCTCTTGGAAGGACGCGGTTTGATTAACCGCCGCACAGCCGGAAAGCGCCCCGCGTGAATTTGCTCAAGAATTTCGGTCGGCGCCTGTTCGAGCGCGTCGAGGGCGGTTTCGACCTCGCGTTCCCCGCCGAATGGAATCCGTTCCGCCAGCTCGGCGCACTGGGCTGGTTCTTCTACTGGATCGTCGCGGCCAGCGGCATCTACCTGTACATCTTCTTCGATACCGGGCTGACCCGCGCCTACGAGTCCATCGAATGGATCATGAACAACCAGTGGTACGTCGGCCAGGTGATGCGCAGCCTGCACCGCTACGCGTCGGATGCCCTGGTCGTGGTGGTCGTGCTGCACCTGTTGCGGGAGTTTTGCCTGGACCGGATGCGGGGCACGCGCTGGTTCGCCTGGTTCACCGGCATCCCGTTGCTCTGGTTCCTGTACGCCTGCGGGATCAGCGGTTACTGGCTCGTCTGGGACGTACTGGCCCAGTACATTGCGATCGCCACGACCGAATGGCTGGATGCCCTGCCAATCTTCGGCGAACCCACCGCGGCCAACTTCGTCAACAGCGCCGCCCTCTCGGGACGGTTCTTCAGCCTGATGGTGTTCATTCACATCGCGGTGCCGCTGATCATGCTGTTTCTGATGTGGGTGCACATCCAGCGTTACGCGCGGCCGCGCATGAACCCACCCCGGGGTCTCGCCGCCGGCACCCTCGCGGCGCTGGTGGTGTTGTCCCTGGTATTTCCGGCGGTGAGTCAGGCCCCGGCAGACCTGGATACCGTGCCCGCCGTGATCGGTTTCGACTGGTTCTACCTGGCCATTTACCCGCTGCTCGACGTGGTACCAGGCGGGCAGCTCTGGCTCGGCCTCGCGATCGGCACACTCGTCCTGGCGCTGCTGCCGTGGGCGCCACCGCTGCGGAAACCGGCACCAGCCGCAGTGGATCTCGACAATTGCAACGGCTGCGGTCGCTGTGCCGATGACTGCCCCTTTGACGCCATCACCATGAGCCCGCGCACGGATGGCGCCGCCTACGACACGGAAGCCGTCGTCAACACCGACACCTGCGTCAGCTGCGGCATCTGTGCCGGAGCCTGCCCCACGGCGACACCTCACCGCCGCGCCACGGACCTGATGCCCGGCATCCAGCTGCCCGGCTACCCGATCGCCGAGCTGCGCGACCGGACCCGGACGACCGGCCAGGCACTGAGCGGCAACGACCGGGTCATGGTCTTCGGCTGTGACCAGAGCCGCGATCTCGCTGAGTTGTCAGCACCAGGTGTCGGTGTCGTGTTACTGCCGTGCGTCGGCATGCTGCCACCATCGTTCATCGACTGGGTATTGGCGCGGGATCTGGCCGACGGCGTGTTGATCAGTGGCTGTGCGGGCGGCGACTGCTATCAACGCCTGGGTGATAACTGGACCCGGCAGCGGGTGGCACGGCAACGTGACCCCTATATGCGGGCCCGTGTACCCGACGAACGGGTCGGCCTGTGCTGGACCCGGTCCGGGGAAACCACGCGCCGGCGGCGAATCCTCGACGCGTTGCGCGGCCAGCTGACCACGGCCCCGAAGCTCAAACGTCGGGCCGAACGCGCGCGCGCCGCGGAGGCTGCCCGTGGCTAAGTGGAAATACCTGCTGCAAGCCTTGCTCTACGCGGCCTTTATCGCGTTGATCGGCTATTTTTCTGTGGCGCCCGCGTACCGGCACGTGGATCCGGAACTGGCCATGATCAAGCTCGTTTTCAGTCACGCCGCTGAACGGCGGGAGCCCTGCCGTAAACTGACGCCGGCAGAGCTCACGCAGCTGGCGCCGAACATGCGGCGGCCCATGGAATGTGAGCGTGAACGGTTGCCGTTGGTGGTGGAGCTGGAAATAGACGGCGCACTGGTTTTCCAGGC
>Ga0265303_10001087_pt1 | contig 16329 bp, 14 predicted proteins | sample Helome_2_FD_192494 | JGI IMG/M metagenome (GOLD analysis project Ga0265303, IMG submission 192494) | Marine sediment microbial communities from subtidal zone of North Sea - Hel_20160317 (Illumina Assembly) | ecosystem: Environmental > Aquatic > Marine > Subtidal zone > Sediment ... | reverse complement strand
GGCCCAAAACTTGTTTTGCTCATCTGCACATGCGGCACCTTCAGCCAGCATGCAAGCGCCGGGGTGAAGATCGGAGGAGAGTCTTCGGTTGCAGGATTTATCCAGCGGGTAGTGCCGGAAAACAATACGGGCTCTATCGTGGTTGCCGGATCCTGCCAGCTTAAGATATTGGGATGCCTTGGCACAGTAAGGACACAGAAAATCACTGAATTCCACAACAGTCAAATTCGCATCTTCTGAACCCATAAAAGGCCGATTTTTCACGTCGATGAATTGAGGCTTTTGTCGCGACAAATTTTCTGTGACCTTTGCCAGCCGGTCATGATCATTTCCAGTAAGTGATTTGGTAAGGAATTGAGAACCGGCGATGCCAATGACGGCGGCAAGCAATATACCGCCGATAAGAAGCCCTTTAATGACATTTCGGTAATAAGAATCAATTGGCCGACCCTCTCCTGTCCCGGGGAATATGGACAGTAGAGGAATTCGGGGTTCGGACGCTCTCCCTGCCTGTTTTACCAGGCCAATGATAATAGCAAAATTGATACCATAGGTGGCTATGCAAAGCCAACAGGCCGCCCGTATTCTGAAAATCATTATATGGGCAAGATACAGGTCAAAGGCCAAGCCTGAGGCAGCCAGAAAGAATGCCCACCGAAGAAACGCCTGACCGCAGTCCCGCCTGAAAATCAGGCTGCCAACGCCCAATAGTGCTAAGGTGCCGTAAAATATGGCGCCCCATGATGCGAGTGGCAGCCCTAGTACGCTGCTGTATGGGCTTGCTGAAACTGAATTGCAACCAAGACCACTGTCGGTGCCACATAATAGGCCACTTTTGATTTCCCCCATGAGCAGGGCAATATGAAAGGAATACAGATAAAGGCAAATGCCCAGGCCCGCCAGTGCCATGATTACGACAAACCAGCCCCTCCATGCGCCTTTTTGACCGCTATTCTTCACTTCGATGTTATTTTTTTCGCTACGTGATTTACCCATTATGATAATTCATTTAGGGCTTCCCTCATAAGCCGACTGATGGCCATCTTTTGAGGGCATCTCTGCTCCGCTTTGGAATAGTCGGCTTTTGCCAGTCGTTGTCGGATTTTTTCTGGTATTTTGTTAAACTCGGCCATGGCGTGATGCCGATCCCCGTAGCTGCGGCAGTACATGAGATAGCGCATGACATCACCGACGGGAATATCCTCTCCAATCGCTGATTCGCAAATGTTCGTGCATCCGGTGCAATAATCGGAATGAGTTTCCCGCGCATAGCGTTGGAGCAACTCCGTGTCGCGGAAGGATAATTCCGTCCGGTTTACAGCAGCAGCTATGTTGGACATCAGAATGCTCATGTTCGGCATCTGGGAGCAGATACTGGCGATGTTCGGATTTTGCCAGACGGCCCTTAATTTGGCCTGGCCGTCGGTAAATCCTTTTTCCAGGAATCGGCCGGCCATCTCGATTTCGGTGTCGGAATCCGTCCTCACTGATCCCCCGCCCTGGGTTTTCATGGCGGTCAATCCGATTCCCGCTTTGACGCAGGCATCCACCGCACGCTTCATCCCTTTGGTGTGCATCAACCGGTAATTATAGGTCATCATAATGCCATCGATCCAGCCAAGTTTAGCCCCCGCCAGCAGGCACTCTTCCATATGTCTGTGGGTGCTGAAACCAAAAAAGCGGATTTTGCCGGCGGCTTTCTGTTTATCAGCCCAGGATTTGATTTCAGCATTCAGTTCGTCGCTTCTTTTTACGGAATGCAAAAAATAAAGATCAATATAGTCGGTGTTCATTCTTTTAAGGGAGCGATTCAGAAGCTCGGTCATTCCATCAGGATCACGGGCGTCGGATTTGGATACCAAAAAGACTTTCTGGCGGTCCTGGGGATATTTATTAAAAAATTTTCCGATTCCTTTTTCGCTGCTATTCTGGTAGCAGTCGGCCGTATCCCAGTAGGTAACACCCCAGCGCATGGCTTGCTTCATCATCACCTGGTTGGAAGCGATGTTGAACATCCCGCCCAGGGAAAGAATCGATACGTCGACACCGGTTTTACCGAAGGGGCGGGTGGGAACCTTGTTTGGTGTTTCGGCGGCAGTCGCAAGTCTGGTCACCGGCGCCATGAGGGCGCCCAGGCCGGCCGTTCCGGTAGCTTTTAAAAAGTGCCGGCGGGACCATTGATTTTTTTTTCCAATCATCGTGGGTACCTCCTAAGATACGAATGGTGGTTTATGCTAATTCCTTCAACGCGTCCTGCATAAGTTTGCCGATGGCCATTTTTTGCGGACAGCGGCCCTCGGCCATGTAATAGTCTGCCTTGGCCATCTGTGCGCGAATATTTAATGGAATCTTTCTGAAGCGGGTGCAACCCCGGTGAGGGTTATCGTAACTGCGTGCGTACATGAGATAGCGCATGACATCGCCGATGGGAATATCGCCGGCCACCGCCGATTCGCAAATTTGGACACAACCTGCACAATACGCCGATCGCGTCTCCAGCGCATACTGCTGCAATAACGCTTTGTCCAGGGAGGAAAGTCTGGTTCTGTCCGTCGCTGCGGTCACGTTGGCCATCAAAATCGTCATATTGGGCATCTCCGAACAGATACTGGCAATGTTTGGATTTTCCCAGACAGCCTTGAGTTTGGCCTGGGCATCGGATAATCCTTCCTCAGTAAACCGGCCGGCCAGTTTGAGTTCAGTTTCACTGTTCGTTTTCACCTGACCACCGCCCTGGGTTTTCATGGCGGTCAAGCCGATGCCGGCTTTAGTACACGCATCTACGGCCCTTCGCATGTCGTCGCTGTGCATCAGTCGATAGTTGTAGCGCATCATAATGCCATCGATCCAGCCAAGCTTAGAAGCTCCCAGCATGCATTCTGCCATATTTGAGTGGGTGCTGAAACCGAACAGGCGGATCTTGCCTTCGGCTTTCTTTTTTTCGGCCCAGGATTTGATTTCATCATCCAGTTGCCCGGTTCTCCTCACGGAGTGCAAAAAATAAAGATCAATATAATCGGTTTGCATTCGTTCAAGAGACAGGTCAAGATCCATGCTCAACTCGTTTAAGGTCAAGGCATGGGATTTGGTTACCAGAAATATTTGTTGGCGATCCTGCGGATATTTTGTAAGATATTTTCCGATGCCCTTTTCACTTCTGCCGCCCATGTAGGTATTGGCCGTATCCCAATAGGTTACGCCCCGCTTAAAGGCCTGCCTCAAAACCAGCATGCTCAGAGAGGTGTCCAAACTGCCCCCAAAAGAAAGAATGGGGACGTTGATTCCGGTGCTTCCAAAAGGCCTTGTCGGCATTTCGCTCGATCCTTCGGACGCATTCGCCGGCCGGCAAAAAGGCCCCACAACTGATCCTGCACCTGCGATGCCGACGACTTTTAAAAATTCCCGGCGGGACCATTGATGTTCTTTTCCAGGCACTGCGGCTACCTCCTACCAATTTACTCTGCCCGATTGGGAAAACGCCCGATCAGGGTTTATAGTATCCCTTCATTCCACCCTATTAACCAGTAACAAATAACATATAACTTCTCATGAGCGCCTTAAGAGAAGTTGGTGTTCCCGGGCCCTGGTCTCATTGTCGGCTGTAACCCGGATGGCCCTTTTGCCGGGCACCGGGCATTCGTGTTGACAAACACCACAGCCGATGCAGCGGTTGGGATCGACATAGGGCTGCTGCAGTTTGACAATGATTTCGATCAGACTTCCAGGGGACAGCGGCAGTTCAAAGGCAAGCTCGCCGGCTACCTTCAGCCCCCGCTCCCAGTTACTGATGATTCTTCGTGGTCGATCCTCGGTCGATGACACCACCCGGCAGTAATAATCTCCGGTGGCATATTGATCCACTTGAAGGCCGCTGGTTTGAAGTTCGAGATAGTAGGCATCGGCCCTCTCAACCACCAGCTTTGAGCCGGTATTGATGGTGTTGAACACGGTGCGAGTCGTGATGGCTTTAGGGCTTACCGGGCAGTTTTCCTGGCAAACGATACAGGGCCTGTCCATGGCCCAGGGCAGACAGCGGCCCCGATCAATGAAGGCTGTCCCGATGGTAATCGGTCCCGGACCTGCAAATTTGCCCAGGCCTTTGCGTTCATCGAGACTGAGCGGCCGGATGGCTGCCGTCGGACACAGATGGCCGCAGGCAATGCAGTTAAACTGGCATCCGCTGGTGCCGATCCGGAAATTGAGCACCGGCGTCCAAAGCCCTTCAAGCCCGCCTTCCAGTCCGGCCGGATGAATAACATTGGTCGGGCAGACGCGCATACATTGTCCGCATTTAATGCAGCGGGAAAGAAATTCTTTTTCCGTTAAAGCACCCGGCGGACGGACCAGGGCAGGATTCCAGTTGGTGGCCAGGTTTCCGCTTAAGCGCACCACCGGGATAACGGCAGCCCCGGATACCGCTGAAACCAGAAATTGCCTGCGTGACAGGTCAAGCGCCAGGATTTCGCCGGCTGCTGTGGGTGAGTTCTGGTAAGTCATCAAACCGTGGCGGCAGTCACCCATGCAGTTCAGGCACAAAACACATTCATGATATCTGATCTGGGCGGTGGGGGAGCAGCCGCCCTCGCAGTGTTTTTCACATACATGGCAATCAGAGCATTCGTCGCTAATTTTGCCGATGCGCCAAAGGGCGAAGCGACTCAATACGCCAAAGAGTGCTCCGGCCGGGCAGATAAAGCGGCAGTAAAATCGCGGTTTTAACAGATTTAATAAAACCGCCGTTAAAAACACCGCCGCCATCAACCAGGTGCCGTCATAAAATCGCGGGGTCGTGGCCATGCTTAAAGCCGTTTGATCCATGAGGGGCAGGATAAGCAGATTGATTGAGCGATATACCAGGGGTATCGGATCCAGCAGTCCGATCTGGAGAGATGCTGAGGGGGCTGCGCTGTCCTTGAAAACCGCGTTTAACAGAAGCCAGATGGCAAAAAAAATTAAAAAATACAAAACCGTCTTTTTAATATTTGCCCGGGCTTGACCCATGGTATGTCTGAGGGTTAGGGCCAGTGCCGCCAGAACCAGTAGCGCAAACAGCCACTGATTGTTTGCGGGCAGCCGGATGAGATCAGCCACCAGTTCCATCGCGGAAATAGTCAAAAGAAACACCAGGATCCAGTATTTAGTCACCTGTCCCGGGTTATAGGCGTTGAGTTTGATTTTGGCAGCGGTCTTTTTTTTGCGGTTGGCGATGAATCCCACAAACTGGTGGATGGCTCCAAAAGGGCATAACCAGCCGCAGAAGAATCTGCCAAGTACAATGGTCAGCACTAATGTAGCAAGTCCCCACAGCAGACCGGCGTAAACCGTGCGGGTGCTAAGCAATGTGGCCAGGCCCACCAGTGGATCGAGCTCAATGATCCAGTTGACCGGCCAGCCGCGCAACTGCCACCACCGATCACCGGGGGAGGTCACAAAGCAGAACCAGATGAAAATAATGAAAAAGAAAATCTGGCTAATGCGTCGGGTGGTAACGATGTTCATATATGAAGGTTTGGGGTTCAGGGTTCAAGGTTCAAGGTTCAGGGTGTAAAATAAAGGTTTCAGGTGTCAGGTTTCAGGATTCAGAAACTCAGAAACTGACACCTGAAACCTGAAACCTTCTTTCACTTTTTTAAACTGCGGCCATCACCGGATTCAGCGATTGATAGTCCGCGGTGCCGAGCCCGGCGGCTTCAGCCATGCCGATGAACGGCAGGTCATTTAATGACCGGCCGAGTAGGGTCGCACCAAAAGCATCAACAGCGACCTGGTCGGTGCCGGCGATCATAATGTTGGTTTCTTTAAGGTCTGCAAGTGAGCCACCGGTGGGCCCGTTGGTCATCATGGTTGTTGTGCCGTCCAGAATTACCAGGGTCGGTCTGATCATCATCGCCAATTCGGTTATAATCGTTTGGATATCCTGATGGAAAATGTTGCGGCGGCCGCCCAGAAGCCCATACCAGTTTTTCATTGTCATCGATGCACCGCTGCGATGGTGATCCTTGACCGGGGCAGTACCGATGACTTTGTCGATGCTCTTTAGCGGGTCATATAGAATCGGCCAGTTTCGAATCAGCTTCCCATTAGGGATGCTTAACGGTTTGAAGGCATCATCTCGCGGTAGAAATAATCGGGCGCCGGCACTGCGGGCAGCATCAGCAATGCCGCTGAGCGCAAAACAACTATTCGGATCATTTATAGGGTTGTCTGTTACGGTGACCAGTGATGCGCCGGCATTAAAACAAAGCCGCGTTATCTCGGTTACGATTTGGGGATGTGTTGTGGCCGAAAGCATTTGTGGGGACGCAAAGGCGGCATTAACTTTAAGCAATACCCGATCGCCTTTTTTAACAAAAGTTTCAATGCCGCCGATGCTTTTTACCGCCAGTCGAAGCGTGTCCACTCTGCTGCGGCCGCCGATGATGCTCATTTTTGGCCCCAGCTGGGGAACCGAAAAATCCGGCAGGCGAATATCGGTTTCAATTTCTTTGGATCGACCCGGACCTCTGGAATCATGAAACCAGAAGCCGGCGGCGCCGGCAGCCGCTATTGAGACCCCGGCCTTAACCGCGCGAGTCATAAATTGGCGTCTGGTCAAATCATTTTTTTCCGGATCAGGATTCATCGACCACCTCTTTGAGCTTTTGATACAATAGCAGAGCCAGATTCACCGCCTGTTCTTTGCTGCCGGCTTCGCGAACACCGGCGATAAACGGACCGCAGGAAAATATAACTTCATAGGTTTCCAAAATTTCCATTACTTTAGCATCCTTGATCGCCAAGTTCACTTCTATGTTTTGTCCGCCGAAAGTTTCCAGAAATTCTTGGTAAGCCGAGGCCAGATCCTGGGCCGTCCGGGTCTCCTGGCGCCGGGATAGAAAAGCCATCAAGCGCTGTTGCCCGGATTCATATTCCGCGGTGTAGATCTGATTCAGACGGTCAAAACCAAAGGCGTCGGTAGAAATCAGTGATATGCTGTCGGCTACCAGACCCTGCACCGGGAACAGGTCTTTTTCCTGTATGTTAACGGTTTGGGCGGTGGTGTTGCGTATGAAATTTTCAGCCAACAATCTCACGGGTTTAAACGCACGATCCGTTGCTTCGGAAGCAATTATCTCGATATAAAAGCTGCCATGCACCAGGAAGAGTGCATTTGAAGTTCGATAGGCATACTGAGTCAGATCCAGCGCCGCGGCGCCTTCCCGGCGCTGGGCGCTGAAGACTGCAAAGGCATTTTGGCCGTTGTCCATGTCATATATGTAGGCTTCAATCCATAGGTTGGAGCCGTTTTTATCTTTATAGCGTTGGCTGGTCAGGCTGATAAAACCGGCCGATAAATACAGCTCGGCCTTTCCGTTGATCTTGTCAGATAAATTCTGAGCGTCAAATGATTCCGGTAATGTGAGCGGGACCATGCCCGGCGGCAGCGGTATAATTGATTCCGTCAACGAGGTTGGGGGGTAATCCTTGTCTGTGGCGGTCGGCTGTGAAAATAAATCTTTTTGTAATATCGAAGGATTGAAATTAAACTGAACCAAAAATATCCCGGTTCCGATTACAAGAAGGATGAATAAAATGGCCAGACTGGAAGATGTTTGCTGCCGGCTGTATTTTTTATTTTTCCGAGTCACTTAACCCTCATGATACAATGTGATATCATAAAGCAAAGAAAATTTTGTGTCAAATGGAAAGGCTCTTGACCATTCAGGTACAGGTCTTATGGTAATCGGAATGGCGAATTCTCAAAGACAATCAATTCTCTGTCCCAATTGCAAAAAGCTCATCAGCGCATCCGAGTCAAAATGTCCCTTCTGCGATACGGCCCGGCCGGGTTCCTGGTGGAAAAATAATCCCTGGACCCGGGGCTTGCGTGACTCAAATCAGTTTGTAAAGACGCTGATCGCGATCAATGTGGGCATGTATATTATTTCAATACTGTTTAATCCCCGCGCTACCGGTTTATCTATGAATCCGCTAACCTTCCTGTCTCCTTCGGATACGAGTTTATTCCTATTGGGGGCCACCGGCACAGTTCCCATCGACAAGTATCACCGTCTGTGGACACTCGTTTCAGCGAGCTTTCTGCACGGAGGAATCTTGCACATTTTTTTTAATATGGCGGCTTTGCGGCAATTGGCCTCTTTGGTAAATCGCGAATTTGGGGTCTATCGAATGTTTGTTATCTACACCGTAAGCGGCATTATCGGATTCTTGATATCATATCTGGTTGGTATCGCCTTTACCATTGGCGCATCCGCATCTGTCTGTGGGCTGGTCGGGGCCATACTTTATTATGGTAAAAGCCGCGGCGGAATATACGGCAAGAATCTATATCGACAGATTTCCATCTGGGTAATTTTTCTTTTTGTTTTCGGGCTGATTGTCCCTGGAATTAACAACTGGGGCCATGGCGGCGGGATTCTGGCAGGAATTATTGTTGGCTACCTGTTGAGATACCAGGAGAAAAAAAAAGAAAATATAATCCACAAGATGCTAGCCGGAGTATGTGGGGTGGTCACCCTGGCTGTGCTTATCTGGGCCGTAGGAACGGCAATTTATTACAGTTTGGCGGTATAGGAAATGAAGTGCCTAAAATGCCTAAAGTTTAAAGTGCCTAAAATTATGGTATGCCTTCGGCGTGCCTAATCTTATCTCTGCGGTCATATTGACCTAAATACTCTATGATGGCAGGTGCGAATTTAGCGCCTAATAAAGCTAAAAACGATAGAATGCGATTATTTTAGGCACTTTAGGCATTTTAGTGCATTTTAGACATTTCGGGTGCTTACTCCCAAAATTCAAAAAAATGATGCACCGGCCCGTGACCGTGACCGATCTTGTATGCCGCACCCGCCCGGATGGCATTCTGGATAAACGTCTTGGCTTTTCTTGCCGCATCTTCGATTTGGCTGCCCCTGGACATATGGGCGGCGATGGCGGAAGAAAGTGTGCAGCCGGTGCCATGATTATTGGGGCTGTCAACTCTTTCAGCTTCAAGTGTGACAAAGCGATCCGCTTCAGTTAAATAAAGCAAATCCGTGCTCTTGCTTTCGCCCAGATGCCCGCCTTTGATCAGGATGCTGCGGCCGCCAAATTGGGCCAGTGATCTGGCGGCCCGTTGCATATCTTCCAAGCTTTCTATCTTCTGTCCCAGCAATACTTCGGCTTCAGGCAGATTCGGTGTGACGACATCCGCCACCGGCATTAGATGGTCCTTGATGGCCTGGATGGCATCATCCTGCAAAAGTTTATCCCCGCTCTGGGCAACCATTACCGGATCCAGCACAATATTGCGAGCGTGATATTTATTTAGCGTTTCGGTGACTGCTTCGATCAGCTCCGCAGAATACAGCATGCCGATTTTGACGGCATCGGCGCCGATATCGGTAAACACGGCTGTCATTTGCTCGACCGCAAATGGCGGGGGGAGGGCATGGATGGCGGTGACGCCCCGGGTATTTTGGGCTGTCAGGGCTGTAATTACCGACATGCCGTAACACCCGATGGCCGCAAAAGTTTTTAAATCTGCCTGTATCCCTGCGCCGCCACCGGAATCGGAACCGGCGATGGTCAATACCTTAAAGTATTCTCGTGTTTGATTTGGGCTATTCATTATTTTTAAAATGATCCCAACCCTTGGGCGCAATGGGTTTGGAACTGCCGTCGGGATAAATCATATCCAGCCGGTTTTTATCATTTATTTCTCCGATGCGAAACAGCGGCCTTTTGAATTCACGTTGAAATTTGGTTGCTATGTCTGCGGCATCTTGCGGCGCAAGGGTACACAGCAGCGTGTAATCTTCGCCGCCGGAAAGGGCGTATTCAACCGGATCAAAATTAAAACGGCTGCAAAATTTCAGCAGGGATTCAGAAACCGGAATTTTGTCAGAATAAAGAGTGGCGCCCACTTGACTTTCCGCGGCAATATGTCCGAGATCAGAGCTGAGCCCGTCGCTGGTATCAATGCCGGCACGGGTGCCGGGCTGGGATGCCAGAAAACGCCCTTCATTCAGGTGGGGTTCAGGTAGAACATGCGCCCGGTAAAGGGTCTGAAAGTCATCGGCGTCGGTGGGGATGTTGTTTAAAATCAAATACAACCCGGCTTTGCTGTCACCCAGGTAACCCGATGACACGATAATATCGCCCGGACAGGCGGCGTCCCGGCACAGCATCTGCGTTTGATCAACCGTTCCCTGAACGACAATATTAATTATTAAATCTTCTTTGGAGCGGGTCGTGTCACCTCCCAGTATGTTGACATCAAACCTGGCGGCCAGGTTTTTCATGCCGTCGTAAAAAGCTGTCAAATATTCCAGGGGACAATCCTGCGGAATAGCGATGCTGATAAATGCTTCGCGGGCTTTGCCGCCCATGGCTGCGATGTCGCTCAGATTAACAGCCAGGGATTTATAGCCCAGGTCGAAACCGGTAATCGAATTGCGAATGAAGTGTATGCGTTCCACCAGTAAATCCGTGGTGATCAGAGAAACCCGGTCCGGCTCCACCGTAAAAGCGGCGGCATCGTCCCCAATGGACTTGATGACATTCTCCGGTCGAATCAGGCAGCCCCGACTGATTTTTTGGATAAAACCGAACTCTCCGATCTCATTGAGCGTCATGGGTTTCTGGCCTCATCAATTATCTGTTTAAGATTCTTCGCCGAGTTTCCCGGGTCATCGGCGGCAACAATAGCCGATACGACCGCGACACCATCGGCACCATGGCGGATGACTTCTGCTGCAGTGGATTTATTTAAACCGCCAATTGCCACCAGAGGGATTTTTACCCGATTTCTTATTTCCCGCAGGCCTTCCAATCCCAGAGGAGGTGCCGTATCGGATTTGGTAGGTGTGGCGTAGATAGGGCTGACCCCCAGATAATCCGCACCGCCTTTTTCTGCCTCGACTGCATCTTGAACAGACTCCGCAGAGATGCCGATAAGCATCGAACGGCCTGTAATTTTTCGAGCCATTTCCAAAGGCATATCACTTTGACCCAGATGAACTCCCGCAGCCGCAACTGCCAGGGCGACATCTATCCGGTCGTTGATGATCAAAGGAACTTCCCGGGCCGCCAGGAAATTTTTGATTGCCAGGGCCTGCTCGATGAATTCCAGCGTCGGACAGTCTTTTTCCCGTAACTGAACACAGGTGACACCGCCGGACACAGCGGCGTTGACGATATCAAGCGTGCTTCGGCCGCGGGCCAGCCCCCTGTCGGTGACAAGATATAGAGAATAATCGATATTTAGTATCTTCATGGTGCTTGCCTGCGGTCTCGCAATCCGGAACCAGGATTAGTTGATTGGTTGATTAGTTAAATAGTTGATTAGGTTAGAGAATTGCAGTCTATTTGACTAACCGACCTCTTGCAATCAACTTAATTAACTATATACCCTACACTTTTTCGTTACCAACGACTATCTGCCAGAGACTATTCTCCCTGTATTCTACACCCTGCCCTGAGCCTTTCGGGCGTAATGGTGTAAAGCGCATCAAGCATTTGGATCATAAAAGTTCCAGGCGCAGAAGCCGTTTCGGCCGCGATTTCGCCTGCCAGGCCGAAAAAGGCAAGGGCGGTTGCCGCCGCGCTGACCGGGTCATCGTCGACGGCCAGAAAGGCACCGATAGTTGCCGTTGCCGTGCATCCGGTTCCGGTAACATATCCCATCAACGGATGCCCGTTGGATATCCTTATAATCCTGGTGCCGTCTGTAATTAGATCCACCGGCCCGGTGATTGTAAGTGTTGTGTGTAATTCTTCTGCCAGGTTTCGGGCTGCCTCAGTCGCCTCATCCACGGAATGGATGGAATCAACCCCTTTTGTTTTTGAGTTTTTATCTCGCAGGGAGAGTATTTCAGAGGCGTTACCACGAATCACGGCGATCTTGGTTTCACTGATAATGTTTTTAGCTGAATTCGTTCGCAGCGGCGTTGCCCCGGAGCCCACCGGATCCAGAATGATCGGTGTGCCCAGTTGGGATGCTTTTTTGCCGGCTTTTATCATGGAACTGATCCAGCCATCGGTCAGGGTACCGATGTTAAGAACCAGTGCGCCGGCAAATGCGACCATATCTTCCACCTCGTTTGGAGCATGGGCCATAACCGGAGATGCCCCCATGGCCAACAGAGCGTTGGCTGTATAATTCATTACAACATAGTTGGTGATATTGTGAATCAACGGTTTTTTTTCTCTGAGGGCCATCAGATTTTCGGCTGCTTTTTCAGATAAAGCCGTCATAATTCTACCTCGCTGTTCTGTCTTCAGTTTAGATGATGCGTTGTTCTGTAACCAGTTACCAATAAAAAAGCCGTTTCCCCTCGAGAAACGGCTTGGCCTGCATCGGACAAATCAAATTTTACACGTTTCCCTACGCTGGGATTAACCAGATCAGGTTCAGAGGGTGTAATCTCAGGCAGTTTTTGCCACCCCAAAAAAACATAATTTTAATAACCAGACATTAAGAAATAGGTCGTTGCATGTCAAGGATAAATTCCAATGCAAAATTTTCGATTCTCGATACTCGTCAATCGTCACTTGTTACTTGTAACTCGCCTCTGGTGGCTGTTTCGAGTTGCGCGGTACGGGTTACGCGGTGAAAGTCAGACCAATTCGAAATCTAATGCCTCAGTCCTCTGTATTCTGTCATCTGACACCTGAAACCAAAAAATAATTGAGCCCCAATTGTAGTAAGCCGCGTGACGATCCATTTTAGAGGTTGCCGGACACAGCCCGGTCATGGTTGAACTTCATGGCAGCGCCATAAACGGTTGCATATCCGGGGTTTTGCGGGAAGGTAAATCGCGTTTGATAAAGCGTTCCGACCAGATCTATGGTGTGCCGAATAAATTGACTGTTGGCGACTTTGCCGACAACGACGACCCGATCCGGGCATTTAAATTCACGAGCGCACATAGAGGCGATTATGCCGACCGTTTCACCTACCAGGCGCAGAATCCCGGCCGCCATATCTTCGGGCTTATTTGATTTTACCTCAGCAAAATTGCTTGCAGTCATATCCGATCCCAGAAAACTGAGCCCTTCATAGCCTAGATCCGATATGGTTAGATTAATTTTTGATGGATCCCCCTTAAGCGCTCGGCCTTCGATTTGCACAGGATCGTCCAGACCGCATATAATCGAAGAAAGTCCTTTTATGGTTCCTCCGCCTATCCCGGTGCCGCCCACGTGCCGGGCGCCCTGCTCGGAGAAATGAACAATAGCAGTTCCCGTACCGATACTGACGACAATGCAGTCGCTGTAATTGGCCAAGGCAGATCCTCCAAAACCGATGGCATCGATTTCAGAGATCATCTGAACTTTTTTTTTCATCCTGGCCGGCATGCCGGCCGTGGAACCTGTGAATACGGCGTGATGGGTTTGATATCGATCAGTCAAACGATAATAAGCCTTGGCAATGCTTTGCCAGTCTCTTTTTTCGATACTGAGGGTTTCCAGCAAACTGTCCGTTTCGATGACGGCAAAATCAGTAAAGGAGGCACCTCGGTCAATACCAATAGTGGGCATGTTCGGTAGATCACTCATCGGATTGGCAACCTCATTTTTAAAATTATTAACCACAAATTGACACGAAAGACCACGAATTTTTGCAATAGCCAAAGGCCGGGGTTATGATAATGAGAAAAATAATTTCGTGAAATTTCGTGTTAATTTGTGGCTTTTTTCAAACTATTATAGTGTTAAAAAGTTAAAGATTTCGGAAACATCATTGATAATTGGGCAATCCTTAATTTCTTCTACTCCCAGAGAATCAAAGCGGTTGATGATTAGGGCCGGCATACCAACTTTTTGGCTGCCGATTGCATCATCATAATAATTGTCGCCGACGTAAATACAATCCCGGGCGCTTACGGCCGCGGTTTGCAGGGCCAAATTAAAGATAGCTTGATCGGGTTTGCTGCAGTCTACTTCACAGGAAATGATGATGTGGTCGAAGCAGTCAATTAACCCCGCAGCGCTTAAGATATCACGGGCAGTGCAATCCCAGTTAGAGATGATGCCCAGGCCGATTGATTTTCGTTTGAGCGCAGCCAGGACGCCACTTACCCCTTCAAACGGCAGCCAGTAATTATCCATTTTGGCTTTTATTGCTTCCCAGTAAGCATCGAGTTCGCACACATTAAGACTAATACCCAGACGGTAATTTATGATGCCCAGATAAGAGGGCATGAATACTTCTCTGGGCTCCAAAAAAAAGCCCGGGTATTCGCGCATAAACAGCTTGTCTGTCAAATGGAATTCCTTTTCAATATCTTCAAGCGGGATTTCGAAACCGAAATTTTTCAAAGCCTGCTGATAGGTGGTTTCCCGCTGCATGTAGAGCAAGGTGTAACCCATATCGAACCAGACGAACGAGACAGTCATTCTTTATCTCCTGCTACCGGATTCTGGCAGGCTTGAACCAATCAGGTCAAAACAATTGTCTTACAATAGACAAATATCTGGATTTATAATGAATTTTTGGTTTCAGGTGTCAGGTTTCAGGTTTCAGAAAAAGGCCTCGAAGGCTGAAATATGCACTTCAAATCCCATCCTTCAGGACCTACTTTTTAGACCTACAGGGTATCTACTTCCAATAATTCATTGCTTTTGCTGGTTCCTCCTGACACCTGACACCTGAAGCCTGAAACCTCATTTCACTGTGACTACCGGGCATGGGGCGTTTAAGACTACATATTGAGCCGTGGAGCCGAATATGATTTTACCCACCTTCGATCTTCTGCGGACACCGATGATGACTTCATCCGCCTGGCGTTCACCGGCCAATTGAACAAGATCTTCACCGGCTTCCAGCCCTCGAACCGACATAATTGTTTCACAGGGTATTTTTTTGTCGATCAGGGCATTTTTTGCGTGTTCCAGAGAGTTTTCGGCGTTTTCAAAGTCTCTGCGCGGCACTTCCGGACCTCCTACCATTGAGCAGGTCAGGATGATTGTTGCGCCAAACACCTGCGCATGTTGTTCTGCCAGAGCAATTGCTTCCCTGGCCGCGTTTGTTCCGTCATAACCTACGAGGATCTTCATGTTAAAACTCCCCTTTCTTCTTTTTTGGGATTAAAGTCCTAAATCCTCATTAATCAATACAACTTTGACCCTGCCTTTGGGAAATGATTTCTCAGTGATGGTCCAGGTGTTGCAAATACGATCCGGACTTTTGCATTCTTCACAATAGGAGGTTTTTACACAGGGTGTTTTTTTGTCCAGGCGCATAGAATTGATCGGGGCCACATAATTTTTAACCCGAAACATGGCTTCATCCAAATCAGCGGTAATTTTGTTGCGGCCGACAAGTATGATCACCCATTTGGGGCCGAAGGTCAGTGCACAAATACGGTTGCCGATCATATCCAGGTTCACCAGCTGGCCGGTTTCGGTAACGGCATTGGTTCCGGTGATAAACAGATCGACGAGCAGTGATTGTCTGCGCCGCTCCAACATTTCTTCCGGCGAAATTTTTTTGTCAAAGCTATCCAGCACTTCAAAATTGGAATTATCTTTTAACTGCTTATATAACCCGGTGGCAATAAAGGTCATTGACCCACCCCAGGAAATAGTTCCGGCATTTAACGGTGGCATGATTTCCTCTAAAACGACTTTATAGGCTTCATCCTGGTTATCAGCCAGAAACACTTCGAAGTTGTTCGATTCCAGAGCAATTTTAAGATCCGCCAGTCTTTTATTCCAGTAGTTGGTAATCGGCTTGTCCATAATATTCTCCTTGGAAGAAGTATTAGCTTATCTATTTAGTCGAACCAGGATTGGGTTGCAACCGAAAAAATTATTTGAAATAGTTAATCGAGGGGTCGGGGAGTTTTTCAATCGCCGTTGTGTCCGCCAGGGGAATAGCCCGTGCGAGTCGAAACAATATTTGCGGGCAGATAGACAACGGCAGCTATCCCGCTAATATTAGATCCGAACCAGCCCCAGAAGACAGATTTCCACGGCGGCGATGGTCGTCTCTGCCTGTACGGACTTAACGCAAAGGATGGGGGGCGTGTACAGGGCTCGCTACTTATTTGTTGCGGCTCGCACGGGCTATTCCCCTGGCGGACCGCTGACAACCGGCCTATCACTAACGATTCACCACAAAGGCCTTGGGTGAAAAACTCCCCGATCCCTCAGTTAATCCGAATCAACCTTGATGACAACCAATGTCACATCATCTTCTATTTCAAGCGGATAGCGGAATTCATCCAGGCCGGCGATGACCGCAGACAGGATGTTTATAGCGGGCTCGTGGGCATGAGCCCGCACGAGATCCTTGAATCTCTTTTTGCCGAACATCTCGCGCCGAGCATTTTGAGATTCCCA
>Ga0265303_10001086_pt1 | contig 16335 bp, 16 predicted proteins | sample Helome_2_FD_192494 | JGI IMG/M metagenome (GOLD analysis project Ga0265303, IMG submission 192494) | Marine sediment microbial communities from subtidal zone of North Sea - Hel_20160317 (Illumina Assembly) | ecosystem: Environmental > Aquatic > Marine > Subtidal zone > Sediment ... | reverse complement strand
CCCCCATTTTTAATGACTACATTTTTTGCGGCGACAGATAGCCAAGCTGCAGCAGGAGGTCGGCGACCCAGATCATGGGCAATCCGATCAGTGCGGTCGGGTCATCGGTCTTCACCGACTCAAACAGCACCAGGCCGGCTCCTTCGATTTTGAAACTACCCGCGCAGTCATACGGCTTATCGTGGCGCAGGTACGCCTCCGCGAGTCGTCGATCGAACTCCCTGAAACGAACGGTCGTCTTGTCGGTGTGTTCGTAACGAGCGCGCCCGATCGGGTCGAGTATGCAAACGGCCGTCAGGAAGGTAACGACATGACCGGACGCCGCCAGTAGCTGTTCGATGGCTTTCTGATGGTCTCCGGGCTTGCCCAGCACCCGGTTGTTGAGTACAGCCAGCTGGTCTGCGCCGATGACGAGCGCGTCGCGCACGTTGATAGCCACGGCCTCGGCCTTTTTGCGTGCCAGGTGTCGAGCGAGGTCTCCAGGCTCCAGTCCGAGATCGTTACTCTCGTCCACTTCCGGAGACACCGTTTCATATTGCTGCAGGAATCGCTCCAGCAGGCCGCGCCGGTACGGCGAGGTCGAGGCGAGGACGATTGTCGGGGCTGATGGATTTTGCATAAACAAATCAAAACGTTAAGACAGTTCGTCAGAATATTACCCGGTTTACCGTCAACTGCTAGCATTTATCGTCTTGCGCGAGGGCCGGATGCTTTGACAGTGGCTCCCGGGGTCCTTATCATGCGCGCGCCATGGGTAATCCGCTGCGAGATCGCCGCACTGCAGCCGAATGGGCGACGGTCGGGCAAGTTATTGAAATCGCTGCGAAACTTAGCGATTTCGAGCGGCTATCTTCAATAGTCGAGGCGGATCTTGCTGCGCTGGAACCTGATAAGATGCCGGCTGGCTGGCGCGACAGCGTTATTGCCGGGGAGCTCAGGTTCGGGTTTGTCGACGCGCGGCGACGCGTGCCGGAGGTGCGTTGCAAGGTGGCGGTGACTGTGGATGCCGTCTGTCAGCGATGTCTCGAGGCATTTCGGCTACCGCTGGAAACCGAGGCAAAGTGGCTGCTGTTGGGGCTGGAGGAGACAGCGGAAGGTTACGAGGACCACGAGGTCTGGGAACTGGAAGAGAATACTCTCCGGCCACAGGACATTGTGGAAGAACTGCTGATTATGGCGTTGCCGTTTTCGGCCATGCATGTTGACTCGGAATCATGCAGAGCTTTGTCAGCCGCGGCTGATGACCATGAGGATAGGACAAAACCGTTTGCGGCTTTGCGTGCGCAGATGATTCAGGATCAATAAAGCCCGGCGTGTCCGTGCGGGCAGGAGAAGATTATGGCTGTTCAAAAAAGTCGCAGGACCCCTTCAACACGCGGTATGCGGCGCTCGCACGACAAGGCGAAGAAGCCGACCCTGTCGGTCGACCCGACATCGGGCGAAACCCATCTGCGACATCGCGTAACGCCTGACGGTTTTTACCGTGGCACCCAGGTTGTCTCGCAGCCTGAACCTGACGACGAAGAGTAGGCTCATCCCTTGATCGGTCGGCACTCGCCCGGCCCGTCTTAAGGTGGGATCACACGTAACCCTTTCCCTCGATGCAATGAGCGGCGACCTAGGTGCCGAGATTGTCGTGCGCGCGGCTGCCGCGACGCTCGAGAATTACAAGAACCTCGATCTGATACTCGTCGGTGACGAGAACGACCTCCGCGGACTTGTTACCCGCATCGCCGGAAATGAGCCGAGACTGCGTATTCACCACGCAAGCGAGGTTGTGGCGATGTCAGAGCCACCGGTTGATGCCCTACGCAAGAAGAAGGACTCCATGCGTGTCGCGGTTAACCTGGTAAAGTCAGGTGACGCCGACGCGTGTGTCAGCGCTGGAAATACCGGCGCGCTGATGGCCACCGCGAAATTCGTACTGAAGATGCTGCCCGGTATCGATCGCCCCGCGATCATTGCGGAACTTCCCGCGAAGGGAGGGTCGCTCCTGATGCTGGATCTTGGCGCGAACACGCAGGGTTCTGCCGAGCACCTGTTTCAGTACGCCGTAATGGGGTCGATCGTGACCTCCGACATCCTGGGAATCGACAAGCCGAAGGTCGCTCTTCTCAACATTGGCGCCGAAGACACGAAAGGCGTCCACATGGTCAAGGAAGCCGCGGCGATGCTCAATGAGAGTACATTGAACTACGTCGGATTCATTGAAGGGAGCGATCTGTTTTCCGGTAAAGCCGATGTCGTCGTAACCGATGGCTTTACCGGCAATGTCGCTCTGAAGACCATGGAAGGCACGGTCGGTCTTTGCGCACACTATCTCAGGCGCGCTTTCACCAAAGGCTGGCTGGCGAGGTTCCAGGCGCTTCTGGCTCGCCAGGTACTGAAGAGCCTTGCTGTCGAGATGGATTCCCGCAAGTACAACGGTGCGACTCTGGTCGGCTTAAATGGTATTGTGATCAAGAGCCACGGCAGCGCGGATGCTTACGCATATCAACATGCTATCGATACCGCCGTCGTTGAGGTCCGCAACCAGTTGCCGCAACAGATTGGTACGCTGCTGCAAAAGGAAACGGCATGACGTATTCGCGCATCGTCGGAACGGGGCGCTACTTGCCCGAACGTATTATGACGAACTTCGATCTGGAGAAGATCGTCGATACGAGCGATGAGTGGATTCGTACTCGCACGGGTGTTGAACGCCGACATGTCGTCGCCGACGATCAGACGACGTCGGACATGTGTGTCGAAGCGGCAAAAATTGCGATTGAAGATGCGGGCGTCGACGTGTCTGACATCGACCTGGTTATTACGGGCACAACCTCGCCCGACCTCATTTTTCCCAATGTTTCTACGCTCATTCAGCATCGCCTCGGTGTCCCTGCCTGTCCGGCCTTCAGTCTCGAGGCAGCGTGCACTGGCTTCATCTATGCACTGACGATGGCGGATAAATTCATCCGCCTGGGGGAGGCGAAATGCGCCCTGGTCCTGGGGGCAGAGTGCATTACCAAGCTGATGGACTGGAAGGATCGCAACACCTGCGTGTTGTTTGGGGATGGCGCCGGCGCGGCCGTCGTGAAACCGTCGGAAGAACCGGGACTCCTGGCCTGCCATCTCGGCGCCGACGGCCAGTACAAAGATCTGCTCTATTATCCGGTAGGTGCATCGAATGAGCTTGCGAAGGCCGGTACGGACGAGGCAGCCATCATGATGACCGGAAACGAGGTTTTCAAGGTCGCTGTCAAGACCTTGGGTGGCATCGCCGCCGAAACGCTAGAGAAGGCCGGAATGGATCAGAGCGAGCTCGACTGGTTGATCCCTCACCAGGCGAACATCAGGATCATCCAGGCGACGGCGAAACGCCTCGGCTTACCCATGGACAAGGTTATTCTCACGGTGCAAGACCACGGCAACACATCAGCCGCATCCGTGCCAATGGCGCTCGATGTCGGTATTCGCGACGGTCGCGTGAAAAGAGGTCAGTTGATTCTGATGGAGGCTTTCGGCGGCGGCTTCACCTGGGGCTCGGTCCTGATGCGTCTCTGAATAATGGGGACATTGTCGGCCTACCAAAGTTTGCTCTTCGCTTGTTGTGCCGATCGCCGTCGCATGCGTTGATGTAATTGCTGCCGACGACGATCCAGCCGGTCGCGACGAATGACCGGGTCGACGTTCCTGGCCTGCTCGCGATCGAAGTCATCCCGGAAGTTACAGAAATCCTCGTAGGCCTCACGGACGTGTTTCAACTCCCGCAATACAAGCTCGATGATAATGACGTCGTCGAGATAGCCGATAACGGGAATATCGTCGGGCAGTATGTCTTCGGGGTCAGCAAAGTACACAAACGTCGCCAGCAGACGCTCCCTATCGACCTCCGGCAGCTTCCATTCGTCATCGGTCAGCATCGATATCAGCGATTCAAGCATGGGAATGCGCTCACCGACGAAGTCCGGCAAGGGCTCGCTCTGGCGTATTTCGTCGAGTACGTCGCGGATGGCGTCGATGATCTCGGACTCGCCGGCATCGCGGACCGCGTCGCGGGACTGTTTGAGCGCCCTGCGAAAAAAGCCGAGATCGCGGTCCGTCAACTCGAAAGAGATTTTCATAGTCATGTAAGCAGGCTACCGGCAAGCCCCTATGGCGGTCAATGCATGATGGTTTACCATAGGGGCGGGCAATCCGGTCGAAGACAATGAAACCGAAACTCATAATTGGCAATAAGAATTACTCATCGTGGTCGCTACGCTCGTGGCTGTTGCTCAGGGAAGCAGGCATTGAGTTCGATGAGCACAGGATCCTCCTTGATACCGAGACGTCGGCGCAGGAAATAGCCGCGTTCTCTGCAGCCGGGCGGGTTCCCATACTGCAACTTGGCGATGTCACGGTGTGGGACACGCTGGCAATTGCGGAAACCGTCGCCGAGCGTTGGCCCGAAAAACAGCTATGGCCAGCGGACCCCGACGAACGCGCGTTTGCGCGATCCATAAGCGCGGAAATGCATTCCGGGTTTGCGCATCTGAGAGAGTGCATGCCGATGAACTGCCGTGCCATGGGGCGCAAAGTGCCCCTGCCAGACGAACTGGTTGAGGACATCGACCGCGTCATCGAGATCTGGGCGACCTGCCATCGCAACTATGGCGACAGGGGCGGCTGGTTATTCGGTGACTTCTCGATTGCCGACGCGACGTTCGCACCGGTCGTCCTGAGGTTACGGACCTACGGTATCAACCTGCCGGAATCTGCCGGCTTCTATCCGCACCGCCTGCTGGAAAGTGCCGCGATGCAAGACTGGCTCGCTGCAGCCGAGTGTGAAATTGAAGTGATAGCTGCGGACGAGAAAGGCCAGTGATACGCCGCCTCGTGTTCTTGGCTGCCGCCTGTGTGCTGGCGGCATCGCCATCGCGATCCGACGTTTACGAGTTACCACCAGAGGGTTTTGATGTCATCGGTGCTGTCACGACAGTGACGGCACGCTACGAAGATACGCTTGTCGATATCGCGAGACGCCACGGTCTCGGCTACCAGGATATCGTGCGGGCAAACCCGGGCGTGCAGGTCTGGTTACCGGGCGAGGGCACCGAGGTTATTTTGCCGACGCGCTTCGTCTTGCCGCCCGGGCCACGAGAAGGCCTGGTGCTGAACCTGGCCGAATATCGCATGTATTATTTCCCGAAACCAAAAGACGGCGAACCAGCCTATGTTTACGTTTATCCGATGAGTATCGGACGCATGGACTGGGAGACGCCGCTCGGCCGGACAAAGATCGTTGCCATGGCAAAGAATCCGGCCTGGTATCCACCGCAATCGGTACGCGACGAACATGCGGCTGACGGCGATCCGTTGCCACGCATTGTGCCACCGGGGCCGGCGAATCCGTTGGGTTCAAGAGCATTGCGCCTCGGAATTCCGGGTTACCTGATTCACGGCACGAACCGTCCTGCCGGAGTTGGCATGCGTGTGTCGCATGGCTGCATTCGAATGTTTCCCGAAGACATCGAGTTCCTTTTTCAGCACATCGGCGTCAATACCGTTGTGCGCATTATCAATGCCCCCGTAAAAATCGGCTGGGATGGCGAGGCTCTCGTGGTAGAGGTTCACCCGTTGCTGGAGTCGCCGCAGCCCCTGGTCGAGGCATCGTTACAACAAATAGAGAAACTGGATGCGGATATCGAACTGCCAGACGGAGTTGCGCCGAGCAAGAATCCGCTGACACAGGTTACCGAGCAATTCATCACCGCAACGGCCGAGCGTCCCGGCCAGCTGGACTGGGATCTTGTCGAGGTCGTAGTGAAGCGCTCCGACGGTATCCCGGAGACGGTTGGAATCAGCATAAAAAACGCCGCGACAAGCGCGGCGTTCGAATAATGATGTTGTAGTCTAGCGCTACTAATACAATTTTTATTTAGACATCGATTTCTGGAACATGCGTTCCATACTTTCGCGGTTTGCTTCGCAGCAGGCCTGTGATTCCGTTGCAGCAGATAGTGCCCGATCGGCAGTGCTCTGTGCAGACGAAGCGGCCTGAGAGGCGCGATCGGCAGCAGCACGAGCGGCCTCAGCGGCAGATGCAGCAGCAGAAGCGTCTGCGGCGGCACGGTCAGCGGTTGCTTTAACGTCGTCGAACTCTGAAGTGGTGGCGCAGCCAGCGGCCAATGCGACGAAGAGCACAAGTGCGCTTGCTCTGAGTGCGGTCTTTTTCATGTTGGAAGGTTCCTTTGTTGGGTAAAACTGCAGGCGCATTATTTAACAAACCGTCCGAAGCTGCAACGAAAACTCCTGTTTTTATTATCTTTTGTCGTTACCTGGCGACAATGTAGGAGCGCGCCCCGGCGCGCGACTGTAGGAGGCCGCCCCAGCGGCCGACATCTTGAAGCAGCCTGATGGCCGCTGCTTATCGCTTCGCGCGCCGGGGCGCGCTCCTACATCGGCCGCTGTGCGGCCTCTGACAGGCACTTGCACTCACCCAAGTACTGTATATAATCCCAGATACTGTAAATTCATACAGGAACTGTTCAAATGCGTGAACTAACTCCCAGGCAAAGGCAAATTCTTGAGATGATTCAAGAGTTTATCAGCGAAACCGGCATGCCGCCGACACGTGCTGAAATCGCCAGCGAACTCGGTTTCAAGTCGGCAAACGCCGCTGAAGAACATTTGCGGGCATTACAGCGCAAGGGTGTGCTCGATTTGTTACCGGGCGCCTCGCGCGGTATTCAGCTCAAGGATTCCCTGCGCGACCAGATGGGGTTGCCGCTTGTCGGCCGGGTTGCGGCCGGCAGTCCCATCCTCGCTGAGGAACATATCGAGACCCATTACAAAATCGATTCGCAGCTATTTAACCCCAAACCGCACTACCTGTTGCGCGTACAGGGCATGAGCATGAAGAATGCCGGCATTCTCGATGGCGATCTTGTCGCCGTGCACCGCACACCCGAAGTACGAAGCCGCCAGATCATTGTTGCCCGTCTCGATGATGAAGTGACCGTCAAACGCTATCGGCAGACGGGTTCGATGGTCTCGCTGTTGCCGGAAAACGAAGACTTCGAAACCATAGAAGTCGATCTCAGGCATCAGGCGCTGGTCATTGAAGGCGTGGTTGTTGGCGTCATCCGCGACGGCCTGCCGCTGCATTGAGTGAAGATTGTCATCGTCCCTCGACAAATTGCTGGAGAACCCGCGTGTCTGGCGAGGGAGTAATCAGACACAGCGCAAAGCAGGGTTGGCCAGTGGTTACCCGGAACTTGACAGACACCTTCCCGGGGGAGGCTGGCCAACTGAAGCGCTGACTGAAATCCTGACTGAACAATATGGCATTGGCGAATTGCGTTTGCTGATGCCGGCATTGGCCCGGCTGAGTGCCGAAGACCCACAATCGGATTACGGTGAGCCGGGCTGGATTGCCTGGGTAGCGCCACCCTTCCAACCCTATCCGCCGGCGCTACAACAATGCGGTATCGATTTGTCGCGCATGCTCATTGTGCGGCCTAAGGGCCCCGGTGAAATACTCTGGTCGGCCGAGCAGGCGTTGTCCTCGGGTACCTGCGCTGCCGTGCTGTTTTGGACTGAAGTACTCGATGACCAGGCAAGCCGGCGCTTGCAACTGGCCGCCGAGAAAGGTCATAGCTGGGCTATTGCTTTTCGTCCCATGGTGGCGCGTCAGCAGCCGTCGGCGGCCGCATTGCGCCTGGAACTGCATTCCACTGCACAAGGTACTCGTGTCCATATCTTAAAGAGTCGCGGCGGCCGCCCGACTGTTCTGAATAAGCTGCTGTGAACCTATCTCACCATCCCGCATGGCCGCGAAGCAGCCTTTGCGGAATGGGATGTGCGAAGCAAGGAGCGCCGTGTGGTCATTCCACTCAAGCGACGAGCGACAAAGCAGACCGTCCGCAAAGGCACTTCCCATACGGGTTTACCAGGGCTTCGCCCTTCTCGGCTGCGCCTCGTTGGTCGCCTGGCGGCTCGCCTCGCACCACGGGCACAGCGGCTTTGTTGTGTACCTTGCCAATGACCCACAAGAAAGGGGCGGCAGAGTGTCCGTGGGCACTTGCTCAAAACGAGCTTGGCATTCGACGCGGCACACGCCGTGCCGCTGAGGCCCGTGGATGCAGAAACGCGGCTCATGCGGGATGGTGAGATAGGTTCTTGATGTCGCGCGCATGGAAATCACCCGTCACGGCACGGGACGCCACCCCGACCCCTCTTGCTGTACAGCAGGTGTTGCCGTTCGTTGAGCCGGCATCGTTCGTTAAATCCCTGTTCTTAACGCCAACGCCGCTTCAGCGGCTCTGGTTTTGTATCTGGTTACCGGGTTTGCCACTCGAAGCCAGCCGCTCATCGGATGATGCCATGGCGATTGTAGAAGAACAGCAGGGCATTCATCGTGTGTTGCTGGCGGACGCAAAGGCGCAGGCCGCGGGCGTTATGACGGGACAATCGGCGAATGCGGCTCTTGCGTTGTTACCCACGCTGCAGCTTGAGGAACGCAGCCTGTTGAGGGAACAACAAGCGCTCGAGGCGCTGGCGACCTGGCTGGAACGCTTTTCGTCATTTGTTTGTATTGTCGAGCGTGACGTGTTGTTGCTTGAGATCGCAGGCAGCCTGCGTTTGTTTGGTGGCTTGCGTCCGTTGCGGGAGAAAATCTCGAACGGCTTACGGCAACATGGCTTTGATGCCTCACTGGCCATTGCGCCAACACCGCTTGGCGCAACATGGCTTGCAAGGGCAGGCCATCGTGTCTGTATTCGCGACGAGCGGAATCTTAAACGTGCGTTACGTCTGTTACCGCTGGCCAGTCTCAAATGGCCCGAGGGACTTTGTGCGTCTTTAACAGGTATGGGTGTGACAACCATTGGCGATTGCCTGCGTTTGCCGCGCGAAGGGTTCGTGAGGCGTTTTGGCGCGGAGCATATGCTTGAACTGGATCGCGCGCTTGGGCACTTGCCGGACCCGCGAAACTCCTGGCGCGCACCTGAGCGCTTCTGTGCCGATTGTGAGATGACAGAAGAAACTTCGGATCGCGAGCTGTTGCTCAACTTATGTCACGAGTTGTTGTTGTCACACGAGCAGTTCCTGTTGGCGCGACAGCTCGGTACGCAGCGTTTGTGTTTCAGTTTTTTCCATCTCAAGGGATCAGCAACCGAGTTACGCCTGGGGTGTGCGTGTGCGGATCGTTCAGCTGAGTGCTGGTTGGAGTTGTTACGTATTCGCTTCGATCAGTTGGTATTACCCGGGCCGGTGATGGCGATTCGCTTACAGAGCGGTATACCCCAGGCATTGCAGGCGGAGTCAGCACGCCTGAATTTTCATACGGCTAACGACAGGCCCGCGCGACGTTACTCCATTGCGCAACTTGCCGAGCGTCTTATTGCGCGTATTGGCGACCAGTCAGTGCACTCGATGACGCTGATTGCGGAACATCGTCCGCAGTATGCCTGGCGTGCACAGAGTCTATTGTCAGACTGGGCGAGCAGTACGTTGTCAGAGGTCAGGCGACATTTGCGGCGCCCCCTGTGGATGCTGCCTGAGCCGGCTTTGTTGCCAGCGGACAGCGGCTACCCACTGTATCAGGGGGGGCGCTTGAGGCTACTCGAAGGTCCCGAGCGCCTGGAGACTGGTTGGTGGGACTCGGATGGCATCTCTCGTGATTACTACATGGCCGTAAATCCGGCCGGACTGCAGTTGTGGATTTTCCGTAACCGTAGTCGACCATCTTCCTGGTATTTGCATGGTTACTTTGGATAGCCCTGAGACCGCTTCTGGAGAATACGCCGAGTTACACGCACTCAGCAACTTCACGTTCTTGCGCGGCGCCTCCCATCCCGAAGAGCTCGTCGAGACAGCGGCAAAACTCGGCTATGAGGCGCTTGCCATCACCGATGAATGTTCAATGTCGGGCATTGTTCGCGCGCACTCTGCGGCGAAGGAGTTCGGGCTCAGGAAGCTGATTATCGGTTCAGAGTTCAAATTGCAAAGCGGTCGTAAGCTTGTTGTGCTGGCACAGAATCGAAACGGCTATGCCGCGCTGTGCCGGTTGATTTCGAATGCCCGTCGAGCGGCAGAAAAGGGTCGCTATGAGTTGACACGTACGGCGTTTGACGATGGCTTGCCCGATTGCCTGGTGCTTTGGGTGCCGGACCAGGAGTTTACCCTTGATGTCGAAGATCACTGGGTACGTGAGACTTTTCGTGATCGCCTCTGGATTGCCGTTGAGCTGCTTGCTGACGGTCGTCAGCGGGAACAACTCGCCAGGCTTCGTGAAGAGGGACGTCGCCTCAAGTTACCTTTAGTGGCATGTGGCGATGTGCATATGCATCGCCGGGCGCGGCGAATTCTACAGGATGCCGTAACGGCAATACGCCACGGTACAACGGTCGATAATGCCGGGTTTGTGTTGTATTCGAATGGTGAACGCCATCTTCGATCACTCGAAGTACTGCAGCATATTTATCCGGCCGAGTTGCTTGCAGAAACGATGCATATTGCCAATGCCATCGATTTCTCGCTGGATGAATTACGCTACGAATATCCGGACGAACTGGTCCCTGATGGTGAAACGCCGGCAACGTATCTTCACAAGCTGACCGGGGAGGGTATGCAGCATCGCTGGCCCGGTGGCGTGCCGCGCAAAGTGACGTCACTCGTTGAACACGAACTCGCGCTGATTGCCGATCTTGAATACGAACCCTTCTTTCTGACCGTGTATGACATCGTCTTATTCGCACGTTCACGGGGCATTCTGTGCCAGGGGCGCGGCTCGGCGGCGAATTCCGCGGTTTGTTTTTGCTTAGGCATTACCGAAGTAGATCCGGATCGTATGGATACCCTGGTCGAACGTTTTATCTCGAAGGAACGCAACGAACCTCCGGACATCGATGTCGACTTCGAGCACGAGCGTCGTGAAGAGGTGATCCAGTACATTTATGGCAAGTACGGTCGTGAGCGGGCAGCACTCGCTGCGACCGTCATTACCTACCGGCCACGCAGCGCGTTGCGCGATATAGGCAAGGTGCTGGGCCTTAGCGATTTGCAGGTCAGTCGCTTGTCGAGGTCCATGCAGTGGTGGGACGGTCACAAGGTTGACGACAGCCGCATCCTCGAGGCCGGTCTTGACCCGGACAGCCCGGTTATGAGGCGGCTTTTGTATCTCGTCAGGGAGTTGATTGGTTTTCCGCGGCATCTCTCACAGCATGTAGGCGGGTTCGTTATCTCGAATACGCCGTTATATGAACTGGTGCCGATCGAGAATGCCGCAATGCCGGATCGAACGGTGATCCAGTGGGAGAAGAATGACCTTGAAGAACTGGGCTTACTCAAGGTCGACGTGCTCGGTCTCGGTATGCTGACAGCAATACGTCGTAGCTTCGATCTGATCCGTGACTTCGCTGGCCGACAGTGCACGCTTGCGAACGTACCTGCTGAAGATCCGCGTGTTTACGACATGATTTGCAATGGCGACACGATGGGCGTTTTCCAGATCGAGTCACGGGCCCAGATGGCTATGTTGCCAAGACTTAGGCCACGCTGTTACTACGACCTGGTTGTCGAGGTGGCGATCATCCGGCCGGGCCCTATCCAGGGTGACATGGTGCATCCATATCTGCGCCGGCGGAATGGTGAGGAGGCCGTCGATTATCCGAGCGATGATGTCAAAGGCGTGCTGCAACGAACCCTGGGCGTGCCGATCTTCCAGGAACAGGTCATGCAACTGGCTGTCGTAGCGGCGGGTTTCACGCCCGGTGAGGCGGATCAGTTGCGACGTGCCATGGCTGCATGGAAGCGTCGTGGCGGCCTCGATCGCTTCGAGGACAAGCTGATTTCAGGCATGCGTGAGCGTGGTTATGAGGAAGGGTTCGCACGGCAGATATTCCAGCAGATTGAAGGTTTTGGCGAGTATGGATTTCCAGAATCACATTCCGCGAGTTTCGCGCTGCTCGTGTACGTTTCATCGTGGCTGAAATGTCATGAACCCGCTGCATTCACCTGTGCGCTTCTAAACAGCCAGCCAATGGGGTTCTATTCCGCATCACAGCTGGTTCAGGATGTGCAGAGGCACGGAGTTGTTGTAGGGCCAGTCGATATCAATCGCAGCTATTGGGATTGTTCACTGGAGGCGAATGATAAGGGTGCAGCGACACTACGCCTGGGCTTGAGAATGGTGAAGGGACTGTCCGAGTCGGCAGGGCAGAGAATCGTCGCAGAGCGACATTCGGGTGGCTATACCCAGGTACAGCAGTTGCTCGAGCGCGTGGGGCTCGATCAGCGTGAACTCGGCGTGCTGGCATCATCAGGCGCATTGCAGTCGCTCTCCGGTGATCGGCACAAGGCGCGCTGGGCGGTTTCCGGGGCCGAAAAAACCATGCCATTGTTTCCATCGATGGACCGCTACGAAGCAATACCGCTCTTAAAGAGGCCGACAGAAGGACAGAATATCGTTGCAGATTATCAGAGCACCGGGCTAACCCTTGGGCGGCATCCGATGTGCCTGCTCAGGCGGCACCTGGATCGCTACCGGTATATGGCGGCACAACAGCTACCCGGCATCGACAATGGTCAGAAGATTAACGTAGCGGGACTGGTGATTACGAAGCAACGGCCGGGCACGGCAAGCGGCGTCACCTTCGTCACGCTTGAAGACGAGACAGGGCAGATAAATCTTGTTGTCTGGAAGCAAGTCGCGGAACGGTATCGTGCAGCGCTATTGAACGCGCGTTTGCTGGGCGTTGCCGGGGAACTGCAGATTGAAGGGAAAGTGATCCATGTGATCGCAAATCGACTATTCGATCACAGCAATATGCTCGGTGACCTGACGGTACGGTCACGAGATTTTCGCTAGCCCGAAACTAGATATCGTCGTTGATATTGAAGTTGAACGTGCTATCGAGTTCCTGGTCCCGCTGTTCTCGAAGATCCTCCAGCCTGCGGCGAATCTCCGCCCGGCGATGCACGTCCTCACTGTCACTTTCTTCGAGCTTGGCCACCAATTTTTCTATGCTCATTTCGATCGTCGTATCGCCGATAATGTCATCCTCTATGTCGGAAAGGACGACCGTCTCGGTCGATGAGTCTTCGGATGAATCGTCATCCAGCAGGTCATCGGGTTCAGTTTTTTCACCGTTCATCGCGTCAGTCTCCAGCAACAAGCAGGTCAGTCGATATTATCAGCGAATCAGGTTATTAATTTCAAAGATCGGAAGCAAAATTGCAAGGACAATCGTCAAAACAATGGCACCCATGATGATGATAAGCAGCGGCTGCAGGATGCCGAGTAACGCCGCAATCAAGCCATCTACCTCACGTTCCTGCCCGGCCGCAGCACGCGACAACATTTCCTCGAGGCGCCCGCCGGCTTCGCCGCTCGAAATGAGATGGATCATCATCGGCGGGAAAAGCTTGCTTGTGGCCAGCGATTTGCTGATCGACGCGCCTTCCCGCACGCGCAACGTGGCCTGCATAACGGCATCCCGCATAGGGAGGTTTTCGATGACCTCCGCCGAAATTGTCAGGGCCTCGAGGATCGGTACGCCGCTTCCCGCGAGGATACTGAGCGTACGCGTAAAGCGGGCAGTGTTCACGCCTCGAGTCAGGCGGCCGACGATAGGCATGCGCAACAACACCTCGTGGTAGCGCCGCCGCGGGCCGTCGCGCTGCAACACCCACCACGTCGCATAGGCCAGGGCAGAGAGAACGATGATCACCAGTAGCCAGTGCGCACGCAAGAAATCGCTGGTCGCGATAAGCCCGCTCGTAAGTGCAGGCAACTCGGCCGCCGTGTTCTCGAATACGCTGACAATCTTTGGCACGACAGTCGCCAGCATGAAGCTGATGATAGCGACAGCCATCACGACCAGGGCGATGGGGTAGACGAGCGCGTTGGTTATGCGTTGCCTGAGTTCCTGCCGCGCCTCGGTATAGTCGGCGAGTCGATCCAGGACGACGTCGAGATGCCCCGACTGCTCTCCGGCCGCCACTGTCGCGCGATACAGCTCGGGAAAGGCCTGCGGGAATTCGCTAAAGCCATCGGCCAATGCGTGTCCTTCCATGACCTTGGCGCGAACGCCCAGTAGCATGCTCTTGGTTCGCGGCTGCTCATTCTGCTGCGAAACGGCGAGCAACGCCTCCTCGAGTGGCAGGCCGGACTGGGAGAGTGATGCGAGTTGTCGGGTGATCAGCGCCAGTTCTGCAGAGGACATTCCGCGCCGCAGGGAAAAACTGCGCTGCCTGCGCGCCTCACGTTGCGCGACCTCTGTAACGCTAACCGGAAGAAGGTCGCGATCGCGTAGCAGTTGACGAACATGTTTCGGTGTGTCCCCTTCAAGCAAGCCCTTTGCCTGCTTGCCGGATTTGTCCATTGCTACGTATTCAAACGCGCCCATCTAGTACTCCGTCACGGTGGTACTGAGCCGACTCAGTCTTCGCGCGTCACGCGCAGAACCTCTTCCAGAGTCGTAGTGCCGTTCAGCACCTGGCGTCGTCCGTCGGCACGAATGCTCGGACTGCTCTTGCGAGCATGCCTGTCCAGTTCCTGCTCGCTGACGCCACCGTGGATCATCTCACGCATTTCGTCGTCGACAGCGATGAGCTCGTATATTCCGGTGCGGCCCGAGAATCCGCCATTCGCGCCTTCACCGGGGTGAGACAGGGTAGGCGGGTTCTCAGGATCTGCCCCCAACAAATTGCACTCGTATTCACGCGCGGCATAAGGCACCTTGCTCTCGTCGTCCAGTACCCGAACCAGCCTTTGCGCCAGAACACCGAGCAGACTGGAAGACAGCAGGAACGGTTCGACGCCCATGTCACGCAGCCGCGTTACCGCGCCGGCCGCTGTGTTGGTGTGCAGCGTTGAGAGCACCAGGTGGCCGGTCAAGCTCGCTTGCACCGCTATCTCGGCGGTCTCCAGATCACGAATTTCGCCGACCATCACGACGTCCGGGTCTTGTCGAAGGATGGCGCGAAGACCACGCGCGAACGTCATTTCGACTTTCGTATTGACCTGTGACTGGCCTATGCCGTCGATAAAATATTCGATCGGATCCTCGACGGTCATTATGTTGCGTGTGTTGTCGTTGATCCTTTCCAGGGCGGCATAAAGCGTGGTTGTCTTACCGGATCCAGTCGGGCCGGTGACGAGAATTATGCCGTGTGGTTTGTGGATCAGCTGGTCCATGGTCTTCTGCGTGTCGACATCCATGCCCAGCGACGTCAGATCCAGCCGACCGGCCTGTTTGTCCAATAGTCTCAGAACAACTCTCTCGCCATGGCCGGATGGCATTGTTGAGACACGTACGTCAACGGCACGCCCAGCGATTCGCAACGATATGCGTCCATCCTGGGGCAGGCGCTTTTCGGCGATGTCGAGTTTGGACATGACCTTGATACGCGACACGACCAATGGCGCCAATGCTCGGCGAGTCTGGAGGATCTCCTTCAGCACGCCGTCTACGCGGAAGCGCACGCCGAGCCGGTTCTCGTATGGCTCGATATGCACATCCGACGCGTTTTCCTTGATTGCCTCGGTCAGCACCGCGTTGATGAAACGAATGATCGGTGCGTCGTCATCGCTCTCGAGTAAGTCCGACGGTCCCTGCAGTTCCTGCGCCACCTGGGAAAGATCGAACTCTTCGTCGAGTCCATCCACCATTTGTGCCGCTTTGGTGCGGTCCTGTTCGTAATACTCCTGCAGCGTTGTGTCGAATACTTCTGCGGAAACCCGGAACAGTTTCAATGGTACGCCGGCAAATCGGCGCGCCTCGGCGAGGCTCAATGCGGAAGCGCCGCTGCGATACACGGCGTCAGCCTTCTCCTCGTCGATGCTACGGATCACGACGCCGTGCCGTTTCGCGAATGAATAGGGCAGGCTTCGCTGTTCGACTTCCGCCGGCGCGTCTTCTTGCTCCAATTCGAGAACGATTTCGCTATTCGCTTCCATAGTCACTACTGGCTGTCCGGGTCGGCGTCGGTCGTCGATCGGTCGGCTTCCTCGAAAGGCGGCAACGAGAAGTGTTCTTCCTTCGGCATCAGTTTGATACCGTCGCCTGCACTTTCCTTGAGCACGTCGCGAATGTAGTTGTACTTCTTGTTGGTTTCGCTGGTAACGGTCGCCGAATCACGCAGGATTTTTGGCCGGATGAATACCAGCAGGTTGGTTTTCACCTTGTCGGTTGAACGACTGCGGAACAACGCGCCGAGCCCCGGGATGCTGCCGAGTATGGGTACACGCTGCTCGCTCTCGCGCAGCACATCCTCGAGCAGTCCGCCAAGTACCAGGATCTGGCCGTCATCGACAATGACCGTCGTCTCGATGATGCGTTCGTTAGTGATCAGGTCGACCGCGCC
>Ga0265303_10001085_pt1 | contig 16337 bp, 16 predicted proteins | sample Helome_2_FD_192494 | JGI IMG/M metagenome (GOLD analysis project Ga0265303, IMG submission 192494) | Marine sediment microbial communities from subtidal zone of North Sea - Hel_20160317 (Illumina Assembly) | ecosystem: Environmental > Aquatic > Marine > Subtidal zone > Sediment ... | reverse complement strand
ACCCCACATTTCCATACCAATACCAATAGTGGCGATATCAGTGTACGTCAAGAAGTATTGGAAAATCTGATTAGTGAAGAATATGGTGAAAAAAACCATCCTGGCTTATGGAAAACCTTTGCCTTAGCTTTAGGGTCAAGTGAAAAGGATTTAGCCAACGCAACCGCCCTACCTGGCACAGAAAATCTCGTTACCACTTTTCGGGATATTTGCCTAAATCGACCATTCTATGCTGGTCTTGCGGCCATGCATGCATTTGAATCTCAAGTACCAGAAATTGCTGCAGTAAAAATTGAGGGCTTGGCTAAGTTCTATGGAATGAGTAACCCTGATAGTTATGAATTCTTTACAGTACATCAGGAGGCTGACATACAGCATTCACAGGCAGAATGGGCCTTAATTGAAAGATTCGCTGATACTCCAGAGAAAAAAGCTGAAGTTCTGGCTGCTACTACCAAAGCATGTGATGCGCTTTGGAAATTTCTTGATGGCATCTATGAAAATTACTGTGAGGACCTAGATATTGGATGTAAGGAAGCTATAACAATACATTAAGGGACCAGATACGGAATACAAAAATATCTTATATTTAGTATAAATTTACCCTGATTTTACCCGAGTTAATTCATCTGAAGTCTGCAGTATTCTTAGAAGCTTTGCTTCCAGACTAATTAATGTTTTTGTTTCATTTAATATTCTTCCCGTAATGAGAAAAATATCCTCAGCGCGTTCACCCATTGTATTTACCTTGGCGCTGTGAACTCTAACATCAGAACTTGCTAATACCTGAGCAATATGTGACAACAGCTCTGGCTGGTCTCCAGCAATAATTGATAGCACATGATAAGTTCCCCTTTCATCAGGTTCAATATCAACTTCAGGTATTATTGGAAAATGCTTAAGGTGCCGGCTCAGTCGTACTTGTGAAGGAGGTTTAAGAGGTAATTGTTGTTCCAGTTGCTGCATTAATCCATGCTCCACGACATGAACCACGTCACGATATTGCTCTACTGACTTAAATGGATTTAGCACTAAAAAGCTATCAAGGGCATAACCATTCTTTGTAGTATGAATCTTAGCTTCTACAATACTATAATTAATGCGTTCAAAGAAACTACAAATACGTGCGAATAAATCTTTCTGGTCCACAGTATATATCATTACTTGGATACCCACTCCAGCTGGAACAATCCGTACTTTTACTACCGGTATCGAGGAATTGACCTTATTGTAGAGTTGACGTGTATGCCATGCAATTTCTTGTGGGTCATGCTGTAGCAAATAAGTGGTATCAAGTTCTGACCAAAGTTGTTTATGTGCATCTGTAGGAAGGGAATCAAATTTTAATAGCTCTAATGCTCTAATCTTACGGTTTTCTAAAGTACCGCTAGCGTAAGCTGGTGCGCCACATAAATACCGCCATGTTGCCCAAAACAAATCTTCTAATAACTTACCTTTCCACGTGTTCCATACTTTAGGACTGGTACCACGGATATCTGCAACTGTAAGCAAGTAAATTGCGATAAGTCTACGTTCATTCTTTACACGTGTAGCAAAGCCAGCTATAACTTCTGGGTCAGATAAGTCCTTCTTCTGTGCTGTAGCTGACATTACTAGGTGATTCTCTACCAGCCATGTTATCAATTCTGTATCCTCTGCAGATAGCTCGTGCTGTGTACAAAACCTTTTGGCATCCTTTTTTCCAAGTAAAGAGTGATCTCCATTACGCCCTTTAGCAATATCGTGAAATAGCCCTGCAAGATAAAGTGTTTCAGGTCTATGAAATTCACTTATAAGCTGACTACAAAGTGGATACTCATGTGCAAACTCGGCAGCCATAAAACGACGTAAATTCCTTACTACCATTAAAATATGTTCGTCAACAGTATAAACGTGGAATAAGTCATGCTGCATTTGACCAATAATTCGTCCGAATACAGGAATATAGCGCCCTAATATTCCAGAACGACTCATGAAGCGCAGTTCTCTAGTAAGCCCACGTGGTTGACGTAGAATTTCCATGAACAGGTTACGGTTACGTGAGTTACGCCGGAAAGCCGAATTTATAAGCGCTGTAGAATGCCAAAGTGCACGTAGTGTAATAACACTTCGTGCTTTTAACTCAGGATGCTGCTGTAACATTAGAACACTTTCTAGAATAACGCTCGGATCTTTCTTGAAAATACTTTCATCTCTTACCTCAAGTAACTCGCCACGTTTCTGGAAATACTTGTTTAAAATTACAGGCGTTACATTTGTATCTGGAAAGATTTCTGCTCGTAAAGTAAGCAGAAGAATTGTGTTGATCTGAGTCACTGATTTTGCAGCACGATAGTAACGCTGCATTAGTATTTCACTTGCCCGGCGTGGCGGCTTATCGACAATTTTATATTCCTTAGCAAGTAGTGTCTGGTGATCAAACAATAGCCTGTCCTCACGGCGTCCAGCTAAGTAATGAAGTCGAATACGAAGATCCAGTAAGGTCTTTTCGTGACGCTTTGTGAGCCGAGCCTCTTCTCTTGTAATAAATCCTCCCTTGATAAGATCTGACCAGGACCTTCCATGCCCTGCAGCGCGACTAACCCATAAAATATTTTGTAAATCTCGTAGACCACCAGGACTTTCCTTTAAGTTAGGCTCAAGATTATAGGTTACTTCATGATAACGACCATGACGCTGCTGTTGCTCTAGCAGTTTGGCGTTAAAAAACTCTTGTGGATTTAGCTCAGCTTTCATTGCTTGTGAGAATATGCTGAATAATTTTTTATTCCCTGCAAGCCGACGCGCCTCAAGCAAACTTGTCTGTACCGTAATATCTTTTTCTGATTCTTCTCTACATTCAGTTAATGTACGAACACTATGACCCACTTCTAATCCCATATCCCACAATAAATGCACCCATTTCTCCAGCTTCAACTTTGTAGCGTCATCAACAGTATCCTGATTGTTTTCCTTAGCAGGAAGCAATACTACTAGATCTATATCCGAACTTGGGAAAAGAAAACCACGACCATACCCACCCACGGCCAACAATGTGATTGATCCTGGAAGCGCCATTTCTTTCCATACTTGACGCAATAAAATATCAACCAATTTACAGTGTCCAAGAAGTAATGCCACACTGTTTGCACTCTTACTAAACTCTTCACGTAATAACTTGCGGCCTTGTAACAGTACTTTCTTTCCGTTTATAGAATTTAACGGGCTTGGTAAAGATCTTACATCAATATCCATTTATGTAGATCAAGCACCAAAGATAGGTTTTTGTGGCGCACCTTTAGACAGTGTCAAAACTTCATATCCCTTATCGGTAACCAACACTGTATGCTCCCACTGAGCTGACAAACTATGATCTTTAGTAACTATAGTCCAGCCATCTGCCATTTGACGAATTGATGCTTTACCTGCATTGATCATAGGCTCTACTGTAAATATCATGCCTGCTTTTAATTGTAGACCCGTTCCGGCACGGCCATAATGAAGAACTTGCGGCTCTTCATGGAATTTAGTACCTATACCATGACCACAAAATTCTTTTACCACGCTACAACCCAAATTTTCAGCAAAGCTTTGGATAGCGTGCCCTATATCACCTAAATGCTTATTTGGCTTGATTTCTTCAATTCCACGCCACATTGATTCGTAAGTAATCTCACATAAACGTTTAGCTCGGATCGGCGCCTCACCAACATAATACATACGACTCGTGTCACCGTGATAACCATCTTTTATTACAGTTACATCAATATTAATAATATCACCAGCTTTCAACTTTTTCTCACCAGGTATGCCATGGCATACCTGGTGATTAACTGAAGTACAAATTGATTTTGGATAAGGTGAATACCCTGGTGGCGCATAATTAAGTGGCGCAGGAACCGTTTTTTGCTCATTTAACATGTAATCATGGCATAGCTTATCGAGTTCATTAGTTGTTATTCCAGGCTTGACAAAAGCTGTTATAAAATCTAGAACCTCTGATCCAAGTTTCCCTGCAACCCGCATTTTTTCAATCTCTTGCGGGGAATTAAGATGTACCGTCATAGTGTTTCCTGGATAAACAAATAAGCATTATTTTTAGTTAAGATAATAACGTGAATTTGTAAGATTATCTGCTACCTGCTTCAGTTGCGCTTGCTGGCGTATGTGTTGGCAACAACCTAATTTTCTCCGGCTGAAGCTCTGGTCGTAGTTTTATATCACTATCAAAATTAGTTCCAGACTGGAAGTAAACTACTAAAGCCATGTTAGCTACTAATAATAGAAAAAATAGCACTTTCATTGTGGATATACTTTCATTGTTGGTGGTATATTGTTGTTAACAAGCTCTAGCCTTGTTAAAATGCTCGGCTAATCTATTTAATGCCATATTTCCTGGGGCTCCAAAAATGCAAGGTATGAAAGTAGTTTCAAACTTCGTAATGTTAATTGCACTACTATTGTCTAACCAGCTTATTGCTGAAAATTCAATAGGAACCAATTCGCTAGAAAATACTGTTATCAAAGGTGATACCAGTAAAGGTAAAAAAATTGCCGGTCAAGTTTGTGCCGGTTGCCACAATTCTGATGGTAATAGCATAATTCCATCGAACCCAATTCTAGCTGGGCAACATGCAGAGTATATCACTAAGCAATTGATAAACTTTAAATCGCAGGATAAAAAGCCCGCTGAAAGGAAAAGTCCAGTTATGGCTGCAATGGTTGTTCCTCTTTCAGAAGAAGATATGAAAAATCTTGGTGCTTATTACGCCCTACAAAAACCCCAGTCTGGTGGGGCAAAAGACAAAGTACTTGCTGAACAAGGTGAGAAAATTTATCGTGGTGGAAATATAGAGTCTGGTGTACCTGCATGTGCTAGCTGCCATTCTCCAAACGGCGTTGGTATTCCACCCTATTATCCGCGTCTTGCCGGACAGCATGCTGAGTATACTGTAGCACAACTTCGGGCCTTTCGAACTGAGCAGCGGGCCAATGACGCAAACAGTGTGATGCGGGATGTAGTTGCTCACATGAGTGAGCAGGAAATTAGAGCAGTAGCAGAGTTTATCTCAGGTCTAAATTAATAAAAAAACAAAATATAAACATACTATAGCTAGATAGTTTTTATTTCCAAGTACTGAATATTTTCTCAGCTGCTTGTAATGTTTTGCTAATTTCTATATCACCATGGGCGGCAGAAACAAACCCCGCCTCGAAAGCTGATGGTGCGAAATAAATACCTTCTTGCAACATAGCATGGAAAAATCGATTAAAAGCTTCTCTATCACATTCCATTACTTCAGTATAACTTGACGGTATATTCCCTCGAAAATAGAGACCGAACATTCCACCTAACGATTGAGCACAAAAAGTAACCCCATTCTTTTTTGCTGTATCAGTAAGACCATTAATAAGTTTCTGGGTACTACTAGCCAATTTCTCGTAGAACCCAAAGGTTTGCACCATTTGTAAAGTAGCAAGCCCAGCACTAACAGCTATGGGGTTACCTGACAATGTTCCTGCCTGATATACTGTACCTACAGGAGCAAGACATTGCATAATTTCTCGTCGCCCTCCAAAAGCTGCCATGGGCATGCCACCACCAATCACTTTACCAAGTGTAGTAAGATCTGGCTTAATATTATAAAGCCCTTGAGCGCACCCTAATCCAACTCGAAAGCCGGTCATCACTTCATCAAAAATTAACACACTACCATGCCTTGTACATAACTCACGTAGTACTGGCAAAAATTCAGGATTTGGTGCAACTAAATTCATATTACCCGCAACTGGTTCTACTATAACAGCAGCAATTTCGCTACCAGCCTTACTGAATATTTGCTCCAACTCTACAAGGTCATTGTAGTTCAATACAGTAGTCCCATTTGTAACTTCTGTAGATACTCCTGCAGAACTTGGACAACCAAGAGTAAGTGCTCCAGAACCAGCCTTTACCAGTAACGCGTCCTCATGGCCATGATAACAACCCTCAAATTTGATGATACGGTTTCTGCCAGTATAACCCCGTGCAAGACGAATTGCGCTCATAGTAGCTTCAGTGCCTGAGCTTACAAGCCTCACTTGCTCAATGGAAGGAACCAGTTTACATAATAGTTCCGCTAATTCCAGTTCAACCTCAGTCGGGGCACCAAACGTCAACCCATTTTTTATCTTTTCTTGTACCGTTTCAATTACTTTTGGGTGAGCATGACCAAGAATCAAAGGCCCCCAAGAACCTACATAATCAATATAGCTCTTATCATCAACATCCCATACATAAGCCCCCATTCCTCGTTTAAAAAATATAGGTGTACCACCAACTGATTTAAAAGCACGCACCGGTGAATTGACCCCACCTGGGATATATTTTTGAGAAAGTTGAAATAATTTTTGATTAAGTGAAGTCATTTGACAGCTCATTTAAATGATTAATTGAATATTTAGTATGTTTGAATATACGGACTAATTTTTTAGCCTCAGATTGAGTATTAACAGAATTAAAAAGAGACTTACTAACTGCTACAGCATCAGCTCCCTTATATGTTAAGTCTGCAATATTTTCTGAATCAATGCCTCCAATTGCAACAACTGGAATTTGTAGGTTCTGCTTTGCCTGACACAATAAATTTATAGGTGCGGAGACTGCGTTAGGCTTTGTAATAGAAACAAAGAAAGCTCCAAAAGCCGCATAATCTGCTCCATGATTCTCTGCTTTAATAGCGTATCTTAACTGATTGTAACAAGAGGCCCCTATAATCTTTCCCGGTCCTAATCTGCATCGTGCTTCATCTACTGTTATATCCTCTATTCCTAAATGTACACCAGCAGCACCAACTTTAATCGCAAGATCCAGATCATCATTAATAATCAGTGTGGCGTTAAATTTCTGGCAAAGGTTAGAGAGTAAGGTTGCCTGCTCCAGCTTCAAAGTTTTGCCAGCTGTCTTGTTACGGTATTGAACCCATTGCACACCACCAGTAAGTGCTTGTTGCGTTAACATAATTAGGTTAGTAGTATCGATTGAATCGGGAGTTATTGCATATATACCGCTAATCCTTAGATGCGACATCCTGCTCATCCTCTTCTTTAGATTCATGCTCATTACGTGCCCAAAACAAACGGTCGGGTAGATATTGCCCCATCCCCGGATGAAAACCAGCTTTTAGTGCTTGCCAAGTATATTCTTGGGCTTCGTACACTCCGTCAGAAATTGAAAGCCCATTGGCAAGAGTTGCAGCAATTGCAGAAGCCAAGGTACACCCTGATCCATGGAATGAGCCAGTTAGTCGCTGCCAAACATCTGATCTCACAATACCTGAATCTGTATACAAGGTATTCGTAACCTGACGGGTATTTTCATGGGCTCCTGTTATTAACACATATTCACAGCCCATATGTAAAAGCCGTCCACCACATTGATCCAAATCCAACTCATCAAAATCTTCTGTATCATCCTGTACCAGTCGACGCGCTTCTATGCTATTTGGAGTGATAATAGTAGTTTGGGGAAGCAATAATTCACGCATTGCTAAAATCATATCTTCACTTGCCAATTCGTCTCCACGACCAGAACTAAGAACTGGGTCCAAAACTATAGGAATATCCGGATAATCCAGTACAATTTCAGCAATAGCAGCGATAATTTCAACGCTACCCAGCATTCCAATTTTGAACGCATGTACTGGCATATCTTCAAGCACTGCACGTGCCTGGTCTGCCACCCACCCCGGATCTAGTGCCATTACATCATCTACTCCAACTGTATCCTGTACTGTAATAGCAGTAATCACTGACAAAGGATGACAGCCCATACTTGCCAAAGTAAGAGTGTCGGCCTGAATCCCAGCGCCACCGCTAGAATCATTAGCAGAAAAAGAAAGAACTATTGGGGGTGGCTGAAGCATACGTTAATACCGTAAAATGACATTTTAACCCAAAATACAAATATCATGCCTACTACTGAAACTCCTGCATTTCGCAGCTACATGTGCCTCATTTGCGGTTTCGTTTATGACGAAAGCGAAGGATCGCCAGAAGAGGGTATCCCTCCTGGTACACGTTGGGATGACGTGCCAATGAACTGGGTCTGCCCAGAATGCGGAGCTCGTAAAGAAGACTTTGAGATGGTTGAGATTTAATGCGAATCCTACATACCATGCTACGAGTTGGAAACCTAGAAAAATCAATTGATTTTTACTCTACTGTTCTTGGAATGAAAGTACTGCGCCGTAAAGATTATCCTGAAGGAAAATTTACTTTAGCATTTGTTGGTTATCAAGATGAAAGTGATGCCACAGTACTTGAATTAACACACAATTGGGATACAGAAAGGTATGACTTGGGAGCTGGCTTTGGCCACATTGCTATTGAAGTAAATGACGCATATAAGGCATGTGAGATGGTTAAAAAACGTGGTGGAAAAGTTACACGTGAAGCAGGACCCATGAAACATGGTGTCACAGTAATTGCTTTTGTTGAAGATCCTGACGGCTATAAAATTGAGTTTATTCAGAAAAAGGTATCCAAGGAATAACCTAATTAAAAAATAATGAAATTATTTTGCGGATAAATTCTATAGCACAGAAAATTCGCTACTATATTACTAATCATTTTTGGCAAGTGTTAACGCAGCGGCAAAAAAACAATCTGTATTATGTTCACTCGGAAATAACTGTAAAAACATACCTGTATCAAGTGGAATCTTTTGTTTCAAAAATAATTCCGCACAATTTAATAATGTGAATTGGGTATGAGTAGCAAGAAAGTTCTCAATAATCTCTTGATTTTCCTCTGGTAAAAAACTACAAGTTGCATATACTAGTCTACCTCCTGGTTTTAGTAATTTTGCAGAAGATGAAAGTATTGCTTCTTGGCAACGTTTAGTTTTTTCAAGAATCTGTGGTGTCTGACGTAACTTTATATCTGGATTTCGACGTAATGTTCCTAGCCCACTACATGGTGCGTCTACAAGAAGTCGGTCGACTTTTCCAGTTAATCGCTTAACTCTGACATCATTCTCGTTATTTATCCGCCTAGGAAAAAGGTTGGAAAGACCCGAACGTTTAAGACGTGGCTTCAAGTTATTTAATTTTTTTTCTGATACATCAAATGCATATATACGCCCTTTCGAGCTCATCAATGCGCCTATCATTAGAGCCTTACCACCCGCACCGGCACAAAAATCTACTACTATTTCTCCTCGCTTCGGTTGTAACAAATATCCCAAAAGCTGGCTCCCTTCATCCTGTATTTCAATCTTGCCAGAAATAAATAGTTCATGACTCTGAATAGTTGATTTCTTAATAAGGCGAATACCAATGGGTGAGTAAAGAGTAGTTTTTGCGTCAAGACCATCCTTACATAATTTCGTAATCACATCATTACGATTCTCTATTAACGTATTTACGCGCAAATCAAGTGGTGCCGACTGTTGTAACGATAGGCCTAAAGCAAGAATATCCGTATCTGGCATTTTTACCTGAATCTTTTCTATCAGCCACTCTGGAAGCTCTGACCGAATGGCTGATGGCAATGAATCCAGTTTCACCGCTTTAATTTTTACAAGTTGCTTTATTTCAGCTTCACTGATATATGGCATTAATTCTCGCAAATTTATACCTCGAAACTTTACGAGGTATGCAAGAAATAATGAACGGGGAGTAGTTGTACTGATTATATAATTAAGAGAAAAAAAATGTCGAAGAACACCGAATACAGTGTCAGCTATGAATGCCCTCTCATTTACACCAAGCTTATGATTTTCACGAAAAAAATTCCTTAGCACACCATCAGCAGGGCCTTCTAATTTTTGCACTGCTCGAAGCGCCGCAATGGCCATATCCACCTGATACAGTGTAAGGCGCATCTTTTATGAATCCTTGCAATAAAAGTGAACTAAAAGCTCATCCATGTACTTCTGATGAGTATAGAACTGAATTGTCAGAAATTTCATTGCGCACTTCAACATTACTTCCTGAAAGTTTTAACCGACCTTCCACAAATAAACGTACGGCCTCTGGAAAGATGCGATGTTCCTGTAACAGAACCCGTTCAGCTAGTGTTTCACTAGTATCATCCGGCAGCACCCGTATTGCTGCCTGAATAATAATTGGCCCATGATCCACTTCTGACGTAACAAAATGTACTGTACAGCCATGTATCTTTACTCCTTCTTTTAACGCTTGCTTGTGAGTCTCTAGCCCAGGAAATGCAGGCAATAATGAAGGATGAATATTTATTAGCTTATCTTTATATTTGTGAACAAAATTATCTCCTAACACTCGCATAAAACCAGCTAATACAATAAGTGATGGCTGATATGAGTCAATTTTCATTGCTAATGAAAGTTCAAATGCTGCTCGATCTGGATATACCCTATGATCTACTATACATGTTTCAATATTGTGTTCTTTGGCTATTTCAAGTCCGGCTGCGTCAGGGTTGTTACTAATAACAGCAGCTATTCTGACTGGTAGTTTTGCCTCAAGCAATGCCTGCATATTGCTACCACGACCAGAAATAAGAATAACAAGGGATTTCATTAGATTAATTGTAATATGGATGTAACTGAACACTGATCATTCAACGAGAGCCTGTTCTTCCCCTTTACTACGTTTCCGAGTTGTACCAATATGCCATACAACTTCTCCTGCATTACGTAACATCTTCATTACAGCTTCAACATATTCATTGGAAATTATTAGTACCATCCCTATACCGCAATTAAATACACGATACATTTCGAAATCAGCGATTTTCCCTTGCTGTTGTAACCAGCTGAATAATTCCGGCATATCCCAAGCCGATCTTTTCAATACAGCAGTAAGGTCATCGGGTAAAACACGTGGGATATTTTCTACTAACCCACCCCCTGTAATATGTGCCATACCTTTTACCGGAAAATGCTTCAATAGATCAAGTACCGGCTTTACATAAATACGTGTCGGCTCCATGATTATATCCATCAGCACTTTACCATCAAGATTAGCAGACATGTTCGTATGTCTCTCTTCCAAAATCTTGCGAATCAAAGAGTACCCGTTTGAATGCGCGCCACTAGAAGCAAGACCAAGAACAGCATCACCCTCTGTAATTGATCGGCCATTTATAATACGATCCTTTTCAACCACACCTACAGTGAAGCCTGCAAGATCATATTCATTCTCTGAATACATACCAGGCATTTCTGCAGTTTCACCACCAATTAAAGCACATCCAGCTTGTTCGCACCCTAAAGCAATACCTTTGACTACTCGGGTAGCAATATCAACGTCCAGTCTGCCACAAGCAAAATAATCAAGGAAGAATAGTGGTTCTGCCCCCTGTACCAATATATCGTTAACACTCATTGCTACTAGGTCTATGCCAATACGGTCATGCTTTTCAAATTTAAATGCAAGTTTTAATTTAGTCCCTACTCCATCGGTACTAGATACAAGTACTGGATTTTTATAATTTTTTGAGATTTCAAATAGCGCACCAAAACCACCAATCCCATTAAGAACTTCTGGGCGTAAAGTACATTTAACGTGCGGTTTAATGTTTTCTACCAAACGATAACCTGCATCAATATCAACGCCTGCTTTATAGTAAGACATATGATTCTTGTCCGAATTTCCCCGATTAGATGAAGTCAAGTTGAGTTCTCGCGTAGTAGCAGTTAGAGTGCAGTTTCTAGGAATAACAATTTTACCGTAAATGGACAACAAACACTCCGCCGATTTACATTATCTATGGTGGCTAGCATTGGCGTTACCAGCAAATGCTATACTGCTAGTTTGGTTACGGCACGTCCGTAAGCAGTATTTGAAAAGTAGTCTTTACAATTCGTAAATGAAACAACTGCTTCTGGATATCGCTCCTCCCTCCTTACCCACACTAGAGAACTTTGTGCCGGGACGCAACCTTGAATTATTTCAAGTTCTAAAAAATATCCTTGAAAGACAAGAACAAGAACGCTTTATATACCTTTGGGGTGAGAGAGGGTGTGGAAAAAGTCATTTATTACATGCAGTAGTTGAAGCATGCGCTAGAAATAAACTGGATGCAGCTTATATAAATTGTGGTATAACGCACAACTCAAATACAGAGTTTTCTGCTATTGATGAAACTGATTGCTTAACAATAGATAATGTTGATCATCTCAATGCATCAGCACAAATCGGCTTGTTTAATCTCTATAACCATATTAGAGATGAAAGTAACTCACTTATGTTGGTAAGTGGATCTGTTGCTCCATCACAACTAAAATTACGTGAAGATTTAGTTACACGCTTGGGATGGGGATTGGTTTATCAAGTTCATGAGTTATCTGATGATGAAAAAATACAAGCCATGAAAAACCATGCCAAAAGAAAGGGGTTTGAGTTGCCTCAGGATGTATGCAATTATTTACTGCGACATGTACAACGTGATTTACCGTCATTGATAGTCACGCTTGACGCGCTTGACCTATACTCACTTAGGGAAAAACGCTCAATTACTATTCCTATGCTACGCGAATTATTGCTTTCAGTATCATGAACCTGGCCCTATTTGATCTTGACAATACGCTCTTGACTAGTGACAGCGATTTTGAGTGGTCTCAATTTCTAATTGAAAAAAAAATTCTTGATCGTGAAGCATATGAGTCACGTAATTTAGAATTTTATGAGCAATATAAAGCCGGCACACTGGACATACGTCAATTTTTAGATTTCCAATTACAGCCATTATCTCGCTATTCCCGCATCCAGCTTGATGATTGGCATAGTGAATTTATGGCAAAGAAGATCATTCCTTTGATTGCACCGGGCGCATATGAGCTGATCAATAAACATGTGCTAGGGGGTGATTTGTGTATCATTATCACTGCCACAAACCGCTTTGTTACCGAACCAATTGCAAGAACTTTGGGGATAAGCAATCTAATTGCAACCGAACCCGATCAGGAAGATGGTAAATTTAATGGTCAGGTTCTAGGTACTCCATGCTTTAGAGAAGGAAAAATTACGAGGTTAGAAGGCTGGTTAGATGAACGCAATCTTACCTGGCTGTCTTTCCTTGAAAGTTGGTTTTATAGTGATTCTCTTAATGATATTCCGTTACTTAACAAAGTATCAAATCCTGTAGCAGTAGATCCTGATTCAACTCTCAAAGAACATGCAAAAAAAAATAAATGGCCAATTATTAGCCTAAGATAGGCTCTTTGTTAAAAATCTGGCTTTAATTAGTCTTATTAAATTATGTACCATAACTTTTCTTTTTTATCTTTATTGTAATGAGTTCCACTCAGTTCTCAGGTTGGCATCCTGTACCTTTAACTATGTCATTCAAAATTCGTGACTGGTTACAAAATCGTGGCTCCCTTACACGTCAAATTCAACAACGTTGCAAGAGTTTTCGTGTAGAACCAGTCTTCCAATCTCTTGCAACAGCATGTGAAGATGAACTCTCCTTACTGAGATTGCGCCCAAAAGAACTAGCACATGTCCGCGAGGTATATTTGTACTGTGGCAAAATACCCGTAGTGTTTGCTCACTCTGTTGTGGCGAGAAAAAACTTACTGGGAGCATGGTATGGAATGAATAAACTTGGCAACAAGTCACTAGGTACCGTACTGTTTACTAACCCGGTTATCAAACGCACTCCATTGAGTTTTAGAAAACTAAATCTGACTCATCCACTATTTCATCGAGCATGTAAAAATATGCAAGATCAACCAGATAATCTATGGGCACGCCGTTCTTTATTTACTCTACATGGACAATCTATACTAGTTACTGAAGTGTTTCTTCCCACAATTTTGGAATTAGTTTAATGCTTATTTCAAAACGCCTAGAGTATTACGAGAAGCTCATGCGTCTTGATAAACCTATTGGTATTTTGCTGCTTCTATGGCCTACACTATGGGGCTTGTGGCTAGCAGCAGGCGGAATACCTAACTGGGTTATTTTGTGGATATTTGTCCTTGGTACAGTTCTTATGCGTTCTGCTGGCTGTGTAATAAATGACTATGCAGACCGAAATTTCGATCTATACGTTGAGCGCACCAAAGACCGTCCACTTGCAACTGGGGTAGTAAGTACTAAAGAAGCTCTATTTCTAGCTGCAGGACTTAGTTTATGTGCATTCCTTCTAATTCTTAATTTAAACCACCTAACAATTGCATTGTCAGTATGTGCATTGCTTCTAGCTGCAAGCTACCCGTTCACAAAACGGTTTTTTGCAATGCCACAAGCATATTTAGGCATTACTTTTAGTTTCGGAATTCCGATGGCATTTGCTGCACAAACTAATAATATACCGATAATTGCATGGCTGTTAATGGCTGCAAATTTACTCTGGGTAATAGCTTATGATACTGAATATGCAATGGTGGATAAAGTTGACGATCTTAAAATTGGCATTAAGACCTCTGCCATTACTTTTGGACGCTTTGATGTGGCTGGAATTATGCTTTGTCATGTAATTTTTATAAGCCTTATGGTTGCTGTGGGGCAGATACAAAAGCTTGGTGTAGCATACTATCTAGGCCTTGGTACTGCGTTAGGCCTTATAATGTACCAATATCATTTGATTCATGATCGAGAGCCAGCTCGTTGTTTTAAAGCTTTTCTTCACAATAATTGGGTAGGTGCAATTGTGTTTACCGGTATTTTTCTTGATTACTTTATAAAAACAACCTTTTAAATACACATGCAATGAAATATAAAGATCTTCGAGAATTCCTTGTACAACTAGAAAGTAAGGGTGAATTAAAACGTGTTACAACTGAGATTAGCCCATACTTGGAAATGACTGAAATTTGTGATCGATTATTAAAGTCTGGAGGCCCTGCTGTTATATTTGAGAACCCTAAAGGACATAATATTCCTGTACTAGGAAACTTGTTTGGTACATCTAAACGTGTTGCGATGGGTATGGGACAAGAATCAGTTGAAGCTTTACGCAAAGTAGGTGAGCTCCTATCTTATCTAAAAGAACCAGACCCGCCCAAAGGCCTAAAAGATACGTGGGACAAACTACCAATACTTAAGCAAGTTCTGAACATGGCGCCAAGAGTACTTACAAGCGCGCCATGTCAAGACATTGTCTGGGAAGGTAAAGATATTGATCTTTACAAATTTCCTATCCAGACATGCTGGCCTGAGGATATTGGTCCTCTGATTACCTGGGGATTAACTATCACCAAAGGCCCAAAAAAGACAAGACAAAACCTAGGCATTTATCGCCAACAAGTAATAGCGCCTAACAAACTCATTATTCGCTGGCTAGCTCATCGTGGTGGTGCTCTAGATTTTCACGATTTTTGCCTTGCAAATCCAGGGCAACCGTATCCGCTAGCAATAGCACTTGGAGCCGATCCCGCAACTATACTTGGTGCAGTTACACCAGTACCAGATAGCTTGAGTGAATACCAGTTTGCTGGATTACTACGTGGCACAAAAACAGAAATTGTAAAATGTCTAAGCCATGATTTACAGGTTCCTGCTAGCTCAGAAATTGTACTGGAAGGGTTTATTTACCCTAATGAAGAAGCCCTTGAAGGACCATTCGGTGACCACACTGGATATTACAATGAGCAAGAGACATTTCCAGTATTCACAGTTGAGCGCATTACCATGCGACATAATCCAATTTATCACTCCACTTACACCGGCAAGCCACCCGATGAACCCGCAATTCTAGGTGTGGCGTTAAACGAGGTATTCGTACCGTTACTACAGAAACAGTTCCCTGAAATCATTGATTTTTACTTACCACCTGAAGGCTGCTCCTACCGAATGGCAGTGATAAGTATGAAAAAACAATATGCTGGCCATGCAAAGCGTGTGATGTTCGGCGTGTGGAGCTACTTACGACAGTTTATGTACACAAAATTTATCATTGTTACTGATGATGATGTGGACATCCGTGACTGGAAAGAGGTTATCTGGGCAATTACAACCCGCGTTGATCCAGCACGTGATACTCTGATTGTCGAGAATACGCCTATAGATTATCTTGATTTTGCCAGCCCTGTATCTGGTTTGGGTGGAAAAATGGGTCTAGATGCCACTAACAAATGGTCTGGAGAAACTACCCGTACCTGGGGCAAGCCAATTGCGATGGATCCAACAGTAAAAGTTCGTATAAATGAGCTTTGGAAAGAATTAGGAATTTAACCTTATTTTCACAAAATATTAATGAAAAACTCTAAAAGGTGAAGTCAGGTAAGCCTGTCGAGGGGTTTTACACATTCCTTACTGACGCACTTGAACACTTTAGGTATATATCTGTATAAAAACAAAATAAATATTATGGTATAGAAATTGCTAGTAATAAAAGATAATTAAAAATTATACTAGATTTGTAAGAATTGTGACTTGTCTCACAGA
>Ga0265303_10001083_pt1 | contig 16356 bp, 9 predicted proteins | sample Helome_2_FD_192494 | JGI IMG/M metagenome (GOLD analysis project Ga0265303, IMG submission 192494) | Marine sediment microbial communities from subtidal zone of North Sea - Hel_20160317 (Illumina Assembly) | ecosystem: Environmental > Aquatic > Marine > Subtidal zone > Sediment ... | reverse complement strand
CTGCGCAGCACTTCAGAGACCGACTGGATGATCAGCGAAGATGGCGCCCGCTTCCTGATCGCCGTGACTTCGCCAAACAGCGTGCGGCGGTCGGTCCTTGACTCCCTGACGGAGCACGACTGGTCGCAGATATATACGGAACACACGCTATTGGCTGCCGCTCAGCTGGAGGACGAAGTTGCTGCCGGGCTTCTCAAGGACTTGCGCTTGCTGCTGCCGCTTATCGTCGCTGTGACACTTTTCGCGGTGTTTGTCGCTTTTGGCTATTGGCGCGCCCTGTTGTTGCCGCTCTTCGCCAGCGCCGCATCAACGCTCGTTACCTTTGCGCTGTTCTCGGCGTCCGTCGTAACCATCAATCTGGTGACCTTGCTCGCGCTGCCGATTGTGTTGATTGTCGGCCTCGCGAACAGTTGTCATTTTCTGGCAAAGTCCCGGTCGGTATTCGTGGCACGGGACGGCGTTGATAACGCCGTTCGGCAAACGATGCAGCGCGTCGGGCCGCCGTTCTTTTTCAGCACAGTGACAACTTCCATCGCACTTGCATCTCTGGGCTTCAACGACCTGCCGCCGATCGCGAACCTGGGCTTGCTCTCGGCCGGAGCGTTGTTGATTGTGTTCTTTCTCGTTCTTCTTGCCGCGCCGTTGTCATTGCGGTGGTATCTGCGGGGCGCTTCCGAATCCTGGCACGAGTCACGTGTATTTGCCGCCGTGTCGCACGTGTTGGCGACGTGGCGCATGCATATCAGCTCCGTACTTCTGTTGGCCATGGTCGCAGGGGCCGCGTGTGTGCCGCTCTTGAACGTCAAGTCGGAACCGCGCGCATTTTTTCCCGACAACGCACCGTTTTCCTCGGCCCTGAGCATGTTCGAGCAGGAATTCTATTTTTTTGCCCCGGTACAGGCGCTCGTTTCGGGGCAGGACGCGGACCCTTTGCTCTTACTGCGAAATGCCGGCGCGCTGCGCGATGCTCTTTCGGACCAGGAGGGCGTCGTGCACGTCAGCCTGACGCCTGCTATCGATCGTGACAATGCCTACGTGGTCAGCGCTCTGGTGGTGAACGAGGCGGCGCTCCCCGGCGTCTTCTCACACATCGACTCGGCTGCTTTCAGTCCAGGCATCGAAGCTGCCTACACGAACGCGTCGATCGTGTATGGGGATATCGACCGGCAGGCGATGGAGTCGTTGTTGCGTTCGCTCGGCGTGTCGGCGGCCCTGATCTTCGGCGCCGTATTGCTCGTATTCGGTTCGGCGCGAGCACTGTTGAGCACGATGCTCGCGAATGCGGTGCCGCTGTTGCTTGTCTGCGGCATGGTCTGGCTGATCGGCAGCCCGCTAAATCTGGTGACGATTTTTGTGTTTCTCGTCGCCCTTGGCGTCATCGTCGACGATTCGATTCATATTCTTTTCTGGCGCGCTGCGGGCGACGCCGTGTCGGGCAGCAGCATCGAGTTCAGTGTGATACTGAGTACGTTGATTCTTTGTATCGGGCTCCTGCTGTGTCAGCTGAGCGACTTTCCGACGACAAGGCAGTTTGCAGGCTACTCGGCGCTGGCAATCACTGCCGCGGTAGTAAGTAACCTGACCGTGTTGCCTCTTCTGCTACGAGCCCCGCAATCCGACACCGCATTGTCCTGATCAGACATCGAGGTTTGCGACAGTCAGTGCGTTCTTCTCGATGAAATCCCTGCGCGGCTCGACCTGGTCGCCCATTAGCGTTGTAAATATTTCGTCTGCCTTGACGGCATCATCGATTTTCACCTGCATCAGCCGGCGCGTCTCCGGGTTTACGGTGGTATCCCAAAGCTGATCGGGGTTCATTTCGCCAAGACCTTTGTATCGCTGAATAGACTGCCCGCGGCGCGCCTCGTTCATCAGCCACTCGACGACGTCGGGAAATTTCTCGACCGTACTGCGTCGGTCGCCGCGCTGTACAAATGCGCCCTCGCCCAGCAGACCTGCGAGTTTGCCCGCAAGCGTCATGATGGCCTTGTACTCGTTGGTGTCGAAAAACTCCTTGGGCAGGTAACGCGTTGCGCCGATGCCGTGCTGGACTTTCGTGATTGCCACGCGCACGCCCTCACCGTCCTCGTCACCGCGGTCCAGCGTTGCGGAGTAGCTCCCGCCGTTGCCGTTACTTGCGCGGTCGCCTTCGACCTTCGGCAGTGCCACAGAAAACTTCTTCGTCCATGCCTCAAGCGCGTCAAGATCGTCGGTCAGCTCGGCCGTTACCGCTGGCAAAGTATTCAGTGTGCGCAGTACCGCTTCGTCATAACGACCGGCGAGGCGAGTGATGATCGTTTCTGCCGCGATGTATTCTTTTGCTAGCGTCTCGAGTGCGGCGGCGGATAGCGCGGGCGCTTCCTTGTTGACGTGCAACTCGGCGTTGTCGAGCGCAGCGTTCAGCAAAAAGTCATTGAGTTCCGCGTCGTCTTTGACGTACACCTCCTGCTTGCCCCGCTTGATCTTGTAGAGCGGCGGTTGCGCGATGTACACGTGCCCGCGTTCTATCAGTTCCGGCATCTGCCGGTAGAAAAACGTCAACAACAACGTGCGAATGTGCGAGCCGTCGACGTCGGCGTCCGTCATGATGATGATGCGGTGGTAACGCAGCTTGTCGGCATCGAAATCGTCGCGGCCGATGCCGCAACCAAGCGCCGTGATCAACGTACCGACCTCGACAGACGAGAGCATCTTGTCGAAACGCGCTTTTTCAACATTCAGGATCTTGCCCTTCAGCGGGAGTATCGCCTGCGTGCGGCGGTCGCGGCCCTGTTTGGCCGAGCCGCCGGCCGAGTCGCCCTCGACGAGAAACAGCTCGGACAAGGCCGGATCCTTCTCCTGGCAGTCGGCAAGCTTGCCCGGCAGCCCGGCGACATCGAGCGCACCTTTGCGGCGCGTCATCTCGCGGGCCTTGCGTGCCGCCTCGCGCGCGCGCGCCGCGTCGACGATCTTGGATACGATCGCTTTTGCTTCCTGTGGCTGCTCGAGCAAAAATTCCTCGAGCCGACCCGCCATCGCCTGCTCGACGACGCCTTTAATTTCAGATGAAACTAATTTGTCCTTGGTTTGCGACGAAAATTTCGGGTCTGGCACCTTGACCGAAAGAACGGCTGTCAGCCCTTCGCGAGCGTCGTCGCCGGACGGCGTGAATTTGTCCTTCTTTGCGCTAAGCTCTTTTTCGATATAGGTGTTGAGGGTGCGCGTCAGCGCCGTGCGAAAGCCTGCCAGGTGGGTTCCGCCGTCACGCTGCGGAATATTGTTCGTGTAGCAGAACATGTTCTCCTGGTAGCCATCGTTCCACTGCAGCGCAGCCTCCACGCCGACGTCATCTTTCATGGCCGAGAAATGAAAGACGGTGTTGTGTATGGGTGTCTTGTTACGGTTCAGGTGCTCGACGAACGCCCGAATGCCGCCTTGGTATTCGAAGATGTCTTCCTTCTCGTCCCGCTCATCCACGAGGTGAATCCGCACGCCGGAGTTCAGAAACGAGAGCTCTCGCAGCCTGCGCGCCAGGATCTCGTAATGAAATTCGATATTCGTGAACGTGCCGCTGCTGGGCTTGAAGCGAAGCGTCGTTCCGGAGCGGTCTGTTTCCCCGACGATGGCGAGCGGCGCCTTGGGCTCGCCGTGCTCGTACTCCTGCTGGTGCGACTTACCTTCGCGATGAATCGTCAGTACCAGGTGTTCGGAAAGCGCGTTGACGACAGAGACACCGACGCCGTGAAGGCCTCCCGAAACCTTGTAGGAGTTGTCGTCGAATTTGCCGCCAGCGTGCAGCACGGTCATGATCACTTCAGCTGCAGAACGGCCCTCTTCCGGATGCATATCGACCGGTATGCCGCGGCCATCGTCGGTGATCGTTACCGACTCGTCCGCATGAATCGTGACCGTGATCGTGTCGCAATGACCAGCCAGAGCCTCGTCGATCGAGTTGTCGACGACCTCAAAAACCATGTGGTGCAAACCGGTGCCGTCATCGGTATCGCCGATGTACATGCCCGGTCGTTTTCGAACAGCCTCAAGGCCCTTTAAGACCTTGATATTACTGGAAGTATATTCAGACTCGTCGGTCATTCCACGTCCTCGGATTACAACCGATCTATTGTATCAAACGGTGGCCCTGAAAGTACCCCCAAAGCCTTATTTAATAAGGGAATATCCGGTGTTTATAACCCGCCGGACAAGGTGTCTGCGGACCCCGTGTCCAGGCCGGCGGCACCACTGTCAGCTGCCCTTAGGGTAGGCGTTTCAGCGTGCCGTGTTCCACGTGAAACACGGCGCCCAGACTCGCGAATAAAGCCGTATCGGCCTCAAGGCTCGTTGCTATGACCTGACACCCCAGCCTCGCCACCCGGGCCATTAGCCGTTCTAGCGATCCGCCATCGAGTTCGGCCGCCGGATCATCGATCAACAGAAGCAACGGTTTTTCGAGCGCCGCTTGTGCGGTCTCCGTTGCCGCGAGGACCATCGTGCACGCAAGCAGTTTTTGTTGCCCTCGCGACACGAGCTTGCGTGCCTGCCTTTCATCATAGGTCAGCTTCAGGTCTGCCCGGTGCGGCCCGGCCTGGGTACTGCCCTGCTGCAGGTCCCGCTCGAGCCCGGCCTGGAGCGCCTCGAGCAACGATCGCTCCTCGTTCCAGCCGGCCCGGTACTCAAAGCCCACCTCGCTTCCGAGCAGGTCGACGCCGGTTTCCTCGAGCGCCTCGGCCGCAACCTCCAGAGCCAGCCGCCTGCCGGCGTCGACCTGCTCCGACAGCACCGCAAACTCCGCGTCCCAACCGCTGATCGTTTCCCTGCCGACCCCGGATCGAAGCGCCGCATTGCGTTGTTTGAGCGCCCGGCGAAACCGCCGCCAGAGATCGAGATAACCGTGTTCCACGTGAAACGCGATCCAATCCAGATAACGGCGGCGCTGCTCTGGCGCTCCGGCCACAAGGTCGTGGACATCGGGCTCGATGATTTGCAGCGGCAGCGCTTCGGCCAGTGCCGCCGCCCCGCCATCACTTTCACCATCTATCCGAACCTCCAGGCCCGCGGCGCTATTACGTACGCCAATACTGCTGTTTCTGCCATCAGCCTCGACGCGACCGAACAACACGAACTCCTTTTCCCCGTGCCGAATCAGGTTACTCGTCGGGGCGCCGCGAAAGGACTTTCCCCGCCCAAGGTAGGCCAGGGCCTCGAGAACACTCGTCTTGCCGGACGCATTGGCGCCGAAAATCAAATTGTTGCCCGGGTCCGCTTCCAGCTCGATATTCGCCAGGCAGCGGAAATCGCGCGCAGAAAATTGCTGGATTGGCACTGGCGCCCGGCCTGGCGGCTCCTAGAGGCGCATAGGCATAACGACAAATTTGCAGTCGTCTTTGCCCGGCTCCCGGATCAGGCAGCTCGAATTGCCATCGAGAACTGAGAGCGTCACGGTATCGCCAGCTACGGCTCCCAACGCATCCAGCAGATAATTGACGTTGAAGCCGATCTCTATGTCTTCTCCACCGTAATCTACCTCGAGCTCTTCCTCTGCTTCTTCCTGCTCTGGGTTATGCGCTTGCATGACGACCCCGCTGTCGCGAATAACCAGTCGGATTCCCCGGTATTTCTCGTTCGACAGGATCGCCGTGCGCTGCAAGGCCCCTTTGAACGCATCCCTGTCCGCCGTCAGCTCGTTGCTCGATTCCTTTGGTATGACGCGCTCGTACTCGGGAAATCGACCGTCTATGAGCTTCGACGTAAAACGAATCCCGTCGAGCTGGATACGCACGTGATTCGGGCCCAGCTCGATATTCAGCGATCCTTCACCGGTCATCAGTCGCTGCAGTTCCAGCACCCCTTTGCGCGGCACGATAACCTGCTGCTCATTGAGAGACCCGCCGCCAAGGTCCGCCTGACAAAGGGCCAGCCGATGGCCGTCCGTTGCCACAGTCCGTAAATGTTTCCCACCGGTCTCGAGTAGCATTCCGTTCAGGTAATACCTCACATCCTGTTGGGCCATTGAGAAATGTGTCTTCTCTATCAGCCGACCGAGAACAGCCTGATCGACCTCTATCATCTGCCCGGCCTTGATGTCTTCTACACTGGGAAACTCGGCCGCCGGCAGTGTCGCCAGGCTGAACTTGCTTCTTCCTGATCGGATAATTGCTTTTTCGCCACTCACACTGATATCGATGTCGGAGCCTTCCGGTAATGCTCTGCAGATGTCGAGCAGCTTCCGTCCCGATACTGTGATTTCGCCGCCGGTCTCGACATTAACCTCCGTTTGCGCGACGAGCTCGACCTCGAGATCTGTCGCCGTAACAGAAAGCTCGTTATTCCTGGCGACCAGCAGGATGTTCGACAGAATCGGCATGGTTTGCCGACGTTCGACTACTCCTATGACGGCCTGGAGGGGCTTCAGAAGTACCTCCCGAGCAGCGCTTAACTTCATAGATTCCACCTGTTAATAAATATTGGATAGTATTAACTTATTGTTATTATTAAGGCCTATCGCGCCTGTGGATAAAAACTAAATACCCTTATAAAACAATAGCTTATATAACAAAAAACCACCTTCAACCCGGTGCACCAAGAGCCTCGTACCTGTGTGTACGCTGTGGATAAAACTGCCACCTTTCGTCATCCACTGCTTATCCACATCATCCTGTCAGAGTTCTCAACAAATTCAAATAATCGTCATCGATCCGCTTTTCGGTTTCGCGTAACGCGGCTACACGACGACAACCATGAAGGACCGTCGTATGGTCGCGGCCACCAAAGGCATCCCCGATTTCGGGCAGGCTGTGGTTTGTCAGCTCTTTGGCGAGCGCCATCGCAATCTGCCTCGGTCGCGCGATAGATCGACTGCGGCGCTTGGAAAGCAGATCGCCGACCCGAATCTTGAAGTATTCGGCGACAGTCTTTTGGATGTTGTCTATAGATACCAGGCGAGCCTGCAGCGCGAGGAGATCGCGCAGGGCCTCTTTAGCGAAGTCGAGATTGATCGGGCGCTCTGTGAAACGCGAGTTCGCAATGACCCGACGCAATGCGCCTTCGAGTTCCCGGACGTTCGACCGAATTCTTTTCGCAATAAAAAAAGCGACCTCTTCGGGAAGCTCGACACCTTCGGTACTTGCTTTGCTCATCAGAATCGCCACCGACGTTTCCAGCTCCGGTGGCTCAATCGCGACCGTCAGGCCCCAGCCAAAGCGGGACTTGAGTCGTTCCTCGAGGCCGTTGACCTCTTTCGGGTAGCGGTCGCAGGTCAGCACGATCTGGCGCTGTCCTTCCAATAGCTCATTAAACGTATGAAAAAACTCTTCCTGAGATCGTTCTTTGCCGGCGAAAAACTGTATATCGTCGATCAGCAGGGCATCGAGAGATCGATACGTGCGCTTGAACTCCGATATTTTGTTGTGCTGCAGGCCGCGGACCATATCCCCGACAAAACGCTCCGAATGGACGTATGCAACGCGAGCGTCGGGCTTCTCCCGGACCATCGCGTTGCCAATAGCGTGCATGAGGTGCGTCTTGCCAAGGCCAACGCCACCGTAAATGAACAGCGGGTTATACGATTTACCGGGATTCTGGCCAACCTGCGATGCGGCAGCCCTGGCCAGCTGGTTGCTCTTGCCCTCCACAAAACTGCTGAAGACAAACGCCGGGTTCAGGCGCGACTCGATGTTCATTGTCGGCGTGACTTTGACTGCAAGAGGCCTGGCCGGCTGACCCGCGGACGATGCCGGTGCTGGTGCCACGCGCCGGGACCCTACCTCGACGACGAGCTCCTTTTCCTGGCCTTGTCCATCGACGATTTCGACAATCCGTTCGAGATAGTGGCTGCGAAGCCAGTCGACGACGAAACGGTTGGGAGCGAGCAAGCGCAGCACGCGAGCGTCTTCGACGGCCTGAAGCGGCCGGATCCAGGTATTGAATTCCTGCTCAGGAAGCTCCGCCTGGAGGTCGCGGACGCACCGGTTCCAGAGCATCATCTCGGCTGGCAATTGAGTCCCCAAAGAACGTGCGAATCGTAGTTATTAGAATGAAGACCGGGCAGTCTATACCGTCTGTGAAAGCGCCGCCAGACAAGCGGTCAAAAGAAGCGGTTTCGGCTTCAAGCCCAGTGTTTGCGCCCGTCTATTGACACTGTCTGGCCATCTGCGTACTCTTGCCGCCCTTCCGAATCGCAGGTCCTTGAGAGACTTGCAGAAAACCCAGGTACCAGGCAAATGAAACGTACGTATCAGCCAAGCAAAATCAAGCGCGCACGCACACATGGATTTCGTGCCCGTATGGCTACCAAACCCGGGCGCCTGGTATTGAAGCGCCGCCGTGCCAAAGGCCGCGCCAAGCTTACGCCCTGATTGTCGGCGCCATCGCCGGCGACGACGTTTCTCTCTTGGCTGGCGGCCTCAACTACCGGCTCCAAAAAGAAAACCGGCTACTGAACGCAGCCGACTACGGGCGCGTGTTCAAAAAAGCAACGCGCAGTCGCGACAAATGGTTTACGGTACTTTGCAGAGAAAACAGCATGGACATCGCCCGGCTTGGCCTGGCGGTTTCGAAAAGGAACTGCCGCCACGCGAGCGGCCGAAACAGAATCAAGAGGGTCGTCAGAGAGTCGTTCCGACAACATCAAGTGGAGCTGGCCGGGCTGGATATCGTGGTACTCAATCAGCCGGCTTGTCGTGCAGCGCCCAACGAGAGTCTGTTCGACAGCCTGGCGCGCCACTGGAAGAAATGCAGGACGGCGCCTCGCGACACCGACGGGCAGGAATTAGGAAAGCATGGATAATCAACGGCTGCTGATCTGGGCGTTTTTCGGAATGATGGTCTGGCTGACATACCAGGCCTGGATGCAGGACTACGGCCCGCAGCCCGCGCCAGCGCCCATCGCGACAGAAACTCCCGACAGTGATACCGCCGACGCAGGTATACCGGAGCTGACAGACACAACGATTGCGGCCCCGGACGTAATGCCTGCTGCCGAGGCGCCGGCGCCCGAAGTAGAGGTTGCGGTGGCGCCCGCTATTCTGGTGCAAACCGACGTTTTCGAGCTGGAGCTGAGCACGCAGGGCGGGACCATACAGCGCGCCATGCTGCTCAACTACCCGGTGGCCAAAGATCGGCCCGACGACCTCGTGGAGCTCATGAGCACTGACGCCGATCAGCTCGGCCTGATCCAGACCGGCCTGCGCTCGGTTGGCGAGGGGCCAGAGCCGAATCATCGGGCCACATTGTCGGGCAGCGCAACCAGCTTCTCGCTGGCCGGCGACAACGAACTGGTGGTGCCGCTGACCTGGACCGACGGCGCAGGGGTGACGGTGGAAAAACGTTTTCACTTTGCACCCGGCAGCTACCGGATCCTGATCGAGCAGCAGGTTACGAACGACAGCGAAACGCCCTGGCGTGGCGCTGAGTATGCACAGCTGCAGCGACGCTCGTTCGAACAGGAACGGTCGATGTTCGACGTCGGCTCTTACTCCTTCGACGGGCCGATCATTTACAACGGCGAAAAGTCCGAGAAGCTTAGTCGAGATGATCTGCTCGATGACGGGCCTTACTCGTTCACATCGGAGCGCGGCTGGTTTGGCGCCATCCAGCATCACTTCGTCAGCGCTGTCGTACCGGAGCACGATACGACTCAGCGCTACAACATATCGGTGCGCGGTGCAGTGTCGACCGCGAGTGCAATCGGGCCGACACAGACCATAGCGCCCGGGGAAAGTACGACCTTCACGACAACCGTGTTTATCGGCCCGAAGCTGCAGAGCCAGCTCGAGGACATCGACCCGACCCTGAAACTGACGGTCGACTACGGCTGGTTGACGATCCTGTCACAGCCGCTGTTCTGGTTGCTTAGCAAGGCCTTCGGTTTGTTCGGTAACTGGGGCGTATCGATTATCGCGGTTACTTTTCTGATCAAGCTGCTGTTTTACAAGCTAACCGAATCGAGCGGCCGCTCGATGGCGAAAATGCGTAACCTGCAGCCGCGCCTCAAGGCGCTGCAGGAGCGCTACAAGGACGATCGCCAGCAGCTCAGCCAGGCAATGATGGATCTCTATAAGCGGGAAAAAGTCAATCCGGCGGCAGGTTGCCTGCCCATACTGATTCAAATGCCGTTTTTCCTGGCGTTCTACTGGGTGCTCCTCGAGAGCGTCGAGATGCGGCAAGCACCTTTCGCGCTCTGGATCACCGATCTGTCGGTCAGGGATCCCTTCTTCATTCTGCCGCTGATCATGGGCGCCGCAATGTTCTTCCAGCAAAAGCTGAATCCGCAGGTCGGCGACCCGGTGCAGGTCAAAGTCATGCAGGTGATGCCGGTTATTTTCACGGTGTTCTTCGCATTCTTCCCGGCGGGTCTTGTGCTCTATTGGGTAACGAACACGCTGTTGTCGATCGCCCAGCAATGGAAGATCAACAAGGTCGTCGAAGCCGAAGCAAAGCAGAAAAAAGGCGGCAAGAAAGACAAGCCGAGCTGATCGCTGCGGCTGCTCAGCGCAGCTGGGTTCTGATCTTTATTTCATTGTGCAGTGTCTTGTGGACCGGACAGCGATCCGCGATTTCAAGCATGCGGGAAACCTCCTGCTCGCTCAGGTCGCCATCAAATGAAATGCTGCGGCGGAACTGATGGATCTGGCCGCTATCGCTTTCGCAGTCTGCACAGTCCTCGGCATGCATTCTGCCGTTCGTGACGCGGACCGTCGCCGATCGCATGTTGAGCTTTTTGTGGCTTGCATACATCTTCAACGTCATAGTTGTGCAGGTGGCAAGCGCCGCCGATAACAGGTCGTAGGGCGTCGGCCCGAGATCGGTGCCGCCGACAGAAGCGGGCTCATCGGCAACCAGCGCGTGTTCTCCGGCGCGCACCTCCGTGCGGAAGCCGTCTGAAAACGTGCGCGCGACAACCTCACCGCTGTCCGCCGCAAGATCCGGGACGACGTCCTTCGCAGGCAGGTAACGCGAGGCCCAGGCCGCAAGCACGCTGCCGGCATAGAGCGAGTCCTCGTTAGACGAGAGCAAGTGGTCTGCCTTGTCGAGACTGACAAAGCTCTTCGGATGCTTCGCGGCCACAAACATCGCACTTGCATTGTCGATTTCGACAACGTCGTCGAGCGGTGCGTGCATGATGAGCAGCGCCTTGCGCAGTGCGCCGATCGTTTCGGGCAGGTCGTGCTTGCCCAGGTCATCGAGGAATTGCTGTCGCACCGTGAATGGCCGGCCACCCAACGTTACTTCGGCGTAGCCTTTTGCATCGAGTTCGCTCTGAGCGTCGCCAAACATGTGGGCAACGTGCGTGGGTTCGGACGGGGAGCCGATCGTTGCAACCGCCACCGCCGACGAAATACCGGGGGCCGCCTGCAGCACGGCAGTGCCACCGAGCGAGTGACCGACCAGTATTGCGGGAGCTTCGTAATTCGTGGTGAGAAATTCAGCGGCGGCCATCAAATCTGCCACATTGCTCGAAAAATTCGTGTCTGCGAACTCTCCTTCGCTCTGGCCGAGACCGGTGAAGTCGAAGCGCAAAACAGCGATGCCCGAGGCCGTCAACGCACGGCTGATGTTGGTCGCCGCCTTGAGGTTTTTCGAACAAGTGAAACAATGTGCGAACAGGGCGTAGGCTCGCACCTCAGCGGCTGGCGTATCGAGAATGCCCGCCAGGCTGTCGCCCGACTCGTTTTCAAACTCTACCCTTAGACTCTGCATAGCATCGATTCCTGTGTTCTCATTGGCAAATGGCAAGCATCGCTGACACGATCGTCGCTACGGCCACTCCACCGGGTACGGGTGGTGTCGGTATCGTGCGCGTGTCGGGCGGTGAGGCTGAGCGCATAGCGCGCGGCATGCTCGGAAGTTTACCTGAGCCCCGGTTTGCGACATACAGGACCTTCCGCAGCCCTCGTGGTGACAAACTCGACACCGGAGTCGTCCTGTACTTTCCGGCGCCGGCGTCGTTTACGGGCGAGTCGGTGCTCGAGCTGCACGGTCACGGCGGGCCGATGGTCATGTCGCTGCTCGTCGATGCAGCGGTCGGCTTTGGCGCGCGGCTTGCGGAGCCGGGGGAATTCACAAAGCGCGCATTCCTGAACGGCAAGCTGGACCTTGCGCAGGCCGAGGCGGTTGCGGACCTGATCGGGAGCGGCACCGAACAGGCTGCAAGGGCCGCACTGCGCTCGCTGGCCGGCGCGTTTTCACGCTCGGTCGATACGCTTGCCGAACAGCTCGTACGCCTGCGCATGCACGTCGAGGCGGCGATCGACTTTCCCGAAGAGGAGATCGACTTTCTCGCGGACGATGTGCTGCTGGCACGACTCGAAGACTGTGGAAGCGCGTTCGACGAGCTCCGCAAGCAGGCAGTGGCGGGACGAGTGTTGCGGGACGGGTATCGAGTTGTGATCGTCGGCAAGCCCAATGCCGGCAAGTCGAGTCTGCTGAATACGCTGAGCGGAGAAGAGGCAGCGATAGTCACCGAGGTTGCGGGAACGACGCGCGACGTACTTCGCGAACAGATCAACATCGACGGGCTGGCCGTCGAGCTTGTCGACACTGCCGGCCTGAGGGACAACCCGGACCGGGTCGAGGAAGAGGGCATCAGGCGGGCGCGCCAGGCGCTCAAGGGCGCGGACGCGGTGCTCTGGATACAGGACGCAACCGAAACTCAGGCAGTGGCGATCGATGAAGATGTACCCGAGAGCGCAACGGTCACAATCGTGCGTAACAAGATCGACCTTAGCGGGGAAAAGGCAGGCCCGTCAGACGGCTCCGGGACCGTAATCAACATCTCCGCCAGGACAGGATCCGGAATCGATGCGCTCTACGATCGACTCCGCACGCTGGCGGGCTACGAAAACCTCGGAGAAGGGGCGTTCACGGTGCGCAAACGGCACATCGACGCGCTCAGGCGCGCAGCAGATCATTTCACTGCGGGGCGAGAGGCCCTCGAGAAATCGCATGCCGGCGAGCTGCTTGCCGAAGAGCTGCGGATTGCGCAGGGCTCGCTCGGCGAGATAACCGGTGCGGTCTCGAGCGACGACCTGCTGGGCCGCATCTTCTCGGAATTTTGTATCGGCAAATAGAGCGCTGCGGTACTCAGGGACGGAATCGCGGTTCGGTGATCGACAGCTCGGTAATCGGCCCGTATTTTGCAATATCGTCGCGAATCAGCTCCGCGTTACCAAGGACGACGAAGACGAGGTTGTCGAGATTCGGGTAAACGTCGCCGATTATGGCGCGCACGGCCTCCGGGTCAGCGGCAGCAATCGCATCGCCGTATTCGTTGATAAAGGATGCGCTCAGTCCATAAGCCTCGAGGTCGGCAAACTGACTCGCGAGTTGTGAGGCCGTTTCGAGGCGAGGCGGAAAGTGCCCGAGGATGTAGTTCTTGCCCGACTGAATGGTGGGCTCGTCGAAGCCGGTCTCGTGCAGTTGTGCAAGCAAAGAGAGCGCAAGGTCTATTGCCTCGATCGTCGTCTCGGACTTGGTAAAGGAGGTAATAGCGATCGAGCCGGGCAGCGACGGACGCGTCAGGGTCGAGCGTGCACCGTAAGTCAGCCCGGCCTTGGTGCGCATTTCGTTCATGAGCAGCGACGTAAAACGGCCGCCGAACAGCGTGTTCGCGATATCGAGCTCCGCGCGCTGTGCGAAGTCGACCGCAACGCCGACATTGCCGATCCAGAAGTAGCTTTGCGCGGCATCGCCCGTGTCGACAAGCAGCACCCGCCGGCCCTCAAGGGGTGCGGCAGGCGCTATTTCAGGCAGCTCGGCTTCTGCCGCGCGCCATTCACCGAACGCGGCGCTGAGCCTGTCGATCATAGCTGCAGAGTCGATGTCTCCGACGATCGAGATGATGAGCCGGTCGCCGCCGACGTGGTCCCGGTAGTACGCGAGCAAGTCGCGCTGCCTGATTTTCGCGATTGACTCTTCGCTGCCGTCAACGGCAACAGCATAGGGGTGTTCCTCAAACAGAAACGCTTTGCCGTAGACGTGAACCAGGCTCTGCAGGCCGCTGTCCTTCACCGCGCGAAGCTGGTTGATTCGCCGCTCCCGGAGCTTGTTCACCTCGGCCGAGCTCAGCGCCGGCGCCAGTAACATGTCGGTGAGCAGCTCGACCATCAGGCCGGCGTCACGGGACAGAAACTCTGCATTGATCGATATCGACTCGAGGCCCGCTTCGGTCGACAGGGAGCCACCTACGGCGTCTATTGCTTCGGCAAAGTCAGCGGCGTCGCGCTCGCCCGCGCCTCTTTCAAGCATGGCGGCAAAAAGGCTGGACAGGCCGGCCCGGTCATCGGGATCGGTAACCGCACCGCCGCGAATAACGATCTGTGCGCCGACGAGCGGTACGTCTCGCTTTTCGTGAAGCAGCAATACCGCACCATTGTCGAGTTCTGTGCGCGTGACGTCGGGCAGGGTCACATCCCCTGCGAACGCGGTCCCGGCGAACGCGCAAAACATCAGGCAGGTTGCGAGCAACCGGCTCATTTTTCTTCCTCGGTCGGTGCTCGAAGCACGCCAACGGTCATATTGTTCTCACGAAAAACCTTAGCTGCAACGCGGCTCATGTCCTCGGCAGTAACAGCCTCTACTGTTGCCGGCAGGTCGAAGAGCTTTTCGTAGTTGCCGTGGAAAACCTCATACTGCCCGAGAGCTGCAGCCTTGCCGTCGATCGTTGCAAGCCCGCGCCAGTAGTCGGCGAGCACAATGTTTCGGGCCTTCGCCAGCTCCGCGTCGCTTACGCCATCGGTTGCGATACGCTGCAGTTCTTCGAGCGTCCGGCGCTCTGCAGCAGCCGGGTCGCCGTCGGACGGAAGCGTCAGATAGAAATACGCGAGGCCGGGATCGAAACCCTCATCCTGATATGCGCCGACAGCGATCGCGAGGCCCTCGTTTTCAACGAGTATGCGATGCAGCCGCGACGAACTTCCACCGGCCAGGACATTGAGCAATAGTTGCATCGGTACGGCATCGGGATCCGACGCGCTGCCAGCGTGGAACGCAAGATGCAAGAGCGGCGTCTGAGCAGGCGCCTCGACCAGGGTGCGTCGCTCGCCGAGTTGCTCGGGTTCCACGGTGCGCACCGGCGGTGGCGGATCCTGTGCAGGAAGCGACGCAAAATGCTTATCGGCCAGCTTGAAGACTTCGCCCGGCGTCACGTCGCCGGTAACGACGACGGTACGGTTATTCGGCGCGTAGTAGGTGCGGTGAAAATTTTCCAGGTCCTCGAGCGTCCACGACTCGATGTCCGAAGGCCAGCCGATTACCGTGAACTGATACGGGTGCGCGATATACGCCGTAGCGACGACCTGTTCGGCAAGCTTCCAGAAGTTGTTGTCGTCAATGCTCGCGCGGCGTTCGGAATACACAACCGCACGTTCGCTCTCGACGACCTCGGGTAATAGCTTGAGATTCTTGTGGCGCTCCGCCTCGATGGCGAATATCGTTTCGATCGCCGCGAGTGGAAACCAGTCCTGATACACGGTGATATCGGAAGTGGTGTATGCGTTGTTCGAGCCGCCGGCATCTTCCATGATCCGATCGAAAGCACCGGGCTCCGGGTCGCCGGAGCCGAGAAACATCATGTGTTCGAAATAGTGGGACAGCCCGGTGATGCCAGGATACTCGTTGCGTGCGCCGGCGCGGACAAAGTTGTACATGACGACGTTGGGTATGTCGTGATCCGGCCAGACAATGATTTTGAGCCCGTTGTCGAGCGTCAGGCTGCGAATATCGGCCGGCGCGGTTACCGAGACCGGGGCGTCACCCTCGGGTATGCCCGGGAGTATGAATTCGAACTTGGGCAGAAGCCGTTGCCCGAAAACAGCGAGTACGCCGAGGACGCCGAGAACCAGAACGGCGGCGTTGAGCTTTTGTCCGGTCTTGTAGACGATCGACTGTGTCTGGTCGACGTCGGCGGCCTTCTTCAGGCCGGCCGGCGTGATCTCATAAGTCCATGCAAACAGCAGCGCGACCGGAAAACCGATTGCGAGTACGAACAGGGCGAACGTCTCGGTCCACACCGGCACATGCTTCGTGGACTGAATAGCGCCGACAAACCAGACGATGAGCCAGCTCGTTACGGCGTAGAGAAGCGCAACCTTCAACACGTTGCGGCGACGGAGTTCGGCAAACAAAGCCATAATCGAATCCTACCCCAGCAGCCCCTCTCGCCGATACAGTCGCGCACAGATCCAGGTCAGCCCCGCGCCAATCAACAGGGTGCTGGTCACCGAGATAGCGACGTGCAGCATGTTAACCGGCTCGTTCTTGATCATGTCGACCAGCAGCAGATGCTGACTCAGGCTGGGGACGAACATGAACTCGAGCTGCGGCCGTAAGGTCAGAATGCTGACGATCAGTATGGGCAGCGTCGGTGCTATCAGCACGACG
>Ga0265303_10001082_pt1 | contig 16356 bp, 44 predicted proteins | sample Helome_2_FD_192494 | JGI IMG/M metagenome (GOLD analysis project Ga0265303, IMG submission 192494) | Marine sediment microbial communities from subtidal zone of North Sea - Hel_20160317 (Illumina Assembly) | ecosystem: Environmental > Aquatic > Marine > Subtidal zone > Sediment ... | reverse complement strand
CAATGGGCAACCTGCCGCGTACACACCAGAACTGCATCGAGAAGACAAGTGTAGCTCGTCCGGGCAAAACCCGCAAAGATCGTGACAGGGGTTAGTCATGTCAACACCAGTAAAATACTATCATGCTGATGGTGCAAACAGGCAAGTACAAGCTGTGCTTGCCATGTTCCAATACCTGCATGGCGACGGCATCGAAGACAGTTGGGATGATAATTTCAAACACTACAAAGCTGAAATCGAAGTAGCACGTTGGGAAAACTGTCGTGAACAGGGCTACACACTTATGTTGCGTGCGCCTTGGCTGAGTGGCAACCGCCTGAACATCGCATTCTATGAACACCGTAACCATGATGGCATCTGTGCTATCAGGTGGGAACAGAACACGCTGAATTCGCCCACCATTGATACCCTACCAGATGGTGTCTTTGAAAACAAGTGGGAAGTATCCTACGAAGTTAAGTGGGGTGAAGTAACCAAGATGGCCAGATGGCTGTTCAAGGAATTTGAACACTATTGGATTGAAAATACTTCCGACAAAAGGTAGTTGACAAACTTGGGGATGTTGTTATATAATATCCCCATAGTCAACGAACGAGGTATGCCATGAAACTGAATGCTTGCAACAAGTACAAAGATGCCAACAAAGCTATGTTGATAGGTTTGAAAGCAAAAGGTTGGGACATTGACCGTTTTGGTCACGCCAAACGCGAAACTGATGGCAAGCTTTATCGCTACAAGTTTCAGCACCACACCATTCGCTTTGAAGTACAGGTCGTACACGCTGCTGACCGCTACATCCCTGAAAGCAAAGAATGGGTACGTATTAAGACTTTCGACTACTCAGCAAGGACGAAGGGAATATGACACGCCTAACAATAAAATCAGTCAACAAAGTTCTTGAGAAGCATGGCTATGAACTTGTCAAGGGTGATGGGTACTTCTATTACTCAGCATTGAATGATGATGTCCCGTCACTTACCCAAGAAGGTATATACGGTACCACCCGCCTGAATGCTTATACTCTTGAATACCTTGAGCGTGAACTACTGGAACGTATCGAAGAAGCCAAGCCGCTACCATATACGGGCAAATGGAAATTTTCAGTTAGACCAAGCGGTGAAAAATAGTTGACAAGTTCCGTTTGTTGTACTATAATAGTATCATAGTCAACGAACAGAGTAAATACAACATGAACACAATCACTATCAAGCCAAAGCACGGCGACTCATGGGAATCCTTTACTTGGATTATGTTCGGCATGTTCCTTATGCGTATGGGCTGGACTGCAGATGAAATTGATTACGAACGTACCTTGTTAAAGGCACTTGGTTTCAACCCATCAATGACCGAAGCCGAAATGAAGAAGCGCTACTATCCTGCTGTACGTATTGGTGCAACCAAACGAATTCATCGCGAGGCGCGCATAGGTGTTATATTTACTTACCAGAATGCGTGCAACCATGCGTCCTTTTCATTCAGGGATAAAGAATAATGAACAACGTAGTATCACTTAACAATTGGAAGGGTGATCATCCTGATAGGGTGATCGTGTCCCTATTGTATGGTAGAACTGTGATCAACATAACATCAGAAGATTACAGAACCACTTTCAAAAGTCACATTAAAAAATGTGCATATGTACAAACCGAATTTGATTCCATTCTCGAATCTTTTCGCGAAGAATATCCAACTGCGAAGATTGTAAAAATCATTGAACACACCGAAGATGATGCTTGACAATGTAACCAAAATAGCATACAATACTTACATAGTCAATAAACATAGGTAACAATAATGATTAAGATTATCTATAAAGATGTCCACGAACATAAGTCATCAGCGCCTTGTGTGATGACGCGTTACTATTCTGTTGATGGTGGCAAAACTTGGATGCCAGCTGTTGGAGAAGACAGCTTCGAAGAATGGAAAAAGAAAAACATTATCCTTGAAAACATTTACACGGGTAAGAGGTCAACACTATGAAATATTTAGGATTTAATTTTGTCATTGTGACGCTTATTATTGCCCCTATAATTAATTTGGGTATAGTGTATAATGACGCTGCTGCCGAATCTAAAGTTACCCGCCACGCATCCGAAAAGCTAGTGGTGGAGCTTATCATAAATTCGACTGAATGTGGATATGAAGTTGAATTAGAAGAGTATCTTGGTGATGATAAGATAACATATGATGAAGCCAATTCACTGCTGGCGCTTTGCGAATATAATGCACACGCCAAAGCGAATGACTTTTTAAGTAAGCGTAGACTACGTGACGCCAAAATCAAACGTGATGGTGGCTTGAAAATATAGTTGACAATCCCAAACAGTTGTGCTATTATTATCACACTGTCAACGAACGAGGTCAACAATGGATTATTCAAATATCAATCCGACACTTGATGCACTTATCACTGAACACCTTGCTGAACAGCTGGAAACTTTGCAGGATGATTATGAGATAGACTTTGGTGATATCGACGCCATCGAGCATCAATCTTACGACGGCTTTATCCCGTTTACTAACGGCGGGCACCGCCTTATCTACCCTGTATACTTAGAATCAATTGCATACAGTGGTGCACAATTCAAAAACGAAAAGGTCAACGAAGAGCTTGATACTGCTGTAGACTACAGTTTCGAAATCGCACTGGAATCATTTATTGATAATAATCGTGAGGCGCTTGAAAGCTTGTACGTAGATCTTGACCTTTATGATGTCAAAGCATCTCGCGAAGTTATAACATATCATGATCTGTATGACAAGGACGAGGGTTCACTTGCCGAAAAGCTTAGTGAAATTGAATCAGAATGCTTAACCGAAAGTAGCATGTTCTTTATCGAACTTCGCGTACAGTATTACAATGCTGACAACCTGCGAAATGAAACTGGTAAAGATGAGGCGTGCTTCATGGCTGGCATCAATACTGACTTCGAATATGGTCGTGACAAGGGCTTGGAAGTTGTCTATGAAGTTACCATCCCGCTGGCTGACCTTGGCTTCGAAAAAGCAAAGGATACCATTAAAGAGATGTATGACGCAATATGATGATTGTGTGATGATAGTGTGATGAACGGCTATTGACATTATGATGATCATGTGATACATTATAACCTAATTAGATATTTGACTAACAATATTAATTAAAGGAGGGTAGTATCATGTAGCTGGCTAATGCCTAAAAGCAGCTTAATACTCAAACCATATAATGAAAAACTTAGATAACATTGTAATTGGAAACTTGATTGAAGGGGTGACGCTAGAGATGTTGGGCGTTACCCCTTCTGAGGTTACCGTGCATTTATCTGAATCAGAAGCGGCTGACCTAAACTTTTTCCTTCCAAAGATATTGGTACACGTTGGATTATTTGACAGTACCAGCAAGGTTAAAAATATACATCAGGTAAGAATGAAGAGTGACAAGATCACTTGCCCAGATGAAAAGAATCTATGGCGCAACTTGTCAAGCCCTGAAATGACACGCTTCAAAGTTGGCAAAAAACTGTTCTGGCTGATCGTCGGAGACATTAACACAGAGCAGTAATATAAGTCAACAATTCGATTTTCTATAGTCAACCGACGAACGGTAGTTGACTATTTTTGCCCGTTGTGTAATAATATACACAGTCAACGAACAACGGGAAAACATCATGACAACTACACATTCTATCAAGACAGCAATCGAAGCTAGTGTACATCATTATGTAGACATGGCTAACGAAAAGCTAGACGCTGGACTTGCCTATCCTGAAATCACTTACAACGTAAAAGGTGGCGTTGGCGGCAAGGCATATGGCTATCGCAAGGTAGATTTCAACATGGGTCTGCTTGTAGACAACCTGTCAGAATACCTGAACCACGTTGTCCCGCATGAAGTCGCGCATCTTGTAGTAGAAAAGAAGTTCGGCACCGAATATAAGGGCTTTACGCGCAGTGGCAAGCCACGCCGCCTGTCGCATGGACCGAAGTTCCAGATGGTTATGCGCACCTTTGGTATCTATCGCAGTAGCTATGCTTCACACAACATGGATGTTAGTAAGGTTAAAAAGACGCGCAAAACCACACAGATTGCAGTCGTATGTACTGGCTGTGGATGGGAAGGCACTGTAGGCAAAAAACCCGCAGAAAAGATTCGCAACGGCGCGAGGTATGTTCATAGCTGTGGCAATCGCAAACGCGCACCTATCACACTGGCTTAAATAATTCTTGACAATCACGGGGGTATTGTTATATAATACCCCCATAGTCAACGAACAGGATAAAAACATGAAAGCAAAAGAGGCACTTCAAACAGTCATTGATCGTCAAAATGTTTTTGCAAGCTTTAACAAAGAACCCAAAATAACTATAGCGACATTGACAAAGACAGACGCCGACAAAATATATAATAGTTTGGCTGGAGCAATGAGTCCCGAAAATCTGCATTGTGATGGTGAAATCACACCCGCGCAGGCTCGCGCAAAAGCCCGCATTTATATGGCAGCTGTTCGCGAACTGCAAAGGATGGGATTTGAAATCCCTGAAGACTGTTACGAAATCAGATAAAAGGTTATTGACAAACGAACGGGGGTATGTAATAATACCCCCATAGTCAACGAACAACAGGTAAACAACATGGCAATCCGTTTCAAAGAAGGTATGCGCATAAAGCTGAACCGCTATGACTTTTATTCTGGTTATCCCGAAGGCGCGGCTGGAACTGTCGCAAAGGTTGCTACTATCGGCGGCAAGTCAATCTATCCTGACCCCATGAAGCTGATGGTCTTTGTAGACTTTGATAACTATGCCCCTATGGGTATCCCCAAAGGTTTGCTGGAAAAGGAGGCGTAATCATGTCAGACAAATTTTTCGCAGTTCAATTCCGTAGCATGCACACAGCTATCCACAATGTAGCAGTGTTCACTGTCATGTCACAGGCACAGGAATTCTTCGAATATATTAATGAATTTGAGGAAGCCCCTGAACCTTTCGAAGTTGACGTGTCATCATTGGAATCTGTTGACGAAATTAATTTTCGCAATCCCCCTGATGTTTTTCCTTTTGGTGATTATGACAATGGTTTGCCACTGGAATACATGAACAACCCCGTGAACACAATCCCTGATGTTTACAATTATTGACTTGACTTTAACCTATAAATAGGTATAATGAACACAGTCAACAAACAAAGGTAAATATTATGTCACTTGATATACATTGTCAACAGAATGATGAACTTGTAGAATACTACAGCAACAAGAAAAACTGTTTCGCTGATATCTGTCAAGCACGCAAAGCCTTTGGCAGCACGGAAACCACTGTTGAACAGTATGACGCAATGGAGAAGGGACTTGGTATTATGTTGCTGTGGTGCCCTGATGAAATTCGCAGCATTGTCGAAGCCACCCTTTTTGAAGCAGAATTCCGCCGTCCTTATTTCAACTTTGATGATTGATACTTGACAACCTGCGGGGACTGTGGTATTATAATCACAGTCAACAAACGAGGTCAACATGGATAAGCATTCTTGGCATAAACAGATGGCAGCAAAGATAGCACGCAATAGCATCGACCATCATTACAAATTGCTTGACCACATTTTCATCGAAAGCGCAAAAGATATTATCAGCGCTATGCTCCGTGGACTTGAACGCAAGTTTTTCCTTAACCGCAAAGAAGCTTATGCAACTATCGAAGCATGGAAAAAACGCAACGGCTTTGCCCGCATACAGCACTAACACAGGAACATTTAAACATGAACGCAAAAACATTAGATCAAACATTCGACGAGTGGTTAGGTGACATTAGTGAAGCTGATTCACTTGCAGGTGAAATCTATCCCTTTGGTGTTCGTGTAGGTTGTGTTAAAATGTCTGCCCCGCGCCATGAACGTTTTGAGTTCATGCTTAACATGGGATATGCTGACATTGACCGCGTATTCAATCATCGCCCGTTTGGCAAAAATGTCTTAACATTTGTATTCCCTGAAAGGCATATGGGTGTACATGAGCAGTATAGTTTTATGGCCAAGCTGACTGATCACCCTGAAGCTGATTCAATCAAGCGCGTAGATATTATCACATCTTCCGCAGTAATGATATCAAATTTCCACCGCGAAATGATACGCATTCTTACTTGGGATGATGACACAAAACATAGCGGAAAATAATACTTGACATTTTAACCTAATTTGGTATAATAGTTACATAGTCAACAAACATAGGTAACAATAATGGTTATCACACGTAAAATCGCAGTCGAGCTGACAATCATCGCAATAAGCCTGCCCGTATTAGGTGCTGCGCTTATCGCTTTGTCGGCAATGGGATATGTACTTTACAAAATAGCTTATCATGCCTAAGTACATTCTTCTAATCCTTTTGATTCTGGCGGGCTGCAGTGTTGACAACCCGCCCGAAATCAATACGTATGACGAGCCTATGACAGATGCCTATGGGCTGACCCTTGAGCCGTCCGACGAAATGTACATCAGTTTTGAAACTGTGTCAAGCCTCTATCAGAATACTATGGCTTGCATGGGTATGACCGCGCGCGCGGCAACTGTCGCATGGAAAAGTTTTTCTGAACAGTTTATAGGTGGTGCTTGGGGTGTCTATATATCCACTGGCGAATTGATTTGGATTAACACTGATTCGACAGTCGCACAGCGTAACGTAGCATCCGACACTGAAACATTAAAGCATGAATATGTCCACCACATTCTACATATGAATGGCATGGGTGAAGAAAGTCATGACCACGCTTCGCCACTGTTTAAAAAGTGTGGGCAAGGTGTTTATGTAAAAGATGGTATACCAACCGCGAAATAATTGTTGACATTTTAACCTAATTTGGTATAATAAGTCAACGTCAACAAACACAGGTAAAGAATAATGCCATTCAAAAACACATATGAACTTGGTGACAATGTTATCACACCTTTTGGTGTAGGTACAATCACTAAAGATCTTGGCATTGAACATGATGACAGGTGGTCTGATCATATGTTCGTGGTTCATGTAGGTAGTAAAGACTACAAAGTTGGATCATTTGAAATACATGGACATGCAAAATAATTGTTGACTATTGCGAACGGATGCGCTATAATTATTTCATAGTCAACAAACAAGGTAAATAACATGTCAAATATTATTCGCACTGTCATTGATAACAAAGGCAAAGTATGGCACTATTTAGATGGCTGCTTTTGGTCTATTACGGAATTTAACGGAAAAATGTTTATGTTGTGGGCACCTGCTTGCCACGATGGCAACATTGACGTTAATGTACGTTGGGGCGAAATCAACGCAGGTGATGTCGAAGAATGTGAACAACGTCATGTTGATTTTGTCAATGCTATCTTTGGCACCAAATTTAAACTTTTTGGCGCGACGGATGATAATCCCATAGGTACACCGTCAACCTATACACCCGAATAAACATTTAATAAGGATAAAGTTATGGATTTATTATTACAGTTAGTTGGTGGTTTTGCTATCATCGCCGTAGGTGTTGTTTTTATGGCTGGTGGTACGTTAGGCAATTCTATGCCCGCGCTTCTTTCTGGTGCCACAGTTACCGCAGTGGGTGTGGTGGTCATAGTGAATAAGTTTATCACTGACGTTATAGCTGTCCCCGTCAAAACATATTCTATGACACTATCAATCGACAATACAACATTGTTAACACTGCTTTTCACTATTGTTGTGTGTGTCGCAGCACCATTCGTCGGGAGATGGTGGCTTAACAAATAATATACTTGACAGACGTGGGATTATTGGTTACAATAGTCCCACAGTCAACAAACAGGAAAAAGTTATGTTATTTGAACGACCACAAGAAAATGAGTATGGCTGGTACGTTGCCACCACGAAAACCCTCGAACAGTATCTACATACTGACGGGAAGATATACACATCTACGCTTAATCCTGCTGGCAAACATTCTGGTTATTTCACAACCGAATTGGAAGCATACCGCGCTATGTACGACTATAATATAACTTTATAGGGTTGACATTGTAACCTAATTGTTATAAGATAGCTACACAGTCAACGAACAAAGGTCAACAACATGCTGAACATATATGCACTGAACGCAGGCGGCTACTACGCAATAGGCACTGCTGTTGTTGCTGCACCAAATCTGGAAACAGCATGCGAACTGGCGAACGCTGCTTCTGACAAAAAGTACGACCTGACCTATCATGGTATAGTTAGTGGCGAACCTGTTGGGTTTGTTGGTGGCAATGAACCACGCGTCTTAAATATAAACGAGTGGGGTATGCCTGAACTGCCTGCAAAGGGTTCTGGTAAAAAGGTATCATTTTAAGAGGTCAATGACAATGGATAAACTTTTCAAGTGTGATGATGTAATCGAACTATTTGACAACGAAAAGACCACAGGCAAAACTTTCGTGGTGTTGGGTTGTATTGGCGAAGATGCTATGGTACGCATAGACGGACATGTCCTTACATTCAGTTTGTATTCTGGTGAATGTCGCGAGCATCCTGAATTATCAATAAAACAATTACGCTCGCCTGACATGGCATTGATTGAAGGATTCATCAAGAACATGCACGCGAACGCCCGCAATGAAAGCTTGTCTGACAAAGACTATCGTGATGTTGTCACGAGTATGTTGGATAAACTTGTAACCGAATTTGATTAATTGTTGTTGACTGCTGCCCATGGATGTGCTAATATTATCATACAGTCAACGAACGAGGTTAAACATGAAAGATCTTATCAAAGTATTTGGACTGCCCATAGTCATGTTTATCGCAATGGGATACGCCACACTGTCACATGCTTGTGGGGATGATGCTGTATATCCCGAAACTGTCGAAACGCCAACCGTATTGATAAGGCTATGACTAACGCAAACAAAATCAAACTGTATGAAGATGTACAGGCAATGAACTGCGGCAAAGAATTGATTGCTGAAATGAACGCCAACGACGAAACTGTTTATAGTCTTGGCATCCTTGAAAACAATGATGTTGCTGACGACATTTATCACAACGGCTGGAAATAATTATGGACATTTTAGAAATTGTTGAACAGGCTACAAAAGACTTCAAAGAAGCACTCGCCGACCTGCCGAAAGTAAACACCCGCGAACTTGGACTTGATGAACGTGCTGGACGCGTTTGGGTTGATGTTGATAATGGTGTAATCATCGCAGGTTCTGCCAACGCCCGCAGTCTTGACTATTATGCTGGCTTTGAATATGTTGACATGAACGCTGTCACCGAATTCGCTGGCTGCAAGATATATGACAATTCTGATGACAGGGTATCCGAAGCCCTAGACGCATACGAAGGATAGATTTATAATGAAAGAAACAAAATATATCGTTTATGATTCTGGCTTGTGTGAAGAGATGATCATCTTCGGCAATACACTACAACACGCTGATGTTGCCAGAGCCATGGGTGTAACCCCACTTAGTGCTGGTTTTCTAAATATCGGCATAGATGAAAATAATGAGGTCAGTGTTCGTGCCTATGGTGAAAGCATATCGCTCAAACTTGAATCTGGCGAACATGATACCAGCATCGCCGCTCGTGTACTTGGATTAGCACCAGTTTAACATAATAACTTGTTGTTGACTAGGGGGCTGAGGCGCAACGCCAACGCCCCCGCTTTTAATTGGAGGTATTATGTTTATCCACAACATAAATTGTTTTGATGGTGCTGCAGACCTTCGCACTAAAATGCGAGGCACATTCTACAAATATAATCCAGCTTGTTTATCATCCAAAAGAAAACAACAAGTATTGATGAGAATGTATCGCTGTTTTTGGACTTGACTTTTTAACCCATTTCCTGTAGAATGTTTTTATTGGTTGTTAACGGGGGAACGCCAACCCTGTGCGTATATATCAGTAAATACTAATATACCATTCGTCGGGACATTGTTGACTATTTCCAGAACTTTGGTATAATAGTCACATAGTCAACGAACAACGGAAACAAGTCAACATGAAAGAACTTATCGCACACATTGAATACCTGAATGTTCGCGGACGCTTCTGGCAGAATGAAGCTGAAGGTCGTTTGGTTGGTATGTATGTTGATGACCCTGAGCATTGGGCTGCTTATGGTGTATTCACTGTTGCTGATTTTGAACAGTGGGAAATGGATATAACTTATTCCGACCTGCACAAAGATGTGTATGGCTTCCGTTCGCGTCGTGCTAGTCATGTTAGCAAGGAAGAATATGATGCGCTGTTGCGTGAGCTGGATCGTGTTAGTGAAGCACGCGCTTCCGAAGAAAAAGAAGCTATCGACCAGTTTGAAAAGCTGATTGCTGACACCATCGCTATGGGGGCTGCTGATCGCGAAACTGCCATTCGTTGGTTGAAGTCTACTGATGAATGGTTCGAAAATGATCCAAGCTACTTTGAATATCATTATCATTTACCTTATGGTTATCTGGAAAATCCTGAACTTAGGGCTTGACAATTAGGTTATAATTACATATAATAATCACAGTCAACAAACGAGGAATAAAAATGTCATACGTGATTTACAACAAAGAAACAACCCGCCTTTTCAGTGTTCGCGCACGTTCTGCTAACATGTGGAAAGATTCTTTCGGCAGCAAGGGCGCAGCTACCCGAGCATTTAATACTGCTATTCGCGAAGAAAAGATTGAAGCTGACGAATACGCAATCGCTGAACGCGCTGACTTCCACGCCAACATCGAAAAAATGGTAACTGTCAAGAACCTTATGAACGGCGCTGACGTTGAGCAGCCTGTCAATACACCGCGCTGCTGTGACCCATCTTCGGAGCTGTACTGGACTATGTAACCATTGGGGGCGAAAGCCCCCGATAGTCAACAAACAACAGGTAATAACACATGAACGAATCAAAAAGACAACAACTTATCCAGCAACTTCGCGAAGCATTGCATCAGGCTGAAACTCCACTCACAGCAGTCGCCGAATTCGAAATTTTGGATACTGAATTTTCCGTTGACTTCACAGAGGACGAGGAAGACAAGGTCTTCCAATATGAACCACCGTCCGTTGACTTTGATGAAACGAACAAAGATTTTTGGAAGCTTTTCGAGGGACTAAGCAAAAAATAATTGTTGACAAATCCCCACGGATGGGGTAATATATACACAGTCAACAAACAAAGGTCAAAAACAATGGAATTCATTATTAGCTTAATTGGTTACACTGGCTTTATCATGATGTTCTTTGCTGGCTTGATTCTGATCAACAAAGGTGAAGCATAATGAAAAAAGCAAGCATCGCAACCCGTACCCCTAACATGGCGACATTGTCTGAAATGGATTTTGAGCATCATGTAAGTGCTTGTGTTGATGTTGTTATCAATACCCGCGACTTCTGTGGTAATGAAGCTGAGGCTATCGCTGACTACTGCGCTGACGAGGGTATCCCCGCAACTGGCAAATTTATCCACGCTGTTCGTAATCGTGCTAATACCATCTGGAGAAAGCATCAGAAGGCAGCAGGTGTTAAACCCAAATATTACAGGTATTAAAATATGAGCCATATAGATTTACGTGATGAAAATAGTATTCGCATTGCCAAGTTTGGCAAAATGGCAGGCATGAAAGTTATCGACGGCATCAAAGGAAACTGGACAACTGTGGGCGTTTTGCATCAGACGCCCGCGTTTATTGTTAAGGAAGATATGAAATTGACTTTCGGCGCTGGCGACAGTATAATGGAAGTATTCATATATGAAAATTCCGTTTTTGTTTTGGAGGACTAGTGGCAGGCTACGTTAAATTTACAGGTGATTACTCCATGCTGAAAAGTATGGGGTTCACCTTTCAAAAACTATTTGCAAGCAACTATATGCAATGGTGCCGTGATGGTTTGCGTATCTGGAAAAAGGGCAGCGACATAACCCACGACAGTTATGATCTTTATAAGCTGATCAAATTCCTACGCACTGAGCCAGATCTGCGCAACTATAAAACAGGCAACTTTGGCGCGTATCAGTTTTACAGTGATCCAGACAGAAACATTTATGATTACTATCCTGTGACTGAGGAAAATATAAAGAAGTACAGGGATAACATGGAGCTGTGGTCATCTAAGGAATATGACGAAGACAACCCACCGCCATACTTAGGCTCAATGTTTTCTATCAGTAAGGACGTGATCGAACAGCTACAAGAACTTAACAAATTGGGCTGGTATGAATTAATTGAAGAGGATGATATTGTATCATAACTATTATGCCAAAATACAAATATGAAGAACTTAAAACGGTTGATGATCTTATCGCCGAACTGGAAGCAATCAAAGCCGAACACGGAAATATTCCTTTTGGTGTGGTTGGGCACTTTGGTGAAATCTATCAATTTACTTTTAATGATGGTTACTTTCGTTCAAATGGTGCGTATCAAACGCCCATCAATACAACATGGCGAAATGAACACCGAAAAGATACGCCCGTCTTTGATGTATCGGCTTATGATATAGGCGAGTCACCTGATTAAAATAAGTTAAAATAGTGCTTGACTTTTTAACCTAATTTGTTATAATGAACACAGTCAACAAACAAAGGTACAGAATGATGTTCGATTATAAAACTGCTTTGAATCAACTGACCATGTCTAACAATGGTATCAATCGTTTGGTTATTATGATTGGTGCAAAAGATTTCATGCGCAGCGACGAGGAAAGTTTTATCTCTTTCAAGTTTCCACGTTCAAACAGCATCAACTATTGTAAGCTGTCACTGACTGCAGACGACCTGTACACGCTTGAACTTGGATATATTCACAGCATGAACTATACAGTTCGCAAAGAGTTGAAAGGACTGTTCTTCGACCAGTTGAAAGGGATTTTCGAAGATGAAACAAAGTTATACCTATCACTTACGTAATCAGTAACAAGGGGGCATAACGCCCCCGTCGATTATGAACAGATACTTACATACAGCCTGCACATACCTGATACACTTTAGCAGCGAGCCTGATATACCATATCACGCGCTACCAGCAAAAACGAAATCGTGGGCTGAATTAAATCGCGGCAAGCTATCAAAGAAGCAAAGACGCGGCAAGTAACAGATTAACCGTTGTTGACTACAACCTTTTGGGGGCTTTATGCCCCCCTTTTTTGTCCGACGAACGGTAGTTGATTTTTAACCTAATTGATGTATAATAGTATCATAGTCAACGAACAGGAACAGAACAATGTCAAAATCAGTTAGAAAAATCGTAATCGGCAATGACGGCGACGCTTCACACTTTCCGCTTACAGTAGACGCATATGACACTTTCGACGACTTGCGACTTCATGTAGCAGAAGATCAAGGCATCAGTTTTGGCGCACTGTGGGAAAGCAACGTAATCGAACACTTTGCTATTAACAAAATCGTTGTTTCAATCGACGACACTGTTCAAATCTATCAACTGGTATAAACAACAGGAGACAAATATGTTTTTCTTCAGATTCCGCAAAGAAGCCCGCGACTTTTCCCGCAACTCGGAAGCTTACAAGGTAGTGGATACCAGCGCCATCAAATACAATGGCGAAAAGCACCCGACACGCCGCTGGGCTGTCCGCGTACTTTAACACCAACAGCCGGGGGCATCAAGCCCCCAAGGTTTTATTTTCGTTTCTGACGAACGGTACTTGCTATTAGGTTAAAATCCTGTATAATTGTTACATAGTCAACGAACAGCAGGCAATTATCATGGATCAAGTACGCAACGAATCAGCTGCAATTTATAACATCAATAAATCGGCAGAGATCAATAACGGCGTTACCGTGCAAGAGCAAAATATAATTAATCAGGCTCTTGAAATATTGAGTAAGTCTATCAAACGCGGAGATGCAATGACATCGCCATTACAAGTTCGCGACTATTTGCGTTTGGAATTAGCTCAAGAATTATCAGAAGTTTTCGCTGTACTGTTTTTAGATAATCGCCATCGTGTTATATCGTTTGACAAAATGTTCAACGGCACAATAGACGGAGCCAGTGTTTACCCGCGCGAAGTTTTACGGCGCGCTTTAGAACATAATGCTGCAGCAGTCATTCTAGCACACAATCACCCTTCTGGTGTAGCAGAACCATCGAAAGCAGATGAACAGATCACACACCGTCTTAAGGAAGCTTTAGGGCTAATCAATATACGTGTGTTAGATCATATCATAGTAGGAGATGAAATAGTAAGTTTTGCCGAACGTGGTTTACTGTAACATTTTCTGACGAACGGCACTTGCATTGTGACCTAATTAATGTATAATACTTACATAGTCAACGAACAACAGGAACAAACAACATGAACCCATACCTGTCAAACACATTCCCAGAGATGACTGACGAAGAGTTCGCACGCCTTGGTCCTTACACTGTATCGTATTGGGATGACGCTGTCAACAGCTACGTGGCTACCACCAACGGCTCATGGGTACTGTTCTTCGAACACGCAGGGATCGCAAACGAAAACGAGCAGGAGCTTACCAAAGAAATAGCCACACACATGGGAAGGCTGACTATCCTGAACACGAAAACGGGCCGCGAGGCAACCATTACTGTCTGGAGGCCAATGGAATATTAAGATATAAGAATATTAGCCGCATTTGGTATAAACAACAAAGGATTCGTAACATGGGTAAATTTGACAACTTTATATTAAACAATCGTGTAAGCAGATTTATAATCGACAATTATCTGTTTTCACAACTTACACTAATCGCTATTATGGTCATCATGGTGGTCATTGCCACTATTGTCAAAAACTGACGAACGGTAGTTGATTTTTTTCACCTGTTTGTTATACTATACACAGTCAACAAACAACAGGAACAAACAACATGAAAGCCGACAAATATCAAAAACTGAAAAAGGCGCGTTATCGCAAACAGATGAACGAACGCAATGATTGTTCTGTCATGGCGCTGGCAATCGCTTGCCGCCTGACGTACAAAAGGGCGCATGAGATAATGGCTTATTTTGGTCGCCGTCCACGCAAAGGCGCGAATACGTTTTCTATACTTTATGCGGCTAAGTCACTTGGCTTTGAAGTAACCGCTGTAAACAACCTTGTACAAGGCAACGGCTGCGGATACACTGTAAACACAATCGGCGAAAAATGCAAGGCTGGTTATTACATGGCTTTCGTCAATGGGCATGTTTTAGGTGTAGTCAATGGTGATGTATATGATTGGTCGCAAGGTCGCCGTCATCGCATCAAGGAAGTTTACAAGATAACGCGGAAAAGGGGTTAATCCCCTTTCCGATAAACGGTATTGCATTGTAACCTAATTCGCGTATAATGTTAATCATCAGGCGGCGACCTGTCACACGGCTCCCAAGTATTCGCAGAATCGGCGGTCTACATAGAACTGGCAAACCTGCGCGGGTATATTAGGGATTGCTTATATACTACCGTTCGTCGGACAGTAACCCAATGCTGCAAAAAGGTGTTGACATTGGGTTATATTCGTGTATAATGGTACATACTGAAACAACACAACAGCGAGACTTATCATTATGACTAGCAAGCTTGAACAAATCTTATCCGCCGTCAATGGCAACACCTTCATCAGCATGGATACTGTAACCGTGCCAGTGCTGAAAGGTGGCAAGTCTAACCCTATGCAGGGACGTGTACAGAAGCGTAACACTGGCGCGTCTATCATGGTATTCCAGAACAAGAAGGCGCACGGCTACGCTAACATGGTTGAACGCAGGCTGGCGAAAGAGGGTAAGGCACCTTCCTTCGAACTGTCGCCGCGCAAGTGGGGCAGTCGTATCCCTAACCTTCCTATAGTGGAACACAAGGGCAGGCAGTACCTTGAGGTTATCTTCCTAAAATCAGGCACTACTACCTACACGCTGGATGGTAAGGACATTGAAGCTAAGGATATACAGGGGCTTGACCTTGACAAGCTGGAAGGCAAGCAAGGTGGACTGAATGACAAGGTTATCATCCGCACATTCAAGGTTGAAAGCATAGTCCGCTTGTCAGTTGGTGGCAAGGAATACACAGCTAAGGACTTGACAAGCTAAGGTGCAACACGGATATGGTAGGGGCATCGTCCCCCTACCACACCCCGCACTATATGTCAAGGACTATCCGACGAACGGTAGCATGGCCACCTGACAGGTGGTAGCATACACCCGACGAACGGTAGGTCATTTTTAAAAACGACCGGGTAAATAATTTTTTTTATTTGTCTACCACCCCCCCACTAAGCTCAACTTACGGGCTGAATTTTTAAGTTGATTTCAAAAATTTTTTCTGGGAAATTTTTTGACTAGACCCCTTTAGTCATCAAACAGCGGCTGTGATTGAACAGCTGTCTGTTGGGGCACCTTGGGGGCACCAAATTGTGCCTCATACGCAGCTAATTCATTATGGA
>Ga0265303_10001081_pt1 | contig 16370 bp, 13 predicted proteins | sample Helome_2_FD_192494 | JGI IMG/M metagenome (GOLD analysis project Ga0265303, IMG submission 192494) | Marine sediment microbial communities from subtidal zone of North Sea - Hel_20160317 (Illumina Assembly) | ecosystem: Environmental > Aquatic > Marine > Subtidal zone > Sediment ... | reverse complement strand
GTCGGACATAGTAGTTGGCAAGTCGCAAGATGTGGCGCAAGCGATTCTTGCTCGATCCGTGGCGCGTGACGACACGCTGGTATTCCTGGAGCGCGAGAAGTGATCCGTCCTCGAGAACGGCACGCGTCTTGTCGAAGTAGAACGCACGCACGACGTCGGTTCGCTCGATCTCTTCCTGGACGATCCATCTGTAATGCGTGCCACGTACGTCGTCGAGAATCACCGAGAGCCGCGCTAGTCGATCGTCGAGGGTGATGCGGACACTTTCTGCGTCGATCGACAGTGGAGTGAGGCCGGCCTCGCCGAAGGGGTCAGCCATGTCGATGCCGATGGACGTCGCTTCTGCGATACGCGTCACGACAGCACCACTCTCGAGTGCAACCGCTCGAAGCTCACCCGGAAGACGCGCACATTCCTGGTAGTGCTGTGCCGCGAGGTCGTACGCGCGCAGGCGCTCGAGCGCGCGGGCCTTCGCGAACTTCAGGACCGGATCGAGGTAGCCACTGCGGATCGCATCGGAGTCGGCTCGTTCGAGGTTCTCGAGCCGAAGCAGTGACGCGCGATAGACGTTGCGACCGGTGAAGTCGACCGCCGGCGGGAAGCGGTAGGTGTCGTCCGGAACGTGTCGGCGCAGGACGGAGACGATCTCGAGGATGCCCTCGCTTGGCGAGTATTCCGATTCCGCCTGCTTGCGAGAAAACGTCTGGCAGCCGAACGATGCGATCAGAAAGACGCAGAGGCCGGCGCAGGCGACCGCTCGACGCCGCGAGGCGGGTGTGGGGCGCAGCCTGGCGATGAGCGGCCCGCGTGCGCTCAAGTCCGTGACCGCGACCGCGCGTCGGAGACGCGTCGTTTCGCCGGCGTCCTCGAGGAGCCGGGTTCGCTGCGTCGGGTCACGACTGCGTTCAGCATCTTCTCCGTCGCGATGATGGCAGCCGCCAGCTGATCCGAGTCGACGCCGAGAGTCGAGAAGGTTTCGCCCGATTTCCGACGACCGTTCGTTCCAGTCTTTTCGATCAGCCACGTCACTGTCGTCTCGACGAGCGCGCCGGTTCGTCCGCCCGGCGGGATGCGTACGCGATAGTCGGCGAGCTTCGGGACCTCGATCGACAACGCCTTGGCAGCCTTCTTGAGCGCGTTCATGAAAGCATCGTAGCCGCCATCGCCACTGGCTTCGGCCTTCTCGACGATGCCACGAAAGGCGAGGGCGACGCGCGCTTGCGGCGCTTCGCCCGAGGAAACGTCGACCCGATAGCTCTCGATCTGGACGAGCTGGTCGGCAGGCGTCTTCAGCACATCGGCAATCAGATAGGGGAGATCCTCGGGCGTTACGATGTGCTTGCGGTCTCCGAGTTCGACGATGCGCTGGAGCACGAGATCACGATCGGCATCGGGCAGAGCGATGCCCATCTCCTCGAGGTTGTGATCGAGGGAAGCCTTGCCGCTCAGTTTACCGAGCGCATAACGTCGATGTCCGCCGAAGCGAGTCGGAGCCAGCCGCGTCGCGTAGAGGTCGCCCTTGGCATCGCCATCGGCATGGATCCCCGCAGTCTGCGTATAGACATCTCGGCCGACGACCGGAGTGTTGGCCGAAACTTCCTTTCCGCTGAAAGTCGCGACCATGTCGGAAAGCGCCGTCAAACGCTTCTCGCGAATCGCCGTCCGCGCTTCCGTATGGTCGTGGAGTGACGCCACGATCTCGGCAAGTGACGTGTTCCCCGCTCGTTCGCCCATTCCGTTCACGCTGGTATGGACACCACGCGCCCCGGAGAGGATCGCGGCGAGGCAGTTGGCCACCGCGAGCCCGTAGTCGTTGTGCCCGTGAAACTCGAAATCGACCGCGGGCCAGGTCGCGGTCATCAGGCCGACATAACGGGTCACGTCGTTGGGAGCGAAAATCCCAAGGGTATCGGCGAGATAAACCCGCGCGACGCGGAGTTCACGCAGGAGCTCGACCATCGAGAACACATAGTCGAAGGAGTCTCGGACGCCGCTCGACCAGTCCTCGAGATAGACGTTGACCGTCAACCTCTTCCGGCGCGCGTAGCGAATGGTTTCGGTGATGCTTTCGCGATGTTCCTCGGGCGTCTTACCGAGCTGTTGCGTGCAATGACGCTCGGAGCCCTTGGTCAGCAGGTTCATGACCTTGCCACCAGAATTGCAGATCCAGTCGACGGATTTCTTGCCGTCGCTGTAGCCGAGCATCTCGACGCGCTGGATCAGCCGGGCTTTGCGCGCCCATTTCGTGATCGATTGCGCTGCTTCCAGTTCACCTTCCGAGACTCTCGTCGACGCGATTTCGATGCGATCGACCTCGAGATCAACGAGCAGCATGCGTGCGAGTTGGAGCTTCTCGGCCGGGGTATACGAGACGTTCGGAGTCTGCTCGCCATCGCGCAGCGTTGTATCCATCACGGAGATATGTGAAACGGGAGTCGGTGCGGCGGATTCCTTCACCGGGCTCGTCGTCCGTTTGGGGCTGCGCTTGGGAACGGCTGTCATTGGATTGTCTCAAAGGGGGTGAGAGGTCCACCATCTCGATTCAGGCCGTCGGAGCGCGTGAGCGTCTCGGGTTTTCTGTTCGGGAGGTGAGGGTCGGAGGTAAGGATCGGAGGCAAGGGTCGGAGGTGACGGATGGCGATGCAGTTTGAAGCTCTGAGCGGGCTGTGAGCATCTCACTCGCTCAGAGCCCGGGGAGGCGGGAGAGTACCCCGCGGCGATTGGCTCTGTCGACCGCATCGCGCCGTCTGCTGGTCAACGGGCGGAGTCAGACCGGATTTCGGCTCGTGAAGAACCCAGAGCCCGGTTGGCCTGCTAGCGTGGGCGCCTTCGGGGGTCGAGCGTCCGGGGATCGGGCGGTCACGGGGCGCGCGATTCGTAGATCGAGTACGCCTTGCGGACGGGAGCCGAGTGTGGAGTCAACGCGCGTCGAAGTAGGCGAGGGCGGCGAGGGTCAGCGTCTCGATCGGTTCCTGGCCGATCAGCTGGCGGTCTCGAGGGCGCGAGTGCGTCATCTGCTCGAGGTTGGCCGTATTCGGAGTGCCGGGCGGGCTCTCGGCCTTGCTGATAAATCGCATTCTACGGTGCTCGGCGAGGTCTTCGAGATCGACGGATCGATTCTGGCGGCCGACGAGCGCCCGGTTCCGCGCCCGGACCTGCCCCTCGAGGTATTGGCCGAGGGCCGCGGCTGGCTGGTCGTCGACAAGCCTTCGGGCTGCGGGGTCCATCCGCTTCGACCGGATCAGGACGACACCGTGTTGAACGCCGTCGTCGCGCGACATCCCGAGATCCTCGGGGTGGGCGAAGGCGGATTGCGCTCGGGTGTGGTTCATCGACTCGATGTCGAGACGACGGGTGCGCTCGCCTTCGCGACGAACGAGCAACTCTGGAAGCGACTGCGTGGCGCGTTCAGTGAGCATCGGGTTCGGAAGACCTATCTCGCGCTCGTCGAGGGTCGTTTCGAAACCCGCAAGCGAGTCGAAGTTTCTCTGGCCGTGACACAACATCGCCCGGCTCGTGTGCGCGTCGTTGCAACGGGTGGAACCGCATGCCGACAACGCGTGACACCGAAGCGTGTCTTTGCGAACGCAACACTCCTGGAGATCGAACTCGAGACGGGCTTCTTGCATCAGATCCGCGCGACGCTTTCGCATCTCGGTCATCCGATTCTCGGCGACACCGACTATGGCGCATCAGCCATCGGAGGCGCATCAGCCATCGAAGAGGGCGGTGGGGACGGAGATCGAGCGAGCCCGATCGCGGCCTCGCGGCCGCTGCTGCACGCAGCTCGGCTATCGGTCGATGAGATCGCTGTGACAGTCGATCCGCCGGCGGACTTCGCGGCCGCGCTCGAGAAACTCGAGGCGCTCGAAACCGAGAGCGAGTCGGCTTCATCGCCCGCCTCGGGACTTCGGGATTGAGCGTCTAGGCTGCTGGAATCGAGTTCAACTCGAGGCCGAGTGCCTCGAGGGTTCGCGGATACATGCCCGCTTTGAGTTGACGCATGACCGGGTTCGCTTTGGGCGCGAAGGTTGCCGCAATCTCGACCGCCTTCGGGAGCAGATCCGCTTCCGGTATCGACTGATCGATGATCTTCAGCTTCCTCGCGGCTTCTGCCGTATAGCGCGTACCGGTGACGATGAGTTCGTGTGCGGTTTGATGTGGCAGTCGTGCCTGGATGATTGCGGTCATGCCCGGATGGAGAGGTGCACCGAGATCGATCTCGGGCATGCACCAGTAGCCCCGCTCGCTTCGCATCAGGCGATAGTCATGCGCAAGAGAAATCTGCGCCCCTGCACCGAAAGCATGGCCGTTGATCGCGGCAACGGTCACCGTAGGGAATGTCAAGATCCGAGCCATCAGTCCGAGGACGCCCGGGATATACGTCTTCTTCTCTTCTTCACTGGCTTCGCCTAGCATCCACTCGAGATCGAGGCCGTTCGAGTAGAACTTCCCGGTACCGGTCGTGACCAACGCGGCCGGATTGCCTGCCCCCTCGACTTCGTCGAGAGCCTCGTTCCAGGCGGCTACTCCCTCGGGTCGAAAGCGGTTCTCGGGAGCGTCGTAACGCAACACGAACACATCGCCTTCGCGCTTCAGGTCGATCATCTAGCCGTTTCCTCTCATCTGGAGGCCCATCGCCTTGGCGCGAGCGTCTTCGGCTTCCGGGATCATCCCCTTCTGCATCAGGATTCGTGAAAGATTGGTATGAGAGAGCGGATCCTCGGGTTCGAGTTCGACGAGTTTCTCGGCCGCCTCGACCGCGGCTTCGAGGTCGCCCTTCTTGGCGAGTGCCATGGAGAGGCCGTTCCAGGCGATGGGGAGGCTGTCGAAGATCTCGATGGCCGCTCGATAGCGCTCGATCGCAGTGTCGACGTCACCCTTGACGAAGGAGCCGAAGCCTTCTTTGTAGAGGGCCTTTGCCTGGGATTCTGCTGTTTGTTCTTGCGACGATTCGCTGTCGGTCATGGGGGCGCTCCTTTCGGCGCGAGTATACTACCGGTCGATGGAGATCCGGACGCTCAGTTACGACGAACGCACCACGGCGGCCAGCCTGCTCGACGAATGGCGGCTGGCGGAGGGTTGGACCGCAGGCGACCGCTTTCGACGTCAGATTCTCTTCGATCCCGGATATGCGGATGAGAACGTCTGGGTCGCGGTCGACGGCGGGAAGATCTCGGGGCTACTCACGATCTTTCCGCGCCGTCTCCGGATTCTCGGCCATTCGGTTCCGACTGGGGGCATCGGGAATATTCTGACCGCGAGTTCTCTGCGAGGAAAGGGGGTCGCGACGACGCTGATCGAGAGGGCCTGTGAGGCGATGCGCGATCGCGGGCTCGAACTCGCCATTCTGTTTCCCGCCGCGTCGACCGCGAAGGCGGCCCCCTCCGTCGAGAGCGGCTGGCATGAATGGGGTGGACAGCGAACGATCTTGCGTCGCGCGCCCTCGTCCCCGGCGCCCGTGTCCACAGATTCCGAGAGCATCGTGCTCGAATCGGTTGGCCCCGACAACAAGCGCGCTTTACAGTCGGTCAAGTCGATTCATACGGCCTACGGCGCGAGTCGGAGCGGAACCGTCGAGCGTGATGATGAACTCTGGCAGGCCTGCCTCGACCTCACGCCGGTACCGCACGAAGAATTCTGGATCGCCTTTCGCGGCGGGCTCGCCGTCGCCTATCTGCGCGCATCGATCGTCGACGACGTCCTGACCATCACCGAGTTCGGTCGCTTCGAAGACGGTGCGGATGCATTGGCGAGGCTGATCGCGACCCTGCTGGAGCCGAGAGAGGCAGACGTTCTCGCTCGAGGCGGCCCTTCTTCGGCAGAGCTCCGATCCTTCGTCGTGCTACCGACCTTCGACGACATCGGTCTGAGCGTCGCGCTCGAGAGTCGGGGGATCCATTCCCATCCGATGGACGATCCGGGAGCGTCGATTCGCTGCGTGAACCTGGCGGGATTCGCTGCTCGACTCGATGTCGACCTGTTGGCGGGTGAGGATGGACCGAAGTTCTTGCGTCGGATCCTGCCACCGGATGCGATGGTCTTCTGGCCAGCAGACCGATTCTAGAAAGCTGGTCATGTGCCGCGGTGTGGGCACGAGGTCATCGAGCCGCGAGTGTGGAGCCGTATGGCGCGTCGGCCGTGCTATCTCCTTCTCAAAAGAACGAGTGTCGCGCCTGCGCCGCCGAGCTTCGAGGGTGCCGGAGCAAAGGCGAGCACGATCTTCCCGTTGGGCGATCTCACGAGCCAGTCGGGCAGTCTTTCGCGCAGGACGGCGCCGCCGGTTTCGTTGCTTGCGCCTCTGCCGTGGATCACGAGCACGCAGCGCAGTCCGCGTGCGACCGCTGATTCGAGGCGCTGTACGAGATGTCGCCCGGCGGCGTCCTCGCGCATGCCATGAAGATCGATTCGTTCCTCCGGTTCCCTGGTCCCACGTCCCAGCTCGCGCAGCTGTTGGTTGCTCACGCTGGCAACGGCGCCCAATCGGGGTTCGTTCGCGTCCGGTCGGCGAAAGCGATCAGACGGAGATTGATTCGACTTGGATTGCGAGTCGGGACGCCGGTCCTTTTGCGTACGGTGCGCGGTCGGTGAGAGAGCCTTCTCGTTGCCCTTGACCGGGCGGATTTCTCCGATCAGTTCCGCGAAGCTCGGCTCACTCTTGGCGTCTTCGTCAGGCATCATGCTTTCGATCTTCCTGCGGCTCGCGCCGAACTCTCGTCGGTGACGCCGAGAAGCATCAATGCCTTGCGCGTGGATCCCGAATGAGCGCGGGCGAGCAGTGTCTTCGGGTAGACCCATTCGTGGGCAACGAATCCGTCGAGTCTGACCCGAGCTCCCTTGTCGGCCAGGCACCGAAAGACCTCGAGTCGAAGCCGTCGATGCGTGAACAGATGCTCGATGCTTCCCACCGGCTGAAGGTTGCGGGTCGCGAGACCGACACCAGCCGCGAGGACGTGGTGCAACCGATCCTTGCCCTCTTCACCCGGTTCGATCTCACCACCGGGGAGCTCCCAGAGGCCGGCCATCAATCCCACTTCGGGTCGTCGCACGATCAGAATTCGACCCCTGCGTTCGATCCATGCGGCGACGGCCCGCATCGGCATCTGCTTCGTGCGCTTCTTCTTGATCGGCAGGGATTCGGCGTCACCCCGAGCGAAGGCATCGCAATGCTTTCGTACGGGACAACGAGAGCAATCGGGATTGCGCGGCGTACAGATCATCGCGCCGAGTTCCATCAACGCCTGATTCAGATCGCCTGGACGCGGACCGCGCACCAGTTCCCCTGCTGTTTCCCAGAGTCGTTTCACAACCCCCTTGTCAGCGCTGTCTTCGCGAATGCCGAGCAGGCGCGTGAAGACTCGAATCACGTTGCCATCGACGAGAGGTTCTTCGCGGTCGAAAGCGATCGATGCCACCGCGCCGGCCGTATAGGGCCCGATGCCTTTCAAGCCGCGCAACTGCTCGGCCGTGTCGGGCAATCGTCCGTCGTGCTCGGCGACGATCGTTTGCGCCGCGGCCTTGAGATTGCGCGCCCGGGAGTAGTAACCGAGGCCCGTCCAGACGGCGTAGACATCGTCGAGTTCGGCGGCTGCGAGACTCTCGACGTCGGGAAACGTCTCGAGGAAGCGCTCCCAGTAGGGAATCACGGTCTCGACCCGGGTTTGCTGAAGCATCGCTTCGGAGATCCAGATGGCGAAGGGGTCTCGAGTACGTCGCCAGGGAAGATCGCGCCGATTCGCGTCGTACCAACGCAGCAACGGCAAGCGAACAGCGCGAACACCGTGACTGGCGAGAGGAGATTCGGTCATCGAGTCCTGCGGCATCAGCGATTCATAGCAGTACCGGAAGGATTCGGTCGAGACGGATGCGGTCGGCGCGAACGGTCGCGCCCAGAGCATGCACTTCGACGCCGGCGGATACCGCGCTCCGAAGAGCCTCGCCGTAGGCCGGGTCGATGTCGTCCGCGGGGGCGACGGAATCGGCGTCTGCACGTTGCACGACGAAGAGAAGGGCGGCGCGGTCGCCCCTGCGGTGTCGCGCGACGAGATGTTCGAGATGTCGACGCCCGCGTTCGGTGACTGCATCGGGAAAACGTGCCGCACGCTTCTCGCAGAGCGTCACGCTCTTGACCTCGATCCAGCAAGGTGCCGCCCGTTCGGGATGATCCGAGAGCCGAAAGTCGAAGCGAGATCCTTCGTCGACGGAGACTTCGCGTTCGATCGTCTTGTAGCCCTCGAAAGGAGAGTAGGCACCGTCCTGGAGCGCACGCTCGGTGATGGCGTTCGCCTTGACCGCATGCAATCCGACCCAGCTTCGTCCGACACGAATCATCTCGAGGGTATGCCGCAGTTTTCGCTTCGGATTCTCATGCGTCGAGCAGCGGACGGTCGACCCCGGTGCCTTCGTTCCCGACATGCTGCCCGGATTCGGGCAATGAATCGTTCGAACTTCGCCGTCCGAAAGTTCGACGTCCGCGAGGAAACGTTTGTATCGGCGGAGAAGGGTGGCTTCGAGCCGGGCTTCGATTGGAATCGAAACGGTCTCGAGCTTCGGAGTTTCGTGTCGCATGGGCATGCACGAGTCTACCGAAAGTCGTCGAATCGCTTGACTGGCGAAAGTTGGCAGGCGAGGCTTTCGAAATGGATCGGCTATCGCGCCTCATCTTGGTTCGTCACGGCGAAACCGCTGGGCAATCGAGCGTTCGCTATTACGGAGCGACGGATGTTCCGCTCTCCGCGCTCGGTCGTGAGCAGGCCCGTTGCGCGCGCCGCTCGATTCCCGGAACCACTTTCGAATCCGTATGGGCGAGCTCGCTTTCTCGCAGCTGGGAGTCGGCGCAGATCATCGCGAGAAGATTTCCTGTGCGCATCGAATCGAATTTTCGGGAGATCGACTTCGGTCGCTGGGAGGGCCTGACCCGCGAGGAGATCGAAGTCGCCGATCCCGAGAATCACGCGATCTGGCAAAGCGGCCAGCCCGGCTTCGAATTTCCGGAGGGCGAAACGCGCGATGCCTTCCGGAGCCGCGTGGAGGCTGGACTCTTGCGACTTCGATCCACGGGCGTTCGATCCGCACTCGTCGTCGCCCACAAAGGAGTCGTCAGGACGCTGCTCGAACTCGTGAGCGGCCAGACCCTCTCGCGAGACGCACCCGAACTCGGCGGCGTGATCCAGGTCTACCGCGATCTCGACGGCGTCTGGCGGACCGGTCGCCACGGTAGCGATCCGTCCTGCAGCACTCCCCCGGTCGGCATTCCGATGACCTAGGCGGCGCCGAGCGTCGCGCTAGCGAGACCTCAGATCACGCCCTCAGATCACGCCATAGGCGAGCATCGCGTCCGCCACCTTGACGAAGCCGGCGATGTTCGCGCCGCGGACGTAGTTGACGTAGTCGCCATCCTTGCCCTGCTCGACACACGAAGCGTGGATGCTCTGCATGATCTCGAGGAGATTCTGATCGACTTCTTCTCGCTTCCAGGAGAGGCGCATCGCGTTCTGGGATTGTTCCAGACCACTCACTGCAACACCGCCGGCATTCGCGGCCTTTGCGGGCCCGAAGAGAACTTTGTTATCGAGGAAGACATTGATCGCTTCGATCGTCGAAGGCATGTTCGCGCCCTCCGAGACCAACATGCACCCGTTCGCGACCAGCGTCTTGGCGTCGTCTTCGAGCAGCTCGTTCTGGGTCGCGCACGGGAACGCGAGATCACAAGGCACTCCCCATGGACGCTTGTCTTCGTGGAACTCACCACCCCATTTCTCGACGTATTCGCCGATGCGTCCGCGCTTCTTGGTCTTGAGATCGATGATCCAGGCGAGCTTCTCTTCGTCGATGCCATTCGGATCGTGGATGAAACCTCCAGAGTCGGACATCGTGACGACTTTCCCGCCGAGTTCGATGAGCTTTTCCACAATGTACTGCGCGACGTTGCCCGACCCGGAAACGAGACAGGTCTTGCCCTTGATCTCATCGCCTCGAGTGCCGAGCATTTCGCGCGCGAAGTACACACAGCCGTAGCCGGTGGCTTCGGTCCGAATCAACGAACCGCCGAATGCGAGGCCCTTCCCGGTAATCGTTCCAGTGAATTCGTTCTGGAGTCGTTTGTATTGCCCGAAAAGGTAGGAGACCTCTCGGGCACCCACTCCGATATCGCCTGCCGGAATGTCGGTATTAGGTCAGATGTGGCGATAGAGTTCGCTCATGAATGCCTGGCAGAAGCGCATGACCTCACCGTCGCTCTTGCCATGGGGGTTGAAGTTCGCGCCTCCCTTGGCGCCGCCCATCGGCAGGGTCGTGAGTGAATTCTTGAAGACCTGCTCGAAGCCCAGAAATTTGAGGATCGAAAGGTTCACGCTCTTGTGAAATCGCAACCCGCCCTTGTAGGGGCCGATTGCGTTGTTGAACTGGACCCGCATGCCGCGATTCACACGAACATTCTGGTCGTCATCGACCCAGCAGACCCGAAAGACGAGCACACGGTCCGGTTCCGTCATTCGGTCGAGAATGTGTGCGTCCTTGTAGAGCTTCTTGTCCTCCAAGAAGGGGACGATGTCCCGGGCGACCTCGTGGACTGCCTGCTGAAACTCGGGCTGGTCCGGATTGCGTCGTCGGAGGCCCGCCATGAACTTTTCGAGATAGGCGTCGGCATGGTTCTACTGAGTCTTCGTCAGGGGCAAGAGGGCCTTCTTTCCGGCGTGCGCTGCGCGCTATTCGAGTGCCGCCATTCCGATGCGGACGTTTGGTATGGCTGACTTCGATCGATCAATCTTCGTCACTCTCGCGCAGCTTTGCAAGCACACTGAGATCCTCGAGTGTACTGGTATCACCGGACACTGCCTTACCCGAGGCGATATCCCGCAGTAGGCGCCGCATGATCTTCCCGGATCGCGTTTTCGGCAGGGCATTCGTGAAGCGAATCTCTGAAGGGCGTGCGATAGCTCCGATTTCTTTCGTGACGTGTTTTTTGAGTCTCGCGATCAGCTCGTCATCGGGGTTCGTCGTGCCCTTGGGCGAGACGAAAGCGACGATTGCGGTGCCAGTGATGTCATCGGGGCGTCCCACGACCGCGGCTTCGGCGACATCGGGCGACGACACGAGCGCGCTCTCGACCTCCATCGTACCGATGCGATGGCCCGACACGTTCATGACGTCGTCGATGCGGCCCATGATCCAGAAATAGCCTTGCTTGTCGCGATGGGCTCCGTCCCCCGCAAAATAGGTGTCCTCGTACTTACTCCAGTAGGTTTCCTTGAAGCGCTTCGGATCCTTCCAGATGCCGCGCAGCATGCCAGGCCACGGATGCTTGAGAACCAGGAAACCACCGCCTTCGCCTTTGACCGCGTTGCCCTCGTCGTCGAAGATGTCTGCTTGGATTCCCGGGAAGGGCCTCGTTGCCGAACCCGGTTTGGTGGCGACTTCCGCGGGTAGCGGCGTGATCATGATTCCGCCCGTCTCGGTTTGCCACCAGGTGTCGACGATCGGACAGCGTTTGCCGCCGATGACTCGGTGGTACCACATCCAGGCCTCGGGGTTGATTGGCTCGCCGACGCTGCCTAGCAGTCGAAGCGAGGAGAGGTCGTGCGCCTCTGGATGTTCGTCGCCGAGGCGAATGAAGGTGCGGATCGCGGTCGGCGCGGTGTACAGAATCGTGGCACCCCACTTCTCGATCAGCGCCCACCAGCGATCGGGTCCAGGATGGGTCGGTGTGCCCTCGTACATGACCGTGGTCGCGCCGTTTGCGAGGGGTCCATAAACGACATAGGAATGGCCGGTGATCCAGCCGATGTCGGCGGTGCACCAATAGACGTCATCGTCCTTGATGTCGAAGATCGCCTTGAAGGTCGTCGTGACATGGGTGAGGTAGCCACCTGTCGTATGCAGGATGCCTTTGGGATTGCCCGTCGTGCCGCTCGTATAGAGAATGAAGAGCGGATGTTCTGCATCGAGCTTGGCGGGCGCGCATTTGGCACTCGCTCCGGCCATCTCTTCGTGCCACCAGAGATCACGCCCAGGACGCATTTCGACCGGCTGTCCGGTTCGTTCGACGACGATGACCTTCGCGACGCTGGGCGTCTTCTCGACCGCCTCATCGACGGTCGCCTTCAGAGCGAAGGGGGCGCCCTTGCGGTAACCGCCGTCTGAGGTGACGATGAGCTTCGCTTCCGCGTCGTTGATGCGGTCGCTGAGCGCTTCCGCGGAGAAACCGCCGAAGACGATCGAATGCGGTGCGCCGATCCGTGTGCAGGCAAGCATCGCGATCGCGAGTTCCGGAATCATCGGCATGTAGAGCGCGACGCGATCGCCTTCCTTCACGCCCTGTGCCTTCAAGACATTGGCGAATCGGCAGACCTCGCGATGCAGCTCGGCGTAGGTGATGACTCGACTATCGCCGGGCTCGCCTTCCCAGATGATCGCGGCCTTGTTCTTGCGCCAGGAGTTTTCGCCCTCGAGATGTCGATCGAGGCAGTTGTAGGAAACGTTGGTCTTGCCGCCAACGAACCATTTTGCGAAAGGCGGTTTCCATTCGAGGACTTTCTTCCAGGGCGTGAACCAGTCGACATTCTCCTTCGCCATCTTTGCCCAGAATTTCGTCGGCTTCTTCTCGGCGAGCTTGCGGTATTCCTTCGCGGTCTTTTTGCTCCAGTTCGCTTGACGGTTGAATTCTTTCGTCGGTTTGAATGTACGCTTCTCCTTCAACAGCGATTCGATATCGGGCATCTCGGGTCTTTCTTTCTGCGTGGCTAGCGGAGTTGATGGTGGACGCGCTCGCAGCGCGATGTCGAGGCAAAACTCTCTTCGGTCGAATCTCAGTCGTCGGCGAGGACCCATGCCTCGATTTCGTCGACCTTTTTCGGGATCGCTGAATTCAGATTGAGGATTCCGTCTTCGGTGACGACAACATCGTCTTCGATCCGAATGCCGATCCCCCGGAATGCCTCGGGCGCATCCGAGTCACTGCCGATATAGAGGCCTGGTTCGATCGTATACGCCATTCCGGGCTCGAGGGGCCGCGCTTTCCCCTCGCCGGCACCGGCCTTGTCGTCGTGGGCATGTTGGGCATCGCCGGTGCGCTTGACATCGCCGTTGCGCTTGACATCGCCGGTGCGCTTGACATCGCTGGTGCGCTTGACATCGCCGGTGCGCTTGACATAGGCGCCGACGTCGTGGACATCGAGCCCGAGCCAATGACTCGTTCCATGCATGTAGTAGGGACGATAGGTTTCTTTCTCGATGATCTCGTCGATGCTTCCGTCGAGGATTCCGAGTGAAACCAGGCCTTCGCATAGGACACGAAGGGCTGCCGCGTGAACGTCGGGGAGGCTCGTTCCTGGTCGTGATGCGCTGATCGCAGCGAGCTGAGCCTCGAGGACGACCTCATAGACATCTCGCGCCGCAGGTTCGAAACGTCCGCCGACTGGATAGGTGCGTGTCACATCCGAGGCGTAGCCCTGATACTCGACCCCGGCGTCGATCAGCACGACTTCGCCGGCCCGAAGCGGCTGGTCGTTGCGGATGTAGTGCAGGATCGTGGCATTTCGTCCTGCGCCTACGATCGTGCCATAGGCGGGGCCGGAGCCGCCGCGTGCACGAAAGATCCTGGCGAGCTCGGCTTCGAGTTCGTACTCGAAGCGACCCGGATGTGTTAGGCGTGCAGCGGCTCCATGGGCGTCGAAAGTGATGTCCGCGGCCCGTTGCATGAGCGCGACTTCGGTGTCGCTCTTGAAGAGCCGCATTTCATGGAGTTCGATTCGCGGGTCGATGATCTCTCGTGCGGGCAGAACGCCGCCGCGCGAATGGCGCCTGATCTCTTCTTGAATCGCGATGATACGGGCATCGATTTCCAGGTCACGGCCGAGGACGTGGTAGAGCCGATCGGCGCCGCGCAATAGATCGGAAAGTTTTCCGAGGAGTTCGTCCCTGGGATAGGCCTCGTCCGCTCCATAATCTTCCAATGCGCCCTCGACGCCTGGGCGATAACCGGTCCAGGTTTCGGCGGTCGGGTCGCGGGGCTGAACGAAGATGGAGAAATCCGGGCCCTCGCGTGTGCTGAGGATGGCCACGGCGTCGGGATGGTCGAAGCCGGTCAGGTACCAGAAATCGCTGTCCTGACGGAAGGGGTACTCGGTATCCGCGGAGCGTGTGACGAGACGCGCCCCTGCGAAGATCGCGACGGCATCGGGGCCCATCGCATCGAGCATTCTCTGACGGCGTTCGGCGAACACGCGGCGAGTCTATCCCAACGCGCCGCTCTCGCTGCGCCCGCGGCCTCGATTCTGGCCAACGGAGCGACGAGAAACGATCAGAGTGGAAACAGAAGATCCGACTGCCAATCTGAGAGGCAGGGAACGAAATTGGCGCAATCGTTCAAATCACTGCCGTCAAACGGGATTTGCTTCGATCGACTCGGATCTGTCGAACGCAGACGATTTGGATGCCAACTGCGTTGGCACTATCTCACCAACTGATTCCTGAACGCCGCTCGGAGAAAAAGCCTTTGGTTTCAATCGCTTGAAAGAAATCGGACGGGACCGTCGCGATTGGCACGAGATGTGCTCTACCAGGGGACAGAACGATTTGGAAACTGGCTGGCCCGGACGTAATAAACACGGGCGCGTTTGTTCGGGTCGGCCAGTCATCCCCGGGACTCTGGGTTTTAGACGGCGCTTTCCCCCAGACTGCACCCCACCCGAACTCATTGTCCCGGGTTTCCAGGTCGGCTCCCCCCAAAAATCAACTCGATCATCACTCATCCCGTCCGCACCAGAACGGCCCGGTGATAGAGCCGCGCTCCGAGGGCGACCTGTCAGGAGTCGGTCTTGGGCGCCTGGCTCGTGCTCATGCGGGCAGACGCTTTCGGGCTCGCCTTCGAGTTCGCTTTTGCCTTGGGTTTGACCTTGCTCTGCGGACTGCTCTTCGTACGCCCCCGGCTTCTTCGTCGTCCGCTTCGGGTCGGTGCCGATTCGCCGTCATCAGCCTCGGAATTCCCGTTCTCGGCTTCGTCCGCCGAGATCTTGGCTGCCGAGTCGTGGCGCTCGAGGACGCCGAGAATCTCATCGGCGAATTCTCGAACGAGCCAGTTCTTGAGCTCGGGTATCCCCTTCATGTCCTCCGCGTTGCACGGGCTCGCCCAGGCGATGGCTTCGAGCGCGGCGTTCGGGCATAGCACGCCGGGATCGAGCTTGAGCGCCTCTGATCTGGGCCCGCGCCAGTCCTTGAGCGCGGAGAGCCGTTTCTCGGTGGCTCGGTCCATGCGCCGACGCACCGTCGTCTCGAGCTTCGGGATCGGGCCGTGCGGTTTGCGCAGTCCCTTCTTGACCGCGGCCACGAGGTCCTTGCCGAAACGCCGGAGAATCAGATCCGTGACGCCCTTGATTTCTGCCAGGCTATCGAGATCGGCCGTCTGAGCTCTGCTTATCTCGAGAAGCGTTCGGTTGCCCAGTACCTTGAAAGGCGGTCGATCGATCTCTCGAGCGCGAGCGTCACGCAGGATGAAGAGTTCGCGCAGGACGGCCATCGAGACAGGATCCAGTGCGCGCGAGCCCTTGATCTTCAGATATCCGAGCTTGTCGAATTCGCGATCCGGCCATCGTCGACCGCATAACGCCTGGAAATCGTCTTCCGCCCAGTCACGCCGCCCCGCCTTGATCAGCTCCTTCTCGAGCTTCTCCGCGAGCTTGATCAGGTAGAGGACATCGGAAGCCGCATAGCTCAGTTGATTGTCGGTGAGGGGCCGCCTCGACCAATCGGATCTCTGTTCTTCCTTGGGAAGCGTGACACCGAAATGCCTCTCGACGAGTGCCGCGAGTCCGATCGCCGGATATCCGAGGAGCTGCGAACTGACCATCGTGTCGAAGAGATTGGTGAACTCGAAGTCTGCGTCGCGCTTGAGGACGTAGATATCGTATTCTGCCGCGTGAAAGAGCACTCGAATCTTCGGTGACGAGAAGACCGGCGCGAGCGGGGCCAACTCTTGCGGGCCGCCCAGAGCAATCGGATCGACCAGCCAACACCGTTTGCGGGTTGCGATCTGAAGCAGGCAGACTTTGTCGTAGTAGTGGTAGAAGCTGTCGGCTTCGGTGTCGAAAGCCACGACGTCTTCACTCATCAGAGCTGCGGCGAGGTCTTGGAGCTCGGCTTTTTGCGTGATGATTTGGAAATCAGAAACGTCAGACACTCTAATCAGTCTCACTGAACGGGCGGGACCCCTGTCCAGCACCCCCTGCAACGCGTGACCGGCATCGGCCTGACGCGGACTCAAGACCCTCGCGTGCCGACCGTACATCAGGGCACGCCGCAACCGGCAGGGGGATTGGGCGCTGCCGCTGGGCAGCGTCTGGCGCCGAATCCCCCTGCCGGTTGCGGCGTGCCCT
>Ga0265303_10001080_pt1 | contig 16373 bp, 15 predicted proteins | sample Helome_2_FD_192494 | JGI IMG/M metagenome (GOLD analysis project Ga0265303, IMG submission 192494) | Marine sediment microbial communities from subtidal zone of North Sea - Hel_20160317 (Illumina Assembly) | ecosystem: Environmental > Aquatic > Marine > Subtidal zone > Sediment ... | reverse complement strand
CACTATTCTCGAAGTCTATATTCTTGATTTTGACCGGGACGTGTATGGCTATAGCGTCGAGGTTAATTTTTTGCACAAGATCCGTAACGAAGAGAAGTTTGCTTCGCTCGAGGAATTAGCCGCCCATATTGCACAGGACACCGAGAAGGCAAAGGCCTTTTTTAAACGAGATTAATGACAGTTGGCTGACTACAAATCTACATTAAATTTACCTGACACCGAATTCCCGATGCGCGGCAACCTCGCCAATCGTGAACCCGAACGTTTGCAGAAATGGCAGGATAAAAACCTTTACCAGGTCATCCGGGATGCGCGTGTCGGCCGCAAACGTTACGTGTTGCACGATGGCCCACCCTATGCCAACGGCGATATTCATATCGGCCACGCGGTCAACAAGATTCTCAAGGACGTGATTGTCAAATCACGAACCCTGAACGGTGAAGATGCGCCCTACGTGCCCGGCTGGGATTGCCATGGATTGCCGATCGAGCACCAGGTGGAAAAGAGTCTTGGCAAGGTTGGCGTCAAGGTCGAAGCCGATGAGTTTCGCCAGGCCTGCCGCGACTACGCGCTCAAGCAGATCGACCAGCAGCGTATCGATTTTATCCGGCTCGGCGTGCTGGGCGACTGGTATAACCCCTACCTGACGATGAACTTTGATACCGAGGCCAATATCGTGCGCGCGGTCGGCAAGATCATTGAAAACGGGCATGTCGTGCGTGGCGATAAACCGGTGCACTGGTGTATCGATTGCGGTTCGGCACTGGCCGAGGCCGAGGTCGATTACAAGGACAAGACCTCGCCGGCAATCGACGTACGTTTCGCGGTAATCGATGAAACCGCCTTCGTGGCGGCGCTTGAAAGCGAAGCCGACGGTCCCGGGGAAGGCCCGATATCGGTGCTGATCTGGACCACAACCCCATGGACCTTACCCGCTAATCTCGCGGTTGCGCTCAATCCAACGGAAGAGTACGTGCTGTTACAGGCTGAAACCGGGCTCGGAACGGAACGCCTGTTCCTCGCCAGCGACCTGATGCAGGACGCGCTCAAACGATATGGGATCGACGAGTATAAAATTGTTGCGCGTGGCAGCGGTGAAGCGCTCGAGCGTCATCGCCTGCGTCACCCGTTTTACGATCGCGAATCGCTGATCGTCATCGGTGATCACGTGACCCTCGAAGCCGGCACCGGGGCTGTTCACACCGCGCCGGGGCACGGCCAGGATGACTTTGTTCTCGGTAAGAAATACGGTCTCGAGATTTATAACCCGGTTGGCGGCAATGGTTGTTTTCTGCCCGCTACCGAATTGTTTGCCGGCGAGCATGTATTTGCCGCCAACGATCACGTGATCGAGGTACTCAAGGAAAAAAACGCGCTGATTCATGTCGAGAAATACCAGCACAGTTATCCACATTGCTGGCGACATAAATCGCCGATTATCTTTCGTGCGACCCCGCAATGGTTCATCAGCATGGAACAAGCCGGTCTGCGTGATCTCGCCATGGCCGAGATCAAGAAAGTTCGCTGGGTTCCGGCCTGGGGGCAGGCACGCATCGAAAGCATGATCGAAAATCGTCCGGACTGGTGTATCTCGCGGCAACGTTTCTGGGGGGTACCGATTCCGTTATTCATGCATCGAGAGACCCAGGCATTGCATCCAAGGACTGCAGAACTGGTCGAAGCCGTCGCCCAACGCATCGAGGAAAATGGAATCCAGGCCTGGTTTTCACTCGAGCCGAGCGAACTGCTCGGCGACGAAGTCGACGACTACGTCAAGCTCGGCGACACCCTCGACGTGTGGTTCGATTCGGGCACCACCCACTACAGCGTCCTGCAACAGGATGACCGTTTCACTTTTCCCGCCGACATGTATCTCGAAGGTTCGGATCAGCACCGCGGCTGGTTTCACTCGTCACTACTGGCTTCCTGCGCGATGCATGGCCAGGCACCCTATCGCCAGGTGCTGACGCATGGCTTTACCGTCGATGCCAAGGGCATGAAAATGTCAAAGTCGGTCGGTAACGTGATTGCGCCGATCAAGGTCACCAAAACCCTCGGCGCCGATATTCTGCGGCTATGGGTCGCAGCTACCGATTACTCCGGCGAAATGTCGATTTCAGACGAAATTCTGAAGCGCACGGCAGATTCCTACCGCCGCATCCGCAATACGCTGCGCTTCCTGTTGGCCAATACCAATGGTTTCAATCCCGCCAGTGATTCGGTTGCCGCTACCGACCTGCTGGCACTGGATCAATGGATCGTCGCGGAGACATTTAATTTACAAACTGAATTGCAGGGTCACTACGAGGACTATCATTTTCATATTGCAATTCAGAAAATTCATAATTTCTGCTCGGAAACGCTCGGCGGATTTTACCTGGACGTGATCAAGGACCGGCAGTACACCACGCAGGCTGATTCGCTGGCGCGTCGTTCCTGCCAGACCGCGATGTACCACGTCACCGAGGCAATGACCCGCTGGATCGCCCCAATTTTGAGTTTTACCGCCGACGAAGTCTGGGAAAACATGCCCGGCGAGCGCGATGATCTAGGGGTTTTCACCGCCGAATGGTACGACGGCCTGTTCGCCTACTCGAACGCCGAGATCGATCCTTCGGTCTGGGATTCCGTCGAGCAGGTGCGCGCGGAGGTCACGCGCAAACTGGAAAGCCTGCGCCAGGATGGCAGGATCGGCTCCAGCCTCGATGCCGAGGTTACGATCCTCGCCGACCAGGCACTGATCGATAAACTGCAGGTTATCGGTGACGAATTACGTTTCGTCATGATAACCTCTGCGGCGACCATGGCGGTACTGGATGCAACAAAAAGCGAGGACGTGGTCACGCTGCGCAATGGCAACCGCATTTCGATACAGGCCAATCCAAGCAATCATCAGAAATGTGCGCGCTGCTGGCATCACCGCGAGGAAGTCGGTAGTGATAGCGATCACCCGGAACTCTGTGCGCGCTGTATCGTCAACGTCGATGGTGATGGTGAACAACGCCGCTACGCCTGAGATGACCTGTAACCGGCTATGAATATGGCGTCTCCACAACTTCGATGGTTATGGATCAGCCTGATCGTGGTCATACTCGACCAGGCTGCCAAGCAGATTGCCGAAGCACAGTTGACCCCGCACCAGGCGGTCAACCTGTTCCCGTACTTCGACTGGTACCTGACCTACAACACCGGCGCCGCATTCAGTTTTCTCGCCAATGCCGGGGGCTGGCAACGCTGGTTGTTTACTGTGATTGCAATTGTCATCAGCATCGTTATCGTACAATGGGTCAGGAAACTGCCGGCGGAAGACACGTTGACCGCGGCATCATTGTGCCTGATCCTCGGTGGCGCGATCGGTAATCTAATCGATCGCGTTTACCTCGGCCATGTTATCGACTACATCCAGGTATGGCTTGGATCCTATCCCTTCCCGGCGTTTAATATCGCGGATGCCTCGATCAGTGTCGGTGCGGCCCTGTTGATCCTGAGCAGTTTCTCCGGTATCGGGAATTCCACGTCCGGGTAATCTCATGGGCATGATAGAGCGCAACAGCCGGGTCACCCTTTTTTACCGGATCGGTTTAACCGATGACCAGGTGCTGGAGGACAATTTTGACGACGAACCGATGACGGTTACGCTCGGCCGCGACGAAATGGCCGAGGGACTGGAACTGGCATTGATTGGACTGAAGGCAGGCGACGAGCAGACCATCGACATTGGCCCTGATCTCGCCTTTGGTTATATCGACGAAACCCTGTTTCGTGCCCTGGCACGAGCCGAGTTTGATCCAGACATTGAACTGGAGCCTGGACTGATCATCGAATTCGCAACCGAGGACGGGGAAACGCTGCCGGGCACCATCCTGGATTTTAATGACAGCGAAGTCCGGGTTGATCTCAATCATCCCCTGGCTGGTCAAACGGTTCGCTACAGCGTTAAGATTGTCGCTGTTGATGACGATCCTGAGGAACCGAAGGTCCTGCATTAATGGAAATCCTGCTTGCCAATCCGCGTGGATTTTGTGCCGGTGTAGACCGCGCTATTGAAATTGTCGAACGCGCGCTGCAGCTTTTCGGCGCGCCGATCTACGTGCGCCATGAAGTTGTGCATAACCGCTATGTCGTCGATGACCTCAAGCAAAAGGGAGCGATATTTGTCGAGGAACTCGACCAGATTCCGGACGATAATTACGTCATCTTCAGCGCTCATGGTGTTTCCAGGGCAGTACGACGCGAAGCTGAGCGTCGCCAACTCAAGGTTTTTGACGCCACCTGCCCTTTGGTGACGAAGGTACATATGGAGGTCAGTCGCTATAGTCGCAAGGGCATCGAAACCGTGCTGATCGGTCACAGGGGACATCCCGAAGTCGAGGGTACGATGGGTCAGTACGACCGTACGCAGGGCGGTAAAATTTACCTGGTCGAATCCGCTGAAGACGTGCGCAAACTAAAAGTACAAAATCCGCAAGAGTTGCGTTTCGTAACCCAGACAACCTTATCCAAGGACGACACCGCGATCGTCATCGATTGTCTGCGCGAAACTTTCCCCGACATCCAGGGACCGAAAAAGGATGACATCTGCTATGCCACCCAAAATCGCCAGGATGCGGTCAAGCAACTCGCCGAGCACTGCGACCTGATCCTGGTCGTCGGCTCCAGGAATAGCTCCAACTCGAATCGATTACGAGAAATCGCCAGTAATAAGCAGATTGAAGGTTACCTGATCGACAATGAAGATGACATCAAGCCCGAATGGCTTGAAAATAAAACCTGCGTCGGTGTGACAGCGGGTGCCTCCGCGCCTGAACTACTGGTACAGAATGTTGTCAGTTTTTTACAACGGCATGGGGCCGGTAATGCATCTTCACTTGGATTTACCGAAGATGTGATCTTCCCACTACCAAAGCCCCTGAGATAGAAAGACCAGCTTCGTGAGGAATCGATGAACCGAATTTACCATCACTGCCTGGCGATCGCCTACATAATGATGCTGAGCGGCTGCGGAATGATTGAATATGCCTACAAAAAGGCGCCCGCCTATGTCGCCAGCGAGATTGACGAGGCTTTCGACCTAAACGAGTCCCAGATCGGTCAGCTTGATTCACGCCTGGACCAGTTTTTTAGCTGGCACCGCCAGCAGGAACTCGGCCGCTATCAACAGTTACTCGAACGGGCGGCCCTGTCTGCCGCCGATGGCATCACCGCGGCTGATTTCTTAAACTTGAACAAGGATGTACGCCTCGCCTGGCGGCGCTCGCTGGCAAAGGCGATCGACGAACTGGGCGACCTCGTGATAACCCTCGACCAGCAACAGGTCGAACAATATCAGCGCTATCATCGCGACAGCGCCGAGGAGTATGACGAGTACCTGCAGAAGTCAGACCAACAGCGCGAGGTCTACCGCGTCAACCGCAGCATTGATCGCCTCGAACACTGGTTTGGCAACTTTACGCATGACCAGGAAGAAAAAATCAGCGCCAGGTTGCAACGATTACCCGATTTTTACGAGCCCTGGATCGTCTACCGGGAAGCGCGTCAGCAGGCATTGGTCAACGCCTTTAATAATGCCACCGATTCAGGATTGACCCGTCAGCAGCTCAAGACCATTCTGCTCGACCCATCGACCGAGTATGCGCGCACATTCGAACCCGCTCGCCAGTCCTACTGGCGTGCTTATGCAGCGGCACTCGAAGACATCAGCTCCTGGCTTACAAAGACACAAAAACAAAGAGTCGTAGAAAAATTACGGAAGTACGCACGTGCTGCCGCGCGCCTTACCGACGCCGGTTAAAGCTAGCGCAATCCCTGCCGGACAGCGTCGAAAGAATTAAATCTCCCGCAAAATCGCCCCTTTGATGTACCGTCAAAAGCGTAGAATTATCCAGTTTCAGCCTCCTTAGATTACATGTTTGCGATCGGTATTTATTGAAATAACCTCGCGTGAAAGCCCCTATTTTTGAAGATTACGTCACATTTTCACTGAATATTGTCTGTAAAAACTGGGTTTACTGTGAAGTAAATCGCAAACCTCCGCTAGGCGACTGATTTAGCCTAGGTGCCGGTACTAATTCGCTTAACAAGATAATTCTTACCTTATTGCGGGAATCCGAGGAATGGGAAAAACAGGCCATATTGCTTTTACAGGAAAACAGCAAGGTTTCACCCTTGTAGAAATCGCAATCGTAATCGCGATCATCGGGCTGCTCATCGGTGGTGTTCTCAAAGGCCAGCAAATGATTACCAATACCAAGCTCAAGCGCATCGAACTGGATAGTACCGGCATTAAGATGGCAATGCTTTCCTACCAGGATCGTTACCGGCAACTTCCGGGCGACGATTATCGCGCTTCAGAACGATTTTCACTCTACACAGACGGGGTAAACGATCCGGCACCAGCCGACATCGACGGCGACGGTGATAGCATCATCGACGGGAACTGGTTGATTTCGCCAAATACAGAGAGCGCAAACCTGTGGAAACATTTACGGGCCTCGGGTCTGATCGACGGTTCCGGCGATGATGATACCCAGCCAATCAATGCCTATGGCGGTAAAATAGGCCTGCGCGACGGGTCGCTTGAGATCTACGGTCCCGTGGTCATTTTTGGCCTGATTGATGGTCCGATAGCCAAGGCCCTGGAAACCCGGCTGGATGACACTGTACCTTCGAGCGGTCGGATACAATCCGATCTGAATGCGACGCTCATGGATGGCGCCGCTGCCAGCAGCGCCGGCGCAAATTACTCGGATTCATCGCGCTATTTCGTAGCGTTTAAACTGTAACCAGGCCAGATTTTTCAAGCAGCCGGGGGCGAGTATCATCGCTCGCATAATACTTTCAATAATAGCACCCGCGAGGATTTATACAGGTTCAGGCCTGTCCATGTTGATATGTTCATTGTCTGCTAGACTCCAAGCAATGCTTTGCCAGCCCGGATGGCGAATTTAGTCATCAAACAGAGGCCTGTACTATGCAAGAGCCCAATATCCCGGCAGATGAAAATGAACGTCTTCAAGTTCTTAGATCGCTGGACATTCTCGATACCCCGGCAGAAGAACGCTTCGATCGCCTTACCCGCATCGCCAACAGGTTGTTCGGCGTGCCAATCGCGCTTGTCAGCCTGGTCGACGAAAACCGGCAGTGGTTCAAATCTTCGGTTGGACTCGATGCCAGCGAAACACCACGAAATATTTCGTTTTGCGGGCATGCCATCCTTGGCGATGAAATTTTCGTTGTCAACGATGCAGTATCGGATAAGCGATTTGCCGATAATCCGCTTGTATTGAATAATCCGAATATACGATTCTACGCCGGCTGTCCCTTAAAGTCCTTAAATGGAAGCAAGCTCGGCACCATGTGCCTGATTGATCGCGAACCAAAAGGATTCAGCAAAAACGACCGCTCGATTTTACAGGACCTTGCCTCCATGGTGGAGCGTGAAATCGAGCTCACTAACCTGGCAACCGTTGACGAACTGACCAATATTCCAAATAGACGGGGTTTCAGGGTGCGCGCCGAACAGAGCCTGAAACTCTGCCAACGCAAAAAATTGCCCGCGTCACTGGTTTACTTTGATATCGACGAGTTCAAACAGATTAATGACTCCCTTGGTCATGCCGAGGGGGACCGAGCGTTGTGCGTTTTCGCCGATAGTATGAAAGGTATTTCCCGGGATTCCGATGTTTTCGCGAGGATGAGCGGTGACGAGTTTGTGATTTTATTTGCTGACGCCGACAAGCAAACCGTGGAGCAGATCATTAGCAGATTTCAATCCGGGCTGGATGAACTCAGTCAAAAGGAAAACCTGGATTACCAGGTTCATTTTTCTCATGGAATCATCGAGTTCGATCCTGACCAGCATAATACTGTTGCAGAACTGCTCGATGCCGGGGACGAACTGATGTATGCACAGAAACATCAATAATCTTAACCACATTGATTCGCCGCGTTTAATTTCGATTGCTTATTGAGGATAGTCGGGCGTTCCAAAGGTGCTCCCGCCATGGGTGTACGATCGCGCATAGTTCATCGAGCCCTCTGGTCGGCGACTGTCGGCCCATCAATTTAAAACTCTTACCGAAAGCTTTAAAATAGTGATTTCCTGATCACTGGCTACAACAAATTTGTTTCATATCAACTATATAGAATACCAGCAATGGCATTATCATCTGTCCAGCTACATGGAAAAATACCAAACCACATACGATTTAGCTGGGAGTAATGCCTCGGAGAAGCGATGATTGATGTAAAACGCAGTTTAACAAGGATTATTGAAGATCCTCACTTCAGCCGCAGGGAGAGGCATTTGGCTAAATCATCGCTTGAGCTAATCGAAGAACTTGAGAACCGGGAAGTCTACCATTGGACCGAAATGGCGAGATTTGCCCTGTTGACCGAGGTTCGTAAAAAGGTAATAGGTTCGCAAGCAGCCACCAAGATTGACAGCTTCCTGAAAAGACACCGGGTTAAGAGACCGTGAAATTCTACCCCTTGTCACTTTGCATATCCCGGTTCGGCAGGTCCCCCAGCGTCAGCCGTCGCGCCTGAACTTGCCGGTTTCCAGGTAATGGATAACCTGCTCTATGACCCTGTTATTGCGCATCATGAAAGTATGCGATACCTCCATTTCGAGATGATCTTTCATGCCTTCAAGCCTGGTATTTTCAACCGAAACCCTGCCGTCATCGGGCCCTGGAATCATGCGCGACATGAACAGATCAATACTCCTGGTGCCGGCGATGATACCCAAATCGAAATCGGCCTGCCCCAGCTTGTTGGGAACACTGGTTTCGCCGGTTCCAAGCTCGAGCCCGGCGTCGCCGTGAACGAAGTGGAATCCCGGGAAATCACGCAACTTGTCGACAATCTCGCTGCCCTTGTTAGGGGGACCGAGCATAACCACGCGGCCGAGGCTGTCGATGCTATGGTGTTTAAGGTATTGCCGGACCAGGATCCCGCCCATCGAATGGGTTACGAAGTTTACCCGGTGACCTTGCGGGCATGCCTCTAAAGCCGGCCCGATGGCCTCGTCGGCCAGTGCCGCGATATTTTTACGATTTGATCGGTAACTGATGTTCTGTACAAAATAACCCCGCCTTAACAGTGCCCGCTCTAGCTTTTTCATCGATCGGTCCGAACGCAACAGACCGTGCAGCAGGATGATGCTATCGGCCTGGGAAGACATCTAAATTCCGGTAGCTACAGCGAAAGGGCTGGGGATTAACCCTCGATCTCATCGGTATCGTATTGCCCCGACAGCTTGCGCCGCACATGCGACCAGGACATACCGACCGCGAGGACGCCGGTCAGTACGAACAGGACGACCCACTGGATAACGGCCGTATCATCGAGCGCGAAAAAACCCCACTCGATAAACAGCCAGATCAGGATTCCGAAAAAGGCAAGCGCAAGGGCAGTGCCGATGGGTCCAAGCGACCTCCAGGTCGCCCGCAGGAACATAACCCACCCGATTAACAGCACGATACCGGTCGCGGCCTTGTAGACGGTTGCAATATCTGATTGCAGCCAGCCAACCCAGGAATAACCGCTCGGGTTATAAGTCAGAAAAACGAGTGCGAGCGCAAACAGAAAACGTAGAAAAAAACTGCCTATGGAGAAATCGTTTCGTGCCATGTCGTCACCGGGGATTCCAAAAAAACGCTATGGTAACAGACAATTTCGCAGCAGCAACTCGATTGATGACCCGGGTGCTATGCCTGTTCGACAACCAGGGCGTCCCCAATTCTGATTACCGCTTGCGCGAGTCCATCGACCTGGGAATGATCCGTGCGGGCACCAAGAAAACAGGGGCGCAAAGCCAGTTGCCCATTAATACGGGTAGTGCTTGGCAGGTATTCGTTTTCCCTGACCAGGCGTCGGCGGATTTTCTGGTTGAGTCGGTCAAGATTGTCAATCTGCGGTGCGATATAACGAAAGCAACAAACCGATAGAGTCGGTTCCAGTAACAGTTCAAGCCTGGGATGTTGCTTGCAAAATTCGGCGAGTTGCCGCGCCATGTCGTTGTGGCGCACGACTCGCTTACGCATACCCTCTACGCCAATCTCCCTGATCAGGGCCCAGACGACAATACCCCGCGGGGGTGCGCTAAGTTCTACGCCGTAGTCGAAATAACGAATACTGAAATCATCTAGCGAATGTTCAAGTGGCGCCGTCGTGGCGTCGATATCATCGATCGAACCCTCCAGGTAATCGGAGGGCCCCTGGGTAAAAGCCCTTTGCAGTAATTCACGGTCATGCACAAAGGTTGCGGCAACCCCAACCGAAGCACCTAACCATTTGTGTGGATCGACGATGATCGAGTCGACCAGCTCCAGGCCGTCATAAAGATCGCGCAAGCGCTCATCCAGGATACCGGGCAACCCGTAGGCACCATCCACATGCAGCCAGATTCCGTGTTCACGTGCGAGCTCGCCAATGGCACGCAACGGGTCAATCGCACCCCTGTTGGTGCTGCCCAGGTTAGCAACGATCGCCATGGGCAGAATATCGTCCTGCAGATCCTGTTCAATAGCTACCCGCAGATCGTCAGGACGCATCCGTCCCTGGTCGTCACAGGCAATGGGCTTGATCGCTCGCCGTCCTATCCCGAGTACGCCGCCCGCTCGCTGGATGGTATGGTGACACTCGCTACTTGCGTAAACACTGACGGCGCGGTTGACGCCGTCGCGCGCAGGATCATGGCCTGCTTTCTCAAATGCATATTGCCGTGCACCACCGAGTCCGACCAGGTTGGCGACCGAGCCACCGCTACTGTAGATGCCTTTCATATTACCCAGGCCGCACATCTGCGCGAGCCAGTCGAGCGACAGTTCTTCGATAAAGTTGAATGCGGTGTGCATATATCTTTGTGGCGAGGCGATACTGGCGGCAGTCGATGCCAGCGTCGATGCGGTGGTCGCACCGGTGGTAATATAGGAAGTAAAACCGGGTTTAGTCACTGCCGAACCATTGGGAATGATCTGTTCCAGCAGTTCACGGGTGACTTCATCGATGCCGACCCCTTGCTGCGGCACTGGTCTATCCAGTGCAGCCTTCCAGACGTTTTGTCGTGCCAGCGCGTCGGGGTGTTCAAACGCTAAAAACTGGTCGAGACCGGCGCCTACTCTCGCTAACAACTCCTGCAGGTTGCCGACCTCAGCCTGATCCTGTGACATAGACTCTTCTCAATTTTAGAAACGCATTCTCGGAACTAACATTATCCGTTAGCAGCAAGCGACGCAATACGCAGGCGAAATTCCGCCCCGGGCTCACAGTTGACGACATCGACTTCAGTCTGCATTGCACTTGCAAGTTGATGTACCAGCGCCAGGCCGATGCCGGTACCGACGGTTTCACGCGTAAGCTCATTCTCGGAGCGGTAAAACAGTTTGAAAATCTTCTTCATCTGATCCGGATCGATACCGGGTCCGTAATCGCGCACCGAAAACTGGATCTTGCCGTCCTGCATTTGCTGACAGCGAATATCGATTCGCTTTTGGGTGCCGTTAGCAGAAAACTTGACCGCATTATCCACCAGGTTAATAAAAATCTGGATGAACCAGTCGATGTCAATTTTAATTCGAGCCGACTCAACTTCCTGTGTCCCCGTAATCAGCAGGTCGAACTCCGAGGGTTCGAGCTGCGATTCGAGGCGTGGTTTAAGCTCCGCCAGCGCCTCGCCAACGGTCATGTCGGTGAGCGTTCCAGCCTGCTCGTTACGAGACATACGCGCCAGCTGCAGTACATTATTGATCAGCCGCGTGAGTCGTTCCGCCTCGTAAAAAATAAAATCATAATAGGTTTTACGTTTTGCCTCGTCGGCCCAGCCCTCGCGCAGCATTTCTCCATACATTCGAATCGATGTCAGTGGAGTTTTAAGTTCGTGGCTGACCGCGGAAACAAAATCCTGTTGCTGCCGTGCCAGGGCGAGCTGACGCTGACCCAGTCGCAACAGCATCAGGCAACCACCCACCAGCACAATCGCGAGCACCACGGCCGACCAGATGATGACCTGCCCACCGGCACCGACCGGCAATCTCGCCAGTGCATAAATCAGCTCGATATCGCCAAACGGCGCGATCAAACGGCTCTGGTAGAGTAATTCGTTACTCACCTGCCCGGTACCGGGGCGATACTGCCGGCTGTAATCGGCGGCAAAGTTTTCCAGGATCGAGCCGCGGTAGGCGACAATCAGTTTACTCATCGATGACAGGCTCGATTCGCGAAACGCCGGCGCAATCAAGCCTTCAATGAAATTCGCCTGGTCGATCAGAATACCCTGCACGTAGCGTTCATTGCTGTGCCAGACACGCCGGAACAGGACGAAGTGCCCACTGTCGAGCAGCGCAAATTCCATCGGCTCGACTTCACTTTCAAATGTCTGAATCCGGATCGACCGCTGATCCAGCGACGGTTCGGCTAACTCGACTTCATTATCTGTACTTTCAGCGACACTTTTCTCAAGACTTAATGCCTGCTCGAGCACGGCCTGTGGCAGGTTTACCTTTTCCTTGCGCGAACGCCTGACCTCGGCTTGTTTCTTTGCCTCCAGGCGCTGCGCCTCCGGTTCGGCTCCGGCTGATATCTGGAAGCTGTCTTCGAGTTTCAAGTCCTTGACCTGGTCGACGGGTGTGCTGCTTTCAGCAGGGGCATTTAATTTCCGCGTGGTTAATTCATCGAAGGCCGACTGTCCCTGGGTATCACCATCATCCATCGCGATACTCGAACTCATGCTGTCGACCTCGGTGGTCAGACTCGGCGCATCGGAGCGCGCCGCTTGGGCTACCTCTTCCTCGGCAAGAATTTCACCGACCGCCGGTGATGCCGCGAGATCACTTTTGCCGACCAGGCGGTTTTGATCGAGAATGCCGCGAATGCGACCTTCCTGCTGCTCGCGCTGTTGTAGTTCGGATGACGAAATGCCATAGCTGGACGCATTGGCTTCGGGCACGGTCGGGGTACGCAGCTGCCCTGCAGAATCGACCTGGAAATAACCCAGCAAGCCTGGCACCTCGGCCTCCAGCGGGAACTGCGACAGCGGTGAGCGCTGCAGAAAGGCAGAGCCCTCGGAACCGCTGACATTGAGAAATTCATAGTCGCTGATGGGTCGGCTTTCTTCGCGCTCAATCAGGTTTCGAAATTCGCTGTCGATGCGTAAGCTCAACTCGCGGGCAAGCTGCTGATGCTGGTAGAAAGCCTCCCATTTCAACTGCCCGTAGGCATGGTAAACCAGGATCGAGGTCGGTAACGCCAGCGCCGCGAAAAACAGCACCAGCAACAGGGTGAGGCGTCGCTGGGTCATTGCTCGGCAAGCATCAGGCGATAGCCGGCACCGCGCACCGTGACAATGGCTTCGGGGTTGGCGGGATCGATTTCAATTTTTCGGCGTAACTTGGCAATATGGATATCGACGGTACGGGTTTCAATTTCCATGTGGTTGGCATAGCCCCAGACTCGCGCAAGTAGTTCTTCACGCGCTACCGGACGCTTCGATTGCTGGCAAAGATACTGCAACAAGTCCATTTCACGACGCGTAAAAACGCTGTCCCCGGCGCATAGATTCTCGGTATCGATGACGAGACCATTGTTGAGTTTGATTTCCCGCACCGAGGCTTCACCGAAACCCGAACGCCGCAATACCGCCTCCACGCGCAGTACCAGCTGTGTTACCGAAAAAGGTTTGGCGACATAATCGTCAGCGCCCAGGGTAAGGCCCTGGACGATATCTTCGTCACTCGATTTTGCGGTCAGCATGATAACGGGCTGCTGGCGGTCCTGTTGGCGGATACGATTACAGATTTCAAAGCCATCGACACCGGGCAACATGACATCGAGCAGAATCAGGTCAAATTGCCCGCTTAGCGCCTTGCGCAGACCGTCATCACCGTGATCGGCAGTGTCAACCTCGTAACCATGGTAAACAAAAACATCGACCAGCCCGCTACGTATTACGGCCTCGTCTTCAACGATCAGCAAGCGCGCTTTCTGCGCCATCACATTTTATCCTTAATAAACACACCACAATCCTAGCATTCCAGTTCGTCGGCTATGTAAATTTTTTGTAAATCCGACGCACCAGGTTTTACCAAACCCTGCCTGTTTTAATCCCCGATCCTGACCCAGAATTACTGCATCTTTCAACCACAACGGAGCAATCAAAATGGCATTGGTAACCCGACTATCACGACTGTTTCAGGCCGATTTCCACGCAGTCCTCGATCGTATCGAGGAACCCGACCTGCAACTCAGGCAGGCGGTCCGTGAAATGCAATTCACGCTCGACCAGGATCAACAACGCCTGAAGCTACTGCAGCACGAGGCTGCCCAACTCGACAAGGCGGCTAAGGCTACCTCGACAAGCCTTGAAGGCTACGACGAAGAGCTGGACATCTGCCTGGCCGCGAAAAAAGACGACCTGGCCCGCGATTTAATTCGTCGCAAACTCGTCAGCGAAAAACAGCTGCAGGCACTGCAACAGCAGTTCGCCAACGTTGAATTACAGCACCAGAATCTTGAACAGCAAATCGACGAACAAAACCAGCAATTAACCAGCATGAAGCAAAAACTCGAGCTTCTGGTCAGCGACGATGAAGGTTTCGGCAGTGGCGAATTCAACCACGCTGACACGATCCGCGGCGAGGAAATTGAAATTGCTTTACTGCGCGAAAAAGAACGGAGGGCCAAAGCATGAACAAGAGCATGAAGACCCCCGGAATCATTGACGGCATCATTGTCGCAATCGCGATCAGTCTCGGCGCCGGAGCAGTGAGCCTGGTGCTGGGCGGATTTGTCGCCTACGCCACGTTGTTCAACCTGCTGCTTTGCACGGCAACACTGATCTACCTGCTTTACCTGCTAAGGCGCAGCAATGCCCGCGTCGGACGCGTAGTCGTTATTGCCGGCTGGGGCCTGGTAAGTCTCGCCGGCTGGTTCTTTAACATAGCGCCATTCGAACAGGTACTGGTTCAGGCCGGCATTATCTGGCTGACACGCTCGCTTTATTTTCATGCCTCGCTGTTTACCGCGGCGCTCGATTTCGGGCTGGTTTCAGTCGGTCTTGCAGCAAGTGCCTGGGCCATGGTCAACACCGGTAGCCTCGCCGGAGCCCTGTGGAGTTTCTTCCTCGTCCAGGCCCTGTTTTGCTGGCTCCCGGATCTTGCGCGCAAACAGTCCGCCGAGGCCCGTCGCCAACAGCATGATCAATCATCATTCCAAACCGCACACCGTGTCGCCCTCGATGCGGTGCGCAAACTTACCCAACCCTAACCCCGGAGATAATCCAATGAAAAGTAAACCATTTAATCCCAGAATAATCGCACTGGCACTACTCGTTGCCACCGCTACCGGCATCGCATTGTTCCCGACCCTGCAAAAGGCACAGGCGACCCAGACCACGCATACCACCCACGTGGTGCCGCAGCAAAGTCATCGCATCGAGGTGGTTTTCGTACTCGACACCACCAGCAGCATGAGTGGCCTGATCCAGGCGGCCAAGGAAAAGATCTGGTCGATTGCCACAACCATGGCCTCGGCGCAGGAAAATCCCGACATCAAGATGGGCCTGGTTGCATTTCGTGACCGCGGAGACGCTTACATAACAAGGGTCTTCGACCTGTCGGATGACCTCGATTCGATGTACGCGAGCCTGATGGACTTCCGCGCCCAGGGGGGCGGTGACGGGCCCGAAAGCGTAAACCAGGCACTTTACGATGCGATCCACAAGATTTCGTGGAGTAACGATAGCAACGTATACAAGGTAGCTTTCCTGGTCGGCGATGCACCTCCGCACATGGATTACCCTAATGACGTCAAGTACCCGGTCACGCTCGCCGCGGCCGCATCAAAGGGGATCGTTGTTAACGCGATCCAGAGCGGGCAGCACGAGTACACCCGCCCTGCATGGCAGCAAATAGCAGCACTGGGTCACGGTGAGTATTTCCAGGTCGAAGACTCCGGTAACACGGTGGCCGTCTCAACCCCGTTCGACGAAGAGTTGTCCAAACTTGCCGCCGAACTCGAAGACACCCGCCTTTACTATGGAGATGAAGCAACCAAAAAGGCACAACAGGCAAAGCTCGACGCCAATGCCAGGCTGCGCGAGGAATTATCAAGCGAAGCACTTGCACGACGCGATACCTTCAATGCGACCGCAAGCGGCAAGGCGAACCTGCTTGGAGAAAGTGAACTGGTTGATGCGATTGCATCAGGCCGGGTTGAACTCGACGAAATCAAGCAGGAAAACCTGCCTGCCACAATGCAGGCGATGGCACCGGAAGAGCAGATGGAAGTGATTACTGAACAGGCACAACGCCGTGACCAGTTACAGCAGGAAATTAAAAAGCTGTCCGAATCACGCAGCAACTTTATTAAGGAAA
>Ga0265303_10001079_pt1 | contig 16375 bp, 13 predicted proteins | sample Helome_2_FD_192494 | JGI IMG/M metagenome (GOLD analysis project Ga0265303, IMG submission 192494) | Marine sediment microbial communities from subtidal zone of North Sea - Hel_20160317 (Illumina Assembly) | ecosystem: Environmental > Aquatic > Marine > Subtidal zone > Sediment ... | reverse complement strand
AGCCCGTCATGGCTTCGAGCGCTTGATCGAGGATCTCGAGGTCCGGCGGATCATCGAGGGCGAGCAGATGTTCGACGATGTCGAGGCTCGCCTCTTCGAGAGGGGCGACACGAGCACCACCGGGACGGATCGTTGCGACGCCGAGCTGTTCGAGCCGCTTGAACGCCTCGCGCACGGTGCTTCGATGCACATTGAAGCGCTGGGCCAGATCCCTTTCGGAGGGCAGGCGCTCGCCGCAGCGATAGTGGCCACGAAGAATGTCGTCGCGAAGTTCCGCCGCAATGGACGAATCCTGGGATATCGGGGGCATGGGATAGAGGCTCCGGCAGGGCGCGCTGGAGAATTGGTCCGACCAATATGGCACGGCCAAGTGGCCGCGTCGAGGGGCTGTGCGGGATTTTGTGTAGGGAATAGGATCCGAAACCGAGCTGAAGGCCGTTTCACCGGACAATCGGAACCCCGAGTGTCTGGCTGACGAGGTAGAAGAGCCGCCCTAGATTGGCCGCCACGATGCCCGCTCACCGACTCGACATCCTCGACGTCTTCGCGGAAGCGCCGCTTGCTGGCAATCAGCTGGCGGTCGTTCGCAACGCCTCGCAGCTGACGACCGAGCGGATGCAGGCGATGGCTCTCGAGATGAACTATTCCGAGACGACCTTCGTGGTCTCGGAGTCGTCAGGTCGAGCGCGCGTGCGCATCTTCACCCCCACCCAGGAACTGCCCTTCGCCGGGCATCCAACCCTGGGAACGGCCTGGCTTCTCTCGCGACAACAGGATCCTTTCACCCTCGAGCTCGATGCGGGCGACGTGCGCGTCGACTTCGAGGACGGCCTCGCCTGGATGAGTCCGCCGCCGATCGAACTCCACGAAACCCATTCGCCTCGAACGATCGCGAAGGCACTCGGCATCGATCCCGCCGACATCGATGGTCGATTCGCTCCGCAGCGTGGGAGCGTCGGCATCGAATTTCTATTCGTCGGACTCCGCTCGGTCAGCGTCCTCGAGAATCTCGAGATGACCCTCGACCGATTTCGAGGGCTGCCCTGTTTTGCATTGTTCGCTTTTGCGACGACGAGCGAGGCAGAGATCGCGGACTACCGCGCCCGGATGTTCTTCGAATCGGGCGGGCTTCGGGAGGATCCGGCCACCGGCAGCGCGAATAGCATCTTCGCCGCCTATCTGACGCAGTCCCACGGCCCGGACTTGTCTGTCGTCGTCGACCAGGGCGTCGAGATGGGCCGGCCCTCGCGGATCTATCTCGAAGCGAGGGGCGGAGAAATTCGAGTCGGTGGGAAGGTGCAATCGGTCGTCACCGGCGAATGGACCCTCGAGGGCTAGATCGAGGCAAACGGGTTCGGATCAAGGACTCTTCACGCCTCGGGCCTCGATCCACAATTCCGAGAGACCCCGGAAGGTCGGTGTCGCCGCCCAGCGATAGCCACCGTCGCCGATCCCGAGTTGATCGAAGCGGGCGAGGAGAGCTCGGATCGCCTCCTGCCCTTCGATTCGCGCCAGGTGGGCACCGAGACAGAAATGTCGGCCCCCGCCAAAGGAATGATGGTGCACGTCCTCACGCGTGATATCGAAGTGGTCGGGGTCGGGATAGACCTCCGGATCACGGTTCGCCGCCGCCAGGACGACCGAGAGGTTTTCACCCTTCGGAATCGTCATGCCGCCCATCTCGATATCGCAATTGGCGATTCGGCCCGACTGCGTGACCGGCGATTCGAAACGCAGGACCTCCTCGATCGCGTTGGGAAGCAGATCGGGCTGCGAGCGAAGGCGCGTCAACTGGTTCGGATGGTCGATCAGCGACTTGATCGCGTTGCCGATCAAGTCGGTCGTCGTGATGTTGCCCGCCAACAGGAGCAGGTTGCATTGGCTGACGATCTCGAGGTCCGTGAGTTGATCCCCGTCGAGTTCGGCACCCACCATGTCGCTGATCAGGTCGTCGCCGAGCTTTCGCCTACGCGCCTCGATCTCATCGCGGAAGAACTGGTCGAGTAGGAGCCGAGCTTCCTCCGACGCTTCCACCTGATCGGGCTCTGGCGCTGGATTGAATCCAGTGATCGCGATCGTGTCCGACCATTCCTTGAATTGTTCATGCGAATCGGGGTCGAGGCCGAGCATCTCGGCGATCACGACCGCCGGAAGCGGATCCGCATAGTCGGCCATCACGTCGAAGGACTTCGAATCGAGGGACGCGGCGAGCCGTTCTGCGACCCCGCGAACGCGGTTTCGCCACGTTTCGATGGCCCGCGGCGTGAAGGATCGCCGCACGAGATCACGTAGCCGCCGATGCCCCGGGTCGTCCATCAGCAGCATCGAAGGTTCCTGGTCCTCGGCAGCCGCTCGAAATCTCCCGATGAAAGTTCCGGGATTGGCCTTCCGCGGGTCGCTCCAGAGATCCAGATTCCGAAGCACGGCGCTGACGTCATCGTGCCGCGTCAATACATAGCGACCCAGCGTGACATCGTGATGGATCGGCTCTCGTTCTCTCAGCTCTGCAAGGATCGGGTACGGATTCTCTCGGAAGTCGGCGTCGAGATTCGTGAGTCGGAGTCCGGTCGGGATGGGTCGATCGATCTCGACGGTTTCGCTGCTCATTTCGGCTCCTTGAATGCGGGCGCTGGGAATCGGTCTGTCTAGCGTCGTGGTTTCGAGGTGATGGTTGCGAGGCGCCATCGCTCATCGAGGCTGCACATTGTTCAACGGACTCCGCGTCGGGATCGGGAAGATGCTAGCGGGTGACGCCCGCACTGCGATCGTGCAAACTCAGGCCGTGGCTTTCCCCGTCGTGAATCGAACTCCTCTCCTCGCCCTGTCTCTTGCGGGTCTCCTGTTCCTCGGAGCGCTGTGGGGCTTCTATTCTTCGGACGGCGCCGTCAAATCACGTGCGCGCGACGAGCGTCTCGCGGCGGCCCAGGACGCTGGACCGACGGAAGCGGCTCCCACCCTCGACGTCGAAACCATTCGAGTATCGAGTGCGCCGAGCATCCAGCTCGTGGAGCTCGCGGGCGTCCTCGAACCGATTCGATCGACCTGGGTCGCGGCCGAGACCTCCGGACGTGTCATCGAGATCGGCGCCGAAGAACACACTTATGTGTCGGCGGGGGACCTTCTGCTACGACTGGATTCGGCCCTGCCGGAGGCCGAGTTGATCCGGGCGCGAGCCAACCATCAACTCGCCAAGGATGAACTCGAACGCCAGCAGAGGCTCGGAAGCCGTTCGGTGGCGAGTCAGTCCGAACTCGACCGAGCGCAGGCCGAGGAGCGCCGAAGCTATGCCTCTCTGCTCGAAGCGCGTACGCGACTCAGCCATACGCGAATCGAGGCACCCTTCGACGGTCTCGTGAATTCTCTCGACCTCGATCCAGGCGCCTACCTCCAGCCGGGAACCCTCATCGCCGAGATCCTCGATCTGTCCAGCATCGAAGTCACCGTGCCGGTCAGTGATCGGCAAGTGGGTGCGATCAAGGTCGGCGATGTCGCCTCCGTTCGAATCGATCCCCTCGGCAATCAGATCCGTGAAGGCCGCGTCGTTCGTGTCGGTGGCGCACCCCAGGCCGAGACCCAGCGTTTTCCGGTCGTCGTCGAACTCGCCAACCCCGACGGCAAGCTTCTGCCTGGCATGCTCGCCCACGTCCGACTCGAAGTGGGAGAAGCTGCGACGATTCGCGTTCCGAGCGGTGCCGTTCTCAAGGAGTTCGAACTCGATTACGTCTTCGTTCTCGATGAAGCGAACGCCACCTATCGCAGGCGCGTGTCGACCCGCCCGGTGCCCTTTCGCCCGGACCAGCTCGAGATCATCGAAGGCCTCCAGGAAGACGATCGCATCGCCACGACCGCAATTTCGCAGCTGCGCGATGGGCTGCGCGTGATCGTGCGATGACGCTCCCCGAGTTCAGCGTTCGACAGACGGTGCTCGTCAACGTCCTCTTCGTGGTGTGCATGGTCGGCGGATGGAACGCGCTCCAGCTGACTGAAGTCGAGTATTTTCACGATGTCACGCTGAACGAGGCCGTGATCACAACGCTATGGCCTGGCGCATCTGCTGACGAAGTCGAACGCCTCATCACGGCCAAGATCGAAGAAGAACTCCAATCCGTCAGCAACATCGACGAGATCCGATCCGCTTCACAGTCCAATACCTCGATGATCTCGATCGATTTCGACGAGAATCTCGACACAGTCGAGTACGAAGCCGCCGTCAACGACGTCCGAGGGGCTCTCGATCAGGTTCAAGACCTGCCGGTCGACGCCGAGGAGCCGGTGCTTCGCGAGATCATCACCGCAGAGGTTCGCCCCGTCGTCTTCGTCGCATTGACGGATGTCGGTGGCGTCGGTCCACTCGCGATTCGCGATGTCGCACGAGAAGCAGAATCGCGCCTGCGCGAACTGCCTGGAGTCTCGCGAGCGGAGGTCCGCGGCCTCGAGGACCGAGAGGTTCGAGTGCTCGTCGATCGCGCGCGTGCAGCACTCTATGGGCTGACGGTCGAGGACGTCGCAGAGCGCATCCGGCGTCAGAATCAGAACCTTCCGGCTGGCACGTTCCAGGACGATTCTGGCGAAGCGACGCTGCGCGCGATCGGAGACTACACATCGATCGAGCAGATCCTCGACACGATCGTCCGCGAAGACGGCTCTGGTACACGCGTCCGCGTACGTGATGTCGCACGCGTCGAGCGGGGGTTGGAGAAATCCGTCTTCATCACGCGCTACGACAGCATGCCTGCCGCGCTCGTCTCGGTCGCCAAGAAGGACAAGGTCGATGTCCGCGACCTGACGGCTCGCGTGGATGCCTTCGTCGAAGAGTTTCGCCCTCTCCTTCCCGACGGCATCTCGATCGAAACGACGCTCGATAGCACCGACTTCGTCACCCCCCGCATCAATGTCCTGCTCGACAACATCGCGACCGGGATGGTTCTGGTCATGGCGTTGCTCTGGTTCACGATCGGCTTCCGAAACGCCCTGCTGACGATCGTCGCGATCCCCTTCAGCTTCCTGACCGCGATCCTCTTCTTTCCGATGCTCGACATCAGCATCAACTCGAACACGCTGATCGGCATGCTGCTCGTTTCGGGGATGCTCGTCGATGATGCGATCATCGTTCTCGAGAACATCTACCGAAAGATCGAAGAAGGGCTCGAACTGCGCCCCGCCATCATCGCGGGAGCAAACGAAGTCCTCTGGCCCGTCACAGCAGCGGTCCTGACGACCGTCGCCGCGTTCGTGCCGCTGATCCTGGTTTCGGGAGTCGCCGGCAAGTTCGTATCGGTGCTTCCCAAATGTGTCGTCGTCTGTTTGTTGGCGTCGCTCTTCGAATGTCTCGTCATTCTTCCCGCGCACTACCTCGACTTCGGAAGTCGCAGAGGCACGAAGGAGATCGAGAAGAAGACCGGCGGAGTACAAGAGAGTGCCTGGCGACGGCTCGTCGACTTCTTCTCGCGGCTCCGTTATTCGATGGACCGCGCCTTCGATCGACTGCGCGCCCTGTACGCCAAGGCCCTTCGGCCCGTCATCACGCACCGCATTGCCTTCGGCGCGCTCGTCGCGGCATTTCTACTCGCGGCGGTCGCAGCCGGAACCCGACTCCCTTTCGAACTCTTTCCCGGCGAATACATCAGCTTCAACGTCAGCCTCGAAACCGAACCGGACTTCAGCCTCGACCAGACCTCGGCTGTCGCGAAAAGGATCGAAGAACGGCTCGCGTCGGTCCACTCCACCGATGTCGAGGACTTCAACTCGATCATCGGCATGTCGGTCGACTTGAACTACGACCGGATCCTCGCACCGAACCTTGCGCTCATCACAGTCGCCATCCGCCAGACCGAAGAAAACCGGTTGAGACCCGAAGCCACGCTCCAACGCATCAAGGCGGACTTCGAACGATTCGCCAAGGAAGAACAAGATGGAATCGTCGCGCTGCGCGTCGAACCAGCACCTTACGGTCCGCCGGTAGGCCGCCCGGTCGAAGTTCGAATCCAGAGCGAGGACTTCTCGATCAACAAGTCGATCGCCGATGAACTCAAGGTCTACCTCGCGACGATCCCCGGCGTGTCCGCCATCGACGACAACTTGAAGGAAGGTCCCCGTGAGATCCGGCTACGGATCGACGACGAGCGTGCAGGAAAGTACGGACTGACCTTCGAAGACCTGGCTCGCGCCTTGCGGGGCGCAAATGACGGCGTGGTCGCTTCGAGCTTTCGCTCGCCCTCGGCCGTCGAAGACGATGACATTCGCGTGCTCCTGGAGCCCAGTCAGCGCGATCGAATTCTCGACCTGCTCGAGGTCGGCGTTCGCGTGAACAACGGCACGCTGGTCCGTCTGGCCGACGTCGCCAATCTAGAGATCACCCGTGGCTATCTGGCCTATCGCCGGATCGACGGGAAGCGCGCGGTCACCGTTTTCGCCGACGTCGACGACGACCTTGCGACGAGCATTTCCGTCAACAGAGACCTCGAGGCGCGATTCGCGGACATTCGAGAGCGCTATCCGCAGGTCGACATCCTCTACGGAGGTGAGTACCAGGAGGGGAACGAGGCGATGGCCAACACGTTCGCCGCCTTCCCGGTTGCTCTGCTCATGATCTACATGATCCTCGCGACGCTCTTCCGAAGCTATTCGCAGCCCTTCATCGTATTGACTTCCGTGCCGCTCGGCTTCGCCGGAATCGCCTTCGGAGTAGGACTGATGAACTACAACGTGACCTTCGACATGCTCTATGCATCCGTCGGGCTCTCGGGTGTCGTCGTGAACGATGCTCTCGTTCTCCTCGACTTCATCAACCGAGCGAGACGCGGAGGAACGCCGCTGATGGATGCGGTGATTCAGGCCGGCTCCCAGCGTCTTCGCCCAGTCGTGCTGACGACGATGACGACGGTCGTGGCGCTCCTGCCGATGGCGATGGGGCTACAAGGTTCGTCGAAGAGCTACGGCCCCTTCGCGGCCTCGATCGCGTTCGGACTTCTCTTTGCGATGATCGGCACGCTCTTCGTCGTGCCGTTGAGCTACGTATCCTTGGCGAGCCTCGATGACCGTAGACGACGCGGATGGGCTCGATTCAAGGCCCGCGGACAAGGGCTGTCGACGACCGGCCACCACGTCTAGGTCGCATCGTCCGGGCCCGCGTACTGAGGCTGCCGAGCCGGCGACGTCCCGCTCACGAATCCGGCGACCTTTACCCGAGCGCGAATATTAGTCGATGAAGCCCGAATAGATCGTCTTCTTCGGCTTCGAGAAGACGTCACGCACCAGCGATTCGAAGGGTTCGAGCGACAACAACGCTTTCTCCGAGTCGAACGCGGGATCGTCGTACTGCTTGATGAAGGCTTCCGTGCGGTCGTAGTGCTCGGTGCCCTTGAAGCGGTCGCGCATGTCGCGATCGAGACCGAGGTGATGGAAGAAGTTGTAGCCCTGGAAGATCGCGTGATGCTTCACCATCCAGTGATTGGCTTCCGACACGAAAGGCTCGAGGATCGTTGCGCTCACATCCGCGTGATTCGCGCTCCCGAGCGTGTCTCCGATGTCGTGCAGGAGCGCACAGACCACGTATTCATCGTCTTCCCCGGCCTCGGCCGCGAGGGCCGCTGTCTGCAGCGAATGCTGGAGCCGATCGACGGGAAATCCTCCGTGATCTCCTTCGAGAAGCCGGAGATGTGCAAGGACCCGGTCCGGGAGGCCCGCCATGGCGTTCATCGACTCACGGCCGATGATCTTCCAATCTTCTTTCGTGCTTTCGGACATCTCGCGAAAATGGGCTCTCATGACGTGTCTCTCCGGGAACGGTTCGGGGAATCGCGTACGCTATCGCACGTTCGGGGGCGGTGCTCGACGGTCTCGGAAGGCGATTGGATCACCTTCGCGCACACCGTGAGTAGGCGGCCCCGCGCTGGCCAAAGGAGCCGAAGATGAAAACGTCCGCGGGGATCCGTCTCGGGATCGCAACAACGCTGGTACTGGGCTCGATCCTCGGATCTCTCGCTTCGGCCGCCGAAGAGATGCCCCTCTACGATCTCGTGATCGACGGTGGTCGTGTCATCGATCCTGAATCCGGCCTGGCTGCCGAACGCAACGTCGGACTCCTCGAGGGCCGGATCGCGGTGATCACGACGTCGGCGCTGACAGGACGGGAGAGACTCGATGCGTCTGGATTCGTCGTCGCACCGGGCTTCATCGACCTGCACACCCATTCACCCACTCCACTGGGCCAGCACTATCAACTGCACGATGGAATCACCACCGCACTCGAGCTCGAAGCGGGCGCCTATCCGGTCGGCGAATTCGCCTCATCGATTCGCGCTAAGGCCCCCATTCATTACGGAGCTTCCGTCGGATACGGCTCGATCCGCGTCGAGACCAAGCTGGGAATCCGGCAGTCCCATCTCCTGGTGGACTCACCCCAACTCATCGGGTTCCGGGGCTACTGGACCGCGTTTCGCTCCCTCTTCGGCGAACCGGACGAGGCTTTCGTAGAGAAGGCGACTGCCGCGGAGCGCGAGCAGATGCGCGAAATGCTCATCGAAGGCCTCGACGCCGGAGGGCTGGGAATCGGAGTCCCCCTCGACTATTTCAGTGAGGCGGTCGATCGCGACGAACTGCGGATGGTCTTCGAAGTCGCGGGTGAGCGTCAGGTCCCCCTCTTCATCCATGTTCGGCGAGGGATCAACGGAGACCCGGCCGGTCTGCGCGAAGCGCTGCAACTCGCGAAGGAAACCCGCGCGCCACTACATATCTGTCATCTCTCGCATAACGCGATGCGCAATACCGCGCTCTTCCTCGCCGAGATTCGCGCGGCCCGCAGCGAAGGCGTCGACGTCACGTCCGAAGTCCTTCCCTACAATGCCGGATCAGCTCTGATCTCTTCTGCCGTCTTCGGTCGCGATTGGCGAACCATCTTCGACATCGACTATGCGGACGTCGAGTGGGCGGCAACCGGGGAGCGCTTCGATGAAGCGATGTGGAACGAGTACCGAGCCAAGCATCCCGACGGGCAGGTCATCCATCACTATGTCGACGAAGCCTGGACGCGAACAGCGCTGGTCGAACCCGGTGTGATCGTCGTCAGCGACTTGCTTCCCATGATCTCGAAGCAGAGCAAGGTCGCCCCGCACAACGGAGCGTTCTCGCGCATCCTTGGTCGCTACGTTCGAGAGGAAGCCATCCTCGAACTCGAAGACGCGCTGGCCAGGATGACCCTCCTCCCTGCTCGCCGTCTCGAGAAGGCGTTCCCAGCCTTCGAAAAGAAGGGGCGAGTCCAGGTCGGCGCGGATGCAGACCTGACGATCTTCGATCCTGCTCGAATCCTCGACCGGGCGACCTATGAGAACCCCTATCAGACGGCCATCGGCATCGTGCACGTCATCGTCGACGGAAGAGTCGTCCTCCGCGACGGAGTTCGCGATCTCGACGTCAATCCCGGCCAATTCCTCTCCCGCTAGGGCGTGTTACCGTTCTGGGATGGAACCGCGAACTCATCGTATTCCCGTCTCAGACGGTCTCGAACTCAATGTGCTCGAATGGAGCACGGACGGCATCCCGCTGATCCTGCTTCATGGGGGCGGAAACGAAGCCCATCTATGGGATGACTTCGTTCCTTGCATCGCTCCGCATTACCGCGTGATCGCCGTCGATCAACGGGGCCACGGCGATTCCGATTGGGATTCCGAAGGCCGCTACGAAACCGAATACCTGGTGAACGACCTCGAGGCTCTCCTGGCGGCTTTCGAGATCGATCGTTTCGTCCTGATCGGATTCTCGATGGGCGGTCGCGTCGCGATGAGCTTCGCTGGCCGCCATCCGGAGCGACTCGCCGGCCTCGTCCTCGTCGACATCGGACCCGAACTCGACCCGCGCGGCATGCTCCGTATCGGCCAGGAGAATCAATCCCAGCGCTCGGCCGTGTTCGCAAGCACCGATGAATACTCGAGTCTGCTCTCCCTCAACTATCCGGCGGGGCAGGCCGAGGCGCTCATTCGAATGGCGCGCTACGCGCTTCGACAGCGTGACGACGGTCTCTACGAACTGAAGTCGGACCCGAAACTTCGTGGCTCGCGTGCCGATGACGAAGCGGCGCGGGCCAGGGAAGAAGCCTTCATCCAGGAACAATGGGACGCCTTGGCCAAGGTCCCCTGCCCGACTCTCGTCGTGCGTGGGGCCGCTTCGGACATCCTCTCCCCGGACATCGCGGACAAGATGGTCGACGACGTCCTGCAGAATGGGCGCCTCGAAGTCATCCCACAGGCCGCCCATTCCGTCGTGACCGATAATCCGAAGGCATTCGAAGAAGCCGTTTCGCGCTTCGTGCTGGGCGAATAACAAACCCGAACTCTGGTCGAGTTTCTCGACGCGCGGCTTTGGATCGTCGCTCGTCGAGCCGACACTGCATCAGGAAGACGATGATCGATAGCCTCCCGAGCCTCGAAATCGACTCGATCCTCGAAGAAGCTGGAATTCGAACGGAAGGCCTCTCCGACTTCGGGGCCGGACCCTTCATGGAAGGGCTCACTCGACTCCTCGATTCGCTGGAGGCCGACGGTCGCTTGAATGCGATCGGGCGCTTGATCGCACGCGAACGCGTGTTGCTCCATACCGTGAACCGGCTCAACTACGTTCGCGATCGCGAACGCTATCCGGACATCGCTCAGCAGGAGATCGTCAAGCCCGTTTTCATCGTGGGCATGCCGCGTACGGGCACGACGATCCTGCATGACATCCTGGCCCAGGACCCGAGAAATCGCGCTCCCCTCACCTGGGAAGCGATGTTCCCCTCACCACCTCCCGAGACGGCCACCTTCGATTCCGACCCGCGGATCGAGGCCTGCGATGCAACGTTCCCTTCGGTCGATGCGCAGATCCCCGCTTTCAAGGCGATGCATCCAATGGGCGCGAGACTCTCTCAGGAATGCGTGACCCTGATGGGGGAGACGATGATCACGCCGCTCTTCCACAATCAGTTCCGCGTGCCCACGTATCAGGATTGGTGCGACCACGAGGCGGACTGGTCCCATGTCTACGACTTTCACCATCGACAGCTTCAGCATCTCGGATCCCGTCATATGCTCGACCGATGGGTGCTCAAGACGGGAGCGCATATGTGGGGACTCGAGCATCTGCTTCGGACCTACCCCGACGCACGAATCGTCTTTACCCATCGCGATCCCGTCAAATCGATGACGTCCTATGCGAGCCTCACGGCGCTCGTCCGATCGATGGGGAGCGACGAAGTCGATCCGATGGAGATCGCGTCCGATTGGACCGCGCGGATCAAGCGCGTTCTCGAACACGCGATCGCAGTGCGCAGCGAAGGCGACTATCCCGAGGCCCTCTTCTACGACATGCGGTTCTCGGACTTCGTTGGCGATCAGTTCGAGGAAGTCGAGAAGATCTACGAAACCTTCGATCTGCCCATGAGCCCCCAAGGCGCGGCGGCGATGAAATCCTTCATCGCCGCCAATCCGAAGGGCAAACACGGGATCCATCGTTATGCGCCGGAGGAGTTCGGCGTCGTTCCGGCGGCAATCCGCGAAGCGTTCCAAACCTATATCGATCGCTTCGAACTTGCCCCCGAAGAGAGTTGAGGTTCCCGGCCCATGTCACAGAACGATCGACCCACCGGCCCCGAAGCCCTTCCCCCGACGATGCGCGCCTGGCGAACCCATGTCTACGGCGATCCCCTCGAAGTCCTCAAGCTCGACGAGGTCGAAGTGCCGAAGGCCGAGGCCGGCGAGCTCCTCGTACGCGTCCAGGCGATCCCCCTCAACCTGAACGACCTCGAACGGATCAACGGCGGCAATATGATGGTGCGGCCCGAGTTGCCCTATAGCCCGGGCATGGAAGTCATGGGGATCGTCGCAGCGACGGGGGCCGGGAGCGAAGCGTGGCAGGGAGCCCGTGTCGTCGCGATGCCGAAGGGTGCGAACGGCGGCTTCGCGGAGTACGCCGTCTGCCCGGTCGTCTCCGCCTTCGAGATGCCCGAATCGATTCCGCTTCCCGACGCCGCCGCGCTCTACTTCCCGTTCCATCTCGCGTGGCTCGGCCTCTACGACCGCGCCGAACTCGAACGGGGCGAGACGGTACTGATCCACGCGGCCGCCGGCGGATCGGGATCGGCCGCGATTCAGCTCGCGAAAGCACGAGGTGCCCGGGTCTTCGCGACGGTCGGATCCGACGACAAGGTCGATCTCTGCAGAGATCTCGGCGCAGATGTCGTCATCAACTATACGACCGACGATTTCTCCGAGATCGTGATGGCCGAGACCGAGAACGTGGGCGTCGACGTCGTCTTCGACAACGTGGGTGAAGCGGTCATGGAGAAGTCCATGAAATGCATCGCCTACAACGGGCGCTATCTGATGATGGGCTTCGCCTCGGACAAGACCGTCGCCGACGAGAAACTCATCGTCCCGCGCAGCGTCTCGGCCGGCAACTTCAAGCTCTGCGGTGTGCTCCTCGCCTATGCAACCTCGGCGGTCGCACCTCTCATGAAGAAGGGCATGGGTTGGAACTTCGTGACGGACGAACTCGGACGCCGGATGAACGACGGCATCATCGAGCTACTCGAGGCGAAACAGCTCAAGCCGGTGATCGGAAAGCTCGTCGAGTTCGAAGAAATCCCCCAGGCCATCGTTGCCATGGCGAATCGCGAAACCGTCGGACGAACGATCGTCAAGCTCTACTAGCATCGACGCGCTTCATCGAGTCCAAGGAACGAGCGCGCTCCTAGAATCCGGCCGGAACCTCCGCCAGGAAGGCTCTTTCCTCCGCCGTGCTCGCCCGACCCAATGCAGCGTTACGCCCGGGAAAACGACCAAAGCGCTCGATCACGACCTGATGTCGGATCGCCCATTCGACCGCACCGCTGAAGAGCGACCGCGCGTCTTGGGGGATCTCTCCCGCCAACGCAGTGTATAGGCGAACCGATCGTTCCTGCAGCGCGGCATCTTCCGCATGCTCGAAGGGCAGGTACAAGAAATATCGCTCGATGGGGCGCAGTCGCATGTCGCCTCCGCCTTCGACCGCTGCACTCGACAGTTCGACCGCCCGGGTATCGCCGGAGAACGCTCGCGCTTCTCCGCGGAAGACGTTTCGGGTGAACTGATCGAGGACGAGAACCAGTGCCGTCGTACCGCGAGGCGATTCGACCCAGTCATCGAGTTCACCGCCGATCGCCGATTCGACGTCGGCGCCGAACCGATCGCGTATCTCCGAGTCGAGCGTCGCGTCTCCACCAAACCAACGCGCGAGGCAACTCGGCGGCCCCGAGAGGCCCGCCTCATCGACTCCGTCGAACCAGAAATCGAGGATCTCTTCTATGCGGTTCATCTCGCCAGACCATAGCCGGGCGAAGTCGAATCATCCTGCATTCGAAATCCCTGCGAACATCGAATGCCGTGACATGGATGCGCTCGAACGGGTCCGTTGACATCGTCGTCGTTGCGACACAGCATTCGCCGGTCGCCGGTCGCCGGTCGCCGATCGGCTCTTTCGAAACGCCCCCAGCCCAGGATGACCCCATGGAACTCACGCGCCTCATCGACGGTATCGATTTCGGAGAAGGGCCCCGCTGGCATGATGGCCGACTCTGGTACTCCGATTTCTATCAACAAACGGTCTATACCGTGAATCCGGCGGGCGAGCGCGAGCGCGTGCTGACGCTCGACGATCAGCCGTCGGGGCTCGGATGGCTTCCGAATGGCGATCTCTTGATCGTCGCCATGCGATCGAAGCGCCTCCTCCGCTTCGACGGGGAGAAGACGACCGTGCACGCGGACCTCTCGAAGCTCGCGGAAGGTCTTTGCAACGACATGGTCGTGACTGCAGAGGGGCATGCGTACGTCGGAAACTTCGGCTTCGACTTCGAAACGGGAGGAGCGCCCGCGGCCACCCGGCTGATTCATGTGACTCCGGACGGTCGTGCCGACCGGGTCGGAGACGAGCTCAAGTTTCCAAACGGTTCCGTCGTCACGCCGGACGGATCGACGCTGATCGTGGGAGAAACAATGGGTGGGCAGTATCGCGCCTACGACATCGAAAACGACGGCAGCTTATCGAACGGCAGGGTCTGGGCCTCGATCATCGGCCTTCTTCCCGACGGTTGCACCCTCGATTCGGACGCGGCGATCTGGTTCTCCGACGCCGGACCGGGACAGCAGATCTGCCGTGTCGCCGAGGGCGGAGAGATCCTCGAGCGATTTCCGACACCCGATCCGACCTTCGCCTGCATGCTCGGCGGCGCGGATGGCAAGACGCTCTTCGTATTGACGGCACCCGGGTCAGCCAAGGAAGTCGTAGCCGGCAAAGCGAGGGGCGTCCTCTGGACGACCAGAGTCGACGCACCCAGAGCGGGCTGGCCCTGAGCCGAGCCGGGTTGCGGGCGACGAACCGTGCCATCGTCGAGCATGCGAACACCCGACCCACCCATCCGAGCATCCGACCTGAAGCGGTGACACTCACCGACTCGCCCCCCTCGTCTTCGGCATTCGTTAGGATCGCTGCATGGAATTCGTGATCAGCTTCGACATGCGTGCACCCTCTTTCGGTGCGAACCCGATGGACCTCTACGCGGCGGCCCTCGATCAATGTGCCTGGGCCGACGACATCGGATTCGACGCCGTCGGCCTCGGAGAACATCACGCTTCGGACGACGGCTACCTGCCCTCCCCGATTCCGATGGCTGGCGCCATCGCGGGCCGCACCCGGCGCATCCTCATTCGACCCAATGTGCTCCTCGCCCCGCTCTACGAGCCGATCAAACTCGCTGAGGATCTCGCAGTGCTCCAGTACTTGAGTCGCGGACGTCTCGAGGTCGTCATCGGTGCCGGGTATCGCCCCTTCGAGTTCCAGATGTTCGGGAAACGACGCGAAGACCGAAAAGAGCTCTATGTCAAGGCGTTCGACGTTCTGCGCCAAGCCTTCCTCGGCGAGACCTTCGAGTACGAAGGCCGAACCGTGCGCGTCACTCCCGTCCCGAATCCACCGCCGCGCCTGCTACTCGGCGGCAGCCACCCTGCCGTCGCTCGCCGGGCCGCGCGGATCGCCGACGGCTACTACCCGCCGGGCGGCGAGCACTGGGACGTCTATCGCCAGGAATGCCTGGCCCTGGGCAAGCCCGACCCCGGCGAAGAATGCAAGACGCTCGGACCGATCTACACCCATGTCACGAACGAACCGGACCGGGATTGGGAGCGCATCGCTCCGCATGCGGCCCATGTCGTAAAATCCTATAGCGAATGGACCATCGAGGCCTACGGTCGGGCAGCCGGACCCTTCGCCGATGGCGTCGACACGAAGGATCTTCGCAAGAGCGGCGCCTATCAAGTCCTGCGGCCAGAGGAAGCGGTCGAGATGATCCGTGGACTTGGAAAGAATCGGACCTTCATTTTGACTCCTCTGCTCGGCGGGCTCGATCCTGAGTTCGCCTGGAAGGGACTACGACTCTTCGAGCGTGAGGTCTGGCCTCATGTCTCGGACATGAAGGACTGAGTGGACGCAAGACGCACGATCATGTGGGCCGGTGGATGAGCAGGAGAACTCGATGAAGATTCAAGGACGCAAGGCAATCGTACTCGGTGGAACCTCGGGGATCGGCCTCGAGACGGCGCGGCTCCTCGCCAAGGGCGGGGCCGAAGTCGTGGTCGGCGGGCGTTCGGAAGCCCATCGCAAGACCGCCGCTGAAACGCTCGGGCCGGACGTCGAGGTTCGCGAGATCGACGTACTCGATCGAGACGGCCTGGCCTCTCTGTTCCGAGATCTCGCCCCCTTCGACATCCTCGTCTCTTCGGCAACGGGTGGTCCGAGAGCCATGGGTCCGTTCCTCGAGATGGATCTCGACGGCTTCCAGGGATCCTTCGCGAAGCTCTGGGGCTACACGAACGCGGTCCGACTCGGTGCGCCTTCGATGCCGCCCGACGGCTCGATCGTGCTCGTCAGCGGCTACCCCGCTCGGCGACCGACCCCGGGCGCGTCGGCGATCTCGACTGTCGGCAACGCCGTCGAAGGGTTCGTTCGAGCCATCGCCCCGGAGATCGCCCCGCTCCGCATCAATGTCGTCTCGCCCGGTGTCATCGCGACGCCGATGTTCAGCCTCGATCCGGATCTCCGAGAGACCTTCCTCGAGAACGCAACGAAATCCTTCGCGATTCCGCGCGCCGGCCGAGCGGAGGAGGTCGCGCAGGCGATCCTGTTCCAGATCGAGAACGACTTCGTGACGGGTACGACGATCGACGTCGACGGCGGCGCGCTGCTCTCCTAGGAGCCTGACCCAAGACTCTCGTGGGAAGCCCGGGTGTCGAGGCGCGCCGCTGGCAAGGCGCGGAAGCGCAGCTGTAGCTGGCTACAGCAAGGTTTCGCAACGCCGCCAGCGGTGATGCATCGG
>Ga0265303_10001078_pt1 | contig 16375 bp, 13 predicted proteins | sample Helome_2_FD_192494 | JGI IMG/M metagenome (GOLD analysis project Ga0265303, IMG submission 192494) | Marine sediment microbial communities from subtidal zone of North Sea - Hel_20160317 (Illumina Assembly) | ecosystem: Environmental > Aquatic > Marine > Subtidal zone > Sediment ... | reverse complement strand
GAACTGCTGCCATTGGCCATTACCTTTGCCATCTACGGCCATCATTTCCGAAAAGTTTGCGAAATGCACATCTTGTAAATTAACCGTAGTTCCTTTCAAAGTTCGGGTATTCACCAATTTTAGCTAATTCCCTATCACCGTTTATCTCTGCTTCAGTCAACTGATAAGGCACAACCAGTAAACGACGTGTCCTTCAATCTTTGCATTTATTAGGCTGAGGATCTATAGGGGTTGTCAAAAAAACGTTGGGGTATTCAAACGTTTTTTTCTACAACCCCTTATGCCGCACTTCAGTATTCGGAAACATTATTATGGAAAACGGTATAATCATTGACTGGAGGTTGGTTTGCGCTATGATACCATTTCCATTTTTTGATCTGCAAATAAGAGAAATTATCTGTAGCCAAGCACATTCTGATTGTCATAATAAAAAATTGGAGTAAAGGAGTATCGGAATACTGGAAATATATCTGTATTCCATGTGCATCAATTTTTAGACACTACTCCACGACTCCAAGACTCCATTACTCCAGGCACTGTTTGAATCATGATTTTCATTGCCGGTGTTTCACCTAAAAAAAAGGTCTTGGATCAAAATCCGCGCCGGTGTCCGGTGTGCGGGTTGAATCAGGCGACCTATCAGCGTGTGGACCAGTATCTGAGCCTGTTTTTTATTCCAATATTCAGGGTCAAAAAGGGCGAACCATTCATCGTGTGCGACCGCTGTGAGCAGACCGTCCACGGGCTCGGGCCGGATTTCAAACAGCAACAAAAGGAGGGGTCCAGGACGTGCAGGAGTTGCGGAAAAGCCCTCCATCGAGACTTTAAGTTTTGCCCACATTGCGGTAAGCGGATATAAAACCAATAGGTTTCAGGGTTTGTATATTAGGTGCCAGGTGTCAGGGTCTTAAAGGACAGAGATCAGAAGACAGAGAACCGCAGAACACCGAACAAGGAATAATGAATGTCGAAGGGTAAGAAAACTTCATCATTCGAAATTCCTTGTTCGATATTCGATATTCAATACAGTGAGAATTGTTTGGCAGCTGACACCTGATACCAGTATTTTACAGCCCATTTTGAAAGCATAAAAGTGACTCAAAACTTACCAAATGAAGGGAACAGCACCCTTGAGCGTCACGTTGTTCTGGTATCACCGGAGATCCACTGGAACACCGGCAACATCGGCCGCACCTGCGTGGCCACCGGATCCTATCTGCATCTGATCAAACCCCTGGGGTTTTCGCTGGACAGCAAGCACGTCAAGCGGGCGGGTTTGGACTATTGGCAACACGTCAAACTCCAGGTTTGGGACGATTTTGAGTGTCTGCATTCAACACTCGCTCCCCGGCCACAGGAGGTAGCCGTCTTTTCAAAAACCGGAGCGAAACCTTTCTGGACCATACCGCCGGCGTCGCGTTTATTTCTGGTATTTGGCTCCGAAACATGGGGATTGCCCGAAAATATCCTGAGCAGGTATGCGGATGCAACCTATCACATTCCCATCACCCAAGACATCAGATCACTAAACCTTTCCACGGCCGTTGGCATTGCCCTTTATGAAAGTCTGCGCCTGGCGCATTCTTTTCATGGCTGGAATATGAGCTGAATGAACAATTTAAAGTGTTGGATATTTTAGCAATTCGAGTATAATAGGGTAAATGGCAACTCCAGCGCTGGCCGGATTTTCCGGATTTAAGATTCATTACTTTTTATATATTGACATTTAAAGTAATGTGACTATTTTCTAATAAATTATGGGAAGCAGTACCCGACCTGCATTCAAAGGAGGATGGTAAACAAATGCGTTTCGATAAATTTACAATAAAATCTCAAGAGCTTATACAAAATGCCCAGTCTCTGGCGTCACAGCACAATAACCAGCAGATAGAACCCGAACACCTGCTGGCCGCGATGCTCGACGAAAGCGACGGGATTGCCGGTGCCATGCTGCGCAAACTGGGGGCCTCTCCGGGTGAAATCGCACAGAAAGCAAGGGCTGCTGTTGACAGCCTTCCCAGGATTAGCGGCAGCGCAACCACAGAGGTCTATATTTCATCCAGGACCAAAGCGATATTGGAACAGGCCTTTAACGAAGCCACCAAAATGAAGGACGAATATGTCAGCATCGAGCATATTCTTTTGGCTATTTCCGAAGAAAAAGCCGGTGAAGCGGCAAAAATTTTAGCTCGCGCGGGTGTCGCAAGGGATTCAATATTGCATGTTTTAAAGGAAATAAGAGGAAAACAACGCATAACCGATCCCAATCCGGAAGACAAATATCAGGCCCTGGAAAAATTCAGCCGTGACCTGACGGATCTGGCCCGTCTGGGCAAATTGGATCCGGTTATCGGCCGGGATGAGGAAATCCGGCGCATTGTTCAGGTGCTATCCAGGCGAACGAAGAACAACCCGGTTTTGATCGGCGAGCCCGGTGTCGGCAAAACCGCCATCATTGAAGGCCTGGCCCGGCGAATTGTGGAAGGGGATGTTTCCGAAACCCTCAAAAATCGTCGTGTGGTCGCCCTTGATATGGGGGCGCTGATTGCCGGCGCCAAATATCGGGGTGAATTTGAAGATCGCCTCAAAGCCGTCTTAAAAGAGGTCGAAGGTGCCGAAGGCGAGATTATTCTATTTATCGATGAGCTTCACACCGTTGTGGGCGCCGGTGCCGCCGAAGGTGCAGTGGATGCATCCAATATGCTCAAACCTGCGCTGGCCCGGGGTACGCTGCGATGCGTTGGCGCCACCACGCTGAACGAATATCGCAAATACATTGAAAAAGATGCCGCCCTGGAGCGCCGGTTTCAACCGGTTCTCGTCAAGGAGCCCTCGGTGGAAGACACCATCTCGATCTTGCGGGGTCTGAAAGAAAAATACGAGGTTCATCACGGTGTTCGCATTCAAGATTCGGCAATTGTGGCTGCCGCCACTCTTTCGAACCGTTATATTGCCGATCGTTTTTTGCCGGATAAGGCCATCGACCTAATTGATGAATGCGCTTCCAAACTGAGGATCGAAATCGACAGCATGCCGGCCGAAATCGATGAGGTCCAGCGTAAAATTACCCAGGCCGAAATCGAGCGCCAGGCCTTAAAAAAAGAAAAAGACCCGGCTTCCAAAGAACGGCTGCAGAAACTGGAAAGCGAGCTGGCCGATATGAATGACGAGCTGACAAAAATGAAAGGCCACTGGCAAAATGAAAAGGATCTGATTCAGGCGATTCGTAAAATAAAGGAAAAGCAAGAGCAGTTAAGCACTGAGGCCCAGCTGGCCGAGAGAGAGGGAGATCTGGCCAAAGTGGCTGAGCTGAGATACGGCAAAGCCCTGGAACTTGAAAAACAGCTGGAAGAAGCCAATCAAAAACTTTCCGAGCTTCAGCAGTCCAGCAAAATGCTCAAAGAAGAAGTCGATGACGAGGATGTGGCTGACGTTGTGTCCCGTTGGACCGGTATTCCGGTCAGCAAAATGCTTGAAGGTGAACGCGATAAACTCGTACATATGGAAAAGCGGCTTCACCGGCGGGTGATCGGCCAGGACGAAGCGGTGGCGGCGGTATCCAATGCCGTGCGGCGGGCCCGCTCCGGGCTGCAGGACCCCAACCGGCCGATTGGGTCGTTTATTTTCATGGGTCCCACCGGTGTCGGTAAAACCGAACTGGCAAAGGCACTGGCTGAATTTATTTTTGACAGTGAACAGGCCATCATTCGCATCGACATGTCCGAGTACATGGAAAAGCATTCCGTTGCCCGTCTGATCGGCGCGCCGCCCGGGTATGTGGGCTATGAAGAAGGCGGATACCTGACCGAAGTGGTCCGCCGTCGGCCCTATTCGGTGGTCTTGTTTGATGAAATTGAAAAAGCGCACCCGGAAGTCTTTAATATCATGCTACAAATTTTGGATGACGGGCGCATGACCGACGGTCATGGTCGCACAGTTGATTTCAAAAATACGATCGTCATCATGACATCCAACGTGGGCAGTCAGTGGGTTCAGGAACTGGCCACATCCAACCGGGAAGAAATGGAAAAGCGCGTAACCGAGGCTCTCCGGGCCAGTTTTCGGCCGGAATTTTTAAACCGCATCGATGAAATTATCATATTCCAGAGCTTGACAGCCGCAGAAATCCTTAAGATTGTGGATATCCAGATGAGCCGACTGAGCCGGCGTCTTGCTGACAAGAATATCGAGCTTATGTTATCAGATGGCTCGAAAGAGCTGATCGCCAAACAGGGTTACGATCCGGTCTTTGGCGCACGGCCCTTGAAGCGCGTGATCCAGCAATATATTGAAAACCCATTGTCTTTGGAGATCCTTGAAGGTAAGATTCCGGAGGGCGCCCGCGTCAGAGCCGAAGCCGAAGGAGATATAATCGTGTTCAAGACGATATAATTGCAGATATAAGTGGAACCCGCCCGGCTCTTTTGGAGCTGGGCTTTTCTTTTGGGTGCTGATTTTTGAAAATCCTATTGTAATCTAAATTCACCCGTCGTAATATCCTTACGTTTATTATAGGATATCAATTTCTTATGAGCCAATCTGGTCCCAAAAAATTACGCCGTTTTATCGATCAATTCTCCGGTGGCAATCAGGTGCTGATTGTGATTAATGCCGATCCGGATGCCATCGCCAGTGCAATGGCTGTTCGTCGCCTGCTGTGGCGCAAGGTGCCCAATGTCACGATTTCAAATATCAACATCATCAATCGGCCGGATAATCTGGCCATGATTCGGCTGCTGGGGGTGAACCTGACGCCGTTTGCTGAGATTAAAGTGAATCAATTCAACCGGGTGGTCATCGTAGACTCCCAGCCGGATCATAATGAATTTATGACAAATCTCCAACCGGCTGCCATTATCGACCACCACCCGGATTCGGGTTGCAAAGCCCCGTTTGTGGATATCCGACCCCATTACGGCGCCACGGCTACCATTATGACCGAATATTTACGTGCGGCCAAAATAAAGCCGTCAGTCAGGCTGGCGACCGGTTTGTATCACGGCATCAAAACCGACACCAATGATTTTAAGGGGCGAACGCAAATTGAGGATGTGCGCGCATTTCAGTATTTATTTCGATACGCCAATATCCATTTGGCCCGCAAAATCGAACAGGCTGACCTGCGATTTGATTATTTAAAATATTTCACAATCGCTTTGCAAAACATGCGCCAGCGGAAGGGCAAAGTCTACGCCCATTTAGGCCAGGTAGTTAATCCGGATATTTGCGTGCTGATTGCCGATTTTTTTATGCGTGTCAATACCGTTACCTGGAGTATCGTGTCCGGTACCTGTGATAAAAAATTAACGATCATCTTCCGCAATGATGGCATTCGCAAAAACGCCGGCAAGGTCGCCAAAGAGGGGTTCGGAATGCTGGGCAATGCCGGTGGCCATAAAAACATGGCCAGAGCAGAAATTGCACTCCATGACCTGAAAGATCGCGTGGATACGCGGGATGATAAAAAACTGCTGTCCTGGATTATTGGGAGGACGGCACGGAGAGCCGAGCCCAAGTAGTTTCCATCCCTAATAAGCATGATTACAATCATAACCGGTGGATAAAACATGATGAAAAATAATCCAGGCATAACTGTGACGATTTTAGGTTCGGGGACCTGCGTGCCGTCTTTGACGCGCAGTTCGTGTTCGGTTCTGATGCAGGTCGGGGCCTCAAAAATATTGTTTGATAGCGGACCGGGCACCATGCGGCGGCTCCTGGAAGCCCGGACCGCCATTTTCGATTTATCCCATATTTTTTACAGCCATTTTCATCCCGACCACACGGGCGAATTTGTTCCGCTTATTTTTGCCACCAAATACCCGGACGGCAGTCGACGAAAAATTCCCCTGACGGTTGCCGGTGGCCGTGGTTTGCTGAATTTTTATGAGGGATTGAAAAACGTCTACGGCCACTGGATTGAACTGGCCCCCGGACTGCTGGAGATCATCGAATTCGACAACAAAAATGCCGATGCGATTACATTTGAGGATTTTTCCGTATACACCGCTCCGGTAAAGCATAACGAAGAAAGCATTGCCTTCCGCATTACCAGCTCTGATGGGTTTTCCGCGGTTTACACCGGGGACACAGACTACAGTGAAACCATCATCGATCTTGCAAAAGATACGGATTTGTTAATCTGTGAGTGTGCGCTTCCGGACAAATTGCGGGCACCCGGCCACCTGACGCCTTCGCTGGCAGGAGAATTGGCGACCAAAGCCGGCGTTGGCAATCTGGTCTTAACCCACTTTTATCCGGAATGTGAAAAAGCAGACATCGCGGCTGAATGCCGCCAGAGCTACGCCGGTCATTTGGTTTTGGCAGAGGACCTGATGCAATTGGAAGTCCGTTGAATTGGTTAGATTCGTTTAATTGGTTTAATTTGTTCTTATCCGTGTGCACATTGAGCGGGATAAAATAGATTTTCTTCATAACCAATCAAACCAATAAGACCAATAAAACAAATTCAACAAACTATGAAGTACTATCCTATAAATCTGGATATCAAAAACCGCAATTGTTTGGTTGTCGGTGGCGGTACCGTGGGCACCCGCAAGGTTACAACCCTGCTGAAATGCGGCGCCCGGGTGACGGTTGTCAGCCCCGATCCAGCTCCCCAGCTGAAAAAACTGGCCGCAACGGGATCGATCCAATTAAAAGAGCGCTCTTACCAGAGTGATGATTTAAACAAGATGTTTCTGGTCATCGGAGCCACAGATGATGAACGCTTAAATCGGCAGGTCAGCATTGATGCCGAACGCGTCAACACCCTGTGTAATATCGCCGACCGACCCGAGGTTTGTAATTTTATCCTTCCGGCAATTGTGCGCCGCGGAGATCTGGTGATAACGATTTCCACCTCGGGCAAAAGCCCGGCCCTGGCAAAACGATTGCGCCGCAACCTGGAAACACAGTTCGGCAAAGAATATGCCGATTTTCTGTGTTTAATGGGAGCCATTCGCGACAAACTGTTAAGCCAGGCCCATGAGCCCGAGGCGCATAAAGCCGTATTTAATCAATTGATCGACAGCGATCTCGTCGGGCTGATCAAAGCGGACAACACCAAACAGATCAATGCCCTGCTTTATGAAATATTGGGGGAAGGTTATAATATCGAAGAGCTATTGCCTGAATCTTGCATGAAAATTAATGAAAAGCTGTAAATAATTTTAAAAACATCTAGTTAAGCAAATCAGCGAAGTAGACTAAAATACCGATCACGTTTAATGGTTGAAAATTATTTTATCTCATTAATTTTCACCCGATGGGCGAACCGGAGGCTTCCATCGGTCCGCCTCAGGCGGATTATTAAGGCCGAGGCATAGTTCACTATAGCCTCGCCCTTAAATGTCCCGTTCCGTTGGATGACGCATCTGATTTTTTAATATTAAGGTGCGCCTCCTTGCATATGAAAGCCCCGATTCGTGCAAAATCAGGTTATATCGTTAGAATGGCATGAAATATCGTTCGGCAAACCTTTTATGGAGTGTGAATGGAATCGATAATCCTCGTTAGCATTTTACTGTACCTGCTGAGCACGGTCGGCTATTTTGCATATCTATTTATTCAAAGGGACTATCTGCAACGCACCGGTTTTTTTCTGCTGTTGATCGGGTTCTTATTCCACACCCTGACCATCGTTTACGGTTTTATCAAGGGCGGACATTTGCCGGTCAGCAATATGCATGAAACGCTGTCTTTTGCCGGCTGGGCAATCGCCGGCGTATTTTTGGGCATACAGTTTAAATTTAATTTAAAAATTCTGGGAATATTTGCAGCGCCGATCCTGACCGGTATTATGATCACCGTGTCACAGCTTCCCAATGAGCCGGCTGCGGCAACCAAAATTTTCAAAAGCTTTTGGCTGGTGAGTCATGTATCCGTCATTTTCATCGGTGAAGCCGGGTTTGCCCTTGCCTGCGGTCTGGGGATCTTGTATTTGCTTCAAGAAAATGAAATCAAAACAAAGAAACATCGATTCTTTTTTAAACGCCTACCGTCTTTGGAAATGCTGGACAACATCGGATATGTCTGCATCGTGGTGGGCTTTGCCATGCTCACCCTGGGACTAATCACCGGCTTTGTCTATGCCAAGGCGGTTTGGGGCCGGTTCTGGAGCTGGGACCCCAAAGAAGTCTGGGCCGGAATCACCTGGTTGTTTTATGCCGTTTTGCTTCATGAAAGGCTGACAGTTGGGTGGCGGGGGCGACGCTCAGCCATCATGGCCATCATCGGCTTTGTGGTGCTGATATTTACTTTTCTGGGTGTCAATCTTTTTATGGAAGGGCATCATGAAACGTTTACACGGTTTTAGTGCCACCAAACATTTGTTAAAACCACAAAGGCACAAAGCGCACGAAGCACACAAAGAAAAGCATTTAAAAAATCAGATTATCGTCCTTTGTCAACTTTGTGTCTTCGTGGTGTAAAAAGTTTTGCAACAATTAAGCGACTAAATCCCTAAATTAATAAAGTTATGTTGGATATCGTATTACTGGGCATAAATCATAACACCGCCCCGATTGAGCTGCGGGAGTGTATCGCCTTTTCAGAGGACCAGTCGAAATCTGCCCTGCATTCACTGATGCGAAAAACGTTCATCAAGGAAGCATTGCTTTTTTCAACCTGCAACCGGGTGGAAGTTTTAGTGGTTACAGACGATAGCGCCCGGGCGGTGGCAGAGACCAAAGGCTTTATCGCCGAATTCAATAAAATCCCGCTGGAACAATTTGAAGGTTCCCTCTATGTCCATGAAGGCAATGAGGCGGTGCGGCACGTGTTTCGCGTCGCCGCGAGTCTGGATTCAATGATTGTGGGCGAGCCCCAGATTCTGGGTCAGATAAAAGAGGCCTACCGAACCGCTATAGAAGAAAAAACCTCCGGTGTCATTTTAAATCGCCTGTTGCACCGCACCTTTTTTGTCGCCAAAAAGATTCGTTCCGAAACCGGCATCGGCGATCGGGCCGTCTCCATCAGCTATGCCGCCGTAGAGCTCGCCCGCAAAATTTTCGGCGTGCTGGAAGGCAAAAAAGTGTTGCTCATCGGCGCCGGAGAAATGGCTGAATTGGCGGTTGAGCACCTAATCCGCGGCAAGGTAGATCAAGTATGGGTTGCCAACCGGACATTCGAAAATGGTGTTGCACTGGCCAAGCAGTTCGACGGTCAGGCTATTGGATTCGAAGAAATTCCGGAAAGTTTAAAAACAGTTGATATCATTATCAGTTCGACCGGAGCACCCGATTATGTGATTCGACCCGATCAGGTCAAAGGCGTGATTCGCAAACGAAAAAATCGACCCTTATTTTTTATCGACATCGCTGTGCCCCGGGACATCGACCCGGATATCAATCGCCTTTCCAACTCCTATGTCTATGACATCGATGACTTAAAAGGAATCATAGATGAAAACATCGAAGACCGCCAAAAAGAAGCGATTAAAGGCGAACGCATTGTTGATGAGGCCGTCATTGGGTTCCGGGAGTGGTATGAAAGTTTGGATGTTGTTCCGACCATTATCGCTTTGCGAAACAAAATGACCGCTATTGCTGAAGCGGAACTTAAAAAAACCCTGCAGGCAAGCATGATCTCTGAGCAGGAGGCCAAAGCCATTCATAAAATGGCCGATTCGCTCATCAACAAAATTTTGCACGACCCGACCCAGTTTTTGAAACGTAACGGCATGCATGAGAATAAGTCCTTTTACATCGATTCGGTTAGAAAATTGTTTAAATTGGATGACTATTAAATCCGGAGGATTTATTATGAGCAAAACAGCGTTTCTTTTTCCCGGTCAGGGCTCACAGAGCGTGGGCATGGGCGCAGAATTTTATCAGGAATACGACTTTGTGCGTGAAATTTTTGACATGGCCGAAGAAACGGTCAAGATGCACGTCGCGAACCTTTGTTTCAAAGGCCCCATGGAAGAGCTGACCCAAACGGTCAATCTGCAGCCGGCCGTCACAACCGTTAACCTGGCGTGTCTGGCGGCTTTAAAAAAAGAAGGGATCGCTTATGATTTTTGTGCCGGCCACAGTCTGGGAGAATACAGCGCTTTAAATGCCGCCGACGTTATATCCGCTGAAGACACCTTCAAGCTGGTGCATAAAAGGGGCGAGCTCATGCATCGGGAATCCATTAAAAACAAGGGTGCAATGCATGCCATTGTCGGGCTTCCCATTGCTGATGTCGATCGTCTTGTCGCCGAAGTTCAACCGCAGGGCATTGTGTCGGTTGCCAACCACAATAGCGAACTGCAGATCGTCATCACCGGCTCACCGGAACCCGTTGAAAAAGTCTCCGCGCTTGCCACCCAAAAGGGCGCCAAATGCATACCGCTGAAAGTCAGTGGTGCCTGGCACAGTGAACTTATAAGTGGCGCCGAAAAAGAGCTCGATGCAGTTCTGTCGAAAATAAATTTTAATCCTCCTGAAAAATCCGTGGTTTTAAATGTGACTGGCGATGTTTCCGCTAAAGCAGATAATATCAAAGCGTGCATGCAGCGGCAGCTGTGCAGCCCGGTAAAATGGTTTGATGCCATGGGCAAACTGATGGATCAAAAAATTGAAACCTTCGTGGAAGTCGGTCCGGGAAGGGTCCTTGCCGGCTTGGCAAAAAAGATCTTACCATCTGATTATCCTGCAAAAACTTACAATGTCAGCAACATGAAGCAGCTTGAAAAGTTTCTAAATAAAACAGCATAACCCAAAAGCGCCATACACATAATATGAGGTGCAGATATGAGATAAGTCACTAAAATACCTAAAGTTTTCGCGTCGCAAGACCGATATCACCTTAATTGTGCATTTATTAGTTTTGATCATATGTTGTCGCCGATGCGCCAAGATGCTATAATCGGTAAAAACCTGGAGAAACACAATTAATGCTTTACAGGCAAATTGAGTTGTGCTAATGAAACCACTTTTTGGAAGTTCTTATACGTACGGGAAAGACTAGGGGTTTGCGTATGAAAAAGAAAGATAAAGAATATTTTAAAAAATTGCTCACAGATTGGCTGGAAGAACTTTTGAACCAGGCCGGAGATACGGTGTCCGGTATGACCGTACCGAAAGAAAATTTTCCGGATCCCACCGATCGTGCCGCACTTGAAGCCGACCGCAATTTTATGCTGCGAATACGGGATAGAGAACATAAATTGATTAAGAAAATCAAAGCGGCCATCGGCCGCCTGGAAAATGACACCTACGGTATTTGCGAATCCTGCGGCGAAGATATCTCGTTAAAAAGGCTGAAGGCTCGGCCGGTTACGACTCAGTGTATTGACTGTAAATCCAAAGAGGAGGCGTTAGAAAAGGCTCTTGGATTATAACAACCATCTGGGGATAGATCTTCATATACACTCAACCGCCTCAGATGGCTCCCTGACACCAGCTGCAATCCTCGACCACGCCCAGAAGCTCAATCTCGCCGCAATCGCCATAACGGATCATGACTCAATAGATGGATCCAGGGAGGCCCTGCGGACCGGCATACCCCCTTCTTTACATTTTTTATCCGGCGTCGAGATCAGTGCGGCCCATCCCCCGTTTTTACAAGGCCCCGGCAGTTTTCATATTCTGGGGTATGGCATCCACCTTGACGATCCGGTCTTAAATCAAAGGCTTAAGAAACTTCAGGAAGCCAGAAAAAACCGCAATCCTAAGATTGTCAGGCGTCTGAATGAACTGGGCTTCCCGATCTCATTGGAAGACGTCCGGCAGCTCGCGGGCCAAGGCCAGATCGGCAGACCTCATATCGCCGATACAATGGTAAAAAAGGGCTTTGTAGCGTCCATTGATGAAGCCTTCAAAAAATTTTTGGGAACCGAACGGCCCGCATATGTCAACAAGGAGCGCATTGGATGTGAAGATGCGATTAAAATGATCCGCGGTGCCGGGGGCGTCGCGGCATTGGCGCACCCGGGCCTGCTGGATGTTGCAGATAAACGTCAACTGGAAGTGCTCATTCAAAATTTAATTGACATCGGAATGGGCGCAATTGAAGTGTATTATCCGCAGCACACCGCCGAACAGATAAAGCGGTATGCGCAACTCTCAAAACAATATGGCCTTCTGATGACCGGGGGAACAGATTTTCACGGTTCGTTAACACCGGACGTTCAAATGGGATCCGGAAAAGGAAATTTGTTTATTCCCTTTAATATTTATGAAGTATTAATGGGTGCCCGATCATAAGCGTTGGATAAAAGCGGCCGGCACCAAATGGAACCTCACCTCCGACAGCAGCGTGGATCCTCTTGTTGATGCCCGTCAAATCTAAAATCATTTTAGCGCAGGACTGTTTATGGATACCGCAAATTCGCTCGATATCGAACAAAAACTGGGCTATCAATTTCAATCAAAAGAGCTGCTCGCAGAAGCCTTGAGACACAGCTCCTATGTCAATGAACAGCCGGAGTCAGATCTGCGGGACAATGAGCGCCTCGAGTTTCTCGGCGACGCAGTGTTAAACCTCATCGTCGGCCATATTTTGATGGAGCGCTATCCGCATTTGAAAGAGGGTGACCTTTCCAGAACCCGGGCCAATTTGGTCAATGAGACCCAGCTGGCCGCCATGGCGCGCGCCATAGACCTGGGATCTTTTCTGCAACTGGGTAAAGGTGAAATTCAAACCAATGGCATGGAAAAAAATTCAATCTTATCAGGTGCCTATGAAGCGTTAATCGCTGCTCTTTATCTGGACAGCGGTTTTAAAGTCACCTTTAACATCATCGAAAACAATTTTGTACCCATTCTCGATCAGGTTCATTCGGCGAGCGACAGTTATGACTACAAAAGCCGTCTGCAGGAAAGGGTTCAGGAAAAACATGGCACTATACCGAACTATCAGGTCGTCAGTGAAAAGGGTCCGGATCACGATAAAACATTCGGGGTGTCCGTAAAGTTTTTTGAAATTGAAGCACAGGGCATTGGCAAAAACAAAAAAACAGCCGAACAGGATGCGGCCCGCAAAGCATTGGAGACTCTTGAAAAAGAATCTCCATGACCATCCCGCAGTTGGCAGGACTCAAAGAGCAGCCCTTCGGGCTTTTAGGAGCGCCCTGACGGGCTTTAGGCAATAAACAAAATCCGCTAAAAAAAACGAAAGCGGATACTCCAATTAATGCTTCATCACTCAAACCAACAGCCTAAAATCCCGCTGAAAGCGGGATGCTCTTCAAGTGAATCGCTCCTCAAGCAAAACGCTCTTAAAGTGAAATGTTCCTTGAGCGAAGCGCTCCTTGAATCGTCGAACAGCAAGCTTCCGGGATAACGATTTGACGGTAAAACCCGACTCTTATAAACCTTTTATCGTTCCGGTTTTCCTCCCTCACGCCGGCTGCCCTCACCAATGTGTATTTTGCAACCAGTCTTCCATTACCGGCGCGCATTCAACGCCGGCAAGCAAAGATGTTCGCCATCAAATCGAAACTTTTTTAAGATTTCGCCACAAACAAAGACGCTACGTCCAGATTGCTTTTTTTGGTGGAAATTTTCTTGGAATTCGAACGCCGACCATAAAACGTTTGCTGGCTGAAGCAGCTGAATATGTAACCGCAGGCCAGGCGCACGGCATTCGTTTTTCAACCCGGCCGGATACCATCAACCGTCAACGGTTGGCGTCGATTAAAGATTTTCCGGTATCCACAATCGAGCTGGGTGTTCAATCCATGAGCAACCACGTGCTGCAGCGTAGCAACCGCGGTCACACCGCCGCAGATACCATCAAAGGGGTGCAGCTTCTTAAGGAATTTGATTATGAAGTGGGGGTGCAGCTGATGGTAGGCCTGCCGGGTGATAACACTAAACGCGTGCACGCCTCCGCCCGAATGGTCGCCCATCTGAAACCGGATTTTATCCGCATCTATCCGACGGTGGTTCTGGCCGACAGCCCCCTGGCGGCCTGGTACAAAAAAGGCGCTTATGTTCCCCTGTGCCTCGCGGACGCGGTGAGCCAGGTAAAGGATCTGTACCTGTTTTTTAAAAACGAAAACATTCCGGTGATCCGGATGGGCCTGCAGGCAACTGAAGATTTTACAGACGGTTCGGCTATTTTCGCCGGACCCTATCATCCGGCTTTCGGACATCTGGTTTATTCAGAAATTTTTTTGGATTTGGCTATGTCGGCAATAAAATCGGAAAATCCGAACGGGGATGCAGTTGCCCTGCACGTTCATCCGCGCAGTGTTTCCAAATTGAGAGGCCAAAAAAATGAGAATATTAAAAAGCTCCGTGTCAAATTTCATCTCCAATCAGTAAAAATCGTGCCGGACAAACGCTTAAAAGAAGATCAATTGAAATTAAACGCCTTTCTCTAAATTTACGATTCTGTATTTTTTAAAATCGGGAAATAATACCTGAACTTTGCACGAGTCGGAGGTTTTCATATGCAAAATTCAAGGTAATACGTAACGACCAGCTTACAAACATCGATTTACCTAATTCTGTTTTGTGTTGCTGTTAAGGATTTCAGGCTGCGACGCTTTATATTTATCATACAAGATGTGAACGATACCATCGGCTAAGCCGACTTGAGAAACGTAGATTTTACGGATACCGGCCCATTTCATAATCTTAAGATAGATATCCAAGGCCGGAATAATGACGTCGGCTCGATCCGGCCGTAAAGCTAACTCCTTGATGCGTTGCTCAACTGTAAAATGCTTTAAAAACCGGCGCACTTTCATCATCTTGTTCTCCGAAAGCGGTTTACCGTTTTTGCAGTTTCCCAGACGAAATACCTTATTGATATTTCCGCCGCTTCCAATCGCCGCCATGGAAGTGAAGGGAGCGGTATAGTTTTTCAGCCACTGTCTCATCTTTTTCCAATACGCCTTTGATACCAGGCCCTCCAGCAATCGTATGGTTCCGATGTTAAATGAACCCGATGTAATGATTCGGCCCTGTGAAAACAGGGTAATTTCCGTGCTACCCCCGCCGATGTCTACATACAGGTAAGCATCGTTTCCACCGAAAATATCTGCACTTTTGTTCTCAAAAATAAACTGCGCCTCTCTTTTGCCGTCAATAATATCGATTTTGATGTCGGCTTCTTGAAGAATTCGTTTGCATATCTCCGGCCCGTTTTCCGCCTCACGCATAGCCGATGTGGCACAGGCCATAAAATCCAGCGGCTGAAAGGCTTCGATTAAAAGATAATTTCATTTTTATATATTTACAGTTGTGCGTCCGGACACAAAAATAAACATGCTCAAAAAGGATTAAATATTAAAAGGTTATCAGAGGTTAAGTTTTATTTGGGTTGACATTCCATCCGACTATCTTTTATAAAGAATTGGTTCGTGGGAAATATCTGATTTCACAACCTGCGACAATTCTGAAGTCGATCCACAATACGCTTTTTTTGTCTCGCCAGTTCATCAAACGCGCGTTCTTGTCAATTCGATATTTCCTGCTTTGTCAATTAAAGAAATAAGCCCACCAACAATTGAGGTGAACGGAGAGAAAAAAAATCATGAGTCCTCAGGAGCATCAGCACAAAGAAGCGTTGCTTGCCAAGGAAGGCCGGTTAACCGGCATTTCTGCAGCCAAAGATGGTCCCACCGGAAAGGCATCAACAACCGCGGAAAAACTGGAAAAAATCGATGTTGATTCGCCAAAAACGCTCATCAACCGTGAGTTAAGCTGGCTGAGCTTTGCACGTCGCGTGCTCGCGCTTGCGGAAGATCCAAATTTGCCCCTGCTTGAACGTGTCAAGTTCGCCGGCATCATGGGCATGCTGTATGACGAGTTTGCGATGAAACGTATGGGTGGGCTCAAACGCAAGATAGAGAAAAGAAAACGCAAAAATAAAAAGAAATTGTCCCCCGACGGGCTCAGCGCCGAAAAGGAATTGCAAGCTTGCCGAGGGGAATTGCATAAACAGGCTCGCCTGGTTTCACGTCTGGTGACCCAAAAGCTTCGACCCGCTTTGGCAGCAGCCGGAATACCCATCCAGGAATATACGGAGCTGAGTGACAAACAGCAGAAGCAGATGCAGCGCTATTTCCTCAAATCGGTGGAGCCCATCCTGACGCCGCTTGCCGTGGACGTTTCACACCCCTTTCCTTTTATCAGCAACCTGGGGTTGAACCTCGCGGTGGAGGTTAAGGAAATCAAAAAGAAGCGCAACCGCTTCGTGCGCATCAAGGTTCCGGCAAACCGCCCGCGCTGGGTGCCTCTGCCCGACAGCACCGGTTTTGTAGCGTTGGAGCAGGTGATCGCGTCCAACCTCAATCTGATATTTCCCAGGGCAGCCGGCCTTAAGTGTTATTTTTTCCGCGTAACCCGCGTCGCCAAGGATGACCCGTGGGAGCGGACAATTTTGGAAGACCCTGAAGCCGATATTATTCCGGGGCGGCTCATCGGCATGGTAA
>Ga0265303_10001077_pt1 | contig 16377 bp, 17 predicted proteins | sample Helome_2_FD_192494 | JGI IMG/M metagenome (GOLD analysis project Ga0265303, IMG submission 192494) | Marine sediment microbial communities from subtidal zone of North Sea - Hel_20160317 (Illumina Assembly) | ecosystem: Environmental > Aquatic > Marine > Subtidal zone > Sediment ... | reverse complement strand
CAGAGTCGACTCGGGCCCGGCGGTAGAAGTGCTGATTCGCCTGGACGGTGAGCACGGGCGTTCGACTGATTCAGCCGAATTCCTGCGGCCGGCCGAGCGCTACCAGATGATGCCGCAGATCGATCGGTGGGTGATCAACGCGGCGCTGGCGGCGATATCCGGTGGTGAGATCAAGCTCCCGGCACGCCGCAGCTGTGCGATCAACCTGTCTGGCCAAACCCTTGGCGACGAGGCCTTCCTCGGCTTTGTCGTCGATGCTCTCGATCGTACCGGCGTTACGCCATTATCGATCTGCTTCGAGGTTACCGAAGCCGCCATTCTCTCCAATGTGCAACAAGCACAGCGCTTTATCGAAGTTCTGCACGGCATCGGTTGCGAGTTCTCGCTCGATGACTTTGGTAGTGGCCTCGGCTCGTTCTCGAGTCTCAAACACCTGCCGATCGACTACCTCAAGATCGACGGCACCTACACACGAAATCTGCAGACCGACCTTGTTAACCAGGAAATGGTTGCGGCGATGATCAAGCTGGCACGGACCATGGAGTTCCAGATCGTTGCCGAACAGGTTGAGCACCAGGAAGACTTCGACTGGCTGCGCGATGTGGGCGTCGATTTCGTGCAGGGCCACTTCGTTGAAGCGCCGGCATTGCTGGGAACCGGAACCACCGGCACCTACAGGACTCTTAACCCCTGACCAGGGCTCGAACTTACTCGTCCCCGTCAGACTGCCGGGAGGTCCAGATTGCCACGGCGACAGCAACCCCCAGCGCCGGTCCGATGCCGGCACCGAGTGCTACGTTGTCGATAGCGGCGCCAATTGCAGCGCCGATCCCGCCACCCAGCGCCACTCCGACACCGATGAACATAGCGAGGTTCTGAGAATCGTCATGATGTTCTTCAGGCATGATTTCCTCCACTTCGACCCGCTTGCCCGAACGGGCAGGATCGTAGTGCTCATCCTTATAAAATAGCACGTGTTCGTGAGCTTCGCTGCGAGACAGAAGTGGCGTCGAGGATTTTCAGCTATTCCGGAACGCGGATCTTCTCTTTAACGTGCTTCAGATTGGCCACAATAGTGAAGGTCATGATCACGAGCAGCGACCAGGAACTCCACTTCGCCACGTGGACCACCGACCACGCCCCGAGTTGGTCCGGGTAACTCCAGATGGAGAAAAACGTGCTGATATTCTCTGCCAGCCAGATGAAAAAGCCGATCAGGACGAAGGCTAACAGCAATGGCATGCGGCGGTCGCGGTCGAGAGGCCGGAACGTCACTACAGACCTCGCGTAAAGCCCGAGCGCCAGCGCCGTGATATACCAGCGATAGTCGCCGATGAAGTGATGCGTAAAGAAGTTGGCGTAGACGAGAATCGCGACAACCCAGGCCATCCAGTAGGGTGGGTGGTGATCGATGCGCAGGTCCAGTATACGCCACGCCTGGATCATGTAGCTGCCGACCGCCGCGTACATGAAGCCGGAGAACAACGGTACGCCGAACAGCTTGGTGTAGGCAAAGTCAGGGTAGGACCAGGATTGTATGGCACTCGAAGTCTTGAAGACCTCCAGCGCAAAGCCGATCAGGTGAAACAGCGTGATCGCCTTCACCTCGTCCCAGGTCTCCAACCTGAGCCAAAGCATGACGGCCTGAATGCCCAGCGCAATAATGAGGAGCAGGTCATAGCGGGGGATGCCAAAGAGGCCTGCTCGTGGAACCGCGAACACGGCCATAAAGAACAAGCCTGCGAAGAGACAGGCCCTGGCCTCCTTGATACCGAAGAAGCCGAACTCGGCGACAAAGCGTTCTATGCCCGTCAGATTGCGTTTGGGCCGGTAATTGAGAAGAAAGTTATCGATGCACGTAGTTTACGTGCAAAAAAAAGCCGCTGGATGAATCCAGCGGCTTTTCTTGTTTGCAGCAGGTCGACTTAGCCGGCGAGCAGCGGCACCATCAACAGGGCAACGATGTTGATGATCTTGATCAGCGGGTTAATTGCCGGGCCAGCCGTATCTTTGTACGGATCGCCTACGGTGTCCCCCGTGACAGCAGCTTTGTGAGCATCGGAGCCCTTACCGCCACAGTTACCGTCTTCGATGTACTTCTTGGCGTTATCCCAGGCACCGCCGCCAGCCGTCATCGAGATAGCGACGAACAGGCCGGTGACAATCGTGCCGAGCAGCAGGCCGCCGAGCGCCTTGGGACCCAGTACCAGGCCAACGACCAATGGGACCAGAATCGGCAGTAGCGACGGAACGATCATTTCCTTGATAGCAGCCTTTGTCAGAAGGTCGACAGCGCGACTGTAATCAGGCTTGCCCGTGCCTTCCATGATGCCTTCGATCTCGCGGAACTGGCGGCGAACTTCTTCAACTACCGCCCCGGCAGCGCGGCCCACAGCTTCCATCGCCATGGCGCCAAACAGGAACGGCACCATGCCACCGAGGAACAAACCGATGATGACCATGTGATCGTCGAGGTGGAACACAGAGTCAATGCTGGCTGAATCCAAAGCGTGGGTGTAGTCAGCGAAGAGGACCAGGGCCGCAAGGCCTGCGGAACCAATCGCGTAACCCTTGGTTACGGCTTTGGTCGTGTTACCAACGGCATCGAGCTGGTCAGTAATCGTGCGAACCTCCGACGGAAGCTCTGCCATCTCGGCAACGCCACCGGCGTTGTCGGTGATCGGGCCGAACGCATCAAGAGCAACGACAACACCCGTCATCGATAGCATCGTGGTTGCAGCGATGGCGATGTTATACAAGCCACCCAGCTCAATACCTTCTGGCGCCAGTGCAAACGCGCCCCAGATGCTGGCACAGACGGCCAGTACCGGCAGGGCCGTTGCTTTCATCGAGATACCCAGACCAGCGATGATGTTCGTCGCGTCACCGGTCAGCGATGCGTTGGCAATCGTCTTAACGGGCTTGAAATCCGTACCGGTGTAGTACTCGGTGATGACAACCATGGCGGCCGTCAGGCCGAGGCCGATCAGCGATGAGTAGTAGATGTTCATCGCGGCGCCAGTGCCACCCATCATTATGTCGGTGATGAAGTAGAACGCGATCGCCGCGAGAATAGCGGCAACAATCATGCCCTTGTACAAAGCACCCATGACTTTACCGCCATCGGACGTCTTGACGAAAAACGTGCCGATGATCGAGGCGACGATCGATACTGCGCCCAGAACCAGCGGGTAAAGAACGGCCTGAATACCGTAGGCGTCGACGACGAGGCTGCCAAGCAGCATGGTGGCGATAATCGTTACCGCATAGGTCTCGAACAGGTCAGCCGCCATACCAGCGCAGTCGCCCACGTTGTCGCCAACGTTATCGGCGATGACACCGGGGTTGCGGGGATCGTCTTCAGGAATGCCAGCTTCGACTTTACCGACAAGGTCAGCGCCGACGTCCGCACCCTTGGTGAAGATGCCGCCGCCGAGTCTTGCGAAAATCGAGATAAGCGAGCCGCCGAAAGCGAGGCCAACCAGGGCATGAATCGCGTGATCGACGGTCGATCCCATCTTCGTCAGGATCATGTAGTAACCGGCAACACCCAGGAGTCCCAGGCCAACGACGAGCATGCCAGTGATGGCGCCGCCCTTGAACGCGACGTTTAGTGCCGGGTTAACACCCTTGGTTGCAGCTTCCGCCGTACGCGTATTGGCGCGTACCGATACGAACATGCCGATGTATCCGGCGAGACCGGAGAAGACCGCGCCGATTACGAAACCGATCGCCGTCGCTAAATCCAGCGCGAAACCAAGAACCACTGCAAGCACAAGGCCGACCATACCAATGGTCATGTACTGGCGATCCATGTAGGCCTTAGCACCTTCCTGGATAGCCGCACCAATTTCCTGCATACGGCTGTTGCCGGCAGGCTGCTTGAGAACCCACTGTGTTGTAATAACCCCGAACAGGATGGCGAGTACGCCAGCGCCGATCGAGAGCCACAGGGCAAACTCGTTAGACATCAGATTATCTCCTGACTTTTTTAGCTTGATACCGAACGTGAGCGCCCGTACCGGCTGTGAAAGCAGGCAAACGGCGACGTTCGACGGTGAAATTCCCCAAAAGTATTGTTCTTACCGGCTGAGCCGGGCGCGCATCATACCACAAATTTCGTGCCCGTCTTGGGCTTCACGGACCGGCCTTTCAGCTTGGCGTTCTTCGGTAAACCCTTGATATATGGAGGGTAATTTTCCCCCTTGATCAGCGGCTCAAGGTAGCGGCGACCGGCAGCCGTGATGCCGAAGCCATCCTTGGTGATATAGCGCCGTGGCAGCATCTTTTCCTTGTTGGCGATTCGGCCCAGCGGTGCCGACTCGATCTTCCAGCGATACGGCTTGTCGGAGACGCGCTTGATGACCGGCATGACAGCCGTCTTGCCCTGCAGTGCGTACTGTACCGCCGCCTTTCCTACTGCGTAGGCCTGCTTGACGTCGGTATCGGAGGCGATGTGCCGGGCCGAGCGCTGCAGGTAGTCGGCGATCGCGTAGTGGTACTTGAGCCCGAGATTGTCACGGACCATCTGGGCAACGACCGGTGCGACTCCACCGAGCTGCGCGTGACCGAATGCGTCACGGGTGCCCTGGTCAGCCAGGAACTTGCCGTTCGCATAGCTGGCACCTTCACTGACGACGATGACGCAGTATCCGTAGTCACGTACACATTCGCGAACCCGCTTCAGAAAATCACGTTTCCTGAACGGGATTTCCGGGAACAGGATGATGTGTGGCGCATCCGCGGGCGTTTGTCCGGCCAGGCCGCCGGCCGCGGCAATCCAGCCGGCATGCCGACCCATTACCTCGAGAACGAATACCTTGGTCGAGGTTTCGGCCATCGAGGCGACATCCATGGCAGCTTCCTGGGTCGAGACAGCCACGTACTTGGCGACCGAGCCGAAACCCGGGCAGTTATCTGTAACAGGCAGGTCGTTGTCGACGGTCTTCGGGACGCCCAGGCAGGTCACCGGGAAGCCCATCTTCTTGGAGATCTGCGACACCTTGTGGGCAGTATCCATCGAGTCGTTACCGCCGTTGTAGAAGAAGTAGCCGATGTCGTGCGCCCTGAACACCTCGACCAGGCGCTCGTACTCGGCGCGGTTCTCGTCCAGGCCTTTCAGCTTGTAGCGGGCGGATCCGAAGGCACCGCCGGGCGTGTGCATCAACGCGGCGATGGTGGCCTTGCTTTCCTTGCTTGTGTCGATCATGTCCTCGGTCAATGCACCGATGATGCCGTTACGGCCGGCATATACGTTGGCGATCTTGTTCGGGTGTTTGCGCGCCGTTTCGATGACGCCGCACGCCGTTGCGTTGATGACAGCCGTAACACCGCCCGACTGGGCATAAAACGCGTTCATTGCAGACATGATTCAATTCCTGATTTGTGGTGGTAGAAAGGCGGCAAGGATACCGCGCATTGACGGCAAAGTCCTTTGCGAGTAGCGTACCGATCGCGATGACTGAGAGGTTTATGAAATGCGTATAGTTCTACTCGGCGCCCCGGGGTCCGGCAAGGGAACCCAGGCGAAGAACCTGATGGCGGACAAGAACATTCCGCAGGTCTCGACCGGCGACATGCTGCGCGAGGCCGTAGCCGCGGGTACGCGTTTCGGGCTGAAAGCCAAATCCGTTATGGAAGCAGGCAATCTCGTCCCGGATGAGGTCGTGCTCGGCATAATCAGCGAGCGCCTGAGCCAGCCAGATGCTCAGGATGGCTTCATTCTCGACGGTTTTCCGCGGACCAGGCAGCAGGCGATCGATCTCGAGGAACTCCTGGACCAGATGGGCACACCGCTCGATACTGCTGTCCTCATGGACGTCGACTTCGATATTCTGTTGAAGCGTCTTACCGGACGTCGTACCTGCTCACTGACAGGCAATCTTCTGAACGTCTACTTTTCCTCCCAGGAGGATCTGGACGCGTGCACGAATGCGGGTGGTGAGCTGATTCAGCGTGAAGACGACAACGAGGAGACGATATCAAATCGTCTCGAGGTCTATCGCGAGAATACGGAACCCCTGATCGAGTTCTACAGGAAGCGCGACAAGCTGACGACGATCAATGCCGAAGGCGCAATCGACGAGGTCTATGAGCGCCTGGCAGGGGCGCTTGCCTAAGACAAGAGTCCGAGCAACTCGTCGCCGACCAATTCCGCGCGCCAGCCGTTGAAAACTCGTGAGTTCGACGCACCGGAAATGATGATTGCAGACAGTTCGCGTTTCGACGCGACGGTCTCTGCCGCAATTCCCAGTTCATCCGCACAGGTGGCAACGCGCGCCTGCATTTCCTTGAGCAGGACTTTCTGCCCTTCGTCGGGTGGTCGGGGCGGGTTGTAGTCTTTCTCGTCCTGAGCCGACGCGGCGACGAGTTTCAGTAACTGGCGTCCGACCCGTTTCACGAGCTTGGCCGGCACTCCCTGTATATCGGCCATCTCTGCTTCGGAGCCAGGCAGTTTGTACGCGATATCCAGCAGGACGTTATCGCGCATGATCCACTGGCGCGGTCGATCGCGCTTGATGGCTTCGGCTTCGCGCCAGGCGGCCAACCGAACAGCGGCTGCTCTCCGCCTGCCGCGAAAATTGCGGGCTCCTTTCAGCCTGTCGATTGCCTGGCTGCCGCTGATATCGTAGAGATCAGGGTCCAGCAGCCACTGCGAGTCCTCGCGCGCCCAGGCGAGCCGGCCGGTATCGTCCAGGCGCTGCGTCAGTATTTCGCAGGCCGGTAACAGGTATTCGACGTCTTCGGCAGCATACTCAAGGTACTCGTCGCGCAAGGGGCGCCTGGTCCAGTCGGCACGCGTGTGAGACTTGTGAATCTCGACGTCGAACAGCTCCTTGACCAGGCCTGCGTAGCCCATCTGCGCCGGAAAGCCCAGTAGTCCTGCGGCGACCTGGGTGTCGAAGATAGACACGGGCATCGCGCCAGCCAGCTGGTAGATGACTTCGATGTCCTGCCGCGCCGAATGCACGACCCAGTCGTGCGTCAGCAGCTCTTTCCAGAAGGCGTCCTGCGGATGGCCCGAGAGCGGATCGACACACCAGATCTCTTGCGGAGTGGATATCTGCGTCAGGCAGAGCTGGGCGAAGTAGGTTCGCTCTCGCATGAACTCGGTATCGACGCCTATCTGTTCCTGTTGTTGCAGTGCGGAGACGAGAGAGTCGGATTCTTCGACGAATTGATATTGGGGCATGGAAAAGGCGCGGGCGAAATTCGGAAGCAGAGGTTAACATGCGAGCATCGTGCTGGCCTTGTTTGCAACATTGTTCGACATCATCCGCCTGAGAAAGGGGCCGGTTGCGATTCCCTATTCGTGGCTCCTGTGTCTCATCGTGATGACATTGTGGCTGTTTGCCGGCCTGGGCCTGACTGTCATGACCGACGAACTCGATGACCGGGATTTCCTGATTGGCACCTTCACGGGAGTCGTTGCCCTGGCATGCTATGCCAGTATCGTCGTGATGAGCGGGTTCACGCCGCGCCTCCTGCAGACGATGACGGCCATTCTTGGCTGCGGTGCGGTTCTCAGCTTCCTGTCTCTCGCCGCCAACGTATTTCTGACACCGTTCCTTAGCGAGAACATCACGAGTCTGATCGTGACGCTGATTCTGCTCTGGTCCATTCCGGTTGAAGGACATATCATCGCGTTGGCTGTTGGCCGACATTGGTATGTCGGTATTGTTGCGGCAATGTCCGTGTTCATCTTCCAGCTGTTTTTGTACTCGCTGCTCAACCCGGTGGCGGAAACGGTGGCCTGAGGCGACATGCACATACACATACTGGGAATCTGTGGGACTTTCATGGGCGGCGTCGCCGCTCTCGCGCGTGCGGCAGGGCATGAGGTAACGGGCTGCGACCGCAACGTTTATCCGCCGATGAGCACCCAGCTAAAGTCGCTCGGCATCGAGATTCACGAAGGCGTCGATGCGAGTCAACTCGACATCAACCCCGACTGTGTCGTCGTGGGAAATGTGATGAGCCGTGGCGTCGAGGTCGTCGAGGCCATGCTGGACCGGGGCATGCCGTACAAGTCGGGCCCGGCGTGGCTGGCGGAAAACGTACTCCACGATCGCCATGTGATGGCCGTGGCGGGGACGCATGGCAAAACAACAACTGCGAGCATGCTCGCGTGGATCCTCGAAGATGCCGGCCATACGCCGGGCTTCCTGATTGGTGGGATTCCGGCGAACTTCGGTACGTCGGCGCGTTTCGGCGAGTCTGAGTATTTCGTTGTCGAAGCCGATGAGTACGACACCGCGTTTTTCGATAAACGCGCGAAGTTCGTGCACTACAGGCCGCGCACGCTGATCCTGAACAACCTCGAATACGACCATGCCGATATCTACGACGACATGGACGCCATCCTCTGGCAGTTTCACCAGTTGTTGCGCACCGTGCCGGGTAGTGGCCGAATTATCATGAACGGCGCCGATGAGAACCTGCGACAGTTAATCGACCAGGGTTGCTGGACGCCAATCGAGACATTCAGTACGGCTGACGACACCGACTGGACAGCGCGATTCGGCGACAAGGTTGAGCGCCACATCGGCATGCGGGGGCCGGGTGGACGAGCCGCAGAAGCGCGCTGGCGCATCGGGGGGATCTACAACCTCGAGAATGCACTGGCGGCCGTTGCTGCGGCAACGTCTGCCGGTATTTCACTGGAGCAGGCTGTCGACTCGATGTCCCGGTTCGAGGGAGTGAAGCGTCGCATGGAGCGTACGGCAACGGTGGCCGATATCGCCATCTACGACGATTTCGCGCATCACCCGACGGCTATCGCCAAGTCCATCAGGTCCATGCGCAAACGCTATCCCGGTCATCGCGTGGTCGTGGCGATCGAGCCGCGATCGAATACGATGAAACTCGGGGTACACAATGACCTGCTGGCTGACTCGCTCAAAGGTGCCGACCTGGTGTGGATGTATCGGCCTGAAGGAATGAGCGAGGACTTCGAGAGCAACCTGGGAAGCCTGGGCAGCAAGCTGCGCCTGTTCGACGACTACGATCGCCTGGTTAACGACATGTCGACACGTGTCCTGGGTGGCGACCAGGTCGTGTTCATGAGCAATGGTGGATTCGGTTCGGCGCGACAGACGTTGACTGCTTTGCTGCAGCGCACACGGGCGAGCTAGTACCGGACCCGTTCGCGCCGCGCTCCCGGCTTCATGATGAGCATCTGCACATCGCCGATCGCTCGTTCGACAAATGCACTTTCGCAATAGGCCAGGTAGAACTGCCACATGCGAACGAACGAGTCCGAATAGCCCATTTCGCGTACTTGATCGATACGTGCGAAGAAGCGATCGTGCCAATGGCGGAGCGTCGTCGCATAGTGTGAGCCGATATCCTCCAGGTGAATAACACGCATATCCGTGTGCGCGGTCAGCGTCCGTGACATGTCCGTGACGGAAGTCAGGCAACCGCCCGGAAAAATGTATCGCTTGATGAAATCGACGCCCTTCTTGTAGGTGTCGTAGCGCTGGTCTGCAATTGTGATCGCCTGCAGCAGCATTTGCCCTTCGGGTTTCAGCAGTTCGCAGCATTTCCTGAAGAACGTGTCGTGATACTCATGTCCGACTGCCTCGATCATCTCAATGGACACCAGCTTGTCGAAGCGCCCGGTCAGGTCGCGATAGTCTTGGAACAGCAGCGTAATCCTGTCCTCGAGGCCAGCGTCCCTGATCGCCTGTTTCGCGTAATCGTGCTGCTCTTTCGAAATAGTCGTCGTTGTGACATGGCAGCCATAATGCCTGGCTGCATGAATTGCAAAGCCGCCCCAGCCGGTGCCGATCTCGATGACCGAGTCCTGCTCTGACAGATCGAGCTTGCGACATATACGATCCAGCTTGGCGACTGCGGCCTCATCGAGGGTCGTACTATCGGTATCGAAATAGGCTGCCGAGTACATCATTGTCGGGTCAAGCCAGAGCGCGTAAAACTCGTTGCCAAGATCATAGTGGGCCGCGATGTTCTTGCGGCTACCTTGTCGAGTATTCCTGTTGAATGCGTGGAATATCTTCTGCAAGGGGCGACTGAGCAACGCCAGCCCCGACTCCATTTTTTCGAGCACGTCGCGATTGCGGAGCAGGATACGAAGCAACTCGAACAGGTTATCGCTTGCCCAGTCGCCCTGGATGTACGCCTCACCAGCCCCGATCGAGCCACCGAACGCTACTTCCCGGTAGAAACATGGATTCTCTACATTGAGCTGCACGGCTTGTGGAAATTCTTCGGTCAATTGGCCAAACGTCGCGAACTCGCCGTTTTCATGAACAACTATCTGTCCGGTACGGATTTGTTCGAGACGTGAGGCGACGAGACGGCGGGCCAGCTTGTCGAATAGTGTGCCCCGGGTCGGGCCCTCCAGGTTCTCGGACTCTTGTAGTGCAACAGATCGGGTATTCATCGGGCGCTTAGCTCCCTTTTCTTTCCAGGGTGTTCATAGACTGGGACACGCTTCGCCCATAAGCGAAACGCTTCCCAGTAGATGGCGGCAACGGTCTTTACGGTCATGAAGGGAAACCGCAGGAGCACGCCGGCCAGCGATGTGCCTGAGATCGGCGTGCGTTTGAGGCTCAGTGTTGCATCGAAGATGCGCCGGCCGTTGCGGGCACTGGCCATGAAGACGCGCAGCTGGTCATCGGGTGAGGACAGAACCCAGTCATAGTCCATTTGCATTGGCATAAACGGTGACACGTGCATCTTCTTCGATGGTTGAAAACGCCATGATGACGGGGTGGAATTCTCACTCCTGCAGTTCATGACGTAGGTATCGCGCTCGCCCCATGGTGTGTTGTTCACTTCTGCAACGATGAACTCGACAGTCTCGCCATCGGCGGCGAAGCAGTAGTAGAAGCTGACCGGGTTGAAGCAGTAGCCGAAGTAAGACAGATTCGTGAGCAGGCGGATGGGTCCGCTCGGCCGTATGCCTGTGTCTTCCTGCACCAGTATCCTGACCGACTCGGCGAGGGGCTGGTTATCCGGACCCAGGTGGTCGGAGCGACGAAACCGCGCAAGGGCAGGCTTTGACGCTGACCAGAACCAGCGCTTGGCGAAAATGGCAGGTAACTCGTCCAGGTCGAGGTACATCATGAACAGGCGGTAGTTGAACTTGTGTGCCGCCGGCTCCCTGCGACTGTGTTTAACTTGCCCTTCGTAGATGCAGCTGTTCATCTGCAAGCCTCTCTTCGAAGTGTTCCAGGGCCTTGAGTGCGCTTACGACACCGTCCTCGTGAAATCCGTTCCGCCAGTAAGCACCGCAATAGAAGGTCCTGTCGCAGTTGATCTCTGCCTGGCGACCCTGGGCGGCAACGGCCTCGGTCGAGTAGACAGGATGGTCATACCGGACGCGGCGGATAATCCTGCCGGGATCGATGTTCTCGTCGCTATTGAGCGTAACCAGGTAGTGATTTCGGGTATTGAGGCCCTGCAGGATATTCATGTTGTACGTGACGGCAACGTGTCGTTGAGTATCCGTTGGAATGTGGTAGTTCCAGGCAGCCCAGGCACGGCGGTTTTTCGGCATGACTGAATGATCGGTATGCAGAATGGCCTCATTCGGCTGATACCGAATGGCCCCGAGTACCTCCCGCTCAGCGGCCGTTGGGTCCCTGAGCACAGCGAGTGCCTGGTTGCTGTGGCAGGCGACGAAAACAAAATCGAAATACTCGGTGCCAGCCGACTCGGATTGTAATTCGATGCGCTCTCCAACGCGGCTGATGGAGCGGACCGGTGAGTTGAGCCGGATTCGATCGCGGTGTCCGGCAACGAGCTTGCTTACATACTCGCGCGAGCCACCCTTGATGACGCGCCACGTCGGCCGATCCCGAGTCTGCAATAAACCGTGATTCGCAAAGAAGCGCACGAGGAATTCGATCGGCATCTCCAGTATCGCAACAGGCTCCGCCGACCAGATCGCCGCTGCCATCGGTACCAGGTATTCATCGACGAACTCGCTACCGTAGTTGTTGCGTCGAAGGTAAGCGCCGACGGTCTCGTGTCGGTCGAGATCGTCAACCCGGGACAGGGTTGCCTCATTGAAGCGCAGGATGTCGCGGATCATGCGATAGAAGGGTGGGCGCAAAATATTTCTTCGCTGCGCGAACAGGGTGTTCAAAGAAGAGCCCGCGTATTCGAGGCCACTACGTTCCGCCTGCACGCTGAAGCTCATCACACTCGCTTGCGATTCCTGGCCGATGGCGTCCAGCAGTTCGATGAAATGTGGATAAGTGCGGTCGTTGAATACGATAAACCCGGTATCGACAGCTACCCGTTCGCCGTTGTCATCAACATCGATCGTATTGGTGTGGCCGCCGACGTAGGAGCCGGACTCGAACACCGTGATGTCGTGCTGCCCGCGTAGTTTGTAGGCGGCGACATTGCCTGCAATCCCGGTGCCTATAATTGCAATCTTCATAGCCTCACCACCGCTGCGGTACGCGTTGAATTTTCGAGATGTCATAGCCCAATGACTCGACCAGGCCTATGAGGCGGTCGTAGTCCTGGTCGGGAATCGACGGTGTGCGCGCCATAATCCAGACGTAGTCCCGGTCCTGCCGGCCGACGACTGTTTGTGTGTAGTCGTCGTCGAGGTAGACAATTCGATAGTCCGCCTTAATGGGCCAGACGAAACGCATTCCCCAGCGAGCATTCGATTCTGTATCGAGGACGAAGCCTTTCGGGTTGTACTCTTTCGCCTTGCCGTCGAAGCTGCCTTTCCTGAATTTGAAGTTTGTCGCGATTGTGCCGTCGTCATTCAGGGTGTACGTCTCGACCGCGTTGTACGCGTCCTTTTCGAGAAAAGTGGGGATATTGGCTATGACATACCAGGGCCCCATGAATCGAACCAGGTCCACTTCGTCAACTGTCTTCATCTCCTCTCCTTTAGAGGCACAGCCTGCTATGAACAAGGCTGTGAAGAGAACCAACAGGGAGGGTGCGCGGAAGTTCATGTCAGGACAGCTCATAGCGAATGACATGCCCGCCCTTGGCGACTGACTCAAGCGCGAGCCATTCGTCGTCAGTCGAGTACCACAAGGTCATGTCGATCTCGTTCGCCGTTAGCCGGTAGCGTGACGCAGCAACGCGTTCACCCCGCACCTCGAGCGCGTCTTCACCAACTTTCTCGACAGTGACATCGACATACTCTCCCGTCTGTGGATTGAGCAGCCGTGACTGGTTCAGGAACGCGGGATTCCAGTACGCAAACGTCATCACGCATTCGGGCAGATCGGCCGGGCTTTCATTGCCTGCGATGCGGAATCCGGACTCACCTTTTTCGCCGGATACCGAAATTCGATCACCATTGGTGTTAGTGCTCGATTCAATCCTGACGAGGCACTCATCCGACCATTCCTCCGCAGCACTGTGTTTGTAGCGAAACGCCGGAATCAGCAGGATCGAGTACTTGAAACGGGCCTCGCTTTGAACCTGCGTAAGCCCGTCTGTCTCCGACACCCGGAACTGGTGTTTTCCTACCTTCTTGTTGTTGAGGTAGACATTGAAATCCCACAATGCGGTTTGCTCTGGTTGGTTTTTCGCCGTCGCCTGATCTGCGAGGGTCATGCCGAACAAACAGATTAATAGAATGCCAAGATATCTGCGCCTCATGGCTTAGCCTCCTTCGTGAGTTCCCGGTAGCGCGAAAATCCGGGGAAAAATGCGTTCGTATTGCGGATGTAGCCCGCGTATTCAGGGCGTCGATCGGTAATTGTCTTCTCGAGCATTGCGACACCCGAGACCTTCAGCAGTAGCAAGCTCATCAGCAACGGTGATGCGATGCTCCACCAGCCACCTGCAGCAACGGCAAACAGGTAGAACGACCACCAGATGCAAAAGTCACCGAAGTAGTTGGGGTGGCGCGTGTATCGCCAGAGTCCGGTGTTGAGGACACGACCCTGGTTCTCTGCGCGCGCCTTGAATCGAGCGAGCTGATAATCACCACCGGCTTCGAAGATGAAGCCCGTGACCCAGAGCGCTACTGCGGCAACGTCGACTATGCCCAGCGGAGCACCGGATGTGATCGCGGGAAGTAAGGGTAGTGCGATGAACCAGGCCAGCGTGCCCTGCAGGCCGAACACGATATAGAGGCTCTTAAATGCAAAGCCCGGGTCGTTATTGGCACGAATCGCCTGGTAGCGGTAGTCCTCTGACTCACCCCAATTTCTCGATGTGATGTAGACCGACAAGCGCAACGCCCATATTGCGACCAGCGACAGGACGAGCAAGCCCCGGGCAGACAGAGTCTCGACCTGCATGGCGAACACGCCGGCCGCGACCAGAAAGAACAGGGACCAGAGGCTGTCGACGAAGCTGACGTCCTTCTTGATAACGCTGGCAACCCAACTGGCTGCAGCGATCACCAGGATCAAGGCAAGAGCAATGAAGTAAGGGTGCTGCATCACCGGTCGCCCTCCCAGGTCCAGACGCGTCGCTTGCCAGGCATTCCGTCGAGGTTCTCGGACAGCCACATCAGACCGGGCATCATGACGGCCCAGCCGACACCTAGCGCGATCAGGGCGGCGACGGGTTCGGTGAGCACGATGCCACCAAGTTTCTCGCCGGCAAGATAAGTCACGGGACCGCCGGCCAGGCCAAAGTATGCGGCCAGGCGAGGCTTGCCGCGCAGCCAGCGCATGGAGACGTTCAATGTCGTCGCGAACAACATCCACATCGTGATGATCCAGTAAGGTGCAAGGAGTTCGTTGAAGAGGCCGGTCTTGTAGTTAACCCAGCCTAAGGCGACGAGCATGCTGTCGAAGCTGGCGCCAATGATTGCGCAGCACAGAATGAGCAGGATCTCATCCGTCGGCTTGCGCGCGACGGACAGGTGAATTGCCAGGGCGATCAACACGGCGAGCGGTCCGAGCCACGGCATTTCCCGTGCGCCACCAATGACTGACGACAGCCAGGCGATCTCGAACGTTGCGAAGTTAATGATGAAAAACATATCAGCGGACCGTTTTCCGGAACAGGTAGTGGCCGACAAACCACTCGTGCCCGTCGTCGTAGTCGAACAGTTCGGAGCAGGCCATGAAGAACATCCGCCAACGCTGCCACCACAAGGAGGCGTCGGCTTCGCCGTAGCAGTCAGCGAGCACGGGTTTGATCAGTCCCTCGTTGCTGTCCATCTTTGCCAGCCATGCGTCGCAGGTCTTCGCATAGTGTTTGCCATTCCAGTGCCAGCGCTGGTCAATGCACAGATCATCGGCAAATCGCAGCGGCAGGTCGGCAGAAGGCATGATTCCGCCACTGAAGAAATGTCGACTCATCCAGTCGGCTGGACCCTTATCCGTGTATTCATACGGGGTAGAGCGATGACAGAAGATGTGCATGAAGAAACGGCCGTCTGGCAGCAACCAGTCGTTGATCCGGCGAAACAACTCGCCGTAATTGCGCATGTGCTCGAACATCTCGATCGAGACTACGCGGTCAAAGCGCCGGTCGGTCGAGAAGTCATTCATGTCACAGGTCACGACCTCGATATTCGTTATCGACCGCTCCGACGCTCGTTCGAGGATGAAGTCGCGCTGGGATGTGGAGTTCGATACCGACATGACGGAGGTGTTGGGGAAGTGCTCGGCGATCCAGAGTGACAAAGAGCCCCAACCGCAGCCGAGATCCAGGACCTGCATGCCATCCTTGATGTCGGCACGTCGAACGCTTAGCTCAAGTGCCGCGGATTCTGCCTCCGAGATGTTGCGTGCCTCATTCGGCCAGTAGCAACAGCTGTATTTGAGGTGGTCCCCCATCACGTGCCGGAAGAACTCGGCCGGCACTTCGTAGTGCTGCGAATTTGCCAGTTCCGGCACAAAAGCAATGGGCGCCTGGTTCATCATTGAGACAAACCTGTTCACCGCATTGGCTGCGTATTCTTCGTCGCCAGCACTGATTTCTCTGCGTTTCGTTTCAAGCAGCCGTCGGATACCCGCCCGAATAACGGTGTCCGGGACAAGGCCCGATTCGGTCCAGCTGACAGCTTTTGTGGTTACGGCGCTCATGGCGGCCTCCCAATTCAGTTGAGCAAAATATACGGGGCAGATTGGGGGCCAACAATCGCTTGGGGCGCGTTGTTACATCCGCTTACAAATTGTCGTAGTTCAGTAAATTAAGATGGCGCCATTATTGAATTGGGCCAGTTCCATGATGCAACCCGTCATTCTGTGGTTTCGCCGAAACCTTCGACTTATTGACAATGCTGCGCTTATCGCGGCGGTAGAGTCAGGTCGCCCTGTGATTCCCCTCTACATTGCAGACGGCCTTGATCGGGGTAGCGCAAGTCGTTGGTGGTTGCACCACAGCCTGTGCGGCCTGGATCGTGACCTGCGCCGATTAGGTGCTTCATTGCTGGTTCGCTCGGGTAATCCAGATCAGGTT
>Ga0265303_10001076_pt1 | contig 16383 bp, 8 predicted proteins | sample Helome_2_FD_192494 | JGI IMG/M metagenome (GOLD analysis project Ga0265303, IMG submission 192494) | Marine sediment microbial communities from subtidal zone of North Sea - Hel_20160317 (Illumina Assembly) | ecosystem: Environmental > Aquatic > Marine > Subtidal zone > Sediment ... | reverse complement strand
ACGATGGCAAATTCCTCGCCGCCGTAACGCGACAGCAGATCGTCATCGGACAGGCCGCGCTTTATGCGACGTGCAACCGCCAGAAGCACCTCGTCACCCACGGCATGGCCATGCTCGTCATTTATCGGTTTGAAGAAATCGATATCGATCATGATGGCCGCAAAGGATTGTGCCGCGCGTCTTGTTTTGGTCAGTTCCATGACTGCGGTCTCGTCAAAGCTGCGACGGTTCAACAGGCCGGTGAGTGGGTCCTCCCTGGCCTGACGCTGCAGCGTATCGATGGGCCGAAGAACGATGAGTCCGATCAGAACGGCGCCCGTGATGGTCAGCAGGCTCATTGCCACACCCAGGAATATACTTTCGCGCTGGCCCTCGCGAATCTTCTGTGCCATCTCGTCTTCGGGGGCATAGACCCCCATCACCCATTGGTTCCTGCCGCGATTGAGCAATGGGACGAACATGCTGAGGTAACGTGTCTCATTCAATTCGAAGGAGTCGAAGTGGGTGTAATTGAGCGCAACCAGATCGGGGAAGCTCTCCTTGAGACGGGCGCCGGCGCGGGCGGTCAGCGTGTCGAGTTCACTCAGTCTCTTCAGGCGCAGCCTGCTCTCATCTTCGCGTTGGGCGAGTTCGGTGGCATAGGGATGCGCCAGGACATCGCCGTTGCTGTTGACGATGAACGCGGCCCCCGAGGTGCCTACGCGCTGCGTGGTGAGAAATTCCGACAGCGCGGACAATTCGATGTCCGCACCTATTACGCCCAGCAGGCGGTCGTCCTCATCGCGCACCGCGCGTGCCACGGTGAGGCCAGGCAACTGCGATGTATAGAAGATATAAGGGTCGGTCCAGACTTCTTTGTCTGCTCGCTGCGCGAGTTCGAACCAGGGCCGTACACGTGGATCGTAGCTGTCTTTCGGATCGTACTTGCGCGAGGTCTCGACCATACACACGGTGCGGTTTACCAGGGTTACCCGGCTTGCCGGCGGCTGCGAGGTCTGAATGATCTTGCTGAAAAACCCCTTTTTGGCTTGTTCGCCGTCGCGTTTGCTGAAAATGAAGTTTCCGGCGATGTCTCCAAAATACAAGGCATCGATCTGCGGAATGACTCGCAGCTGTTCCAGAAAGTAACGCTCGAGTTTGTCCGGGTTTTCCCCGGACAGTAACGTCGCCTCGAAAATCCCGACGGCCAACGATACGCTGTCCTGCGCCTGCTGCAGGTAGCCGGCGGCGTTTTCCCTGGTTTCATCGACCACGTTCTGAAGCAGTTCGTGGGTGTGCTCATGCAGGGCGCGGTCGGTCGCAAAACGCTGCGAGGCCAGGACGGCAAACACGGTGAACAACTCGACCACGATCAACAGCGCCAGCAGGCTGAACAGCAGACCGTTCTTTCGGCGCGGGCGTTCGTCCAGGTTTGTCAATGGAGGCGTCATGCAGTTTCTGTTATCGAATATTCGCGCACGGAATCCGCGTCGATCCGAAGAGTCTCCCGAAGGAAGGGGGAGGCGTCAACCATTCTGGCGTGTCCCGGCTTCGCCCGCACCGCGGGCCCGGGTCCCGATCTTGGGATCGTGTGCGTGCTTCTCAGGACGCGAGGATCGGGTGGATAAAATCGATGCTGCTCAATGGGCGGTTGCCTCCCGGTGGTGCGAAATGCATCAGCGTACCGTGCACGTCGGGAGGGATGGCACCCGCGCGCGCGGCCAGGGCCGAGGCATCGATGCCCTGACGCACGAGATACAGTACATAGCTATGCCACAGTGAGAGCGCGTTGATGCTGCCGGGGTCGGCGATCTGTGCTTCGCGTGCACCACTCACCAGGCGCTGGTCCAGTTCTGGCAGAGGCAGTGCCATCTTTGCATCAGCCATATCCGCGAGGACGGGTTCGAGGCGTCGCCAGGCGCCGTGGCCGATTGTGATCTCGCGACGACTGGCCCCCGGTACTTCGATCCGGCCGCCCGAGCTGTCGAAGCAGGCCGCGTGCAGCAGAGGAAGTTCGTATGGAGAGATGCCGCTCAGCAGCAGCGCGGCATAGCCCGCGGTCAAAGGGTCTGCGACCGCCATCAGTGATTTGAGCTCTGCCCCGGCCAGTTCGCGCGGCAGGATTGGAAGGTTGGCCGGGGCGGGCGGTGCGGCCACCGCAGTAGGTTCGTGGTTGAGCTGGTTGTGCACCTGCGGCGCGGCCAGGGTCTGCGTCTGACCGTCCGGATAGATCCGCACACCCAGGTAGGGGGTTGCTTGTGACGGGCGTGACCGTTCGCTCAGATACTCCACCAGCCAGGTGACAAACAGGGCCAACGCGAGCGCCGCGGCCAGGGCGATCATGAGGTCACGTTCGTAATCGGGGTAGATCGGACGGCTGGGGACGCGCGCCCATTCCACGACCTGGATGGGCGGATATTTCTTCAGGTTCTGTACCTGAATCTGCGCCAGTCTTGCGTTGTTTTCGTTGGCCAGTTCTTCCAACCCGGCCAAGCCCTGTTCCATGGCCTTGAATTCTTTGAAGCGTTCGGTGAATTTCTGCACCTTGTCCTGATGCTCGATCAATTCCCGCTCCAGGGTTGTGACGGAAGCCTGAGCTGTTGCCACATCCTGCTGTGCCTCGTCCTTTACGGTTCGCTCGCCCAACTCCAGTGCACGCGAGAGTTCGCGCTCCATCTCGTTCAGCATTCCCGGCAGGTTTTTGAGAACGGGGTCACGGTCGATATAGCGTTGGGTGTATTTCTGTTTGAGATCCGCTACCTGCGCGCGAGTCCGCTCGACGTCGAGTTTCATTCTCGTCATATCGGACTTTTGCTCGCTGGGTATCACGGTCTCGCCATTGGCGATGGCCTCATCGATCGCCATCTTGCGAGCGCGTGCTTCGACAAGAGCTTCACGCGCCTTGTTGAGCGAGTTGTTCAAGCCCTTGAGTGTGGCCAGGCTTCGGTTTTCGCCGCGTTCGAGACTGACGATGTCGTTTGCCTCCCGAAAACTCAGCAGCTCCGCACGCGCGGCCTCGATCTTCAATTGGAGTTGTGCCTGCTCATCGGTCAATTCGGCAGTAGTGCGCCCTGTCGCCGCTTCGATCTCTTCAGCACGGAACCCCTCATAAGACTCGGCCCAGCGGTTTACCGCCCGCTGCAGTTGTTCCGGGAATTCGCCTTCAGCTCGGAGTTCGAGCAGGTTTGTCTCCGGTACCGGCACCACGGACAGAATACTGCGCAGCTGGTCCAGTCCGGCAATGTTGTCATCGCCTTCCTCGGCGAGACGTTGAGCCAGGCGTCCCAGCAGTTCCTCGCCCAGCAGCAATCGACCCTGGATGGCGACATGCTCGATATCGGCTTCCTCACTGCGCCTGTCTACCGCCTTGGGCTTTACGGTGAGTATCGAGGCCGCGGCGCGATAGATCGGGTCGCGACCGTAGACGATCGCCAGACCCACCGCGGATGCGAGCAGCAGTACGCCGAAGAACACTTTCCAACGCCGCCAGCGCGCTGGGCCGGTCGGATCCGGCGGTGGTGAGCCCTGGATCAGTTCGACGCTGGGGAGTTGCGGCGTGTTCACGGCAGAGATTCCTTGATTCTTATTTGAGAATTCCTAAAAACGCGCACCGGTGCACCAGGTATGGACGGTAGGCGACCGGGCCGGCGGAGCTCGTGTCTTGGCCGAAATCCATGTCGCGCAGTTTACGCTTCCAACCGTATCTTTGTAGCGAAGTATAGTGATTCTGCGAGTAGGTTTTGAGCCTGCCGGAATGGTTATCAGGGTTTCGCCTGAACACAGTGATTTTCGCTCATTCTACTTTATAAAAAGAGATTATTATAACATTAAAACAATAAGTTAAAGTTAATACTTTATGTGAATTATCTGATCGACATCGGCACTATTCGGGTTCCTGTTTGAACAGGGCATGCATGAGGTTGTTCTGAAATATGGGGTTTCCGGTAAGAAACTGATGTTGCTCGCATAGAAATACGGAGTGCGAGACGGCCGGCTGCGGGATGGCGTCGAAGCCCGGCATCAGTTCGCTATCCCAGCGCCCCAGAAGGGAGCTTCGGGTGACCACGGAGTCGCCCGGGTCGTGGATGAGATCGTGATAATCGAGTCCCGCGACCGGTTTCGTCATTTTGCTCGGATGTTCCCTGGCGCGCATTTTTTTGCGCACCTTTTCAACCACCAGGCGTGCGACGGTGGCATCGCAGTCACCGCCAAACACAAAAGGCCGGACATCCCGCTCGTCGGTCGCCAGGGACATCAGCAGCATAAAATTTCTGCCCCGGTTCATTTGCCTGCCGAGATAGGCCTCCAGCGTATGCAGGTAACGTCTGCCGGCCCTGCCTCCACCTTTACGTCGAATGGTTCGTTCGCGTACCTCGGGGTCGAAGATCGACCACTGGAATTCGCGCCAGGTCTCTGTATCGAAAACGTCCCTGACTATCATGTGCCCCCTGCGATCAAGCAACCAGGGGAGGGCCGGATGCGGCATCAGCTGCGGGGCGCCGGAGATCGTGGCCACGACCTCGGCCGGGATTTTTCGCAATCCCATCTCTTCTCCGCGCACGTGTGAAAGCACCGGCTGCATGCTGCCGAGGTTTGGCGTGCCGACCAGCAGCAGCCGCCTTATTGCCGGCGCGCCGGCATAGGATGGAACGGCATCAACGGTATCGAGATGGTCCGAGATGCCGAAGCGCGCGTAGTAACGTGCCAAGAGACCACCGTTGGAGTGTGCCAGGATGTCGACCTGCAGATCGGGTTGGCCGTAGTCGGCGCGAATCTGTTCGATCAGCTGGTGCAGGCCGGGTAGCGCGGCAACATTGTCCAGACGCCAATCGTACAGGTAGACGTAGTAATTCCTCTGTTTCGGTTCGACGGGTTCACCCGGCTGACGTCGTGAGTAACCGCCCGGGCCTTCGAGGGTGTCGAGTATCTGGCCGTAGAAATCACGACCGAGCCCCTTTCTGAATACACGGTAGGGTCGGATGGCGGTGTCGACCGGGTCCAGGGTGGATTCATCGATGTCGACCTCGAGCCCCTTGTAGCTGCTGAACAACAGCTTGGCCGAGGATCTGGGCCAGATTTCACGCCCGCTGCGCGTATCCAGCAAACGCGAGCCGAAGGCGCCCGGAATAACGATCAGAGGTGGCTGGTCGGCGCGCCCGGCCTGGCCATATAGGTCGTCCAGTGGGGGTTCTTTGCCTGGCTTGCCCGCACATCCGCCAGCGAGCGCCAGCGCAGCCAAAAGAAAGTCCCTGCGGGTAAGGCCTGAGATGATCTGTCCCTCCATGTGGCCCCTTGCTCAGTGGCCACCGTTGCAGGTGAACAGCACAAGGGGCACGAACCCTGTCCTTATTGACCCGACCACCCAATATGTCGGGTAGTCGGGTTAATAGTTTACAGATGATCGGCAAGTTGTTCCTTCAGATAATCGAGCCAGCCGGCGGGCAGTGGCTCGGTCAGCTCGACGGCAAGTTCGAAATCGGGGTCAAAGACATGATCAACCAGTGCTTCGACGGCTGTCGGGTGCGAGGTGGCAATATTCGTCTCCTTGTTGAGGCGCAGGCTGAGCCTGTCGAAGTTGGCGGAACCCAGACAGGCCCAGCCGTCATAGACCGCGGCTTTGAGATGCGACATGCCGGGATAGACGTAAACCCGGATGCCGTTTCGCAACATGACGTTGGCCGCGAGGGCGTTGCTGCTGCTTATCAGACCCGAGTCGTTCCGGAAGGGCATGATCACCCGCACATCCACGCCGCGCCGCCGTGCTTTCACCAGTTCGTAGAGTACGGTGTCACTGGTCAGGTACGCGTTCTGAATCCAGACACGATTCTTGGCGCGGCGCATGGCGGCGATCTGTGACTGCAGTATCTGTGACCGGCCGGTTTTCGTGTAGACCAGGCGCAGCGGGTAGTCTTGTTCCCCGGGCTCCCGGACGGGATGATCGCTGCGTTGAAAGGTGGCCTGCAGGTCGCCAAGCAAACCGGCCTGCGCTCGCGCGTTTTCGAAGTCCCGGATCAGCACATCGACCACCGGTCCCTTGACCTTGACCATAAGGTCGTGCCATTCGTAACGATACTCGCGTCCTATGTTCATGCCACCGAGAAAGGCGGACTGATCATCGACAATGATCGTCTTGGTGTGATCACCCTGCATCAAGGGGTTGGAGAGCATACGTACGCTGATGTCAGAATCCGCCCGCAGGTAGTTGGCGATGGACAGCGGACCCCGCGGCGCGTGATGCGGCGTGTATTCAGGCTTCGCCATACCGCCGGCAATGGTGCCGAAGCCGTCCAGGAGTATCTGTATCGAGACCTCTTTGGAGCGGCTCTTCAGCAGGTCCGCTATCTTTACCGCGTAGTCGTCATTGTCGAAGATATACATGCGCATGCGGATGGAACTGCGTGCTGCGTTGATCGCATGAATGAGGGCCGGGAAAAACTCCGGCCCGTCCACCAGGTAACGGATCTGACCATGGGTACCGTCGCCAAGCAGTTCGTCCAGTTCGCGTTCCCAGGCCTCCGGGTTCATGAAATCCGAATTGCTCAGTGGCGCCAGTGGAGCTGTGGGAGTTGCCCAGGTAGGCGTTGGTTGCAGGGTGTCGAATACCGTGGTGCTGACGCTGGACAGAAGTCGGGCGAAGGACGATATTGGCCGGGTATAGACGCTTTTCGCCTGACTGCTTAGGGCATGAAAGGCAGCCCGTGCGGTACCTGTCGGGCCATATCCGAGCAGCTGGTTATTTTCCGTCCATCGTTGGATGAAATACACCCGATTTTCTTCCAGGTCCATGAACACGAATGGGTAACCGGTGTCGGGAAAATCACCCGTGTTGAACAGTAGGTAGCGTTTGTCATCGTTTTGCACTCGCAGCGAGTTCCGCACGTTCTCGGCAGACTGCTGCAGCAGGCGGGTGAGGGTGATGGCTTTTACGGGTTCGACCTGCGCAGGTTTCTGTTCGAGTGGAACCGCCTGCAGTTCGCCGGATTCGTCGACAAAGAGGAAGATCTCTTCCTGGCGCAGAACGTCCAACACCACGCCCTGGCCGGGGACCAGCGCCGCGATTTCCCGCTCGAGTTGATAGATGAGTTCCCGCCAGGCCTCCACCGGCCGGATGCTCACGGTTGTGCCCGGCGCTGTCTGATCGGCAGGTCCGGCTTGCAGCGCCTGGAAATGAATGATCGGGGGTATCAGCTCGCGCAGGGACGGGTCGGTGGAGACCGGGGCAAGCAGGTCGCCGCTTACCGGGATCTCCAGGTCGCCGTCCAGGTAGCTGATACGCAGCTGACCTCCGACGGAGACCTTGGCCTTTGTCGCATTGATTGGATGCGAACTGGTCGAAGAGGGATATGCCAGTTGCGAGGCCGGTAACTTGTCTTTGTCAACAGGCCCGCCCGCGCAGGCGCTCAACAGGCCCATCAGCAGCCAGCAGTGAAACATCCGGCCTCTGGCACGTAACCATCCCATGGTCGGCCTTCACTCCTGGTTGCAGCATCGCTGGCGGATGACCGCCTGTAATGATCCGAGAACTCTTCGGCCGATATCGGCACTGCAGACTGACATCGGTCCTGCCGTCTTGTTCATCCGGCAGATCCTCGATTCAGGGAACGACGATACAGTTTTAACAGCAGCAATACCCAGGGGGCCGCATGCATGACGAGGTCGAATATGTCGATCGGTCGTGCAAGTTGGCCGGCCACGAGCATCCGGAGTTTCTCCAGCAGGTGCGGCTCCGGGACGAAGGGCGCCAGCCCCAGGGTGAGCGAGGCGATCACGAAAAGCAGCAGTGGTTGTCGATCAATCCAGTTCAAATCGGTTTCCTGATAGGCAGAGGCCGAGTTTCAACGTCCGCGGTGATCCTGGGTTCAGTTTACCCCGTAACTGTTCGATCATTCGCCCGACCCCTTTGCACATTCGATCTCTGGAATCGGGGCCAGGTCTGGGAAGCGCAGAAGGTCTTCCGGTTCATCGACGTCATACTTTGCTGGCAGCTCCGTGAAGCTGCACTGCAGGTGTCGCAGTTGACGGCGCGTCGCGGCCAGGACTTTGTCTGTGCCCCAGGGTACGCCGCGGAACAGATGCGGATCCGCCTTTCTCAATCCGATCAGGACATACCCTCCATCCGCAGCAGGCCCGAGGACCGCATCGTGTTGCTCGAGCGCCTGAAAGGCTGCATCGAGATAGGGCGGATCGTATTCCGGGCAGTCGCTCCCGATCAGGACGGCACTGTCTGCATTTCGCAGGGTTTCGGCAAAGGCGGCATGCATGCGCGAGCCGAGGTCGTCGCCGGATTGTGCATGGACTGACATTCCAAGCCGGGTGGCCATCTCTGCCACAACCGGATGTGGATCTGGTTGATCGATCCAAAGTTCGCGACTGTGTGCAAAGACCTGTGAGCAGGTCACCAGGGTGTCCTCGAGCATGCGCCGGTGCACCGCGGTGGCGGGCCCCGGTCCCATCGCCGGGATCAGTCGTGTCTTTACGCGGCCCGGGATGGGGTTGCGGGCAAAAACCAGAAGATGGCGCCTGTGCCGCGGGGCAGTCATCGGTAGCGTTTTGCCAGATCCCGGGGTTCCGCGCCCAGTGCGTAGGCAAGGCGTAGGCGCCACATCAGGACGATGGTGCGGACGATACCTTTATGTTCCCAGCGTCGGCTCGAGGTCTGCAGCCTCGGCCGCCGGATACAGGCCGGCGCTGAGCGGCGTCGCAAGCCCTTCGACAGTGCGATGTCCTCCATCAGGGGTATCTGCGGAAAGCCCGAGACAGCGTCGAAAGTTCTGCGTTCGACGAATATCCCCTGATCGCCGGTTGCCAGTCCGGTGGCGCGCGAACGCAGATTCATCAGACGTTCGACGATGCGCAGCAGCCATTTCGAGCCCGACAGCGATATGTCGAACCGGCCCCACAGCCGGCCATTGCTGCAGGCCTGCAGCAGCTGTTCGGCAGCCGCTGGAGGTACACGCGTGTCGGCGTGAAGAAACCACAGGATATCGCCCCTGGCACGCTCGGCGCCTGCATTCATCTGTGCGGCGCGACCGCGAATCGAATGCAGGATGCTGTCCACCTCCGGGCCGGCCACTTCGGCGGTCCGGTCTTCACTGCCGCCATCGACCAGGATGATTTCGTGGCCTTGACGGCGCAGCGGGGCAAGGTCTTCCAGCAGGCACGTGATGGTGTCCGCCTCGTTGAGCACAGGGATGATGACAGAAACACGCAGAGGGCGACCGGTCGCACTCATGGATTGCCCTGCAGGGCCCCTCCGCAACTCGAACCCTGGCCGGCGGTACAGCCGTAACAATGATCTGCGACCAGGATCGGGCTTTCCGCCAGGGCCAGCGAGCGGAGGTTCCGCAGGTGCGCACGCCCGATGGCACCGGTCTGGATGCCGAGTCCGAGCATCTGGTTGAAATCACAGTCATACAGGTAGCCCTGCCAGTCGACCGAGACCAGACTGCGGCACATCACGCCGTCCAGGTTTTCGTCATGGTGCGCCTGTTTGAGCAAGTTCATGTAGTCATCGAACTGGCCGAGCGAGATCAGGGTGCTGCCAAAGCGCTGAATCGGCAGATTGGCCAGGGCCAGCAGCTGGTTGAAACGGATCCCGTAGTTCTCTGCGAGTATCCTGCGGTAATCGGCCTCCAGCCCGGATTGCGGTGGCGGCAGGGATGGGCCCTGTGGGTTGTAGACGAGGTTGAGTCGCAGTTTTCCCTGTGGCGCGCCGTAACCGAGGGTATTTAGTTTTTCGAGCGCCCGGAGACTGCTCTCGAACACCCCCTTGCCACGCTGACGGTTGACGTTCTCCTCCAGGTAACAGGGCAGGGAGGCGACGACCTCGACCTCGCTGTCGGCGAGGAAGCCGGCCAGGCCCTCCTGTCCCGGTTCGTTCAGGATAGTCAGATTGCAGCGGTCGATAACCCTCACGCCGAGGCCCCGCGCCTGCTCGACCAGTCTGCGGAATTCCGGGTTCAGCTCCGGCGCACCTCCCGTCAGATCCAGGGTGTCGAATGGCAGGGCGCGCAGATTTTCGACCACGAGATCCACGATATCCGCTGTCATCACCTCGGTGCGGTTTGGGCCCGCGGCAACATGGCAATGCAGGCACTGCTGGTTGCAGCGATAACCGAGGTTGACCTGGAGTGTCTGCAGGCGGGCGCGGCGGATCGTCGGAAAATCTGAAGGTCGCAGCCTGTCGAGTGTATCGAGCATAAGAAAACCTGGTCGGAGTAAATGTCGTATCCCGACGCGCCAGGCGGCGCGCTCTTCTCAATGCTACCGGATAGCGGGTGGTGGCTTCCATTCATTGCGTCTTAAATCGCCGCGTGTTTCCTGGTGTATTTCCATAAAGCCGGTTTATGGATGCGCAGCCGCAGCCGGTTTGCTTTTTCCCGATTCCGGAGAAATAGCGCTGGGCGCTGATTTGACTCAGTTTTCCGCTGCGTAGGCCGTTACAGGCTTAGCAGGGGACTGAATCGTCCAGCCAGAGGGTTGCGGGCAATTCTGTTGTGGCAGTGATGAACGGATCTGACAGGGACCAGGGTAGAACATTGGCGTGAGCGAGACAGACAAACATATTGCACCGGCGGAAGTGGAGTCACATTCACTGATGTTCGATGTGGACAGTGCCGAACAGGCGGCCGAGCATCTGCGCCAGGCCCTGGGTCTGCTCGGCAAGCTGAGCGTCGCTCCCGCACCCCTTTACTACACCCTGTTCTATAACTACATCGCCGGAAAGAGTGTACGTCTCAACAAGGAAGTGGATGCCCTGATCCAGGAGGAGGGCGCACTCGACAGAGAAGATGCCGTAGCGCTGTTTCAGCGGTTTTTTGGCGCGGGTGGCGAGACCCTGATCGAGGATATCCGTGCCGAGCTGGTGACCATGGCTGCCCAGGTTATCGGGGCGCTGGTGGATATCGCCGGCAAGACTTCGCTCACCAATGCCGCCATATCGGCGCAGATCGATCGGCTGGCCGATACCGGCAAACCCTCGGAGGTGATCTCGGCGGCGACCGCGATATTGGCCGAGACGCGCGAATTCGTGACCGAATCCAGGCAGTTCGAGGCCGAACTCCTTTCCTCGGTCGAGGAAATGCACAAGCTCAAGCAGGAACTGTCGAATGCAAAGCGCGAGGCGTCGATCGATGGACTGACCGGACTCTACAATCGGCGTTCGTTCGACCGCAAACTGGGCGAGTTGATTGCAGCAGCGGATGGCCTGGATGACGGGTTCTGCCTGCTGTTCCTGGATATCGATCATTTCAAAAAGGTCAATGACAGCTTCGGCCATATGGTCGGCGACAAGGTTCTGAGTGAGTTTGGCAGGCAGATCGGCAAGCTCACCCGGCGCAGCGACTTCCTGGCCCGCTATGGTGGCGAGGAGTTTGCGATCCTGCTGCCGGGCACGCGTATCACCAACGCATTCACCGTGGCAGAGAACATTCGCGGTACGCTGCAGCTCGTGCGTCTGCGCCGGTCCAGCTCGCGGCAGTCGCTTGGGGCGGTGACCGTCTCGCTCGGCGTCGCATGCTATCGGATGGGCGAATCTGCGGAAGATCTGATCGGGCGTTGCGACAAGGCGCTCTACCGGGCGAAAAGTCTCGGTCGAAACCGTACGGTTCTCGCCGACTGATACCATCTGCCGGGCGGTCCTCCTCCCGGCCAGCACCCTGTGTCCCATGTTTCGTTCCTGCCGATCATCGAGACGTGCCGTGACGACAACTTGGTTTCTGGTCCGTCCATGCTGCGAAGTTTTGACTACCCTTTTATCAGGAGTCGCACTGCGTAATCACTGACTCCCGACCGTTGGGGTAGCCATGTTCAGAAAAAACAATAATCGCCTGATCCGGACGTTGAGCAAACTGCTCGCGGACAGCCCTCCGGATGGCGCCCGTCCCGTGGAGGCCGGTCAGCTCGAGCAGCTGCTGGGTGTCTACTACCGGCATATATCTCCGGCTGATCTCGAGGAGCATGATCCACACGATCTGCTCGGCGCTCTGGTTGCGCACTGGCGGCTGATGCGCAGACGCCGGCCGGATGAGGCGGTGGTTAGGGTCTACAACCCGGAACAGGAAGAGCACGGCTGGCGCAGCACTGACACCATCGTCGAGGTGGTCGCGCAGGACATGCCGTTTCTGGTGGATTCGATCTCCGCCGCCCTGAACCGGAAGGGCATGACCATCAGGCTCACCATCCACCCGGTGTTCGGCGTCAGCCGAGATTCCAAAGGCATCCTCACCGCCGTGCACGAAACCAAAAACGGCGAAGAGGTTACTTCGACCGAGGCCGTTTTGAGGTTCCATGTGGATCGCCAGCCTTTGCAGATGCTTGCGGGGCTGGAACGCCTGGTTTCTGGTGTGATCGCGGACATCACACTGGCGACCTCGGACTGGTTGAAGATGAAGCGTCAGGCAGAAACGATTCGGTCCGAGCTCGGCAGTCGCGCGCCGCAAGCGGCCTGTCCCGATGCCGATGAGGTCAGGGCTTTTCTGGACTGGATTATCAATGACCATTTCCTGTTCATTTCGACCTGTCGCTTTGACCTGCAGGTTGATGGGGAAAAAGGCGTTCTGCGCCTGGCCGGGGATTCATGCCTGGGCGTAGTACGCGGTGGCGGCCCTTCAGATGAGCGCGCCGAGGACTTGATATCCGGTCTTGGCGTGGATCTGAGAGCATTCCACTACGATCTCGTGATCACCAAGGCGAACGCAAGGTCGAGCATCCACAGGCCCGCCTACATGGACTGTGTGGCGGTCAAGCAAAGGGACCAACAGGGCGAGGTGGTTGGCCTCTATTGCCTGATCGGGCTCTTCTCCTCCGGCGCATACAACACGCCGCCGAGGCAGATTCCCTTGTTGAGAAAAAAGGTCGATGAGGTATTCGCGGCGGCGAAGATTACACCCAACAGCCATTCCGGGCGGGTGGTCGCCAACATCCTGGACAACTTGCCCCGCGATCTGCTGTTTCAAATCGGCACCAAGGATCTGTTGAGTACCACACTGGGTGTGCTCAGCCTGCAGGAGCGGCAGCGCACCCGGCTGTTTATCATCCAGGATCCGTTCGGGCGTTTCTTTACCTGTCTCGTCTATCTGCCTCGAGAGCACTACAGTCGTGACGTCCGTATCGCGGTGCAGAATATCCTGGCCGAGGCATTGGGTGGCACTGACGTTGTCTTTGACACGCAATTTTCGGAGTCGATTCTGGCTCGAATCTACTACGTGGTCAGGGTCCCGGTGGGTTCCCGGCCGAGTTTTGACATCGACGATCTGGAACAGCAGGTGGTCGAGGTTACGACGACCTGGCAGGATGGCCTGCGCACCGCCTTGTTCAGCGAGGTTGCCGAGTCACGGGCTACGGGCTACCTGAGTGACTATTCAGACGCTTTCCCGGGTGGATATCGCGAAGACTGTCACCCGCGTATCGCGGTTAAGGATATTCAGCGTATCGAGCGTGCGCGTCGCGATCGTCGGCTCGTGTTGCATCTGTATTATCCGATCGTTGAAAACCCCGAGCAGTTGCACGTCCGCCTCTATTCGGTGGGCAAGTCGGTTTCGCTGTCGCAGGTGATACCCATCCTGGAGCACATGGGGCTGAGCGTCTTCGGCGAACGTCCCTATCGAATTCGGCATCCTGCCGGCGATGCCTGGATCCATGACTTCGCAACACGCCGTTCGGTCGGCCGAAAAACGATCCCGGCCCGGGTGAGAACGCTTTTCGGTGATGCCTTTTTGCGCGTCTGGGAAGGCGACATCGATGACGATGGGTTCAACGGGCTGGTGCTGCGCGCCGGTCTATCGTGGAGAGAGGCCCTGCTTTTCAGGGCCTACAGCCGGTATCAGCACCAGATCAAGGTGCCGTACACGCGGGCGTATACGATCGCCGTTCTGAACCGGCATCCGGAAGTGGTGCGCAAGCTGTATCGCGTATTTCGTCTGCGTTTCTCACCTGATGAAGCCGATGCGGGGACGCAACAGGAGCAGAGACTTCAGGAGTTCGAGAATCTGCTGGAGAACGTTTCGAGCCTGGATGAGGATCGGATCCTGCGCGGCTTTCTCAATCTGATCCAGGCGACACTGCGCACGAATTTTTATTGTCCCGGTCAAGACGGCACCGACAGGACCTACCTGTCATTCAAGATCGACCCCAGCCGCATACCGGATGTGCCCCTGCCGTTGCCGATGTTCGAGATCTTTGTCTTTTCGGCACGTATGGAAGGGGTGCACTTGCGCGGTGGTCGCGTTGCACGCGGTGGTTTGCGCTGGTCCGACCGGATGGAGGACTACCGCACCGAGGTCCTGGGCCTCATGAAGGCCCAGATGGTCAAGAACACGGTCATCGTGCCGGTGGGCTCGAAGGGTGGCTTCGTGGTCAAAAACGGTGTCGCTCAGGACAGCCGTGAACAGCTGATGAAAAAGGTGATTGCCTGTTACCAGACCCTGTTGCGCGGCATGCTGGATGTCACGGATAACCTGGTCGGCGACGAGTTGGTCCCGCCAGCCGGCGTTGTTCGTCATGATGAGGACGACCCCTACCTGGTCATCGCCGCGGACAAGGGTACAGCCACGTTCTCCGATATCGCCAATCAGGTCGCCGCCGAGTACGGTTTCTGGCTCGGCGATGCCTTCGCCTCAGGCGGCTCGGTTGGTTACGACCACAAGCTCATGGGTATCACCGCGCGGGGGGCCTGGGAGTCGGTCAAGCGAAACTTCCGCGAACTGGGTCTCGATACCCAGTCTCAAGACTTCACCGTCATCGGCATCGGTGACATGTCTGGTGATGTGTTTGGCAACGGCATGTTGTTGTCACGACACATACGCCTGCTGGGGGCATTCAATCACCAGCATATCTTCCTCGATCCGGATCCCGACGCTGGGAAGTCATACACGGAGCGCGAACGGCTGTTCCGTCTACCGGGTTCGAGTTGGTCGGACTACGGTCGTCAGCTGATCTCGCAGGGTGGCGGCGTTCATGCACGCACGGCGAAATCGATCACGCTGACACCCGAGGTGCAGGCCATGCTGGGGCTCAAGGTGGACAGATTGACGCCAAGCTCCCTGATCCACGCCATGCTGAAGGCATCTGCCGATCTGTTGTGGAATGGAGGGATCGGCACCTATGCCAAGGCCTCGTTCGAGACGCATGAACAGGCCAGTGACAAGACCAACGACGGCCTGCGAGTCGATGCCCGGGATCTGCGCTGCCGGGTCATCGGTGAGGGGGGTAACCTCGGCTTCACGCAGCTGGCCCGGGTCGAGTATGCACTGCGCGGCGGTCTGATTTATACCGATGCCATAGATAATTCAGCCGGTGTCGACTGTTCCGACCATGAGGTCAATATCAAGATCCTGCTCGATAAGGTGGTCGCCAATGGCGATATGACGACCAAGCAACGCAATCAGCTGCTGGCTGAAATGACGGATGATGTGGCGCGTCTGGTTCTGGCCGACAACTATTCCCAGACCCAGGCGGTAAGTATCGTCGTTGCAGGCGGCGCCCAGAAACTGTACGAGCAGGCGCGGTTCATAGATCTGCTGGAGCAAACGAGCAGATTCAACCGGCAACTCGAAGGCCTGCCCGATAAAAAGGCGCTGACCGAGCGCCTCGCATTGGCACAGGGACTCACGAAGCCGGAGGTCGCGGTATTGCTTGCCTACAGCAAGATGAATTACTTCGAGGCAATCGTCGCCTCAGATATCCCCGACGATCCGTTCGTGCAGGATCGTCTGTCGCAGTATTTCCCCCCCGTGCTGGGTAAACGCTTTGCCGAGGAGATAAAGGGACACCGTCTGCGGCGGGAAATCATCGCGACCTCGATTGCCGGCAGCATCAGCGACCATGTCGGACCGGGGATCGGATTTCGCGTGCGCGAAGAGGTGGGCTCGGATATCCCCGGGGTGGTGCGCGCCTACATTGTCGCGAGTGAGATCTTCGACACCAATACGATCTGGGGGCAGATAGAGGCCCTCGACAATCAGGTCGGCGCGAAGGTGCAGATCGAGATGCTGTCTACCGTTGCGGAGTTTCTCGAACAGACCCTGACGGCCGTGCTTCGGTCATACAAAGATTGTCTTAATATGGAAGTGCTCCGGGACCGCTTCCATGACGGGGTGGCGGAGTTGGCGGGCGCAATGCCGAATCCACTTGCGGCAGAGGAAAAACGCGAGTTCGACCGGCATGTGCGGCACCTGGTAAGGGCTGGAGTGCCGCGCGAGCTCGCACAACAGGTGTCAGCGCTGATTCCGCTGTCGGCGGCGCTGGACATCGTTGAGGTTGCCACGTCGACAGATACGAAGATCGAGTCCGCAGCCTGGGTTTATTCGGCTTTGAGCCATACCCTGGATCTGGATTGGATCGAACGTCAAATCGCGGGTCTCTCAGTGCAGACGCACTGGCATCTCCTCGCACGGACCAAACTTC
>Ga0265303_10001075_pt1 | contig 16387 bp, 11 predicted proteins | sample Helome_2_FD_192494 | JGI IMG/M metagenome (GOLD analysis project Ga0265303, IMG submission 192494) | Marine sediment microbial communities from subtidal zone of North Sea - Hel_20160317 (Illumina Assembly) | ecosystem: Environmental > Aquatic > Marine > Subtidal zone > Sediment ... | reverse complement strand
GCGAGGCCAAGAATCAGGGTGGCCGCACCGAGCAGCACAGCTTGGCAGGCTGTGTCGAATGTCACGCTACACGCGACGAAAACGGCGCGTATCTTCCGATCGATGCCAAAGGGCAGTTCTGCGAGAGTTGTCACAGCTACGCAGCCGTCTACACGGACTGTTTTCAGTGCCACGCGAACACGCCGGATGAAACCAAAGCTAAAGACCAGACATCCACATCCACTGCCGATCACTCGCAGTTCGAGGTTTTGCAGAAGCCATTCAAATCCGGCCCGGAGGTCACCAGGGCCTGTTTGAGTTGCCACACCGAGGCCAGTAAACAGTTGCACAAGACAAAGCATTGGTTATGGCGCCTGACCCATCCCGAAACCGGTCAGACGCTTGGTAAGCGGCATGTTGTCAACAGCTTCTACGGTTCCATTACCACCAACTATGCACGCTGCACAAGCTGTCATATAGGCTATGGCTGGAAAGACGACAGTTTCGATTTCACCTCGGAAGAGAACGTCGATTGTCTGGTATGCCACGATACAACCGATACCTATAAGAAGTTTCCCACCGATGCGGGACATCCTCCCTATGTAGACAAGCCGTTTCCCCAGCGCAGCAAAGAGGTCTGGAAGGCGCCGGATCTCAGCAAAGTTGCCCAGCACGTGGGAAAACCCCGTCGTGAGAATTGTGGCGTCTGCCATTTTTACGGTGATGGTGGGGACGGCGTGAAGCATGGTGATCTTGACTCCTCATTGACCAACCCGAAGCAGGCATTGGATGTTCACATGGCTACGGATGGTCTGGATTTTACCTGCACCACCTGTCACTCCACGGAGGGTCACGATGTCAAAGGCAGTCGCTACACCACGGTAGCCAAGGATACCCACGGTATCGATGTGCCCGGTCGGGACGATGGAAGTCGTGCTACCTGTGAATCCTGTCATGGTGCGACTCCCCACAAAACAAATCCACACAAGACAGCAGTAGCCGACAAGCTCAACGAGCATACCGATAAAGTGGCCTGCCAAACCTGCCATATCCCCGATTACGCAAGGGGTGGGGTTCCGACAAAAACGTGGTTGGACTGGTCGACGGCCGGAAAGATGGACCCCGACGGCAGGCATTTGAAGATTAAAAACCCACAGGGCCAGGTGTCCTACGTTACCGAAGAGGGTGATTTTGCATGGGGGGAGAACCTGGTCCCGGAATATGCCTGGTACTCCGGTGAGATCCGTTACAAGGAGCTTGACGAAAAGATCGACCCAGACGAGATCATCCCACTGAATACCTTCAAAGGCAGCTATGATGACCCTGGTGCGCGCATCTGGCCGTTCAAGGTGATGCGCGCCAAACAACCCTATGATGCGGGCAATAACACCCTGGCCATAACCCATCTGTTCGGTAAAGACGATGCCGCCTATTGGAAGTCCTTCAACTGGAACAAGGCAATCAAGGTCGCAATGAATGCGGCCGGCGCAGATTACAGCGGCGAACACGGGTTTATCGAAACCACCATGCACTTGCCCTTGACGCACATGATTGCGCCAAAAGAGGAGGCACTCGGATGCGTTGCCTGCCATAGTCCCGATGGTCGCCTGAGTCAACTGGACGGGTTATATATGCCCGGTCGTGACAGGAGCAAACTTCTCGACATGATCGGCTGGTTGGTGGTGCTGGGAACCCTGGCTGGTGTTTCTCTGCATGGTATTGCTCGGTTGGTGTTCGCAAGAAAAAGCAGGAAAAACTGATGGCTCGGGTAATGATGTATAAAAGGTTTGAGCGCCTGTGGCACTGGTCGCAGGCGCTGCTTATTATTTCACTGCTGACCACTGGGTTTGAGGTTCATGGCACTTATCGGTTGTTCGGCTTCGAGCAGGCACTGGATTACCATATCATCCTGGCCTGGACTTTGATCGGTCTGTGGGTGTTTGCAATCTTCTGGCACCTGACTACCGGGGAATGGCGTCAATACATTCCTTCAAGCCGGAACACGATCGTGGCAATGGCCAGGTATTACGGGGTCGACATCTTCATGGGGGGAGGCCATCCGTTTCACAAAACCCGTCAGCAGAAGCATAACCCCCTGCAACGCATGGCCTACCTTATGCTGCATGTCCTGATATCCCCCGCCGTATGGATCAGTGGCTGGCTCTACCTGTTTTACTCCTCTTGGGACGATTGGGGGCTGGGAGGCCTGAGCCTGGGTGCGGTTGCCATGACCCATACCGCTGCCGCCTTTGCCATGTTGGCGTTTCTGGTAGCTCACCTGTATCTGGCAATCACCATGAGCACTGCACCGTTCGGGAATGTCAAGGCAATGATTACCGGCTACGAAGATGAGGAAGAGGAACAGACGTCCGGCTAGCCCGCAGTTGCGCCAGCCGAACAACGCCTAATCTCTGAATTCCGCTGGCTCTCGGGATGCTGGCGCAACATGCGGGCCAGTGGGCCGGGTCAGGGGAAGAACTCTTCGGCCTGCTGTCTTCGGTAGACCTCCGATTGTTGCTGCATGGTCTTTATGATCGTGGCCACGTCTGTTATGTCAGGATCCAGGTGGGGAGTGAGCGCGGCAGTGAACTGTTTTTCGGCGCGGTGGAGTTGATGGAGAAACAGCAGGTAGTTGGCGCGCGTTTGATAGACCGACCGAATCAGCTCGTCAACGCCGTCCCCCTCAGCCTGCAGCAACTTCTCGTAGTGCTGCAGTAAGACCCTGAGCCACGCGGCATATTCCCGGTAAGTGGCTTCCGGAGAGCTGGACATGCGGCACAGTTGATCCGGATCCGGGATCTGCCCGGTCTCCAGCCCTTCAAGAGCCGCATCCAAAGCGCGCTGCCGCGTGATCATAAAATTGTGGACAAACTCCTTGCGCCCGGTGGCCACTTTGTTCAAGCGGTAGAAGAAATGGAGAAAAATGATTGGAATCAGAATCATCCATACACTTAACTCCGGCTTCTCGATCACGTGTCCTGCAACGAATCCCGCAAGCCGCCGTTCCTGTAATAGAATCCATTCCTTCTTCTGATCTAGGTCGGGCAATTCTTTTCTCGGTCGTCCAGTGAAAACTCCGGAACCGGTTCAGCTCCGGTTCCGCCCCAGGTAAAACGGGTACGCGCCTTGCAGCGAGTGCAACCCAGACCGAATTCCCCAGGGCGCAGGCCCGCCCTCAATCATTGGGCAGATAGCGGAAGCCGAGTGCCAGCAGGCCGAAACAGATCGCGATCGCCGATATGAACGGCAGCGTCAATCCACTTTGTTCGGGGACCTCACGGGCAATCGATTCCCTCAGATAGCGTTCACCTTCGTAGGATGCCTCGATATCGGTGTAGAAATACGCTGACGAATTGATGTCCTGCTCTTCGATAACGTTCACCATCTCTTGCATGGCGGGTACTTTTTCCACCAGCCATGGCCCGACAAAGACGCCGAAACCCCAGATCATGAAAAGACACAGGCTAAGGATCGCCCATGCGCGAATTCGCGAGTGCTTATTGGATGTCTTCATGAAGGTCGTCCTTCTTGCGGGCCGTGCATTGTGTATGGCTCTATTCGCCGTCTGCTCCACGTTGGTAGGGGGGATCTGCAATCCCCCCTACCCGAAAGGCGTCGCGCCACCGAGAGCTTGACTCTCCTGTCCCGGCAGCGCTCTGTCCGCATGTTAAATGCTCGCGGTCAGCTCCGGGAACACCAGGTAGAACATGATGTAGGCCACCACCAGGGTCAGGGCCAGATTCAGGGACTGCCCGCAGACATACAGGATGAAGGGTTTACCGCCGGTGAAATGCTCCTTGAGTTCGCGGAAATTCGTAGCCAGCCCGATGCTGACAAAAGCCAGACAGAAGAACCAGCCCCGGAACAGATCACCCATACCCTTTACGATGCCCTGGTCGATCATCGTGTAGCCCAAGCCGCTGGCCTGGGCATTGAAATAGGTATAGAAACCCGAAAATATAAGCGAGGCGGCGATGAAGCCGAGGACGAACTTCGGGAACCTGTACCAGATCTCGACAGCGCCGAGTTTTTGTCCAGTCTCGGCCACCTCGACCTTGGTAGTGAAGTAAAGCGCTACGAAAAAGGCGATCACACCGATGAGGACATTCTGGATCATCTTGATCGTGGCGGCCACGAAAAGGGCCTTCTCACCCAGAAAGGCTCCCGCGGCGGCCACGGCGCCGGTCGCGTCGATAGTGCCACCCATCCAGGCGCCACCGAGAACCTGCTGCTTGTCCACCGGGAAGAAGCCTTTAATGACCAAGGGCATGACGATCATCATGATCGAGGTGAAGATCAGGGAAAGCCCGACCGCGAGCGTCAACTCCTCTTTCTTGGCTCTACAGGCCGCGGCGGTGGCGATGGCGGCGGACACGCCGCATACCGACATGTCCGAACAGATGGTGGCGTTAAGCCGTTTCGACTTCATCTGCAGGACACGCTGCCCGAACCAGTAGGTGGTCAGCCATACGGTGGGCGTCACGACCCAGGCCACGAAGATGCCAGCCGTACCGATGACGATGATCTTCTCGAACAGGATCTTGGCGCCCAGCAGGACGAGACCTACCTTGATGTAGTACTCGACCTGAACAGCGGGCATCGCCCACTTGGGCGTACCCACGGTGTTACTGATCAGGATGCCAAACCCGATGGCCCACGCGGCATAGCCGATGCCATATTGTTTCATGGTCGCCTGGTTGGCCGCAATATACGCCACGATGGCCACCAGAAACACGAAGGCAAAACCGACCACGAACTTGCTGAAAGACTCTCCCATCACCACCATGCCGACGCCAAAGAAAATTGCGAAGAACACGCCCAGGCCGATCAGGTATCCGATCTGGTTGTAGGCCTTGGCTTTGGTCTTTTTCTTGGCCTTGGAGGCCGTCAGCTGGGCATCACGCCAGGAAGCGATCTCGTCCTTGGCTGTGGCGTTGAGACCCGCGTCGTTGAACCCGGCCGCCTCGGCCGCCTGCTCAGCCGCCATGGCCTTGCCCAGCGCGGCCTTCTCAGCCGCCTTGGCTGATTCGTATTTCGCCATGGCCTTTTCCTTCTTTGCCGTTGCCGCAGCATCCGACATGAAGAAGGCGTCCAGGGGGTTGTCGGTCCATTTCTTTGGTTTGCTGGTGGCGGTCTTGAGCCACTTGCCCGTGTCGATACTCAGCGCCTTGACTTTCTTCTTGGCGTCGGACAGTTGATACCAGGCGATGGTCTTGAACTCGGTCGTACGTACCGCCTGTTCGCCATATTTTGCCTCCGCCGCTTCAAGCTTCGACGTCAGGTCCCCGGAATGCGGGAAATAGATGACAATACCGGCAAAGAGAATAAGAAAGCCGAGCCATATGGCCATCCAGTCTTCCTTTTTCCACAATTCCGACCATTGCCAGCCGCCGACATCCTTTACGATTTGCTGATCGACTTGTTCATGGATGTTTTCCGCCATTTGTATGCCCCCCTCGGTTTATGCTTATTAGTAATCGTTGCCGTTAACCCAGTGGAAACGGGCTCAACATTATAACGAGCCCACATAGCAAACATAGCGCGCCCGCTACACGATTCGTTGGACATCCGAGCCGAGAAATCGCCCCCCGCGGTATGTAATCAAACGTCGCCGGTGCGGGCCAGAATCCATATTGGCCGAAACGGTGCACAGTCACCCATCGTCGAAGATGGGTTGGGGGACGCTTTTGAAAACCACCTTCGCGGGAGGGATCTCGCCGCAAACATACAAATGAGTATAGGCCATGCCAGTTAGAAAAAGAACGATCGAAGCATATTGCAAAAAATCAGCCTTTCCTGAATATTGGCCGGCAGCCATCGAGATGATGGAGGCCGGAATACCCAACAACAACTCGCCGGTGGTGAACTGTCCCGCATTGCAGGCGATGGCGTTCGGTGCCGCGCAAGGAGCGTTCCTACCGGCGACTCACCTCTCCAGCCAGGCAGCGAACCCATGACCCGTCACATGCCCATCCCCATCTGAATGTAACCGGTGGGACAGGACTCGAAGCACACATGGCAACCCGTGCAGCGGGTATAGTCCGTGAACATCACCTGACCTTTGGCGCGTTTCATATCACGGGTGACGGCGTCTTGCGGGCAGTAGACCCGGCACTGGTCGCAGCTGTTACACAGCCCGCAACTCAGGCACCGGCCCGCCTCGGCCAGGGCCTGTTCGGTGCTGATGGTCTCTTTGATCTCCTTGAAACCGACCGTGGCCTGGTCCATCTCGATCTCGATTTCCTCGTTGCGGGGGGCCGGTGCATAGTAGTCCAGACGCAGTTCGGTATGCGCCACCGGCGCGCCCATATGCGGCCGCCTGTATTTCGTTCCTTGCAGATGGGCATGCATGGCTCGGGCGGCGACGGTGCCCTGTCCCGTGGCGTTGGCCGAGATCCCCAGGCCCAGGACGTCACCACCGGCGTAGATTCCCTCCTCCTTGGTTGTCCCGACGCTATCGGCATCCACCCAGCCCCATTCGTTGCCCAGCTCGGCCAGACCGCCGACAAGTTCCGGTTTCTGCCCGATGCCCACCATGACCGTATCCACCTGTAGCGTGAACTCCGAACCCTTGATGGGAACGGGCCGGCGGCGCCCCGAATCATCGGGCTCGCCCAGCTCCATGCGAATACACTCGACGGCCGTAGCGCGACCCCCTTCTGTGACAAAGCTTACCGGGGCACACAGGTACTCGATACGGATCCCTTCAGAACCGGCGGCATCCACATCTTCTGAAATGGCCGGCATTTCGGCCCGGGTGCGGCGATAAAGGATGACAACTTCGGAGTACTTGGATACCCGCTTGGTGGCACGCGCGGCATCCACCATCGTTTTGTCGGAGATGATGTCCTGTACTGCCAGCTTCTCTTTCACTTCCTGGTCGATCGCTTTCTGGTCAACATCCTGGACCTCTGCGAGTTCCTCTTCCTCGCGCTTCAACGCCTGCAGGCGAAGGGAAACGCGTGCGGCGTCGACTGCACTGTCTCCGCCGCCGATGACCACCACACGGTCACCGATGTCCACCTGGGCCCCGGTGTTGACGCGGTTCAGAAAACTGGCGGCGGTAAAGATGTTCGCGGACTCCTCACCAGGGACGTTCATGTTCGCCCCCTTGTGGGATCCACCGGCAAAATAGACGGCATCGAAGTCCTTGCGGATGTCTTCGAACGGAATGTCCTCGCCCACCTTGGTATTGCACTTGAGCGTTACCCCCAGATCGAGAATGTTCTGGATCTCGGCGTCCAGGACATCCTTCGGCAGGCGGTAGGGAGGAATGCCGTAACGCAACATGCCCCCCGGTTGCTCAAAGGCCTCGAACATCGTCACCTGGTAACCCCGACGGGCCATCTGATAGGCAGCGGAAAGACCGGAGGGCCCCGAGCCGATTATCGCTACCTTCTGCGGCCTGACCTCATCGGTGAGCTTCTTCAGCTTCAGCTTGCGTTTCAAGCCGTAGTCGCCGATGAACCGCTCCATGTTGTTGATGGCGACGGCGCCGTCTTCCTTTTCCTTGCGGTTGCAGGCCGACTCGCAGGGATGTGGACAGATTCTGCCGTGCACGGCAGGCAATGGATTCTTGTCAGTCAGTATCTCCCAGGCCTTGTCCAGCGCGTCCCCGGCCGTCTGGTTGAAGAGATCGGCCTGGGCGATCGTGGTGAGATAACCGCGTATGTCCTCACTGGCGGGGCACTCGCCGCGGCACGGCGGCAATCGCTGCACATATACCGGGCATTTCCAGCTGCGGCCGTTGCGGACCACGACCTCTTCGAGGTCAAAATTCTTGAGTGTAGCCTCGACCTCGGCGCGGGACAGACCGTCACGAAAGATAGTGGTTTCCATATCTCCTCGTCCCTCTCATTTGGATGTCATTAAGTGGGGTGGCTAAATTCGGACCTGTGTCGACCGATTGTAGGTCCACATGGCATTGGGACCATCCTCGATGTGGTACTTGGTGAATGGAAATCCGGTCTCCTCGAAGAAACGGTGCCACCCGATGCGTTCGATCCACTCGCCGACCCGCTCCCAGTCCTTGGCCCCTTTCTTGTAGGCCTCCAATATCGTACGCACGGCAGCCGAGACTTCCGGCCAGCGTGGCGGATTGTTGGGCAGTCCCCACAGGGCCAGCTTCATCAGGGACGGTCCGCCACGGGTATTGGCACCCTTGCCGCCCACCCAGATGGAAAGCGTGTCCGTGTCAGCGTCGCGGATCTCCATGCTCGGGCACTGGCCATGACAGGCCCCGCAGTACATGCACTTCTCCTCCACCACCTCGACCGACGGATTGCCATTTAAAACCGCGGGCCGGATGGCCGCCACCGGGCAGATAGCCACCACCTTGGGCAGATCGCAGATCTTCATGTTGTTGTGGTTGATCCGCGGGGCATGATGATGCTGAACGATAATCCCGATATCCGCATGTCTGCCGCAGTTGATCTGGCAGCACGAGGTCGCGATCTTTACCCGGTGGGGAAAACGCTCCTGCTCGAATTCCTCGATCAGATCGTCCATCAGCGCCTTGACCGCCCCGGCGGCGTCTGTGCCGGGCAGGTTGCAATGCAGCCACCCCTGGGTGTGGGCGATATTGGAGATCGAGGGTCCGGTACCACCGACGGGAAATCCCAGCTCCGTCTTGATGGCCTCGATCAGGGGTTCCACCTGATCCGCATCTTCCACCATGAATTCCACGTTGGTGCGCATACTGAAGCGAAGAAAGCCTTGACAGAAACGATCGGCGATATCACAGATTTTCTCGATCTTCTGCGGACTCATGGTGCGTGGCGAACCGGCCCGGACCACGTACAGGCTCTCTCCATTCTCCGCCACGTAGCGCAGGACCCCCGGCTTGATACGCTCGTGGTAATCCCACTTGCCGTAGTTCCTCGCCATGCCCGGGTGCAGCAGTTCCATGTGGTCAGGTACCCCTTGGTCCCGCGGTGCCAGTTTCGTGCTCATGGTTTCGCCCCTCGATTCGTTGGTTTGTTAGCCTGTCAGGCTGAAAAAGAGTCTGTCTCTTCTCAAGTGGATGTCTCGCGGGACTCGGGCTCCCGTTGCCAGACCTGGGGTTCCTGTTTCTGCTCGCCTTCAAGCCTACCCGGCGCCAGCTCTTCGAATTTGATAAAAGGAGAGGTGCGCGTTTCCCTCACCATTCTTGGATCCGGCTCCAGCCCAACGCCCTCGATGAAGGCCCCCAGGCCGACTCGCGCGATGAACTCGCCGATACGCTCGTGATCCATGGCGTTGTCGTTCCAGAATTCCCAGATCCGGTCGATCAGATCGGTAAGATTCTCGAAGTCCGCTTCGGTCTCGAGCGGCATGAACGGGACAATGACCGAACTCATGGTGTCACCGATCTTGAGGGTGCGCTTGGCGCCCAGACAGATGGTGATGCCTTTCTCCTTGCCCGGTTTCAGGGCCTTGTTCATGACATTGATGCAGTGCATGCAGCGCACGCAGTTGTCATGATCGACCACCAGCTCCTTGCCCTTGAGGGAGATGCAGTTGGTTGGACAGCGGGTAATGACGTTGTCGATGACGGTCTCCACGCCTTTTTCATCGATGTACTCCGCCACCTTTGCCTGGTCGATCTGCATCGGACCCCGCCAGGTGCCGATGATGGGCATGTCAGAGCTGATCATGGCATTGGCGCAGTCGTTGCCGCAGCCGGAGACCTTGATCTTGAACTTGTACATAAATTCCGGGCGATGGAGCAGGGAGATGTAGTGGTTGGTGAGATCCCGGGTGGTCTTCATGGTATCGAAGCAGGCCATCTCACAACGGGCCTGACCCACACAACACTGCAGACTGCGCAGTGCCGCACCGGATCCGCCCAGGTCCCAGCCGTTTGCCATCAGTTCCTCACTGGCGGCCCGGCTGCCGTCGTTGCTGAAACCCAGCGCCAGGATATCGCCGGTCAGGCCATGAAGCTGCAGGATGCCGGCACCATGCCGTTCGCAGATCTCGGCCAGATTGCGCAGCTTTTTGGTGGAATAGACGAAACCCGCCGGGGGAAGGACGCGAATGGTATGGAACTCCGCGAGATCCGGATACTCGTCCGCCTTGTCGGACAGGCGCGCGATGATTCCGCCACCGTAACCGGTAACGTTCAGCACGGTTCCCGTCCAGTAGTTCCACCGGGTTCGGTAGGAGTCCTCGAGCTGATTCAGGAGCTGGGCCACCTGTGGCTTTTCCTTGGACCAGTTCTTGAGGTCGGTTACGAAACTTGGCCAAGGTCCCTTTTCCAACTCGTCCAGCAAAGGGGTGTTGAGCTTCGTGCTGTCTGATTCTTGTCCGCCTTCCTTCTTCTTCGCCATGATCCGCCTCCTGACTTAACCGGGTTGTTGAAAGAAGCCGCTACGCGGCAGTTTGTCCCGCCCACCTAAGGTCGATGTGTGACACTTGGCGAATCCGGCTGAACTGTATTGCATCCCCTTCGCCCAAGTGAAAATGAGAGAACCGCCCAAGCCTGATTTGAGTTCTCACGTATCTCGGCATACATCGAAGCCTTCATCTCGAAAGTGTGCCGGGTATCACCTGCCAAAAATGGGAGGCGAGACTCTGGCATTTTTTTACCCAGCAGGCCATATCATCGCCGCCCTTGCTCCTGTATGTGGTGACCGAATCTATATCGATCAAAGGAAGCACACGCCACGTTTGCTGATTTGTTCAACCGATTGTTTTCCTCGTAAATATACCTCTGCATAAAAATTTCCCCTGGAGCACATCGTTCCTTTTTTTCAAGCTGGGGTCGTTCAACAACAGGATTGAGATCGTGGTTCACTTCCGTCTGACAATCTATCCTTAATTCGTCATGTTTTATTCTTAGACTGCCGCGATATCACCAGTCACGAAAGTGATTCGAGACAGCAAACCTTGCGATGCAGGCCGAGTTCATGTTAGACGTGCTCCGAACTTAGTACAGGTGCGCCTTGCCAGTCAATTATGATAGTCGTTGAGAAGCTGTGCATGGCGAACTACAAATCATACTGCGACCGGAAGTTCGTATAGTCCACGGCAGCAAGGTTTCCAGCGAAAACGACTGAGCGCGATATGATTTCTAATGGCCTTCACTGACGGTATACCGCCGAGTGACGTATGGACTCGTTTTCATGGTTCATTCGCCCCGAACAGCAAACACCGTGCCCCGGTCACCCCGGTCAAGCGAGGAAAGGGCAACAAGGCCGGGGGGTGGGATGAACCGCAACTACCTGGTGGCGAACTGCTATCCAAGCCGTCATCTGTGAGCAAAGACCCGGGATGAAGGTGCTACTGAGAACCGCAGGTACTTTACATTAAGGCTTAAAACGTACTGCCGGACTTTTGCCGGAATCAGTCCTGCACTGTTAAGCACAACGCAACGGACATGCTGCCTATTAGTACAATAAAAACAGTAAGTTATGGATGACGTGGATAACTACGATCAGGGGGTCGGAGGTTCGAATCCTTCCGGGCGCGCCAATTTAAACTACGTCTCAGTTCAGCCAGCGACTAAACCGCTACCGCGGTAGGTGTGCCACCGCCCGGAGCGGACCCTCCCTCATTCGTCCTCCGAATCGTCAGACGCCGTGCCGTAGCCGCCTGCCTCGGGCTGTTCGGGCAACGGGGCGCCGTCCTGCGCTTCCGCGTTTGGGCGCTGATGGCTGACATGGTCCAGCGCCACGGCGATGCCGGCCAGGACAATGCAGGCCAGCATGATCCAGCGATTGACACCTTTCATGCCCCGCGTACCGATCGCGGGTCCAGGCGCAGGAGTGTGCGAAGATGCACGCCAACCAAGGTGCCAGTAAAGCCCGCCCCCAGCCACAGCCAGCCGTGCAGACTACCGGAGGCAATACCGGCGACCAGCCCGCCAATATTGCAGCCGAACGCGAGGCGGGCGCCGTAGCCAAGTAGTAATCCTCCGCTTACGGCGGCCACGACCCGGGTCCAGCGCAGGGAGCCAGCGGGTGCAAATTTGCCAGCGAGCGCCGCGGCTAACACGGCACCGAGAATGATGCCGAAGTCCATGATGGAGGTATGATCCGCCAGCACGCTCTGGGTCAGGGCCTCGGCGGGATAGCCCGTGCTCCAGTAGGGCCAGGCGAGCACATCGCCGCCCAGCACCGCCCAGATCTTTGCCCCCCAAAGTCCAAAGGCGAAGGTTATCGACCAGGGGTGCCCCCCAACCACTAAGGTCAACAGATTGAACACGGCCAGCCCGAGCACGCCCCACCAAAGGGGCCAGGGTCCGAACAGTAGCCGATCGGCGAATTTCTTATCGCCACCGTGTATGAATCCGAGCGATTCCACCCGCCCGTAACGCTGACGCTCCATGCTTTGCGACCAGGCATACAGCATGGCCAGGCAGGTGGTTTGGAACAACAAGGCGGGAACCCAGCCGAATTCGTCAATCAGGGAAAAGGTCCCGAGACTGGGAAGAGAAAGCCACCAGAGTACGTGGGCAGACCCGATGGTAGCGCCGATAATGAAAAAGGCGAGTGTGATCAGCATATCCACTTGGCCTTCGCCAACCGTAAACAGCGTGCCCGAACCGCAACCTCCTCCCAATTGCATGCCGATACCAAAGAGAAATGCGCCCACTAGCACCGATACGCCCACCGGCGCCAGGGCGGGATGGGCGCTGACGCCTGGGAACAAGTGGCCCAGCACGGGGAAAAATAGTGCCGAAGTGAGTACAACCAACATAATGTGTGCACGCACGCCGGCACTGCGGCGTTCGCGGATCATGCGGCGCCAGCCGCCCGTGAAGCCGAAGGCGGCGTGCAACAGCGTCACTCCCAGACCGGCGCCGATAAGAAACAGCAGTGCCTGCTTAACATGAAACTCGTGCTGCAAGAACAGGCTGAGCGCGAACAGGGCCAGCGCCGCCGTCAGCACAACGGGTCTATCTGACTCGATGGTTTGGGGAAGTGTAGCCAAAGTGTATAAGATTGTAGCCGGTTAAGAAAAGGTTTAGGTGCGCGGAACGGCCCGCAACGATTTTCGGTATTCGAGTATGGCCCTGCGATCGGACGAGGTGATTCTGGAAGTGGTGTTGTCGATCACCACGGTCATCACGCTGCCGGCGTGCAGCGCGCTGGATGGTACATGACCAGCCGACTGCGGAAAGGAGCGTGACTCACACGACGGCGAACCCGACTTGAAACCCATTACACATGGGAGCTTGACTATGGGGCCCGATTAAAGGAGACGCCCAAGAAAAAACCGCCTAAGCGGCCTTTTAGTAATCTTTCAATTCAGCCTATTGTTAATACCCGCGCTTTATATCCACTACATTGAGCATGCGCTCACCATTGACGTAGCGACGCAGGTTCTCGCGCACGAGCAGCCAGAAGCGATCCATTTGTTCACTGGAGCCAGCGCTGATATGCGGCGTAATAATGATATTTTTCGCAGACCACAGGGGGTGTTCACGCGGCAGTGGTTCTGGGTCTTGTACGTCCAGAGCGGCACCGCCGAGATGCCCAGCGTTCAATGCATCGATGAGGTCTTTAGTGACCACGCTTTTGCCCCGACCGACATTAATGAAATAAGCACCGGACTTCATTTGCCTGAACAACTTGGTATCGAAGAGGCCCCGGGTAGCCGATGTCAATGGTGTCGCATTTACTACCACGTCCGCCTGCCTTGCAAGTGTGGGTAATTCGTGGGCAAGACCGACATAGTCAACAAATTCCGGTCCTTTGCGCGAGGAATTGCGCGTAGCGATAACACGCATGCCGAGCGCCTGCGCTCGCCTTGCGATCTCCGTACCAATTCCACCGAGTCCAACCACCAACATGGTACGACCTTGCACTTCCCACATCTCAGTACGTTTTACCGCGCTGCGATCCCAGTCATGTTGTCGTTGTTTTTCATGGAAGATATGCAGCTTGCGGGTAAGCATGTACATCATGCCAATTACATGTTCCGCGATGCCGGGAGCATAAATCCGTTGCATGTTTGTCAACAAGAAATCGCGCTCTTGGACCAAATCTGATTTCATACATCTATCGACACCAGCGGAATAATTCAGGATGTAACGCAGCTGCGGACCATTTTCCAATGTCTCGTGGGTGCAATAACCCAATAACACGTCGGCATCGTCAAGTAGAAAAACCATATCAGCGCGTGTCTGTGCAACAACTAGCTCGGCGTCACCGACTACTTGCTGCAACCAGTTGGCTGCGTTGGGCATTGATTGCTGCTGCCGTTCCCCCATGAACACCACAATACGCTTGGGCTTCCGCCAGTAACCGGCCTCGCGGATCGGCTGCGGACTTTCCTTCAAGCCGAGTTGTTGAATCAATTGCGCCGTCGCCGTATCGGGACCTGTGGCCATTGCGAAACCGATGAATAATAAGCAAGTCGTTATTGCTACCCATAGAATACGAACCATAACAGTCATCCGATTTACTAAAGCAGAGGCAGGCAGAGTCTGCCCATCTCCGCCCACAGCAGGATTATGCAGCGAATTCGAGGCGAATAGCAGACGCTCAGGAAAAGGTTGTCAATACCCGCTTCGTGTCGAAGCGGACGCCTTGCGCGGCAGATTTCTGATCAGCAAATGGCCGGAGCCTCTTCCAGCTGACTAGCCGCTCTACGTTTGGCTCGTTTGTGGTGATACATGGATTCATCAGCACGGTTGACGAGATCAGCTAAGGTGTCGTTCTCAGCGGGTGAGGCGTACTCGACTCCAACACTATAATGAATTGAATAAGGTTGCGAACTCTTGGCATCGGCGATAACGGCGGCTTCCTCCAACCGCCTCAAGCACGTATCGGCGTCATCGCCGTCATGCAGGAGTACCGCGAACTCGTCACCCCCAAGCCGACCAAGAACATCGCTGTGGCGGAAGTTGTTGTGCAACAGATTGGCAAAGTCTTGTATCAGTGACGAGCCGACATCGTGGCCGTGACAGTCATTGACACGCTTCAAACCATCCAGATCAAAGTACAACAATGCGACCCTATCCCCGTTTCGCTGAGCCTCGTGGAAACGTTGTTCGCCCAGCACTTCAAAGCCGCGCCGGTTGTGAAGGCTCGTCATGGGATCGGTCAGTGAAAGTGATCGAAGCTCGGCTTCCAATCCGTTCAGTTTTTTGGCAACGACTAGCGAGAACAACAGTGTAACCAACGAAGCCAACGCCGCTGTCAGTGCTGCCGCCAAGCGAATATCGAGGTGGTCGCGATCGACGGCCTCCATAGCCAACATTACTATCAAGAACGGGATGATGAACATTGACGGGAGGCCGATGCGCAGAAACGAACTGCCAATACCCGTTCCGATGACGAGCGCATACACGCCGTTTCTGAGATGGCTGATCATGACGGCGGCCGTCATCATCACGATCGAGACCAAAGCCTGCGGTGATGTGAGAATCGCCTCACCGGTCACACCCAGCGTCCAGGCGCCGTAGAGGTAGGCGCCCACGATTATTAACGCCTGTGCCAGCATCAGCGTGGCGAAGACATCCGCGACAGGCAGTTTTCCTCGGATCTTCGATGACCAGGTGGCGACTGCAAGAGCGGTCGGTAGCAGGTACATCGCTGTCGATATCGACATCCTACCGGGAATTGGCGAGGCTGCATCTGGGGCTAACCAAGAGTCCAGCCAAATTGATTGCGCCGTCGCGTACCCAAACAATGCGGATGACGCGAGGACCGCAGCGGTGACACCCGACGTCATGGTGACCACTTTGGCCGTTTGCGTCTGGGGGCGTCGTGCTAAAGTCACGCCGAAGGCACAGAGTAGCAGTCCGAGTGCGGTATTCGCCTTCATCAGCGTCCAGCCATCCGGGAGAATTGCCCCGAACCCGGGTATCAGCCAGCCGGTCAGGGCGGCGCCCGTGACAACGGCCACTCCGGCGAGTAATACCGACTGAAGGCGCTCGGCGTACCTCAGATGCGCGATCTTTGGACGATCCGAGAGATGCATGGTCTCATTCCACGTATGCACCGCAGTTGCTTCCCCTCGTGCGGCATCAGACAAGCAATCGGGACACCGAGGCTCAACCGATACCATTGTTCACGTGAGAAGCGGCAAAGTCGGTTAATTCTTGAATTCAGCCAGAACGTTGTCGGCTTTGGGTCGACAACGTTCCTAAGATTGCTCGACCTGGAGCTGGCCCGTCCCGGCCCATGAATGTTGCACTGCACTAGGCCTGAGTCAGCCAAGAGCTGCCTTTTATCGTCGCAGCGCGACCGGCAGGTTCGGGAGGTTGGTGAAACCTAGCGTAGGACATCACCCATCATGGCTCATTTCTAGACCGGTCCACTGGCTCTTGTAGTAGATTCAGGATGGAACCAGAGATGGCCTCTAGCCGACCCTGCACTGCCGGTGTTGGTTCGCCCTGCGACCGAGAAAGAAGGTCGTCACGCTCCTCGATGAGGCGCCGGTACTCCGCTGTGAGTTGGTCCCAGGTCTTCATGGC
>Ga0265303_10001073_pt1 | contig 16396 bp, 10 predicted proteins | sample Helome_2_FD_192494 | JGI IMG/M metagenome (GOLD analysis project Ga0265303, IMG submission 192494) | Marine sediment microbial communities from subtidal zone of North Sea - Hel_20160317 (Illumina Assembly) | ecosystem: Environmental > Aquatic > Marine > Subtidal zone > Sediment ... | reverse complement strand
CCGGATACCGGGTTTGTAGGCCTTGAGGACGCTACCTGTACCGGCGATCAGGCCACCCCCGCCGACCGCGACGAAAACAGCATCGATGTCTGGCAGCCGTTCAACAATCTCGACACCGCAGGTACCCTGACCGGCGACAACCTCGGGATCGTTATAGGGTGACAGATAGACCATGCCTTCTCGATCGGCAAACGCGCGCGCATGTTCCTCCGTGTCGAGGCCGTCGGTACCAAAGAAAACGACCTCTCCACCGTAGGCCCTGATTGCTTCCACCTTCACGTTCGAGGTTTGTTCCGGTACGAAAATGACGCCGCTTACACCGAGCGTTTGCATGGCGCACGCGACGGCGGCCCCATGATTGCCGCTGGACGCTGCAACGCACCCCCTTGATCGCTGTTCCTCAGTCAAGGTCATGAGGCGATTCGTCGCGCCGCGGAGTTTGAACGATCCCGTGGTTTGCCGGTTCTCGAGCTTGAAGTAGACCTGTGCGCTGAGTCCGGCGCTGAACGTTGCCGAGTAGACCAGTGGCGTTTCCCGAACGAGACCGCGAATTCGTTGTGCGGCCGCTCTCGCCCGAGCCGCAGTCTCTTCAATGTTCGAGGTTCGCTCAGACCTGGTCGACACTGAAGGTATCACAAGCATCCGGGTCACCACTCGTCAGACCCGTGCGGAACCACCGCTGCCGCTGCGCTGCGGTGCCGTGTGTAAATGATTCCGGCACCACGGTGCCACGACTCTGTCGTTGCAGCGTATCATCGCCGATCGCACTCGCTGCATTCAGCGCCTCGTCAACATCACCCGCTTCCAGAATGTTGCGCGCCTTGTCTGCACGATTTGCCCATACGCCGGCGAGGCAGTCGGCCTGCAATTCGAGGCGCACCGACAGCGCGTTGCCTTCCGCCTGGCTCAGGCGCTGCTTCATCGAGTGGACCTGACCGGAAATACCTAGAAGATTCTGCACATGATGTCCTATTTCGTGAGCAATGACATACGCCTGTGCGAAATCACCGGGTGCTTTGAAGCGAGTCCGCATTTGATCGTAGAATCTGAGGTCGATGTACGCTTTCTGGTCCGCCGGACAATAGAACGGGCCCATTGCGGCCTGCCCGAGACCGCAAGCCGAACGCGTCGCGCCGCTAAACATGACGAGTGTCGGTTCCTGGTAACGCCGGCCCTGACCCGCAAAGATTTCGGTCCAGACATCTTCGGTATCCGCAATAACCACAGAGACCATGTCTGCGAGAGGATCATTCCTCAGATCTTCGGCTGACGGTCGAGTGCCGGTCGTCGACGCCGACTGGCCGGCTTGCATACCCTGAAGTAACGGCGTCGGATCGACGCCAAAGTACATCGCAACCAGCACCAAAACAATCGTACCAATGCCACCGCCGAGCAACTTCGGCGCCGCGCTCGCACCACGCCGGTCTTCAATGTTCGAACTTCGCCTTCCGCTGCGCCACCGCATAGGCTTCTCCATCTGGACAGAGCTGGACATTGTCGGGTATTCACGCCCGGTTTGACAATCGTTCGCCCGTCACATCTGCCCTTCGATCGGCAGGAAGCTCATGAGCCTGGTCTTGAAACGGCGCCACCATGTGGTTCGTGGTTCGGTCGTAATGACCTCGTCACCACTCGCCGCCTGCAGCAACCACTGCAGGCGGTGCTTTTCCGACAACTGCAGTTTGTATGCAATGTCCGGCAGAGAGTCGAGAATACTCACGGCCATTGAGGCCGCCAACTCGCCGGAGTCGACCATCATGCCCATTTCGGTGTTCAGATACAGCGATCTGGGATCGAGATTGAACGAGCCGACGAACGTCCTGGTCCGATCGATCGCTGCGACCTTCGAATGCAGCGTCAGTTTTGTTGTCGCACCTGAAGAGTCCAGGTGCGGGCGCAGCTCGTATAGTTCGACGCCGCGCTCGAGCAGCGGCTTACGGTAGCGTGCGTAGACCGCATGAACGCTGGAGTGATTGGTCGAGGCCAGCGAGTTGCTGATGATAACGACGCGTACGCCCTTGTCGACCAGGCTACCGAAAAATTCGACACCCTGTTTCTCCGGAACGAAATACGGCGAAATTATGATGAGTTCTGTTGTTGCGACCGCCACCATCTGCTGCAGAAACACGCTCGTGGTGCTGGTGGGTCTCCGCAACAATCTCCGGATCTTCTCCGGGTGGTCCATCACCACCGCGGCGTTCGCGGGAACCACCGCCAGCCTCGAGTCGATGAGTTGTCCTGCGAGTTCATCGTCGACGCTCCTCAGGAACTCGCTGTCGCTGTGTTGCTCCAGGTACTGGCGCCCCTGTTGCGTCGAATCCTCCAGGGAGCTGTACGGCACCATCGTATTGAAAGCGTTGATCGGGATCGCTTCCTGCGAATTCCAGTACTCGTCAAAACCGTCCGAAACTTCGTCGACGACCGTGCCGATGGCGAGCAGATCCTCATCAATGAACTCGGCCTTTCCACCCGATTGAAAGTACTCGTCCGCCAGGTTTCTGCCGCCGACGATCGTGACCTGATTATCAACAGTGAATGACTTGTTGTGCATGCGTCGGTTCAGGATATTGAAGTTGGCAATGAAGCTGATCAGGCGTGATCGACGCCGTGGAAACGGATTGAAAACGCGGACCTCGATGTTGTCGTGGTAGTCCAGCGACAACAAACCCGCATCAATCTCGTGTGTCAGGGCGTCGTCCATCAGCAGCCGGACACGGACGCCGCGATCCGCGGCCGCGGCGAGGCGCAGTCCGATCAGGTTGCCACTGACGTCATCACGAATCAGGTAGCTTTGAATATCGATCGACCGTTCGGCGCGATCAATGAGTCCCAGCCGCACCCCCAACGCGTCCCGCCCAGAGTTCAATCGGTAGACGCCACACGGCGCTCGATTCGCGCTAAGCCAATGGGTAGCCGCGCGTTCAAGCAAAGTGCCCGAAGTATCCGAATGCTTCCAGGATTCGAGTCGCTCCGGCAGCTTAAAGAACTTATGGTACTTCGCCGGCAAACGGGTACCGACAAGCGTCGTTAGCATTCCCATAGGTAGTGGAACTTAACAGAATATTTTGCAGTGACGTCGAATCATTGCGTTGATCATCTTACTGTGCAACGATCTAGCATCGAATGACAAAGGCACAGCTGTCGAAAGACAGCGTCGCAAAGCTTCCGGTCTAAGGGTCTGGCCTAGGACAGCGGGGTTACCAACACGATACCTCAACGCAATCGCGATGAGGACGAAGAGTGTCTTTGGCGACGTTAGTTACACCGGCTGGAGACATCAATGCAATCACAAGGATTTCGTGACACAGGCAGGTTGGTACGACGCCCTGCCCGCGCGGGCGTTCAAACACCCACCAACCTGCCGAAACTCGTTCGGTCTCTCGAGCCGCAGAACAACCGCGCGTTGCCGATCCGAATTCAGGGTGCCGGAAGCGCGTCTACCGATTGCAATGAAAGCCCGAAGGGCACCGTTATCCGGACCATAGGACTCGACAAGATCGTCCGGATCGACACCTATAACCACACGGTTACCGCAGAAGGGGGGGTCCGCCTCGGCACGCTTGTCGCCGCGCTTGCCGAGCAGGGTCTCGAGCTGATCGGCAACCACGACCAGATGGAGCGGACCTTAGGTGGCGCACTGGCTTCACCTTGCATTGGCCCCGGAATCGGCGATCGGGCCGCTTATCTCTCAAGCCAGTTGACCAGCATGAAGATCGTGACATCCAGCGGTAAGGTGATGAACCTGTCTGACCAGCGCAAGCATTTGTTACATGCTTTTCGATTGAGTTACGGCATGCTGGGAGTGATCTGCGAGGCGACGCTACGGGTGCGGCCAATTTCGACCTTTGCTGCCAGCCATCGCAGCCTTTGTGTCGACAGATTCGCGGACCTTGCGGAGCGCCTTTCAGGAATAGATGTGGGCTTGAAGTTCTACGTGTTGCCGCACAGGAATCGGGTGTACGTCGATCTGCGGCGGTACCAGGCAGATCCGGGCAATACCTACGTGACCCCTTGGAAGATCAAGGACTGGGGCGAGAGTACGGTACTGCCGCAGGTCTTCAGATCGTTGAATCGGGTTATGCCGATACAGTCCTTGCGCTACAAACTCATCGACAGCATCAGCGCTGCAACGCACGGCATCGTCAATACAAACCTGGTCAGGCATGGCAACAATGTGGCCGCTGCAGGCCGACGACGTCGCAGGAAGCAACGCAAGCTCCTTTATTCAACCTGGTGTTTCCCGGCAACCGATTTTTCCATCGTCATCAAAGCCTACGTCGAATTCTGCCAACAGACGCTGCGGCGAAACGGCTATCGCTGCGATTTGCCCGCTGTCGGTTTTCGCGTCAACCAGGATTCGTCTGCGCTGCTCTCGCCGTCCTTTGAAGAACCGGTTATTGCTCTACAGACGACCTCGACCCAACAACGCGGCTGGGACGATTTCGTCATCGATCTGGCGCAATTTGCGGAGAGCTGGGGTGCCACGCCGTTGTTTAGCCAGTCCCGCGCCTTTCGCGCCGAACAGGCCGCGCAGGTCTATACGGGCCGGCTCGAGTTTTTTCGCAAGATACGGCGCCAGCTCGATCCACAGAATCGCTTTCTGAACCCGTTTCTCGCTCAGAACTTCACGTAGGTACAGGTGCTGGGCCGGTTCCCGTCGTCATCGCCGATTTCGCTCACGGAAACTGTCCGTCCGGAAACTTTCTTCGTCCCGGCCAATCCAAATCTGCGTCTGAGGCATCTAATAGTCAGGAAACCATGATCAACGCCTTTAGTGTGGATGTAAGCCTTTGATTTTACGAGTCCAAAAAGGTCCGAAAATTAATGAACCAGGGGGTTGCGTTATACCGAGCTAGTGTTATACTTCACTATAACACCAACATAGATGGTCCAGGAACAATGAAAATCACAACACTCCTAGTTTCGGCACTCGCGATCGCCAGCATGGCTGGGCTCGCGGGCTGCGGTGTGGGCCAGGCCAGCGTTTCCGATCAGGATGCCATTCAGGCGGCAATGCCCGTACCCGTTGAGATCGCACACCCTTATCGTTCGGATATTTACGCAACCTATGAAGCTACTGCGGCAATCACATCGGATGCTGACGCCCCGGTGATCGCCCGTGCCGCCGGAGAGCTGGTAGAGATGCTGGTTGAGGAAGGCGACATTGTAGAAGCAGGACAGGTGCTGGCGCGCCTCGACGGCGAGCGTCTTCGCCTCGAGATGCTTGCCGCCAAAGCCAATCTCGCCAGGGCCAGCAACGAATACAAAAGAAACATCGACCTTTACGAGCGCGGCCTGATCAGCGCGTCGATGTTCGAGGGCCTCAAGTACGACCTCGCGGCACTTGAGGCTACCTATAAACTCTCAGCTTTGAATTACGACTACTCGAACATCCGTGCGACCATTGCCGGCGTTGTATCTTCGAGGGAAGTCAGACCAGGACAGAACGTCAACGTTGGTGATGTCGCTTTTCGTATCACGGACACGACCGAATTGGTCGCGTACCTGCATATTCCACAGTCTCAACTGCCGAAGTTTCAGGCTGGCCACGCGGCCACGCTGAAAGTCGCATCAATGCCAGGCGTCGAGTTTCCGGCGTCGATCGTTCGCATTAGCCCGACGATAGACGCACGAAACGGAACGTTCCGGGCTACCGCCGCTATCCAGAATTCAGAAGGTGATCTCGCACCCGGCATGTTTGGAAGCTTCACGATCGCTTATGAGAAGCACGAGGACGCGCTCGTGATCCCTTTCGATGCGTTACTGGACGAAGATGAGCAAACGACCGTGTACGTGGTCAGTGGTAACGAAGTGACGAGGCGTGTCGTGGAGACGGGAATCGAATCCGATGGCAGGATCGAAATACTGGGCGGCCTCTCAGACTACGAAGAAATCGTAGTCGTAGGACAAGACGCACTGCGCGACGGCAGCAAAGTTCTCGCAAGTAACACGCTTCCAGACAGCTTCAGCGGCTGAGCGTTTACCCGCCGCGGATTTGCCGGATGGCAAACTCCGCGGCGTGGCTCATAGGGGAGAAATCAATGAAGCGACACCGAATTGGCTCGGCTGCGCTTGTTTTCCTGTTCTTGCTTAGCGCTTGTGAACAAGGTGAGCGGGCGAAGGAAAAAGACAAGGAAGAAGAGACCCCGCCTGTTCCCGTAGAGACCAGTTTGCCTGTTCGGGGTGACATTTTCGCCATCTACTCGGGTACCGCGCCTATCGAGGCGTTCGCCGACGCCGACGTTGTCGCGAAGGTAGACGGCGAGGTTCGGGAAGTGCTGGTCGAGGAAGGGGACGATGTCGAAAAAGGACAGATACTGGCCCGGCTCGATGGCGCCCGGCTGCGCCTGGAGCTCAACGAATCGCAAGCCAGGCTGCGAAAGTTACAGAGCGATTTCCGACGCAACAAGGAGTTGCAGGAAAAGGGCCTGATCAGCGAGGGCGACTTCGAGAAACTCCAGTACGACCTCGAGGCCCTGCAGGCTTCTTATAACCTGGCCAGCCTTGAGCTCGACTACACGCGGATTAGAGCACCGATCAGCGGCGTGGTGTCGGAACGATACATCAAGCTCGGCAACACGATCAGAGTAGGCGACCCGGTATTTCGGGTGACAAGCTATGATCCACTCGTCGCCTACCTGCACGTACCCGAGCGTGAATACGGAGCGCTGACGGCCGGGCAGCCGGTAGCGATTGATATTGACGCAATCCCTGGCAAACGTATTCTGTCGAGCGTCACCCGAGCCAGTGCAGTCGTTGATCCCGGCACCGGGACGTTCAAGATCACCATCGAAATCCGAGACGCCGAGCGCCGCGTCAAGCCGGGCATGTTTGGTCGTATGAGCATCGTCTACGACAAACATGAAAACGCGCTACAGGTGCCGCGCAGCGCCATCGTCGAGGATATGAACACAAGCAGCGTTTTCGTGGTCGAAGAAGATGTCGCGGTCAGGAAGCCGGTGCAGACCGGGTTCAGTGGCAACGGCATGATCGAGATCATCGACGGCGTCGATGATGACGACCGCATCATCACGACGGGACAGGTGGGTCTGAAGGACAATGCCAGCGTCACCGTCATCAATGAGCCGGTCGACGAGCCGAGTGAGAACGACGTCGATGAAGTTGTTGCGGAAGGTGACGACTGATGCGCCGGCTGATCGAAATGGCGACCGAACGTCGCGTCACGATCGTCATGCTAATGGTCGCCATCGTATTGTTCGGCATGGTGTCATTGTCACGGCTTAAGCTGAATCTGCTTCCCGATATTTCCTACCCCACGATTACGGTAAGAACGGAGCTGACCGGCGCTGCGCCGGTCGAGGTCGAAAACCTGTTGACCAAGCCGATTGAAGAGGCCGTCGGTGTCGTTCGAAATGTGCGCCTCGTGCGCTCCGTCTCCCGTTCCGGCCAGTCTGACGTCACCGTTGAGTTCCTGTGGGGTACGGACATGGACATCGCCGGTGTCGATGTCCGCGAGAAACTCGATGTCCTTTTTCTACCGCTTGAAGCGGAGCGTCCGCTGCTGTTGCGCTTTGACCCGTCCTCGGAGCCGATCGTACGGCTGGGATTGTTATTCAAAGAAGACGCTGGAGCGGCAAGCGACCTGATCGAGGCACGGCTCAAGTCTCTGCGCAGGCTCGCCGAAGACCGCATCAAGACGGACCTGGAGGCCGAAGAAGGCACGGCCGCGGTCAAGGTCAGCGGCGGCCTGGAAGACGAGATACAGATCCGTGTTGATCAACAAAAGTTGTCGCAACTTGGCCTGAGCATCAACCAGATAGCCGACCGTATCCGCGCAGAAAACGTCAACCTGTCAGGAGGACGCCTGGAGGAAGGCAACCAACGATTCCTGGTCAGGACGCTGAATGAGTTTCAGAGCGTCGGCGAATTCCGTGATGCAATTGTGGCTTATGTCGCCGATCGCCCGGTCTACCTTCGCGATGTCGCGACTGTCGAGCGTGGCTACAAGGAACGCGAGGCCATTACGCGTGTCAAGGGCCGTGAATCGGTGGAGCTCGCCGTTTACAAGGAGGGTGACGCGAACACGGTTCAGGTTGCTCGCCGCCTCGGACAGCGCGTCGAACGCATCCGCGAGTCGCTGCCCGAGGATACCGAGCTCGTCATGATTTATGACCAGTCGACGTTTATTTCTTCGGCCGTGAATGATGTTCGGCTCGCCGCAATACTGGGCGGACTCATCGCGATCTTCGTGCTGTACGGATTCCTGCGCGACTCGCGCGCAACGACAATTGTCGGCATCGCGATTCCGGTATCTGTCATTGGCACATTTCTGCTGATGTACACGAATGACATCTCTCTCAACATTATGTCCCTGGGCGGCATCGCGCTGGCCGTCGGTATGCTGGTCGACAACTCGATCGTGGTGCTCGAGAATATTGTCCGAAAAAAAGAACAAGGTCAGGGCATCGTCGAAGCCGCCCAAAACGGCACGTCCGAAGTCGGCGGAGCGGTCGTGGCTGCGACTCTGACGACGATCGCGGTTTTCTTCCCCATGGTCTTCATCAGCGGCATCGCGGGGCAACTGTTCCGGGATCAGGCGCTGACCGTGACCTTCGCACTCGTTTTCTCTCTGCTGGTTGCTCTCACGCTTATTCCGATGCTCGCCTCACTGGGCGCCCAGAGCCGTTATGACGATGGCGGCGACGGCAAGCCGGCCGGATGGTTCACGCGTTCTGTCGCTTTTGTCGTACGAATGTTCGGTGCCGTGTTCTTCGCGACTCGAAAAGTTTTCTGGGCCTTATTGTGGCTGCCCACCTGGGTCCTGCAACGTTTTTATGCGGCGATCGCTGCCGTGTACCCGGCTGTGCTGCGTTGGTCGCTGGGCCACCGTCGACTCGTCGTAGCGACTGCTGCGGTCATTTTCGTCGCAACGATGTCGCTGGTGCCGCGACTCGGTACGGAGTTGATCCCACAATTTTCGCAAGGCGAGTTCAGCGTCGATTTACGACTGCCCCCGGGGGCGCCACTGTCTGAAACTGATCGCGCTATTCAGGCGGCCCAGCGCGCTGCCGCCCGGATTGACGCTGTTGCGCTCAACTACTCCGTGGCAGGAACCGGCAACCGACTCGATGCGAATCCGGTTGATGCAGGCGACAATACCGGATCCCTGAGTGTCACTTTGGAAAAGGGCTCGGGCCGGTTGGCCGAGAATCAGACAATGGATGCAATGCGCGCCGAATTGTCCCGCCTGGCCGGCGTACAGTACGACTTTAGCCGACCCGCCCTGCTGTCGTTCTCCAGTCCGTTGCAGATCGAGATATCCGGCTATGATCTCGACGGACTCGCGCGCGTGAGTCAGTCAGTCGTTAATACGATGTCGGCGTCGAGTCGTTTTTCGGACATCAAGACAACCGTTGAGCGTGGCAATCCGGAAATTCAGATCATCTTCGACCAGGAACGCGCGGCAAAGCTCGGACTGGCTGTTCGCGACATCGCGAATCGGGTCGTCGCCAACGTACGAGGCGAACTTGCGACCCGCTATACCTGGCGGGACAAGAAAATCGACGTATTGGTTCGCAGCGTCGACACGCGCCAGTCCAGTATCGACGAGATCCGCCGCCTGATAGTGAACCCGACCTCCGACAGGCCTGTGACGCTCGACGCCGTGGCGGAAGTCTCCGTGTCACAAGGGCCCGCCGAGATCCGGCGCGTCGCGCAGGAACGGGTCGCCATTATTACGGCAAATATCGCTTATGGTGATTTGGGGGCGGCTGCCGCCGAGGCACGCGACATCATTCGTAGCACGCCCTTGCCTATCGGAATCTCGGCCATGGTGTCGGGCCAGAGCGAAGAAATGCAGGAGTCCTTCCAGTCCATGCAGTTCGCACTGGCGCTGGCTATCTTCCTGGTGTATCTCGTCATGGCCTCCCAGTTCGAATCCCTGATCCACCCGTTCGTTATACTGTTTACGATCCCGCTGGCGTTGGTCGGTGCCGTACTTGCGCTCTTCATAACGGGCACTACCGTCAACATCGTCGCATTCATTGGTGTGATCATGCTCGCCGGCATCGTCGTGAACAACGCGATCGTGCTAGTCGATCTCATCAATCAACTGCGCGGACAGGGCAAAGATCGATACGATGCGATCGTGGAGGCCGGGATTGCACGATTGCGCCCGATCTTGATGACCTCTTTGACGACGGCGCTTGGGCTACTGCCCATGGCATTTGGCTTCGGAGAGGGCTCTGAGGTCAGAACACCGATGGCTATTACCGTCATTGGCGGATTGATCGTATCGACGATGCTGACGCTGATTGTCATACCTGTCGTCTACTCGATTATGGACCGGAAGCGCTGGCCCGCGGTGAGCGACACGAGCGCCGTCCAGGCGGCACAATGAAGCATACCGAGGTCGCGCTGCGTCGTCCGGTCACAACCGTGGTCGTTTTCGTTGCGCTGGCCCTGATCGGTACGATCGCGTCCCGGCTGTTGCCGCTGGAAAAATTCCCGGATATCGAGTTTCCCGGGATTTTCATTCAGGTTCCTTATGCCGGATCGACGCCTGAGGAAGTGGAACGACTCATTACCCGGCCGGTTGAGGAGGCGCTCGCGACCTTATCGGGCGTCGAACAGATGTTCTCGAGCTCGAGCGAAGGTCAATCGCAGATTTTCCTGCAGTTCGGCTGGGATCAGAGCATGGGAACCAAGGGTATCGAGGCCCGGGCGAAGGTCGATGGAATTCGCCATCTTCTGCCGGACGATGTGCGGCGCATTTTCGTATTCACAGGATCGCTCGGCGATCAGCCCGTCTTGCAGCTGCGCATTTCCAGCGACCGCGATCTTTCCGACAGCTATGACCTGTTGGACCGTCTGCTCAAGAGGCGGCTCGAGCGCATTGATGGCGTTTCTCGTGTCGACCTCCACGGGGTGGATCCCCGCGAAATTCGAATCCTGATGAAGCCGGATCTGCTTGCCGCGCACGGTGTCGATATCGCCGCGGTGCGTGACCTCCTGTTGAGCAGCAACTTCGCCGTGAGTGCAGGCAAGATTACCGCAGGCGGCCAGCGCTTCAGCGTTCGACCCAGCGGTGAGTTTGCGTCTGTCGAAGAGATTCGCCAGCTCATCGTGAACGAGTCGGGATTGCGCCTGCGCGATATCGCCGACGTTGAACTTCGAACACCGGAACGCAATTACGGACGTCATCTGGACCGCAACTACGCAATCGGCGTCGCAGTCAACAAGACGACGGGTTCCAACCTCGTCGATGTCACCGACAGGGTTATCGCGGAAGTCGAGAAGGTCAGCAAGCTGCCGCAGATGAGCGGTATCAACATCTTCTCACTGGACAATCAAGGCGACAGCGTTCGTGAATCGCTGTCAGACCTGCTGAGCGCCGGCCTGCTGGGCGGCCTGCTGGCCGTGGTCGTGCTCTATCTCTTCCTGCGGCAGGTGAGCACAACGCTTATCGTCACCGCCTCGGTCCCGTTCTCACTGATGATCACGTTGGGTGCGCTTTACTTCGCGGGGCTGACGCTGAATATCCTCTCAATGATGGGCCTGATGCTTGCGGTCGGAATGCTCGTCGACAATGCCGTTGTTATCACGGAAAGCATATTCCGCCATCGCACCGAGAATCCCGGTAAGCCTTACACGGCCACGCTCGAAGGCGTGAACGAAGTCGGCCTCGCCGTCATCGCCGGTACCGCGACGACAATCATCGTTTTTGCGCCGATCATTTTCGGTGCTCAAACGGACATGACTATTTTCCTTACACATGTTGCCGTGACTATTATCGTCGCGCTGCTGGCGTCACTGCTGATTGCGCAGACGCTCGTACCAATGCTGGCTGCGCGCATGGCCGTACCACCGCAGCCGAAGTCAGGCGCACTGATCAACCGTATCACTGAGCGATATGTCCGTAGCCTGGAGTGGATTCTCGGTCACCGTTGGTGGACGGCGCTCGGTATCTTCATGGTCTGTGTTATTGGCGTGTTGCCAATGGCGCTCGAACTCGTCAAGTTCGACATGTTCCCGCAGGACGTTGGACGCCGCCTGTTTATGCCCTATCACGTAGAGGGACAGCACTCTCTCGAGCGCGTCGAAGCAACGGTCGACAAGATTGAAGAATACCTTTACTCGCGCCAGGAAGAGTTCAACATCCGCTCTATTTACAGTTATTTCGATCAGGAGCGGGCGGAATCGACGATCCTGCTGACCGACGAAGAAGACGCAACGCGGTCGACCAAGGAAATCATCGAACTGATCGAAAAAGACCTGCCGACGATTGCGATCGGCAAGCCGAGCTTTCAATTCGATCAACAAGGCGGCGGCGACGGCTTCACCGTGCAGATCAGCGGGGATTCAACAGAGGTGTTGAACGATCTGAGCCGCAACGTTGTTCGGGCGCTGGCTTCCGTCGAAGGCCTGAAAGACGTGCGCAGCGATGGAGAGTCGGGCGATAAGGAAATTCGCGTCAGCATTGACAGAACCCGCGCGGCCGCGCTCGGGTTATCGACAGCGGAAATTGCTCAATCAGTCAGCATCGCCATGCGCGGCGAATATTTGCGCGAATTCCGCGCTGACACCGGTGAGGTCGAGGTCCGCCTCGCGTTTCGCGCCGACGACAAGCAGAGTATCGAGCAGCTGGCGGACCTGCCTCTGTACACGCCCGATGGCCAGCGGATCACACTCGGTAACGTGGCGTCTTTCCATATAAGCAAGTCACCCGACACGATTCGCCGCACGGATCGTCAAACGGCTGTCATCCTGTCGGCCAACCTTGAAGACGACGTCTCTGCGGACGACGTCAGACCCCGCGTGAACAGCCTCATGGAGCAAATAGACCTTCCCCCGGGTTACAGCTGGAAAGAGGGGCGCGGCTTCGAGCGGCAGGATGAAACAGCGGACATGATGGTCACAAATATCCTCTTGGGAATCGCCTGCATATTCCTGGTGATGGCCGCATTGTTCGAGTCCCTGTTGCTGCCGTTTTCGATCATTCTCGGCTCGATCGTGTTTTCGATTTTTGGCGTCTTCCTGTTTTTTGCCGCAACTGGCACAACGTTTTCTTTTATGGCCATGATAGGCATCATGATTCTGATCGGAGTGGTCGTGAACAACGGCATCGTATTGGTCGACCATGTCAACAACTTGCGGCAGGAAGGAATGCCGCGAGAGAGAGCTATCGTGACCGCCGGACGCGACCGGCTTCGCCCGATCCTGATGACGGTCGCGACGACGATTGTCAGCCTCGCGCCTCTCGCGATGGGTACAACCCAGGTTGGCGGCGATGGCCCTCCGTACTATCCGATGGCCAGGGCCATCATCGGCGGGCTTGCATTCTCGACCGTCGTATCGCTGCTCGTGGTTCCGGCGCTGTACATCTACTTCGACAGCCTCGCCGCCTGGGGCCGAAAAGTCATGCGCACGGCACGCCGCGCGCATGACTCGGTGCAAACATCGGTCGCTACCTAGAACTTTCGGGCGAGCGCCCCAACAGCAAGCCCAAGCAGCAGAAACCAGCTCAGCGAGCCACCGCCGCCAGAGTTCACGACGATCTGGGTCGTTGTCTCGGGCGCGTCTCGTGCCGCATCTTCGAGCGGCAGTATCGATAACTCAGACGTATCTTCCGGTCCGAAACTCGCGACGAACGCGCCATCATATGTGTCGTACAACTCGATCAGAATGTCATAGTTGCCGGTCGGATAGCCCTGGACGAGATCTGTTTCCACAACATATTCATCTGTGCTCGACGCACCGAATATCGTAAAAGTCTCAGTCTCTGCGTACTCGTTCCACTCGCCGTACTCATAGCTCAGGTAGATCACCGCGTAGACGTCGGCAACATCGTAGTAGGTATCCGCGTCAAAAAGCAGATCAATGCCTGCAAAGTAGCCGTCGTGATCCCTGTCCGCGAAAAGCTCCACATCTGCCGTGTAAAACCAGAAGTCCGTATTCGGCAGCGGCGAGTTGTTGCCCGAGGTCTTCTGCTGGCCGGCCGCACGGGTCGATTTGTTGCGATCGCCCGTCAACGTCAACGGCCCGAATTCGTCACGCGATGCTTCCGTGTCGGCTGCCGCTCCGCCCTGGCTGACAAGACCCTGTGACGTAATAGTCAATCGCCCGGTGTCTCCTGTCTCTGTCTCGGCGTGACTCGCGCCTGCGAGGAAGACCGATGCCAGCGTCAGTCCAAAAACAAATAGTGTCCTTCGTTTGAGGTAGTTCATAACCGTGTCCTTTGTTTGCTTACGGCTTCATTAGAGGCCCTGGACACTGAATCGATGCTGAACCTGCAGGCTTCTGTGTATGTCCGTGCGAACATGTTCATCTTGGGTTCAATCAACGACCATTCCGTTCATCAATGATTCAGAAATCTCAAGACGAGCAGCTCGGTAGAGCTGCCGCCTGGCTGATGCTCGGTGTCGGCGGCGGTCTGATGCTTGACCTATGCGCCAAGGAGCTGCTCCGTACCTGCTCATTGCAGCAGCTTGTTCTGTTGCGCAGCCTGATCGACATTTCGATTCTGCTGGCAATTGCCCCCGGGTTCGGTGGCCTGAGATCGCTTCGCTCGGCTACACGGCACCGCTGATGGTGACGGCGCTCGTTGCAGTCAAAGAGTCGCAACAGTGCGCAGACGTTCCGGCAACAAAAAAGGCGGGCTAACGCCCGCCTTCTTCCTAATCAGTGCCGGATCGTTTCAGTCAACATCACCGGCGATAAGACCGGCAACCTGCGACGGCCTGATATGCAACGCCTCGGCGACCTTGTCAAAGAAGTCCACCTCGAGCACGCTCACAGTGCTGTCACTGCGGAACACGTCGGCCAAAGCCTGGATCGTTTCCGTACGATGATTGTCGGACAGTTTCTTGTAAACGCTGCCAAGATACTTGACCAAAGACGCTTCCGCGTAGAGTTCCGAACGCGCTGCGACACGAACGTCAGCGGAGCTGAAGTCCTCACCTGTGCGCTCCTTGAGAATTTCACGGATGCGGTCGACTTCGACCGACTGGATATTGATGTCAGCATCAGCCGCTCTTGCAAGCGTCATCAGCAACACTTCCTTGAATAGCTCGTTCTGCTGGTCTGCACTGACATCAGAGCCGCCGAAGATTTTCAATACGTTCTTGAGGTCTGCGATTGCCATTTAGTTTCTCACTGGTTGATGTTGTTATTTGGCTGCGGTCCCCGCAACTAAGGCAAGCACCGAGTATACACGGCATCGCGAATCAGGTTCATCACTTGGCCGAGGCCGGCTGACAATAATAACCCACAAAATGCGGCAAAATGAAGACGTTTTGTAATCTAATTTTTTCCTTGGAATTTATCGATTTACGAGACATACTGACAGTGAGCTAACAACTGAAAGGAGGTGATCCATGTCGAGTGGGATAACAAAGGTGTCTGGGAAACCGTTGGGTCTGATGCGAAACATGGAACACCGTTACACGCTTCGCTAACCCTCCTTTTCAGATACAGAATCTCACGGAAAGCCGCAGAAATGCGGCTTTCTTTGTTTTCAGAGCGAGATGGCGGCTAATGCCGCCATCCGGCATTAGCGGCTCGAGGCCAACGGCTAACAAGGACTACGTTCTGATAATGGCAGCGAGTGCCGCCAGCACTTTATCGATTTCTGCGCGGCTGTTGTAATGCACCGGCCCGATACGGACGGCACCCCCCGTCTCGTAGATTCCCAAGGTCTTCGCGACTTCGATCGCGTAGTTATGACCGCTCCACGCAAATATGTTCTGCTCCGCAAGAGACCTGGCGATCGCGGCAGATGCGACAGCGTCGTGTGTAAAGGCAACGGTCGGCACACGACGCGCCATTGCGTCCGCCGCGGTAATTCCCTGCACGGTAAAACCATCGAGCTGCGACAATCCGTCGATCAGGCGCTCGGCCAGTGACGTTTCGTAGTCAAGAAGGCAGTCCATTGCCGCATGAAGCACCTGCCGCCGTCCAGAAAACTGCGACCAGCGATCCATATAATCCTGCGCCATCGTGTCACCGATCCAGGCGAAATAGTCGATAGCGGCCGCTACACCGGCGAAGTCTTCATGGCTCTGCGTGCCGGTCTCGAAGCAATCAGGAATCTGTTCCGGTGCAGGCCTGACCTTGTACGGCGGAAGTCGCTCGAGCAATTCTCTGCGACCCCACAGAATGCCCTGGTGTGGCCCGAAAAACTTGTACGCAGAGCAAACCAGGAAATCACAGCCGATCTGTTGAACATCGGTCGCAACGTGAGGCGCCGATTGCACAGCATCGATGTAGGTCATTGCGCCGGCATCGCTTGCTTTGGCGCATATTGCGGCAATATCGTTGATCGTGCCGGTCAGGTTGCTTGCGCCGCCGACACACAGAAGGCGCGTCTTGTCAGTCAGTAAGGTATCGAGGACATCGAGATCGAACTCGAAGATATCGCGGTTGAATGGCAGCCACT